>Ga0209756_1000152_pt1 | contig 64276 bp, 54 predicted proteins | sample ETNvirenome_6_85_FD_184071 | JGI IMG/M metagenome (GOLD analysis project Ga0209756, IMG submission 184071) | Marine viral communities from the Pacific Ocean - ETNP_6_85 (SPAdes) (version 3) | ecosystem: Environmental > Aquatic > Marine > Oceanic | place: Pacific Ocean | collected 2013-06-19 | reverse complement strand
GCCTTCGTCTTCTTCGTATTCTTCTTCAGTGTCGCCCTCTAGCTCTTCTTCCCACTTTTCAGCATACATCTGAAAATTTTTCGTCATAAATCCTTTTCCCTCATCTGGTAAAGAATCATATAAATCGGCGGAGAGCGACATAAAGTCTTCTAACTCTTTTATCCAAGGTTCACCACCATCGTCGTCTTCTACACCTTGTTCTTCACCTTCAGGAACTTTTGCTAAAAAATCTTCTTCGTCTTCGAATGCTTCTCTAATAAGTTGCTTAAGCTTTGATTTAGTTAGTTTCATAGTTTTACTCCGGAAGGTATGGGAATTTCTGTGCAATGCGCGACTCGGAGGCGCCCCAAAATGTTTGGATATAAGCAATTGCTGCCCGGGGGTTCCGGAGGGCGCCCTTTCTCTTTTTTGCTTCTAATGCTAAAATCTTTCGTAAATTCATGCAGCCATCATAATATGGCGCGCCACTACATTCGGGATCGGTTGCGCCATGATTTCGAGCCTCTGTTTGCCATTGCTTTGCAATCATGTTGATCACCATTTCGGCTATTGGCATGACGTCGGCGCGGCCCGGGCAGCTCCATTCTTCCGTTTCTTCTGTCCCGAACAAATCCTTCTTAACATCTCGCGGAAGGCGAAAACGGCCGGCAAACTCTTTTAAGAGTTCCCAAAGTTTGCCATAAACACCTCTCATGGGTCGACACGGTTTTCCCTGTTCTTGCAGTGGTTGCAAAGATTTTTGTATCTCTTCTCTGATGAGTTGTTTGAGTTTGGATTTAGTTAGTTTCACCCCGGTACCGTCCCACCAAGATCTCTGATAATATTCTTAAGATACTCAATTTGATCTTGCAGCATATCAATATCATCGTTCATCTGTTCACATGACGTTTCACCGCATCCGCTGTCGTCGCCCCAGTCTTCAAGTAGAGTGGTTTGCAACTCCTCTTTGATTATTTGTTTAAGTTTGGACTTATTTAGTTTCATTCTTTTGCTCCTTATTATAGCAATCTTCTTGTGGGTTCTGCTTTTTAAGTAAATAGTAGCCAGCTTTAGCAATTACCACTGAATCTGCCATATCATAGTATTTAGGCTTCGGATTGTTTTTTGACGTATATTCCACCTTAAAACCGGACTCATTGTCAAACAGCCATTGCATAACAACTTTCTTTGCTTTCTGCCCTCTTTGGACTCTAATACCACAAAGCTTGCGTGCCTCGTTTGCTCTCACATAGTTTGGCGTGAGATCAAATATGTCGTAACAAAGCCAAGAAACAATTCCATTAAATTTTTGAAGAACTGCCATTGTTTTTGCAGAAGAGCCGCCCGAGTTAAAAAACATAAATGGCTCTTCAATGTAAATTTGGTTAATTGGGTACTGTGCTTTTAGAAAGCAAAGCTCATCTTTTATAAATTTTGCTTTTTGAAAGTGGCCATTGAACTTCTTTTTATTGCGTATGTCCCACGCATCGCAACGAATGATCTTGCCTTCATAGTCCACCACTGTATAGCCAGTAATGCTGGTCGAAATGTCTAATCCTAATATCATATGTTTGATTCTCTAAATATCTAGTTTTAATTTGAAAGTGAGTGATCGATCTTCAGTTTTCTTTACAGGGGTAGCTAAATTCGCCACCGCTATAAGATTCCTTTCATCATCGTATATTCCTATTTTACTAATAAATGTTTGTTTTGCGAAAGACGCTGAAAAATTACAAAACGAACTGCTTATTGTATTTTTCATTGGGATATCCGCCGACTCTGCATACGTATGACTGCCCGTTACAACTGCCAAAGAAGCACTATCATATAATCTGTATGTTGGGTTCACAGAATGGTTTAATTGACCCCTTGGAGCTATGGCATGCATCGCCAAAGTCGAAACTTCGTTTGTTCCCTGAAAAGATAAAACAAAACTAGCAGAGGGCGTCAATGTATTGTCTTGATTATCGTTTGCGCCGGCTGCAAAATCGCGCCATGAGCCGGCGCGGGTGATATCTCCAAAATCATACGAAGCTTCTGTTAAATTCCAACTTCCAGTTAACAAGACAAACCCCTCATTGTATAAAACGACGCCGGCGACAGAGCCCGAACCGTTTGTTTGGGCATATGTTGATCCGGCTACTTGAACTAGTTCGCCATTTTTGTTCTTATCTGTGACTTGACCCGCCAATGTGCCGCTAATATAGAATTTTAAATCAACGGTTCCAGGTTTGATTCCGCTATCAAAAAAGATAGATGGGATGCTTATTAAATTAACCTCTTTTTGTGCCATATCGCCATAAGAGGAGGTGTACTGGTAATGGGGGCTCATATAAGAATAGTGGTTTAAAGTATTTTTCAAAGCTCCCACGTGAGATGTTGCTGAGCTGGCGCGGCCGGCGACAAATCTTTCTCTAACAATGCTGGATGACATGGGATAAGAGCCGCTGATTGTGTCGCCATACTGAAAGCTGGTATTATAGTCGGCGTTTGTAACCGTTCCAATAGATGTAAAGTTGCCGTCCTTTGTTATAAAAGGGTAAATTTTATTGGTGGCTAGCCGGTCGACATTAAGCTCATACAAACTAATGTGCCCAACTGGCACCATCGGAACGTTGTCTACATAAGTGCCAGAAAGGGTAAATTGATTATTTAAATATATTTTTCTATCATTAATATTAAATGTATATTCTGGATGTGTTTTTAGGGTGTTGCGAAGGATATCTTTAGTTTTGAACTTGTAATAAGGCATGTCATTAGTAATCTAGTCTGACTCGAAGTGTAAGTTCGTTACTCGGAGTCTTTTTTAGAGGCTCTGAAACCTTTGCAACAGCTAACAATTCATTGTTGGGAGAATATAATCCAATTGTTGTAATATAGGAAACTGGTTCTGCAAACGGCAAATCTCCTTTAACTCTGATTTTGCTAGCAGTCAAATACGTTGGGTTTGAAGAATAGTTACAATCTCCCACGTTGGCTCTGCAAAAATAAATTGTTGAATTTAGTTCTGTAGTGTTGTTGAACTGAATATTTTTTATTCTATTTCTGATGCCGGCTGCAAAATTTTGAATCGTAGACCCCGATAAAAGTGCTTTATAGCTGCCTGTCTGGGTGATGTGCGTGTCGCCAGATTCAAGGATTGGGCCGAATTTACAAAAATCAGTAGGCTTAAGAAAATCATTACTAAAAATGCTTGCGGTTATAGCCACAATACCAGCTTGATAATAAAGATGGCCGACAGCGCTGTTTATGTTGGGTGTAGCAGAGCTGGTGTAAAGCAACCCATATTCTCCTGTTGGGGAATTCACTTTAAAGCTGCTGGTGGCGCCATAATCACCAATTGTCATTTCAGCTTGGGCTGCAGCCGCACTTACTGCGGTTGGAACGCCGCCGGTAAAGAACGTTGCTGTAAAAGAACCTTTTTTGATTTCATCTTTTTGTAACAAGCGTGAAAAATTAAGAAAAAATGCTTCATTAATTTTTCCGCCGCCGGCAACAATATTGCCATCCTGGTCAAATCGTTGAACTTGCCCGCTAGAAGAATAGGGCACAAGCACTTGTGCCATTTGATCGTAAATATTACGCTTCTTTGCAAATTGGCTTGAAACATAAAGAGGTTCGGTGGCGGGGCCGGCCGATGTTGTTGTCTGAAACGCGCTTCCGGAAGAAATGCCTACTGTAACATCAAAGATGTGATTTGCTGAAGAACTTAAATATGGATAATCATAAACTGATTGAAACATTCCATGAGCATAATTTTTAATATTATTTTCGGTATATGTTCCTGATACAATCGATCCAGTAATTGGGATTGCTTCGTGCAATAATGTTCTTGTTGACGCAATGTCATTGTTTAAAAACGTTTTAAATGTAGTAGCCATATTTTTCTTCCTTTTATTTTTAGCTGCTGTATTTCACAAATCTCACCGGGATATCTAGCTTATAGCCCGTTGTTGCGCCAGTAACTCTCACTATTGTATCTATATGTTTAAATGTATGCGTGGCCGCGGTCACGGATCCGTCGGCAGACGCGTTGTTAACGTTGAACACAAAGCTGCTTCCAAGCCTATCAAACAAGTATTCGCTCGTTCGGAGGTTAGTAGACGCTTGGACTTTAAATGTAAGATGAGTGCCTCTTGGGCCGGCAATTGCCGTGTTGATCTCTGGCTCGGTCCCTGTGGAGGGTTTTGCAGTGGTCGGGGACACATAACCGGTTGACAAAAAATAACTGGCAATATTGTCATCGTCGAGGTACGACCAAGATTGGTCCAGGATGCCGGTAGTGGACACTATCGAACCAAAGCGATTATCAATCTCAATAATATATTGGTTTTCATTAAGTTCGGCATCAATTTTAAAAGTGTTGGGTATCTCAGTTGTGTCGAGACCCTGGTCACATCTAACAAATCGTGAGTTGTTATCGCCTGGCTGTACGCCGTCTACATAATATCCCATCCCCCCAGCGTTAGGTGTAGAGTTGGCGCGCCACACTCCCTGAGTTGTTGAATCCACAACCACCACGTGAGATCCGGATCCTATCGTAGTGTTAGCTCGACAGCTATCGGATTTGTCGTTCAGTTTGATCACCGGCAAGTAAAGAATATTATTGTTTGTTAGCGTAACGAGCTTTGATTTCATCGATGCGGCATTGTTGGTAAAAGCTTCTAAGACTGGAGTTTGTAAAATTTCTAGATCATAGTATGCGCTGCCGCTAGCATGATTTGCATTATAGTTGCTGTAATTGATTTCGTCGTCGCCAAAAGCATATTTAGCAATCCTAAAGGATCCGTTCCCTTCTGCTAATCTCTTACGACCCGCATCAGTTAAAACTGCATCTAATATAATATCACCGCTATTGTCCAAAAATCCCATAATAATACTCCTTTACTTTAGATAAATAGTAAGTTTTATTTGTTTTTTCATACTTTAATTAACATTTTCCTGAACTGTAATTTTCTTGTTCGCCCGAAGCGCTCTTGTTCTCTCCGGGTTTAAACCCTACATTTTGTACTTGAACATTCAAGTCAAACTTTTTCCCAGTTTTTTTGCTTGTAAATCTAAATTTAAATTTTTCTCCGAAAACAGTTTTATCCACCTGTGTTCCAAGATATTTCTCTAACGATGCATTGTTTTCAAATTCTTGAGCGGTGCTATAATCAATAGATGCTTGATTTGAATCTAAAAAAGACTGATCAAAAGAAGGTTGTATTCTTATATATTTCATTAGATTTTTTCTTTTAATTGGCTTTTTCTCTTCCACCTCTTCAATAAAGAACATATTAAATATAGTATACGGTGCTTCGCCTTCTCTGGCTACAATCCTTGCTTGGTATATTGGAGATGGGTTAGAATAGTTTCCATGTTTATCTATGGCTCTGGCCATATAATAATATTCTTTGTTTGGTTCTTGTTCTATGATCTCCCCAAAATGAGAAGTACCACCCAAAATGGCTATCTTTGTATTCTCTGTTGGTGAAAAGTCACTATATGCTAGAGGCTTCTTTTCTATTCTTAATACTTCGATGTGGCCGCAAAAGTCGTCGCCTCTAAAAGTTACCGGGCCTTCAAGCTTTTTCTGGTTTCTTCTAATAACATCTAAATTTTCTTGCTCTTTGCCGTCAACAGGAATTGGCTCCAAGTCATATTCACCGACATTAAAATTACTATTTATTAATATTTTATTTTTTTCACCATATAAAGGATGAAATACTATATCCGGAAATACTGGTGGCTTGTCCCAAATGGGTGTAGCTTCCAATTCATTTTTATAGTAGCTCCGGAGCTTGGTATTGGTGGAGGGGTTGAAGCCGTGTAGTACTGCCCCCGCCATTGTTACATAAGTGTTATAGTAAGGCACTCTCATCAAATGAATCGAAGGTGCAAACTTATAATCAAAGAGATATTTAGAATTAGAGGCGCCCGTTGGCCCAGACCATTCGTCGTTGGGCGATGCCTGCGGGGCATTTTTGGTTTCATATTGTGTTCCAACCACCAGTGTATGTGCGTAAACTTGATAATAATATTCTTGACCAAATTTCACTTGTGTATCCACATATTTTAATACTTCGAGCCCGGGCGCGTTTGGTAAAAATATATTTTGAATAAAAGTGTCGCTGGTATTCTTCGGTGTGCGATGGAACTTTACTATTTCATAAAACAACACTTCAGAGTGTGCAAGCTTGCCCTCGTATATGTCACTTACGCTTCTTGTTTTTTCTTTAATAAATTGCCAAATTTTATTTTTGTTTAACGCCCACTTTATATTGTTAATCCAATTTACAGGTACACTCTTTTTGCCGAAGACAGGGAAAGGACGATTGTGTTCGTTGGCCGTGGCCATGTGAGCCTTTGGATTGGAGAGCGTCAGATCCGTTGAGTTCACAAAAGTTTTAAAATCTTGGTGAGACACACTATCTACATCCGGCATTGAGTCTTGTTCTAAAAACTTGTTCAACCATATTGCGATGAGTGGCTCATAATAAAGACTATCCTGCTGTTGGCTCAAAACCACGTTCGGTTTATTCGCATCAGCTAGATTTTCAAAGACGCTAGATATAGTAGAATCTTTTTTTACTATAGCAGTTTTGATAGTTGAAGCTACCATCGCATTCCCTGGCTGTGGGTGTATTACTGCCATCATTAACTGCATAAATTGATCAAACATGTCGGCATCATAAAGCATTTTTCCAAATTTACCTTTATTGGATGCTGGGATTTCTATATTAGCATACATGGGAAAAAACTTTTTGATTCCATCTGCTTCATCCATAAAGTCTTTTAGTTGATACGCTGATAAGCCGGTTGTATTATATTTTTTTTTGCCTATGACGCTTTTCTGCGACGACCAGTCTTCGGCGGTGGCGGACTCCTTTAGTTTCATGGCAAATTTATTTAAATATTCATTGTGGGTATCTATTTGTTTTGAACCTCCCGCGCCTGGTTGTGTAAATGATCCCCATTTTACTTTGGTTCCATACTTGGCGGCCTCTGCGGGGTCGGTAGTGATCTTTCCCCATCTGGTTTCATTATCAGTGTGGTATTGCCAATTGTCTGCGTGCTTAAACATATAACCATTGTTATTTTCATTTTTTGCGTCAACCATTATACCATATAAGTTGGGCAATAACACAGGCTCGGACCCTATTGGGATATTTGTGTTGTCTTTGGTAATGTTTTCGTACGGCACTAAATAAAAATTATAATGTGCTTGAACTTTCACAGGATCAGATAATCCTATTTTTTCTCCAAGCGCTTCGCTATACGCCTTTTCAACGAATGGCTTGTTTAATACAAAAGTGCCATCAAAAAATGATTGGTTCTGGAGGGCGTCCACAGCGTTAGTGATCGCGATAATATCTTCTGTGGTCATAGCACCAAATATAGTTTTGACAGATTCACCAGCCGATTGGCCACCAGCAGACTTATAGTCTATGTACGCGAGCACTGCGTTGTGTGTGTGGCATGATTCTGGGTTTCCGAGTGATCCGACGCATAATGTAACCAAAGGTGAAGATCCTGGAACCGTGTGATAATAGCCGCCTCCGTTGATTTTTTTTTCATCAGCCCAGGTGTCGGGGCCCGGTAACGTCATCTCTATTAACTGTGCTTTGGTGCCATAGGATGCGTATGCTGTTGGTTTAAAATACCTCAATCTCCCATTCCATGCGCCGCCTCCCAGTGTATATTCTGATTGTAAAGTATATGAAACATTATTAAACTTAATGTCCGGATTTCCAATATCCATCTTTTCCCAATATCCGCCGCCGCCCCATGTGCCGCCGGCCTGTTTCTTTAGGGCGATGCGCTGGGCCCCAGAACTGTTTTCTGCCCACGACTCCGCGTGCATATAGTCTCCAGCTCTCCTGTCGTCGAAAAACGAAAAAAAATCGTTTCTTATTAAGTCAATAGAATCACTGGTCAGCGGTCGAAAATTGGGCGCGCCATGGGGGATGATTGGGTTATCGCTCCCAGCGTTATAAGGAAAATGAAGATAAATAGGTGTGGCCTCTGAAGTAGTCAGCCCCTCTATCGCTGCAATGCTGCCGGCCGCGGCGGGAGCAACAATAACTTCGCCTGCAGATTTATCGGCGGTGTTTTCAGGATCCAGATACTCTCTTATTCGATAGGGAACATTCCCGGGAATACAAATTAATTGAGCCGATTGGGCTTTAGTTGCTTGACCTCCCGCTTCTGCTTCCTTCCACTTCTTTTCAAACTCTTTTTGTTCTTCTTCGGTCATTGTCTAGTATTTCTTTCCCGTGGTGTGCGATGCTTCACCCTTTTTTGCTGCAATTTCTTCAGCGCCGCCCGGGCCAGCAATTTTGATTCCTGATATAAAACCCTCTTTTGATAATTGTGATTCTATAGATTCCATTTGAATATTTTCATCAAACATAAATCCTGTGCAAACATATTCGGGACCTAGTTGCGATAAGAAGCTTGGATCATATAACTGGGTTATTGTGAGTGCCATTAAATTTTTTCCTTTCTAAATAATTAGTCGAGCTTTATATATTCTTTTCCTAAGTTTGCCATAGTCTGCTTCAGACTTACTGCATCGAAATATTTAGGGGCCTTGAAAGATAAGAAAAAGTACTCATCGTAGAGGGGGAGTCCCAAAACATCGTATGCTTTTTGGTTAAAAACCGGATTTTTATATCTTTTTAGCCGGCATAATAATACTTTTTTGCCACCAACGCCCCCTAGTGCAGCTGCCCTTGTAAGCGTTAGTGGTTGCCAGTTTAGCGCTTTAACAGAAGATCTATTAAGGTCTTCGTAACGTTGGGGCGCCTTTTTCCCTGCTGTGGGCGGAATTGCCACAGAAGACCCAAAACTACTCAAATATTCTACCTCAAACAAGTTTTGGTGTTTAAACCAATATTCACCAAACTTGCTAGCAAACATTGTTTGTGTCTTATAGAGAGTGTTGAATTTATTATCATCTGCGTATGAAACGTTCACGTTTAATTTATTTTGCATGTTTTGGCCGGTCGCGTCAAAATTATTAAATATTAACGTTTTTATTTGATTGGGGAGGTCATCCAGGCCGGGCACTACGATCTCGCCCGGGGCGCCCGGCCGTGATGCGCCAACTCCTTTTTTGATAGCATCCCGAATCTTTTCCCATGGGGTGTCCACCGGAAACATGTCTGCGAGCGCTGCAAATTGTTTACAAATTGGAGCTAATTTGTTGCCTGTATTAAACGTTCCGAGCTTCTTGTCATCGAAACTTAAATCAAAATAGTCTTGCATAATTAATGATAACAAAAATCTTTCTTGACCTATATTTTTTGCCCATGGTAGTGCATTAGTGCTTACCTTCGGGGAGCCTTCTGTTTCTGTGTCGGCCTTGCTTCCCGCTTCCGGGAGGTTGTATTTTGGAAGGACGGGTGTGCGATGACTGAATATGGCGCCCTGGTGTGATAGTGACTGATAGCTTTTGAGTACTCTTTCCATTTTGTCATTAATGGCGCCAGTATCGCCGGCCTTTTCCGCAGCGTGCATGTTTTCATAACCCAAAAAAGATTTCTCATCGGGATTTCCAAATAGGCCAAATTTGTAGCGAATTATATTATTAGCCAATTTCCAATAAGAAAACTCACCATCATCAACACTCATGATAGTCTCCGGAAGCTTCGTGTGTGGCGTTTCTGTTTTTTCTACATCTTCCGGTACCGTAAAAAAACGACCAACCGAACTAATCAGTGACGTTGGCGTTGGGATTCCCTGCTTTCTTATATTAAAAAAGACCGTGATCGCATCGGGAAACTCGTCGCCAAAAAACCGTTCATGCTCAGTTTGGGAGGCATTTACATAGTCATCGGCGTGCATCAGTTTTAAACCAATATCCATTTCAGAGTGGCCCGCCCAGGTCGCAAAAATATCGTGGCCGGCGTCCATATTAGTTGTATCAACAATTTCAGATAATTTGTCAAAAGTGTGCTTAACTTTAATCTTTCGCTGGGGGAGGCTTGCTCCTACAGGCATTTTAGCAAATTGTTTTAAGATAGGGCTTCCATTTGCGTCTGTGCCCTCTGAAGCTTTAGGGAGCTTAGCAACGGAAAAAGACTCAATAAAACTTTTTAGTTGAGAAGTTAGTGTAGTAAATATTTCATATACGGCGGCTATAGAGGAAGGGGAAGCTGTATCCGGATCTATCATGGGCTGTAAAGCCGCCATTAAATCTAAATTTGTAGGTTCTTCTGAATCGGCGGTGCTAATTTCCGCGGCAGAAGAAGTATAATTAGAGCGCATCATGCTTGTCATGAACTTAAATACTTCTATTGCTTTCGGAACAGTCCCTTCGACAGGAATCTTGAGCCACTCTGCGTTAAGTGTATTATTAAATTTCCCCAGATATTTATTCCAATATGTTTCTGATCCCTGTCCGCTGGTAAGTGTCACAAGCTTTTTTAAGGTGCTGACACCTTGTTGTGCTATCAAAAGCTGTTTGGTTAAATATGGTATAGTGGGATCGTGAACAACAATTTCAATCGAATATTTAAATTTGCCCGAGTCATGATTTGGTTTAAACATGGCGGTTGAATCGGGGCCTTTGCGATAGTCTGTGAAAGAATAGCTCTTTATAAAACCATTGTAGCTGCTTTCCACATAGAGGGGAATGGGAATCAAAGAAGAAGTGGGCACGCCATCTTTTTTATCGTTTTTCTTATAAAATATCTTCGGAAAGCCATCATAAATCAGTTCTCTATTATCATTTATTACATTCACTGGCATTCCTATTTCCTCTCTAAAGATCCTAAAAGAAAGGGCGCCGGCGGGACTTCCTTTCCCGCCATTCGCCGTAGAAACAAAGAACTCTGCTAGCTTGGCGCCATCACTGAGCGCCAACTTGTCTATTAAAGCCGGTACCGCGCAATGCTTCTTGATTAGTCTGCCCCAATCAACACTAAAAAATAGTTTTACCTTTCCATCCTGAGTGGTTGTAGAAATCAAATCAGAAAAAATTGCTGTGTTGTCAAGAGATTTAACTGCGCTATTTCTTGTTGATTGCAGATCAGTATAGCTTCCTCCGAATATTAAGTTTGTAGTTGGAGTAAAGTTGATTGATTGTTTTTGCAAAACTGATATTTGTCTAAAGTCTTGTATGCGATTGTTTGGTACAATAACATAATCTAAATAGGGATGCGGGCTATCACTATGTGCACTACCAACCATATATCTATCATTATGCTTATGAACTTCGCCAAGCCAAATCTGCCCCTTAAGGTGATCAAAAGTGCCATCGTCTTGCTTGCTAGAAATGAAAAACATCATTCCCTTGTCTTGAATTTTGTTGTTTTTGATAATTACTTCGGTGGCGAGTCGGCCAGACGTCTGGCTTTGTAAAGAGACCGGCAAGTTTTCTGCTTGTGAAAGATCCAAAGTACATTGTGCCAAGACCGCCAAATCAGTAGGAAACGCGGTGTCATTGCCCAATTGGGTGGTCACTTGAATGGGTATTTTAAAAACCGAAGTGCCATCTGGTAGGGATTCTTTATATTGTTCTTTGATGGTGGATGATGCTTGTTCGAGATTATTAATACTGCTAATGGCTTTGATAACTTCGTTTAATGGTGTATCTATTATTTTCGTTGCGTCCTCGGGATCTGTGATGTAGCCAGTTGTTTCTTGCATATAATATTCTTTTGCTTTTCCACTATAAAATCGCGTTCTAATGCTTAAATAATTGATCATGTCTTCGGTGAAAATCATATCCCAAAAACTATTATCATCAATGTTGGGAATCTCTAAAAACATATCAAGAGTGACTTTTAATACATTTTTAAAACCGCCATAGTCTGCAGTGAAAGACGGTGCTGTTACTGTCATCATTTCCCAGTCAGGATTCTCGGGGTCAAAACCCAGGTCGACCTTTTGCTTTATTTTTGGAAGCAATGTTTGATTAATGTGCGGTGTCATATCATATTTATTATTAGAAAGTGGCCGTGAATTTAGTTTCTCTAAGGTGATTCTATTAATATAAATGTTCGGTAAAACAGAATCCATAAGGCCGTTAAGTTCGAAATTAGAAGTGCTCATTCGCAAATATCTCCTGGATCTTGGTTTTCATTGGTGGCATATATATTTAAAGAGCGCAATGTTTCTTCCCTGCTTTCACAATTAAATACTTTATCATTATAAATGTTTTTAATTTTGTTTTGAGTGCCTTGAGCTTTGGCTAGCTTACAATATTCTTCTTCATTTATTTCAAAATCAATGTCAACGTTAAAATAATAATCGACACGAGAAGTTTTATCTATGTTATCGCCATCTCCTTCAAAGTATAGTGGCACCAACGACTCAGTATACGTGGGCACTTTATTACCATCTGCGTCTTCTTTTGTTCCCTCGATGGTTTCGATTTTATAAACTTCTAGTTCAAAATTTTCTTTTAAAAATTCAGTATTTGCCTCTTCTATTTTTAACAAAGCAAAGTCGTCTTTATAAATCAAGTATGATTCGTCTTGAAACATGATTGGCATATTTGTATCGTAAACAGTGTCCTCAACAACGTCAATTCCGGAATATTTATCTGAATTTTGCTGTTCCATGTTCGGCTCATACGTTTCAATATAATATTGAAGAGACAATGATAGCTGTGGGGTGAAAAGAGTTGGGCCGGGCCATGGGCAACTTGTTGATGTGCAATCCGGGGTTAGAGCGGAGATCGAACTAGCAAGCTCCGCTTTCAAGAACCCTATGTTCCATGCGGCTACATTATTAGAATTATAAGCAGAATTACCAATTGGCTCCTGGAATATGTACGATTTGTCCGGTGTCTGTGATACTTTGTTTGCTTTGTCGGCTAAAACGCCTGGCATTAAATTATATTTTAAGTTTTCATTTGTGGCAAAAACGCCAACTTCTGTTGGTCTATAAATTGTTTGTGCCGCAAGGCGCGGTGTGTTTTCTTGGATGCGCCCCTCGGCCTCGCTTTGCAACTCGGCGGTCGCCTGGGCAAAGCGCCTGTCGTAAATAATATCGCTATCAAAAAAAGCATATTCTACTGGCTTAAAACGTCCGATAGATAACAAATATTTTCCATATGAAGTTAATTGCAAATCAATAACTCTTTCTTTGGGGTCTAGAAAGCTCATTAACTTCTACCGCCTTTGGGGCCCGTTTTATCTTTTCGATTTCGCTTGCCTTTCCCAGTCTTTGGAGGTAATACCGCGGGAATGTACTTAATATTTGCCATGTGCGGATTAAAAGTAATTTTCTTTTTCGTGCCGGAGGGGCGCGCGCCGAGTGGGCCTGCGGCGGCTTTGTTTAGATTAAACTCTGACACGGTTCCCGGCGTTGGGAGCGTGGTGGCGGCGGTAGTGGCGATATTGTTAGAAGCTTGCTTGCTGCCGGCAGCAAAGGGGTTAAACGGTATACCGGTTTCGTCATCCGAATTCATAATAATCTCTTCTTCTGGGGCGTTGGGATCTAGCGGTGGGCCCAGTTCATATGGGCTCGTAGGATCACTTTCTAATTTGTATGCCGCATTTATTTTAATCATCTCGACCAAAGAGAAAAAATCATATGGCCAGTTAAAGCTATAATATGGAATGTTGCTACCCTCATTATCATCATCAGAAGTTGTGGCCGTCAAGTCATAATAATTAGTTTTTGCTTTTTGTTTTACTTTAAAAACTAACCACTGTATCTCGGACGGGAAGGGGAGATTCGTGTTATCTGCCGGATCTGGAAGTGGAGAAGTTATATCGTCGGTTGTCCCTTCTGCTGGGCGTTCATTTAGCAAATCAAACCCTTTCCAATTGCTATCGTTGTTATTCTTTGCCTCCTGAAGCGAATCTTTGCGCTTTAACAAATTGAGGCCTTTCTTGTTTGGCCAACCGAACGGTGCTGTCGCCCTTTTAGTTACCGCGTGGCTTAAGCTTTTGTTATTTATCGACGGGTTTTTGGGGTCGTTCGGTGATAGATTCTGCCAAATGTTTATTAAATCGTTTCTCGTAAGTGTTGTTTCGAACTCAAAAATAAACATTGCAAAAGGATTTATTTGTGCGCCAGGTCGTAAAAAATCAAATTGAGGCGGAATAACATACTTTTTCATTGTCCTAACCATGTCAATAGCGCTTTTGGCCGGCTTAAATTCTAATACTTCGGGGTTGATCTGACCATCTAAATACCAAGTACTCATGAGTTCCGCTTCTGCTTTTTTGCCAAGAAAGCCACCCTTTTTCATATCTATCAATTGCTCTGCCCATTTAATTGTATTAATGTCAATGTCAAAAAAGTTTTTTCCGCCGGTAGTAACAGCGTGAGTATCGGGCCAAAATGGAATTGCCACAACCGCTTCGCTAATTGTCTTTTTTTGTGCGGGAAGGCCAAGTGATGCCCAACTATTAGTGGTATTAAAACCTAATAGTTTTCTTAAGGATTGCTCTTCTGGATACCCAGGTACATCTTGTACACTCATATATATAGAATTCATGCTCCCTGGAACAACGGATGAGTATTGGTGCCACATTCCTTTGGCTACTGAGCCAGATCCGTAAGTCGGAAGTGTGATACTAGAACTGTTAAAATCTAGTATGGGGCATTCCCACTTAGGCTGTATCACCCATCTGTCGCCGCCGGCGCCAGGTTCTCCACTTATCGGGTCATCGGTGCTTACAACTTGGCCCCAGTTCAAAGACGCAGTAATAGACATGGCGCTTCTTCCTGCGCACGTGCCCTCTCCCGAACCAGATTCTCTTGTCGTTTCCCTAAAAACAGAAATTTGAGATGGCGTGAGTGCGCCTTTAATATCTGATATGTTCATTTTCCCATCCATTCCCGAGCGGAATGTTAATTCAATATGACTATAGCCATTGTAATAAGGGGGCGTGAATGCATCGAAATGGGATTCTGACAATAATGTCGGGCCATCGCGATATGGTGCATCGCAAGGAGGCCCAAAGGACGACCCGTAGGATATCGTACGGCTTTTTTTACCTACGTGGCGTAACGTGAAATCTTCGCCGCTAGATGTGTTGAACGATCTATTATACATGACTGTTCTTGGTCTGTTATAAATAAAAGATGGTGTTTGCGCGTGTCGTGATGAGGACAGAGCGCCGGGATAATCTGTGAACAGCTCCTTCACCATAACCTTTCCATTATTACAGGCAATTCTCATTTTGTAATCAGTATTAGGTGTAGCGGTTATGGTGTTAATGTCTTTGCCCGATGTCAACGAAGTCAGGGCGCCGTTCTTTAAAAAGAATGATGGTACTTCTGCCAAAAAGTTATTTATAGCATACCCATAAAGGGGCGTGTGCGCACTATTGAAACTAGCGGTGCTGTCAATAGACGCGGATGGATGTGGTTCTGTGTCTATAACTTGACTGAAATTTGCATCGAGTGGGTCAATTAAGGCTTCAAAGGGCACTCTGTAATCGAAGGTACCACTTAGGCGTGGGTCTCCGTCGTCGCGCGTATCGGTTGTAAAACCACCTGCAGGCATTGCTCCAGTAACAAAAAGATTATGTCCTACAGACCCAGTGGCAATCGGATAATCAACTGCGATGCCAGATTTAATTGAATTGTACAATATGCCGGGAGAAAAGAGAGGCGCCATGGCGGTCCTCCAATTGGCATCATCGCCTGCCAACTCGGCGGTGGGCCCATAAGACTGACTAAACAATTCTGCTAACTGTACTGTTCTTTGGGACGGGTAAAACCCATCATATGGCAAGAACTTAATTAATGCTTCGCACTCAAGTGTTAACTCTGTCGGCACCGCTCCGTACTGCAAGCTGTCATCTTGTACTTCCTTAAAGTGTTTCATAAAATCGCTATACGTGTACACTGTATAAAAGGTTTTGTCATCGCTACTACTAAGCGTAGAGCCTGTCAGCGTGAGATAGGCCGTTGACGTTGGTGGATTATCAAAGTCATGCGAGGTGCCTGTAATTTGAGTCCAGAGATAGTTCATTTGTTCACTAATTCTATATTCTGGTACAATCCCATAGTCTTTGCCGATCCTTTTTAACTCCTCAACGTATGAAGCATAATCATTATAAAAAGGATTTACACCTGCTTGTGTGGCGGCTTCCCATGCGGTGTCCCCGGCAAAAATAACATTCACGTTTTCATTGGAGTGGCTCTCAGGTATTCGACGAGCATAAGTCGCCGCGGCCATTGGCGACCGGAAGTCAGCATTAATATCAGATGGCGAAAAGAACAAACTATACCCATTTTGAAGTTCCCCCTCGATACCATAAGATGAGGTTAAAGTCTTTGCCGATGTGTCTGACCGGCCGTCTAGTGGCCACATACTTTGAGAGACTGTTGGGCCTTGTGAGTTTGGCCTGTCTGTCATCAAGTCCGTGTTTCTAGCGTTTCTTGTATCTCGCCAGAAGCTGTTTGCAAAATTGTCGCGCTGTCTAGTACTTTTCAAATATGTATAATGTTCGCGAGGATAAATTGTTTCTTCAATTTGTAAATTGATAAACTCTTCTATTGGATTTGCAGTACTTGGTTTTGTGATAAATTTATGTAAAGAATCGTAAATTAATGTTTTTGGGTGGTCGCTTATTAATTGGCCGGCTTGGCCGGCTGGTACATAAATATAGTCTACTTTATCCAAGTCTATGGACCCTAATACTTTCTGGGGGAAATTGGTTTTTTCGTTTCCATAAGAATGGCGAACTTTAATCTTGTTTGTGCTTGGTGTTTCTCCCCACGATGTCTTAATTTGTAAATTGTGCGTGACCGGCTTGAACTTTGAAGAGAGTGGCGGCTCGATTTGAGATACTAAAATATCTCGATTTTTTCCGCCAATTTGGCCGAAAATGTGGATGCCCAACTCAGTTGGGTCAAACGGAGGAGGACCGTCAATTGAAATATTTTTCGCAAATGAAAGCCGATTTTCTTTTCTGTGCGCGCGGATAATGGGGTGCTCGCCACCTCTAGTTTGTTTCCATGAAGGCCACCCGTAAGGTCCTTGGCGGTGGAGAATAAGAGAATTTAAAACTTGTGTTTTGTTCTCCGAAGAGAACTCATTAATGAAGCCGCCGGCACGAGGCGAGGCGTCATCGCCGTCGGTGGTAGTCCCATCTGGCGCGCCGTAATTCAAGTAATTTAATACAGACAGGTTCGCTGGATATCCTAAAATATTTTCGCTTCCAGAAATAGGATCATATATACTCGCATTTATTCCTACAAAGTCTGTTGGAACAAAGCCGCCGGCGAGGGCTCGTGTTTTCCCCCAGTTGGGGGGATCGCCGGAGGCATAATATGCGCCAAAATCACTAGCACTACAAAATGTAATATCCGTAGAAGCCAAGCTTGCGTTGTCAAAATTTGGCTGTTCGAAGCCAAAAAGTGCTGACCCTGTATAGTCACTAACTATGCTTGACGTAATCCAAGCATATTGCAAATCTGTTTGTGGAATTTGATGTTGTACATACCAATTATCGTAAGTTGTGCCCGTCACTACGGGCGACGCGTCGCCAGTTCCATTATATTTAATTACGCGTCGGGGATTTCTATTGACCTTATGAAAGGACGCGCTACCTTCATAGTTAGCTGCCGATACTGAGCCGCTAGTACCGGGATAGGTTTCACCTGCCAATACCCAACTAGCTGAGTTCTGAGCGTCACTGAAAAAGCCGAACTGTTTAGTGTGGTCAATAAACAATTCATGTAAACTTTCTCTGACAATTAAATTACGCCAGGGCAATGCATTATAAATTGAATATTCTTGAGATTCAATGTCTAAGAAGCCTAATCCCATGGTAGATGGGTCGCCAGGCGCAGAAAATCTATTTACAATAATATAGTCATTGCGCACGGAAGACGTCACACCGTTTTTTACTACCTGTGTTCGGTTAACCGTAGAGGCTGCTCCGCCGGGTAGATTATAATCTAAAACGCCGCTTACGGCAAATACGTTACCTGCGCTTCCAGAGACTCCTTCGTTTTTAACAAAATAACGATTATTAATTGAACGACCAGATGTCATTAATATTTCATAATCTTTAACATAATTGCCAAGTATTCTAGACCCTGTTACTTGCTGAATATTTCTAATATTTACAGGGCGCTTGGCCATTGGTTCTCTAAAGAAAACTGCGCGCGGTAAATTTGGATCTGGAAGTTGCAACCCTACGCCATCCGCCTGTGAGATTAAAGGATTTATAAGAGTTACACCATTCTCCGACAAAGCGCCGCCTTCTTGATCGATAGACCACGCTTCGCCGCGGTTTGGGTGCTCATCGCTTCCGATATTTACGGGGTGGTGTCTATGTTGATTTCCGCCAATATGTTTTTCAGTAAAAGGCCCTTGCATTGGATGTTCATAGTCCGGACCATAAACATCATGATGTATGTTGGTAAGTGTTGCATCAGATCTAAGATCTCTCAAGCCCGTTTGAGGCCCGACAGAAGAGCTAATAATATTAAAAGGCGCCAGCAAGCTGCCGGGGGCTCTGTTAAAAGTGTCCAGGTTAAAACTAGCGTTGTTTGCATCTAGCGGGAATTTAATTACTTTATTTGAACCAGAAAGATCATCCGCGCACCCGGGTAAATTATATGTTTCGACGACGATGTAGGGCTCAATTTCGTTGGGTTCGAAACGCTTCATAGTTTCTTTATAGTAAGTGACTTTTTTGTTTGGGTGAAAATTTATACCGCCTTTTATTGCTCTGGTGTCGCGCACATCAAACTTATACGGTTTTGCCAAACGACGTATTGCATATGTCGATCCAGAATAAGCTGTGCTGTTCGCGTTGTCGTATAAAGTATAATCACTGGCATTTGTTTCATTATTAATTGAATCTAATATTGTTTGTTTATCGTTGTCAATGTTTGTGTCCCCGCTGGACAACGCATCTGTTCTTTCTGCCCTTTCTTTCCACCAGCGACATTTCTGACCCTGATCGCTGCCGCTATGGCCAAATTTCCAATTATAAGTAAGCTCATTAATTCCAAGCACGTGCCCTTCAATTGCCGATGGTGTTTTGTCTTCAAGTGTCGGGTACTGCCATTTATATTTATTTCTTTCCAGCACATGGCTTTCTACCAACGTCCGAATATTACTACCATATTGATCACTAATATCTGCGGAGGCGGGCACTAAATTGCCAAGAAGCGAATCTAATGTTTGATCAACCCATTTATAAAAATCAATATATTTATCTAAATCAGCCGTGTTGCCGACTCTCTCGAAAAACAGGCCGCGGAGTTTCTCCATGTGTTTATAATTGTCTCGATATTTATTTACTGGCTCTCCGATTAAATTATTAAAATCTTTGATCGATGAAAATATTTTTATCATTTCTTCAGATATGGTCTGATACATACTTTTTTCAATATACATATAATAATTCGTGGGGCGCGCCAAATTAACTTTATTAAAAAACTTGTCGTCTTCTTCCAAAATATTAACCATGTCTGAGCTATTAACCATTTCTGGTAATTGTTTTTTGGCAGAATAGATATATTTTCTATTAATAGAACTCGAAGAGTCGGTTGGGAATGCATATCCTTTTGGTAAATATTGTTTTCCTATGATATTGCCAATCCAGTTATAACGGTTTTGAAGGCTTGTAGACCCAGAAGAAAAGTCATGACCAACAAACTCGCCGCTAGCGTCTGATGTGGTTAGGGTGCTAAATTCCCAATTTAAAGCCAGTGTGTGGATTTCTGGTACTCGCGTTCCGGACATGGTCGTCTGGTACAAATACGCACTCTTATAAGGGTTTGGACTGCCATAATTTTTTACGTCTTGTGCGTGCTGTTTTATTGTGCCAGTTGGGATATAAGTCATCCACACGCGCGTTGAAGAGATGTTTCCATCTGAGCTTTGTAGCAGTCCCCCAGAAAAATTGGTGCGGTGTGCACCGATATAGACGCTCTTCGGGTTTGTCATAAATCGAGTACCCTGCATCGTAGTGATTGAGGATGTTACAAAAAATTCGTTTTTTACAATATCAAGTACTTTTTCTACACCATAAAATTCTACATCCCATGTCGATCCGCTGGATCCACTTGGGAGCATTGCTTCGGGATACTTTGTTGGTTTTATTGCTACAGAAAAATTCCATCGAGTATCGTCGAAAACGGCATTAAAATAGCTACTGCTGAGCGTGGGTATAACGGAGTCTGCTGTTCCAGTCAACACAAATTGACATCTCTTTGAAAATTCGGTATCTCTTATCGCATAAACTTGAAAATTTGCATAATCAGTGGCTGCCCATGTCAAATTGTTCTCAGTAGTGCCCTCAACTTGATGCATTCCAAAAAGGGACGCTGTTTTAAATGGCGAAAATGCTCTAAAAGATTTACTACTGCCCGTCCCAGCTTGAACTACCGTATTCGAGGCCGCGAGGCTGTGTCGTCGCGGAAATGCTACTTCAGTCTCCATTGTAAGGGCGAGGCCGCCAGTGGTCTCTAAAGCGTCTCCCAGACTAGCAGAAATAAATGATGTAGAGTTCGGATTGGTGCTTGATGAAAACGGAAATACTACTGCGTTTTTAGTGGTAGTTAACGAGAAATTAGCATATTTTTTAAACTCTGCTACTGATGTATAATTATCTTTTAATTGGTAAGTCGTGCGATTGCCATATGTATTAATTTTATATATTTCGTCATCTAATCCAAAGCAGCGAATAAGGTTTCTAAAAGATTTTTCTGTTCCTTTTGTTTTATATATATAAACAATATTATTATAAATATTTTGGTATATGCGGTTTTTTACATCATATAGTTTTTGTTTAAAGAGAGATACATCGTCTCTATTTCTAAAATGTTGAAGTGCGGTCGCATCCGAAAACAATTCAGGGAAATATGAAAAGCCTACAGATTCTAATAATCTGTCTGCGAAGGGGTATGGCTTGAAGCTGGAGCTTAAATAATTTTTTTGCTTGAACTTCGGTATAGATTCTATCTGGCTGGCTAAGGTGTCGAAGTAGCTACCAATAATTTGTGTAAGATTTCTTAATGGAGAGTGTTCTCTAACTTCATCCTCTTCTATAATCCAAGTTGGCAGCGAATGGTATATTGATGCATTATTGGAATAGTCATATATGCGGCCTTCATCTTGTCGTGTTTTTCTAAGGGACAGCACGTCTGGGTGGAAACTATAAAGGATTGGGTCCTTGAACTCGTTATTAACCTTGCCCGAATCAACCATGGCCGAGCCCGTGCTGCGCGCCGCGGAATTATAGCCCTCAAAAGTACCATTACTTATTCTGCCAGAATAATCTAAAATAGTTTGATCGGTGGAGGCGGTCAATGTGATGCCTTCATTAAACTTATAGTATACCCCCAAGGTAGTATTTGCATCATCCGTATTCGTACCGCCACCAACAGGCTCAATCATTTGTCGGCCAATTTGCTGAGAGGTACGTTGGGCTTTCCAAAAGCGGAATTCGTCTAGTGATCCAGAAAGTTTGCCCCAGCCGACGGCGGGTGTAAAGGTGCCAGATGGGGCTGCAGCTAATGCAGCGATGGTTGCGTTTAGGTTGCCGCTAACATTATTAACGGCGGAACCAGTAAAAACTGTTTCATTGCAGGCGCCGTCAACAAACAAGCTAGTTTCCACAACACTGCCGTTATTTTTAAAAGCAAATGCATAATGGTGCCATGCGTCATCCGCGACAGAAGATGTAGTAATCGAAGATCCGATGGTTTCATACGAAAACCCAGCAGTCCCCGACATATATGTAACCCTGAATGGAGAGGCGCTCGTTGTGCCTGTCATTTCAATTGTGAGGCGCCCGTAGTTATCGCTAGAAGAGATATACTCGCTTGTATAAAGATCGAATATTACTTCGCGGCCAGTTAGCGTCTTAACAAATTCACTCTTTTTCATCCAAAACTCAACAGTGTTCCCAGTAACACCGCCAATTTTTAAATTACATTCTCTGTTCTTATCCGGATCCCAAATGTTGGCGTAACCGCTTTTATAAGTTCCATCTGTGTCTTGGATATCTTTTTCTTTGCTGCGCTGAGAGGTGTGTGGGCCTCCTTTGATGAAGATGTATTCCGACGACGCGGGCTGCCCGTAGCCACTATTGGTTGAGCTTAAAGTGCCCCAGCCATCAGCAGAAAATATAACATACCCATTAGTTCTAGGGTATTCATTTTCAAATAAATGGAGATCTAAATAAGAGGAACTTAATTCCCACTGTATTCTTTCTTTTAGTGAGCCATCATAAGGATATGTTTCATAAACTCTTTCGATAGAGTCGATATAATATTTTTCAGCGGACCCAAATCTAGCAAAATATTTTGGCTTAGTAAAGTCAACAGGAGGAATAAATCTTTGTTTTCTGTTGAAATACTCAAACATGTATTCAACAGATTCGGCCTCAGAAGCTAAAGTGTCTCTATCAACTTGTGTCAAAATAATATCTTTTTGACCAAATATTTTTTTGTAGTCTGTGCTCATATTATTCTACTCTAAATGTAAATTCTTCGGGCTGTTCGGCATATTGACCGTTAAGATAATAAATAAATTTAATTGTATATGAAGAATCTGCCTCTAATATTGACATGTCTAAATCAAAATAACTGCCACTAGCGTCATAAGACAGTCTTGTGTTATTGTCGCTTCCGGTGCCATAAGAAATTATCTCAAAGCCGTCAGTAGCACGAATTAATTTATAATAAGCATCGTCAACCAAATCGATAGGAGCAACTGCTGACGCAACGCTATAGATGTTGGGATTCCAGTCTTTTTTACGCGTATATAATCGCATGCGCGACGCTTTATTTTTAGTAGTATATGAAGATTTTAAGTTTGTAATTTTAGACACATATTGTTGGCTCGGGTTAAAAGCTTGCCCGGGCCAAGTTTGGGTTAAATTCTTTGGATCTATTGTGCCACTAAAATACTCAACACTGCTGCTGTGCCACACATCAAACACTTTCGTTAACGAACCAGAGCCCGTAAAGGCAAGAGAAGCTGAATAAATTCCCGTGGCCACAAAGCCGCCTGTTGCATTATAAAGATCGCCTGAGTCTACTGTGCCGCCGGTGCTTAACAATAGCTTTGAGCCGGATGGTGACGAATTGGCGGCCGAGCCTGAATAGAGGCTGACATATATAGGGTCGCTCGCGCCGATACCGGGAATATTTTTTAGTTGACCACGAACATAATTGTAAAGATAGATTGTATTTAAATTATCAGCGGCGGGTGCCATCGAGCTACTATAATAAAAACTTCCTCTATTATCTTTTCTGGAAGAATCCCAACGAGCTTCAATAACTGGGCGCTTAAAGAAAAATTGTGATCCTCTTGCAAAAAACTTTTTAGTATAATAAGACTTTGTGGCGCTTTCTTCGCTGCTTTTTAAATGCACGCCAACACCATAATTTGACTTCTGCCCCATATCAAAATCAGTTTGGTTGTTGTTGCTAGAACTTATCCACTGTTCAACTAGGGTGGTGATATCCAACTCCATGTCTTCGAAGCCCGTGGTGAAAGAAGCAGTAAAAGAAGAGGAAGAATCTATCAGATAGTCGCCGCCGGCGGTGGACCAAAGGGTGGAGGTGCTTCCATCGATGCTAGCGGTAATCCAGTTGGACGCGTCTTCATCAGAATATTCTTCCATATCCAGCCCAAGGCCCTCATCCCAGCTCTGGGAAACGGGGTCAACTACTAAATTATAATTTTTAGGGGTAGTTTGTGAATGCTCAGCATTGAACAATCTTAAATAAAAGGACACACTGCCTGATGACGGAATGTCCCCCTGGGTTCTATCATAAGAAATATAGCCGGCGCTAGTGCCAGTTACAGGAAATTTAATCAATATTCTTTCTAATTCCGATGAGGCTGTCGAAGCTTGAGCATAGATTGAAAAAACTTCAAGAATATCTGATTGTCCCATGTTGCCGCTCACGCCGCGGGTGGACAAGTTTGCTTTGTAGGCATTTGTTATTGTTGTATCAGCATCTGCTGTATATCTTTTAATGGCCATTATACTATTGTTCCTGCTATATCTGCATTTGGAAACTTGACTTCAAAAACTGTATCCACTGGCGCAATTATAAATCTTCCGTCGGCAGACATTGCTTCTTCAATGTTTATGGGAGAATCGGCATACGATGCTCCAGTTTTTAATGTAATCTGCACGTCTATAACATCCATTAAGTTTGGTACTGTTTTTAAGATTTGATATATGTCTGTTATTAAAAGGGGCTCTCCAATATAAAACGTCTTATCAAAAACTACCTGAAGTGCCCTTACAGAGTCGTTTAAAACATCATATTTATTAATGCCGGGGAATGTTGAAGCTTTAAAATCTATGCCAATATTAGCAATTTTAGCATCTAATATATCAACCGTGTCGTTGATCATTCTATATCGATTGATCCAAGTCTTTAAGTTGTTTTTTAGCGCGCTATTGCTTTCGACCAAGTTACCATCTGAGTCTTCCGAGATGACGTACATATTTAAATTGCGCTGATTGTAGGAATCGGAATCTAATTCGATGGTACCCCTTTTGATCTTCCCGTATTTTGCTGGCATGTTATAGGCTATATTAATATAATCTTGTTTTGTCACTGCCCGGTATTGTGCGGCAAAGTTTCCAAGCGCGCGTGTTTTGATTTCATCTGAAGATACTAAAGTTACATCTCCCACAATTGGCTCTTCGTTCATAACCGAAAGACTACCAATTACTCGATTTTTCTTACTTGTGGTTAGAGCTTCTGAGCTGGCAAACTGAAAATCAGCGGCATGTACAGAAGTTATTGTGCCGGCCGCCGAATTTGTATTTTCAGTAGTATTAATTCTGTAAATTATTGTTAAAGTGGTATTTGCAGGGGCGACGCCAAGCTTGTCTGTTTCATTTAGTACAGAGGGGTCAAATGAAGTGTCAGAGGAATAATCTTTGCCATGCAATTGCAACACAACCTCTGCCGGGTCTTTAAGTTCTACTGGTGTCTCTTCGCTACCATAACCAAATTGCAAAAACATTCCGGTTGGCGTGCTTTCGACCATAAATCTTCGAGAAACAGCTACAGGTTTTATTATGTAAGGAACTGTACTAGAATTGCTTCCTTTGTTTAAAATTGGTACATATATAACATTTTGGGTGAGATAGTCAACTTCAAAATACTGGTTTCCGTTATCATCAAACACAGAAATTATTTCACTAATATTCTGTCCGTTTACAGCTATTCTTAAAAACTTTTGAAATTCTCCGAGAGATACTTCCTGCACAGCTAACTCGCCAGAAACAACTTGGCCTGCGGCGCGCACGGCATAAGTAAGTGGGAGGCCCGTTGAGGAGTTCTGCGAAGCAACCAGGATTGGATTGGTGCTCTTTGAAAAATCGACATCTTCTAAAAGTGTAAAAATGGTACCTGCGGTGGAATTAAAAGTTGAACCCTTCTTTAAAACGGGCTTATAGTTATCGTCTGGTGCTGGTGAATTTGATTCGGCGGGAACGGTTACATAAAAGTTGCACGTACCGAAAGAAGACGGATAAGGTCTATACTTATATCCAAGTTCTCCGCCTAGTTTTAATACATTATCAAACTCCATTGCGGTAGACAAAAATGATTCATTAGTTTGATAATCGACGTAAAAAGATAGCATATCCCCAATATAGGAAACCGTATCTAGCATTAGAGAGCCAAAAGAAGCTTCTGTAAAGTCTTTGTAATTGTCCGGATAATATCTTTTAACGTAAGATTCTAGATCCGCTCTGATTGAATTAAAGTCGCGACTCGTATAGTTTATAGATGGTTTTTTCTTCGGCATCTCTTAGTTTTTCCTCGTTAACTATAACTAAACACTAGTAACAGTTACTTTTAAAGTATCTCTCAAATTTAAATTTGGAATATAATAATTAACCACAAGCCCCATGCGTTGTTCTTCTGAATAATTATGTATTTGTGCTTCATCCCGCTTTTTATTAGATGAATGAATATCGATAATTTTGATAAAGGGAATAAATTGTCGCACTTGCGTGATTATTGTAGTCTTAAGGCTTTGAAAAGTTCCTATTTTTGTGTCAAATAAAAAATTTCTGGCGCCTACTCCAAAGTCTGGGTTCATCATGCGCTCTCCTGGGGTTGTCAGAATTAGCATTTTTAAATTTTGTTTAATAACTTCTCCTAAAGTTTTGTTGAGTTTAAAAAACCCATCAGTAGGATCGGGCTGTAACGGTAATTTTGGAGAAAAGCCAACTGCCATTTTTTTATTCCTTTCTAATAATTAGCAGTTAAACCAATTATTCTTCTTATTATTTAACCGGGCGTGGTGCTCTCCTGGTCCCATTCTCCGGGGGGGAATTTTTTAACGCCCAAGAGTTCTAATAAATCTGCACCCTCGTTGTCGATTGGACTGCCTGGGTATTCGAACGAACCATGGGCCGACATGGCATCGAGTTTGTCATCGTTTGACCCGAGGGCCTTTAGGCCCACGAATGCACCGACACCTGCAAGAGCTACTGCTATAGCCGGGCCGTCTTTGTGCATAAGCTTTTCGGCGTTTAGCTCATCAGCAACGTGGGAGCAAACTAAACTATCATAAATGCGATCTCTGAATTTCTTCACGGACTCCGGCTCAGGGCCACAGAAGTAATCGACGCATGTAAGGCCATGGCCATCAATCCACCTCGTTCTAAGCATCGTAGCCAGTTCTTGGCCGATGACGGTCGTTTCGCCTGGTAATGTGTCCGGCATATCGTGTACGACTGCTGCGCTTGTGGATGAACCCTGGAACGGATTGGTCTCTGCGCACACATCTACGGTCCATTTGTTTGGATACCACCCGACGACTGATGAAGTTTCTTCGCCGGTCGGCTCCATGGGTACCGACTCAGTGTCCCATTTCTTAATGGTGGGGGTAACTACCACACCAACATAATAATCCCCGCTTTCAACCTTTAATTTCAAATAAGTGCCTGTAAAGCCGAAATTACCCATTGGAATTGACCACGGACCAAACTCACCATCGTAGCGCCATGAAGGAAAACCTTCGTCGAGTTGAGCGTGGATGCCGGCGTACCCGTCAAATTGGAGCGCCATACCTGGTCGTTTGGTTGTTTGCGTGGCCGGGTGGAGTGCCGTGTCGTCTCCGAAATATCTGCGGTAATTGTTTTCAGGGAAAACCAATAAATATTTTGCGCCGGTGCCATAATCGACGGTTGGATCAACCAGCCCCCCTCCTAGTGGGTCCGTGAGCGCTTCAAGGCCTATGCCCTCTTCAACCAAAGATGGCTCTGGGGCTGTTATTGGTATTTTTGGTGGGCATACTTTTTCTTTCGGCTCCGTGATATCTCCGGCATCATCGTCTTTATCATCGTCATCGGACCAGTCAGTTAATAGGGCTTTGGCCACTACGCCTATCGGTGTGATTGGGCCCGGAAGGAACCAAGGGGTTGTCCACGTTGGGTCAAACATGTTGGCGGCCATTTGAACAAACAACAACATAAACTTTTTAGCCAGCTGCGCGTCTGTGGGGGATTGAGAAGGGCTAGTTGCTCCCGGAGTTGCGTCCTCCAAGAGAGAATCCATATATGTGTAATCCCCTTCGGCGGCCGCGCTGTAAGCAGCAATTATGCGAGTTACCATATTTTTGGTGGGCTCTAACAATGTTATTAAATCGGGGTACGCCGCTTCCATGTAATATCTATAAAATAGCGCGGTTGTTGTTATTAGTTCTTTAAGGGGCACCACATTGGTTAAAAGTTTGTTGGGGGTCGGATTGGCCGGGTCTTTGTCTTTACCAAACGCGGTGACTTTTGCTAACTCTGTTTTTATTCCATCTAGCATACCTTCGCCATCAACATAGTGTGCCTTGTCTATAGACCTTGCGAGGGCCCACAAAGACGGCTCAGGTTGTAATGATCCTTCTGGTATTGCACTTTTTGGACCAAGGTCTGTCCACAGCGTGCCCGTCTCCGGGGCGACCGTGCTTAAAGTACTATTATAATCGTTTATGACTGCTGAAAATTGGTACGCATCATATTCTGCTTGTTCTATGGGAAAACAAAAATATTTATTTCCGGACTCTTCCCAAATAAATGTCTTTTCATCGTTGTACTTGGCAAAATCATCATAGTACATTGTATGAATCTTGCTAAAAAACGAATCGGGTACATCTTTAAACGGTGTCAATGAATTTAGCCTCATTCCAAGTTTAAAATCAAACCAACTAGACGCAGGGCTATCAAAAATTATATTTCTTATTCTATTCCAGAAGGCTGTTGCAAATTGGGTAAAATGTTCGCCGGACGCCACTTCGCCGACGGTGGTGGACTCCGAAAATGCAATCCCTGCTTTTAGCTTAAGAAGAAGAGATTCTGTGGCTGACAGCTGTTCTCCGGAAGCGCTGCCCTCATAACCAGAACCTGCCGTCGAAGAAAAATCTAACTCTTTAACGGCTCCGAACATTGCGAGAGTGCTTTCATAAAGGTCCGCCTCATAGATGACTTCGGGTGATGAGTGGTTCGATTTTGGCTGGCCAATAAGATTAGCTAGCTTGTCCTCGGCGGTGTGCAGGTCAGACTCAAACTGTGCGGCGGCGAGCGGGACGTGTTTCCACGCTGCAATCTGTGCTTCCAGTGTAGCAATTTGTGTCTGTAACTTTTTGCTCTCAGAATCATAGTAAGCAGAAAGTCTATCAACGCGGTGGGTTGATACAACACCCCTGTTTGCCCAATGCCATCGCAAGGGCGGAATCGATCCTTTAATAGCAGAAGTGTACGGCTGTGGTGTTTCTTCTGTCTTGGGAGGGGTTCCCGTATTGGGATCGGGGTTGTCCTTGTTCGGCACCTCTGGTGGTAGTGGAATATCTCCAAAGGGAGATATTCCAATTGGGGGATTTCCGATATCATCGGGATCTGGTGGTGGAAGTGGCGGGGTCCAATAATAATAGGGATCGGTGCCATCCCATACCGGATTCGTTAACGAGTCTGGAGACCAAAAGGAAGAGACAATACGCATAAATGGAAGTTTGTGCGCGGGGGCCTGAGCTTCAGGTCTAAAAACTAAATCAAAAAATTCCTTTACTGTTTCTTTGTGAGTTGATCCGTCGCCATTGTCTAGTACATCCTGTATACCTGTTAATAGGACGTCTATGGCGGCATCAACAGTTTCCTTGGCGCCTGAGTGCTCACCGGATGATCTGGTGGAATTCCAAACTAGTTTTGTATCTTTTTCTGCTTGTATGAACTTTTTCCAAAAATCTTCCATATCGGTTATTTTAGATTTAACCCTCATGTATGGCTGAAAAAACAAGCCGCCTTCCCAGCGCTCAGAACCTTTTTTTGGCCAACCGAGACCATCGCTCGCAATTGGCCATTCGCCGGCTGTATCGGAATTGGGCCCTAAAAATCGCATGGCTTTTAAATTACCAAGCTTTTGGGGATCGTTATCCACGTCATCAAAGGGATATAAATCAGGAGACCAATATTCTGGTGATGAATTTACAGCATATTCCAAGAGCCTGCCCATAATAGCGCCTTGGGCTTCGGGAGAATCTGCCTCACCGAACCCATAAAACTTCTTTGTCCAGTTGGGATCCACAATGCCTTGTATTCTGGCGTCTAAAACATCGTCGACTTCTTCAGCCGCTTCCTGAATCAATATATCAAGGCATGCCGCTGGAGTTAATATTTTTTCAGAGAGAGAGGGATCTCCCAGTTGTTGGCGCCCGTTTATAATTTTTCCTGAATAGTCTAACAGCTTATTATAGCCGTCTTGGCCGGCGAGTGCGTCGACACTATTAATAATGCTGTCTTGAATTAATTTCATATAACTTGGAGATCTGGTCACATCCGACACCCGCAAAAAACCAAAGGCAAATATGTTTTTCAAATATTCCTCGATTATGCATACCTTCATCAATATCTTGTATAATCCAAAAATAGTTGCAACCTGATTCGAGCTGGGTTGTGCAAACGCACTCATCACGCACTCCAGGGCTTGTCGTGTTTTGTCTGTATCTTCCGAAATTTTTTCAATATTTAAAAGGGGAATTCCGCCGACGCCCTCAATACATGTCTCTTCTACTTCTGCGTCGGTGAGGGGTATTTTATTAAACACCGGCGCTTGGAAGAGGTCGTGTGATGTCCCGCCTCTAAGCGTATTCTCAAAAACAAGATTAGTAATTATTGGAAATTGTTTTTCAAATGTTTCTTTTTGGGCCGGGTACCCAGCAGAAAAATGTAAACTTGGCTGAGTGGCCATTAAGTTTTCAGTAAGTGCTTCTACCAAGTCTGTGCTACTAAGCTCTATGGGCTCTGGCTTGTCAACATTAACAAGGGAATCGTCCGGCCATTGGTATACGGCACGATTTACTAGTCTATCGATGGCTACAATTTTTATTTGCTTTGGGTCGGCTACATAGCCCTTCCAGGCGGCCTGCTTATCAGAATAATTGATCATCATGATTATCAAGATTTGAGATCCTGGTACGTCGTATTCGAATACATTAAAACCCTCGTCTTCTTTGACGGTGTTGATTGGTGACGTCTCGCTTTCCAATACTTTTATAAGCCCTTCGGCAACTAACTTTACTTCGCCCTGTGACTTGTCATGTAGTGCTGCCGTGGCCACAGAAAAATCTCTAAGAGCTTGTTCTCTGTCGCGGGTAAAAGGCCCCAGAGGAATTGAGACTACACCCAAATTAATGTCCATCGATTTTCCAATTTTACCGGGGGCGCTATTTCTGAACGTGTTGGCTAGTTCTCGCTGGCTGGCGCCGACGTCTAATATGATCGGCTTATAGCCTTCAAGGTTATTATTGAATGCTGTGTTAATCATATTATACATATCGTTGTTGGCGCGCTCAATCATTAACAGTTCAGAGGGATGAGACTGTCTAGGCATCATTGGTTGCATTCCGATTTGCGAAGGCTTGCATGGGCCGCAAAAAATAGGTGGCATCATGTCTTCTATCTTGCTCGGATCAAGAAGAGGCATCATTTCAAGAATATCATTAGTTAAATCGTCGGCGTCTTTTTCTGCGAGGCGTTCGAGGGCGTCGGTAGGTACCGCCAAGATAGCAGTCGATTCAGGATCACAAAGATCAATAATGATGTCGGTCACCTTGTCATGCTCTTCCTGTAATTCTTCGAACATAGCATGATCGACTAAACTGCCGATGTTTAATAACAAAGTTTGTACAGAGCCGATTGAAGGTTGTTGGGAGGGCGGCGCAGGACAGAGAGGTGGGGCGGTTCCGTCGGCCGAGGTGGCAGCATCTGTTGGTGTGCCTCCGCCGTCGGTGGCGCCAGATTGAGTTACATCGTGCGCCAAAAATGTGAGGGAAGCCTTCAAAAAGCCGTCATTAAAAGAATCATCATTACATGGAGTTGTAAAAAGGCGTTTGAACTCGCTTGGGGTGAATTGCTCTCCCAGTTTTTCTAGCGCTGCCACTATATCTTGTATTTCGCCGGCGAGGCCGGCCATCTTCGTCATCTTGCCAACAGTGCTCTTTAGTTGTTGGAAGCTTTTATCTGAGTGGAGGGGGCTACTCATTATCATATTTGTTATGCTTTTTTTAGAAAAGGGGTTGGCTGTAACATTGCAAGCGTCCCTCAAAAGCCCCCCGATGTATTCACTTTTAACGTGATTTAATACGACAAGGACCGCTCCAAGCAATATTTGAAGATATATCTTCAGTAAGGTACCAAAAAAAGCGTTCCCAAAGTTACCAGTTCGATTGGTTACAAACATCTTCAACGCCGTAAATGTATTTTTAATAGGATAAGTCGTTGTTGTTTCGATCTGTTGAGCTTTGTTTTGCCCAAATATGTCCACAATATCTGCTGCATCATCTGCTAGATCTTCTGCGAAATCAAATAGTTGTTCAATTGGCGTGTAAATATTAAATATGCATTCGCAAACTTGGTCATCACCTTGCTGTTCAAGCCAAAGAAGCATTTCTTCAGAAAAATCATCGGCGGGGCGCCCCAACATTTTTTGAAAAGCGGGGTCAGCACAGTAGAGACCATTCACTTTGGCCATTTCAGCTTCTGACTGTATCGCTTGCGATGCTGGTAGGTCACCAAATTTATCAGGATATCTGGCCCGGGCCCTGTTGTACACAAGTTCTTGACGCGACCCAATGGTGGTGCGCAATTTATTTGCAGCTGCGACGTAGCCGGCAGTTTGCAGGCATGGAATTAATTTAGTTTCCACGTCTTCGCGGGGCATGCCTTTAAGAATCGTTCTGCATAATTTTTTCTTTATCGCGTTGTCGCCTGTGCATTTAATAATTGCACTGGCGGCGATTTTGACTAGCGCCGTGACTGGTACTCGATTAAGTAAACCATTATATAATGTTTTTATAGAAAATACTTGTGATTTAATGGCCCCCATCATGGTATCGTCACCGGCATATGCTGTTTGGCCGTTCGCGATCCCCTTAAGTAGATTTCTTGCTTCCGGGGATAGTAGGACTGTTGGGTCTCGCGTGTAAGCACCTTTTTTTAGAAGGCTTGTGACCGAGTTTGATAACGTCTCGAATGCGGCAATTTGATCCAAGAATAGTTCTTCGCTAGTGCTCGATGTATCGAATACAACTTCGGGCACGGGAAATACATAAGATTTTATAAATCGGACCCAAGATTCTTGCGCAGCAAAAAGATATTTACTCTTGGCGCCGCTTAAATATGGAGAATATTTTCGTATAATGTCTGGTAGGTAATACAATAGAGCATTAACAGTCGAAGAATCAAAAGGTGGCAAACTTTTTAAGTTTTCTACGCCCTTCTTCAGCATATACGCACTCATGTTTTCCTCATCACACAAACAATCTGGTACGTCACTATAAGCAACGTATTGTATTTTATATTCTTCATCGAATGCAATTTGAATGGCGCCGGGAGATTGGACACTTATCTCTGGCTTGTCATTGAGCCTTAACAACCCGTCTAAAATCCCAGAAACTGCTGATATTTTACCAGCCGTACACGATGCGTCGAAATCTACTTGAACTTCTGTTGCCTCATGCATGCGCGCCGCAAAACGATACAAAATGTTTTGTAAGTCAATTAAATCTTTTTCTAGTGTTTCTACAAACAACATCACAGTATGTTTTATATTGCTTACGTCTGCGCATGGATTGGCTTTTAGGGCAAGAGAGTCCACCCAGCTTCTATCAAACATTACCTTTAAAAATAAATTTTGAAACTCTTCGGGGCGGTGCTCAACGTACCACGCCTCTGCTACTTCTCCAGTCTTGATACCTTTTTCCCATATAACAGTGTCAATGGGCAAAAAAGCAACTTTTTTTGCATCGGCTCTGTTCTGAAGGGAAAGGGCCTTTGCTAAATCAGCAGCTAATTTTTCGAGTGCCCAAGATTTTGCCGACTCTAGAAAAGCTGTATCTTCTAAAACCCCGTCGGCGCCGTAAAGTTGTATTTTACCATCTTTGAGAAATTTCTGTAAAGCTGGATTGCTTGTCATTCTTTCGTAAACAACTGGAACTATATAATAATTTCCATTTTTTGATAGGTGAGTCTTTGTTTCCTGATACCAGCGCGGGGGTGGAATACTCGGGTCGTCCGTATATACGGCGCCCCACCAAGAACCCAGGCCGTATTCTTTGTATAATCTAATCAAATAATCTTGGGCGCTCTCATTGGTTTCTTGGGCATATGGCGGCGCTTTATGCAAACTTTGGCCCGGTGGTGTCGCCTTTTCGGGGTCCAACCAATCTTCCAGCGAGGGAATAAAACTCTCTTCCACCATATCATCATCCGTGGCCGGCAAATATGCGGGAATTCGTTCTACAAACCCCTTTTCAGGAGAGTCCTTTAATTTTTCGTATAATTTTATTAATTCTTTTTCTAGTTCAGTATATGCCATATTAATCTCTTATCACGTTAAGTGACATTTACTCCCCTGCTGTTAATATATGATGCCCCAAGAGGTCTTAAAAAGGCAAATTTGGTTTCTGCAAACAGGCCGCTCCCAAATTTTAAATCAGTTTTAATCTTCTCCACTTCTGCTATCATGGTGGCGCCGGCGATGGCACACTCGTCGCTTGTGCCGACTTTACCACCAAACAAAGAATTGAAATTTCCGTTGGCGGTTCCGCCGATGGCCTTTGCCACATAATCGGGGTGCACATGCATCATTACTTTGCTATTAAATCTTTGTTGTGCTTTTAAAAAATAATCTATTGTTCCAATTATCCCGTCAATTTTTTCAATCAGGTCTTCAAAGCAAGCCACTAAATGATCGCCGCGGGGAACAGGCTGTAGTATGTTATGTCCAGATGCTAGCTTTAAATCCATACCATCGACAGTCTTTGTTGCTATGTTGCCGGGAATAAGATCAATAGTGGGGACGCCGAATAATTCGCGGCCTCTTGAATTCCAAGTATCGGTACCGGTTATAATTTTAATACCTTCTCTACCGATTATTCTAACGTGGTCGGACTTTACGACTACGGCCGCTTTACTTTCTACATTTCCAATTGACCCCTCGGAACACATAAATTGTTTATCAACGTCACAATTTTCAGAAATATATACTCGTGAGGCATCACGAAACGCATCAGGATTTACTGGCACTTCTGGCACTCTTTCTTTATATGTATCGACTGAATCAAGACCTGCAACAAGATCAATGTGGGAGCTTGCAAAAACACCCATGGCGCCCTTGCCGTCTCCATGTGACATGGTCTTGTGTTGGTTAATTCTGTCGGCCCCTAAAGAAATGTGAGATGCGTATGGGCCCTTGATAAGTACTTCATATTCAGTTTTTTTATACTCTGGAATCTTCTGAACATTTAATGTGTGGTCTATGCCAATAGTACTTTCTATTTCGGTGGCGCTAGCGTTTGTGCCGTCCTTGGGATCAAGCCCTTTTGCTCTCGCTTTTATGGTATTGCTTGTAGTCACTGCTTGTCTCCTTAAGCGGTTGCGGCGCCCTGATAGTTACACCCTAGGCGTTTGAGGCGTTTCAGTGCCCATTTGGGATAATCTTTAGTTTCATGGGACGCCCACTTTCGTACTATTCTTACTTGCAGGCGATCTTCATAGCCGCGCTTGTGTTGTAAAAGCTGCATCAAATCCTTTGCAAAGTTGGGTTTTCCAAAAAGATGTTTCTTAAAAAATAATTTATATGCAGAATCGGTTTTGAGGACGCCCGGGCCGTCATTAGCAATAAACATTGCCCTGTCTTCAATGGCTCGAAAAAATTTCTGATCTAAAAATATTACTTTTGCATCATGTATTTTCGACAATATCATAAATACCAACATAGCGTCTACATCTAAATCTGGCGATTTAATTCGTTTTCGTTCAGGTATTGGAATCCCTATTTGTGGTAGGTTTAGGCCGACGTCGATACCCTCTCTGTGCGATCTGTGCCCCTGCACTTTGTCAATTCCATTTGCTTTTTCAGGAGATATGTCTTTAATAACGAGCCTGATCTTATCTTTTGTTTTTAACCATAAAGGATCATCAATGCCTTTCAAATATTCTCCCATCTTTTTTGTACCCCATGAAAAGCTTGTTCTTACCGGGTTTATTATAACGCTATTAAATTGAGACGTCTCGTATTTTACCAATCCCAATGGATTTTTGTTACAATCTTGTACCGACATTGCAGAAAAAGGTGCGATAGAGCCCACGGCGCTTGGGATGATTGTGGTGGCACTGTGGGTTTGTAGGCAGTTGGCTTCGCATTCGGCTGTGTGGCCAACCTGCTCCGTCGAGGGAATATGATTTTTTAACACACCTTTAGCAATTTTTAAATCGTATTCAGGCACTCTTTGTCCGCTTGAATATGCTTGGCCATATTTATTGAAAATCAAATCAAGATAAGTTGTCGGACCGTCGCTATTCAAAAGTGGCGGGAGAGGCATTGTATTGTTCGGTAACTTCTTTTCTGCGGAAAAATATGTATATGGGAATGAATTATAAGGCGTATCCACCGCGGTAGCCCAAACTCCCTCAATATCTTGTAATGTCTTTATTCGCTCTTTTACTGATATATGTTGGTCTCCGAATGTTTTCGGGCCAGCAGTGACTTGGACTTCAAAGTTTCCTCCAAGTGTAACTTTTGATTTCCACTTCGCTGTTTTTAGAGTATTTAATATTGGCGATTCCATGCCCCAATTTGCGTCAAGAAGGTCTATTCTTGTGAGACCGCCGAGTGGCCCAATGTGCTCGTTATCTAAAGTTTTCATGATATTGTTGAGCATTCGACTTCCGCCGCCAAACGCTTTGATCGAGAAAAACCACGGCGATGGATCGCCCATGGCGTCCATAAGAGTTTTACACCATCCAGTACATTTTACAAAATGGGGATCCCACAAATGTTCCACAATTTTTTGCTGGACTTCTTTGTGAAAATCATTAAATGCGCCATCTTCCCACAAGTTCGATAGAGCACTAAAGGGATATGGATCTATATCCATTAAAACAACAATTACATTTCGATTTTGACCTACCATGGCTTTAATTTGGTTTTCTAGCGCTTCTGTATATGTTTTTGCGGCACCATTTAAGCCAATATCTCCATGCAAATAATAAATAAGCTCATAAGGATATGGTATTTTCATCACAGGTACACCATGATTTTTCCATTGGCCTGTTTCTTGGTATGGGGCCGCGCCATTTGGTTTCAATATAGCAACATTTTTTGATGGGCCGACGAGATCAGAACTATATAGTATCACCTTTCCGTCAAAATCTCTAAAAACGTCTTTAACGCTGCTTGGTACGTTAGGGTCTCCTAAAAGTGTATTTTCAGTTTTCGCTAACGTGACCTCTTTAACTACGCTTCGAGGAGACTTCTCAGGGGCCACCCACCCTAGGGCGCCCTGTATACCTCCATGTGACCAGCCTTTGTATGTGATGTTATCGAAACCTCCCGGGAGTCTGATAGTGTTTTGCCTTTTGCCGTTAATGTAACCATAGCCCTTGATATGCGAGCGAGTTAACTTCCCGTGGTAGGCGCCTTCCTGGTGTGCAGTCGCCTTGTCGCCCGGAATTCCGGACGAGCCCTCGTCTTTATGAAAAAATATATTCGATTTTATCGTCTTACTAGTCCCGGCAATAGGTTTGTTATAAGTATAATAATCTTCCAGCTTTTGTACTGCGCTGGCAAAGTTAAAGTATGATGGGCCAATACCGGCTTCTTCAACCGCGCCCCAAAAGGATCCAAAAGCTTCGCGAGGAAGCGAACCATCTTGCTTGTCCCATGATAAATGTATTTCTATTTCAGGTGGATCAGTTTGATCAACATTTCTTATAATCTCATATAAATCATTATCATGAAAACGATTCCGAACCCAATGTTTTCCCTTGTTCGGTTCGCCAGTTAGCGGAAGGGCTTGGTCTTCACCGCCCCAAAAGGTGTAGCCTTGTTTAAGGTTTACATAGGTAGGGCCGACAGCGCTATAATCTGAATGTGCTAATACTATTTTTGTTGGTTTTAAATTTTTTAACACGCCAAGACGCGCTAGATTTGAAATGGCGGCGCCCCCCTTTTGTTCAGCAATTAATGTTAAATATTTAACATTGTCCCTGTTAGTGAGATTAAAATGATTTTCTAAAATATCCAACACTTCTGCGTGCAGTTCAACCATGTCGCCAAAGACATTCTTCGGCTTGGATTGAAATCCGCCCGTAGATGTCCTTAGCGGCTTAAAAGAATATGGCCTTTGTCCTTCCCATTCCGGGTAGCCCCACGCAGCCCACTGGCGGTCATAATATGTGGTTGCTTCAACCGATCCGCGGGAGCCGCTAGTAATTTGTGTCTGTCGTCGAGGTACACCTTGTGCATCAGAGCCCTGGTGAGACCATAGCATTTCTGGTGCGACAAAAATAAAGTTGCGGCGGGGGCCCCCGGATGTTTTTTTCTTTTTGGACATTTCTTTTAGTGAAGACGTCCAAAGGCGCTTCCACTCTTTAGTCCCGTTTTTAAAACCTAGGCCCCCGTGAAACCAATATATTATTTCTATTTCAGAGGTAGGGTCAGTGCCCATTGGCATGTATATAACAGTAGAGCGCCCGGGCTTGCCGCCGTGGCCAGATAAATCATATGTAACACGTTTGCCGTCATCTGATAACATCGCAAGATTGTCCTCTGGGCCATTGTTTTTGCAAACACCTAACCAAAGGAGGCCGCGGTACTGGCCGCTATTTTGCAATTCGCGAAAGCGGTCTACTAGCCATTTTTTATGAATAATACCAGGAATAATTCGATTTTCAGATATCCCCTCTCCAGAAACTACAGGGGAAACGCCACTGTTTGGTTTAGATAAGTTACCAAAATTATTAATAGAATCTCCGCGGGCGCCACGACTTGGATACTTTTTAATACAGTCTTCCAGGCATCTTCCCTGTGGGAGTGGCGATTTCCGGCCACTCTCTTTGACTCGATTCATGCCCTGCGCATCCACCGGGCCGAGGTACATAAGACCGCTGAGAGCAGCAGTATTTGCCAACTGAACCCACACAAGATCGCTTGGGCGCACGGCGGCATTATGAGCCTCACGATTTGCAGCCTGCACTGTTGGGTACATATCTATAATTCTTTTATCGTGTTCGGTGGGGCTTGACACACTACTCGGAATGGGAAGGCCCACATGAAGTTCTGGGATGCGAATCTTGTACGTCTTTAGTTTATATTTGGTAGTATCCTTCATTGTCTGTGTGCTCTGATTAGCAACGTCATCCGCGGTGTAAGCAGGCGCCTCACCGTAGAAACTATCTATTCTTAATAGAATCCCTTTAAGGCGGCCTGCATTTTTAAAGTTGTTGGGCTGAAGAATTTTTGTGACAGCTTCTTGTAATATAGACCAACCATTTTGGTGCGCAGATATCGCAGTTTGATCTACATCATCCTCTTTGATCCCGGGATTGAGGGCACCCACTGGCGCCGCAAGTGCTGCCTGCTCTGATCCGGGTTGGGTCTTATCTGGATCTTGGTTGCAGCCCACTACTTACTTTCCCCCTGGATTAAATCAAAAAGCTCTTGTTTGTCGGATTCGTCTAATGCCATCGAATCGCCTTGTTTTTTGCTTAGCAGCGCAGTAATTTTGACTAGCTGCTCGTTTGATCTTTGCAGAGTCTCGACATATTTAGAGGCGATGAGGCCTAATTGCTTGTGAGTTTCAAGATCACCAGCTTTTTTCATTTCTATTAATAAGTCGGTTAAAAGGTTGGAAGTGACTGCTCGGTCGTCTCTTATGTTAACAAGCGATTCTTTAATATATTCTTCAACATTCTTTATTCGTCTTTGTCCCATTTGTGTTTAAAGTCCTTATACCGTGCACGGATTTTGTTTAAACTACTAACAACTTGTTTGGTATTTAGCCCAGTAATCTCTCTTATGTATAAGTAAATAGCTTTTTTATTAAAAATTTCTATATTTTCAGATTCTTCAAAAAGAATTTTCACGGCTTGAATAACTTTCTTTTCGTTATTCCGAACCGGCAATTTCTCCCAGTTGCTAATTTGCTCTTTGAAAGATGTCCAAAATTCATTTTTAATGCTGTCTTCGATGAACGTATTATAAGTAACAAGGGGGTGGCTTGTATTTGTTCCGTTGGACGCTTTGTTGCAATAGTCTTCAATTATTATTTCGCGACGGGCTCTCTGTACATTTTTTTTGACTTTATGTATAAACCAATTTTTTGTTATGACGCTAAAATAAGAAAAGGCTTTGGATCCTCGATTAGGGTCATATTTATTTAATACGGTTATTAGCCAATTTTTACAATCTTCTCGAAGATAATCGCAGTTTGGTAAGTTGGTAAACTTATACGTGTAAACAATTTTATCTACCATCTCGCTAAATGCGGGACCAATAAATTCATTATATAGGCTATTTCTCTTAGCTTGGTCGTGGGAGTTGCAATAATCTATAATTGCTTGTTCGTGGACACTGGTAAAATAGTGATTTTTTCTTCTTTTCTTTGCCATACATTATTATTCTCCATATTCTTCGTGATCTTCATCATCTTGTAATTCATAATTTATATCGTAAATAGCGCGAAAATTTTCAGCTTGGCCGGCAACTGTTTTAGAGTGTCTCATCAAATTTTCCAACGTACTATCTCCATAAAATCTTTCCAAATTATACACAACTTCAACATGTTCAGAATATTCTTCTAGAGATGAAAAATGACCTTCCAGCTCCTCAGAAACATTAAGAAACCTTCTTACTAATTTAATAACATACCATATTAAAAATATGTTAACTAAAGTAGACACTCCTAGTAATATTTCAATCATTTTTTTCTCTCAATTCAGACTTCTGCTGTGATAATTCTTTTTTGGCGTCTTCAATAAATTCTTTAACTTGGGCGCCCGCTTTCTCTTTTTTTTCAGGTTTTGCTTTTATGTTGGAAAACACAGAAGGCCTTCTAACCAAACAGTTAGTCAACTCACATACTTCACAATCTTCCACCGTTTCAGTCATCGAATGGCTAATTGTTATTTCACTTCCGCAATTATCGCAATTGTAAACATAGATAGGCATTATGATTTTGTGGCTTCGGAAGGCCCTCCAAAGTCCAGGCTTTCTTGAAAATTCTTTTGAGTTTCGTCATTAAATTTAACAATGGGCGGGTTCATAACAACCAAGCCCTGCTCTGACAATTTAAGCTTAAAGTCTTTTAAAACTGGAACAATATCGCTTTGTTCCATTAAGCTCTTTTGAAGAGCCATCATAAGGGCCCCCACTGCTTGATCTGACATGTGCATTTCTTTCATTTTATTTCTCCTTTTTGTTTTCCCTGATTCTCTAAAATTCTAGTTGTTGAATAATTCTCTATTCTTTTAAAATATTTTATTTCTTTAACATATTGAGAGCCGACAACTTCTTTTCCTTCCCAATCAGAACCTATTACTATGATATCAGGTTTTATTTTTTTTATTAAACTTTCTAACGCTTCTGCTGAATTAAAATCATAGATCTCATCAATATAACATATCGCACCTAAAAGATACTTTCTATCCTCTACATTGTTAAATGGGCGGTTGGCGCCTTTATCTTCTTTTACTTTCTCGTCAGAGTCGATTCCGACGATAAGCCTGCCGCCTAGAGATTTAGCATATTTAAATAATTCTATATGACCGCGATGTAGGATATCAAAACATCCATTCGTCCAAATTGTTTTCATTCGGCTATTGCAACTCCTCTTTTTTGCACTACATTTGTGGCGCATTGGTTTGCGTGATGGAGAGACGTCTCAATGTTTTTTGTTTCCACGTATTTCACTACCAGCGCAGCGATAAAGGTATCTCCGGCCCCAGATAAATCTTTAATTTCGACTTTCGGCACCGAGTAAACTGAACCTTTATATAAACATCCTTTTGACCCCATAGTAACAATTAATTTCTTTTTGTATAAGTCTGGCTTTTTATCAATTATGTGCTTGCTTCTTTTGTATTCGTGTTCGTTAATTTTTATATAATTGACGTGTTCACACCAATCTCCTAAGATTTTTTTGGTATCCAGAAAAACACACGCACTTCGAGAAGCAATTGTATTGATATCGTCGCACGATAAAAAGCCTTTGTCATAATCCGAAATGACAACTGCATCAAAATTTTTATATGTCAAGCTATCTAAATCGTGCGTATTAGCATATTCAGAATCATTCTCGTCTAATCTCATAAACATATGATTTGTTCTATGGTCAATGTATCTTGTCTTTGTGATGTTCTCCCAGTTTTGATTTGTGTGCATATCAACTTCAACTTTTCCTAAAGTTTCAATGTTACGACGAACGTTCATAGCCATACCAGGATTAGAAACAGTCTCCATAGGATTGAATACGGGAACGGGCGCCTCTGGGCACAAGCGGTTACACTCCCCATAGCAGAAAACGTCCCTGCAACTTTCTCCAATAATTAAAATTCTCATTTACCTACCACGACGCTTGAGATAAAATCGATCTCTTTATTCGTTAATTCTGGGTAATTTGGCAAAAAGAACCCACAAGAGTGTATATAGCATTCGGTTTGAAAGCTTTCGTTTATGTGCGCCCCAAATATGTTATAAACTATTAAAAGGTCTTTTTCGTTTTTCATATTAATTTGTTACCTCAATAAAAAGTTACCACTCGTTTTGACTCGGGCGCGCCAATAATTTAACAAATCCAGCATTGTTTTTTCAAAAGGGATTTCTGGCTGCCAGCCTGTATGGGAAAAGAATTTTGACGTATCAGGTACCTGTAAATCCGCATCGATTGGTCGTAGTCTGGACGGGTCCATTTCAATTTTAATGTTGTTTACAGTAGACAAACTAATCAAGTAATCCAACATCTCCCTCACGGTGCAGCTAAACGTGCCCCCTATGTTATAATATTCCCCTGCAATTGGGTCAACGGTAACAAGCATGTAATATGCCTTAACGGCGTCCCTAACGTCTGACCACGTTCTTAGGGAATCTAAATTACCCACCCTGACAACAGGATCGCTAATCCCCGCCTCTATCATAGCAATCTGCTTAGCGAAAGTAGATTCAGCAAAAACGTCGCCGCGGCGGGGGCCCGTGTGCGTGAACATCCTGGTGGTCATAATTTTCATACCATATGCTTCAGCATAAAACCTTCCAATTAAATCTGTACCAGCCTTCGATATAGCATAGGGAGACGCTGGATGGAATGGGACTTCCTCATCAATGGGGAGAAATTTTTTAGGGACGCGCCCGAAGACTTCTGACGACGCACATACGTGGATGATGGGATCTAAATTATTAATTTTTATTGCTTCTAATAACTTGGCTGTTCCAATAATATTAGTTTCTAATGTTTCTAGGGGCGCGCCAAAACTAGTTTGTGGGTAACTCTGGGCTGCGAGATGGAAAACATAATCGGGCCGAGATTGTTTTATGGCACTCAACAACGAGGGTAAGTCATTCAGATCTCCGTAAAGTAAATTAACCCTGTCGTTTGAATTTATGCGCGGAAGAAGGCCGTTAATATTAGAAAGATCTTCGTTCCACCTAGCAAAACCAGTTATCTCCCACTCTGTATGTTCTAGCAAAAAATCAGCCAGGTGGGATCCAACCATTCCAGTTATGCCAGTAATAAAAGCTTTCATTAAAAATTTTCTCTATACCATTTTACAGTTTGAGCAATCCCTTCTTCGAAGGTAAATTGCTTTTTGAAGCCAAGTTCTTTTTCTACCCTTTTGTGCGAAACTCCAGCGGGTAGATTTATTCCTTCGTCCAAAGAGGCTACGAAAACATGGGCGCCCCTTTTCAAAAGGAGGTCTACGAGCTGACGGCCAATCATGCCAGTGCCACCGGTAACTAAAACTTTCTGGTTCTTAAATTTCATTTAATCTCCTACATAAATGTTGGATTTGGTCACTGGTCAAATCTGTGTGGTTGCCCACATAAAGGCCACATTCATGAATGTAGTCCGCGTTAATTAACTTCTCATTTAACCTGTAGGTGTATTTTCCTTCCACCAAATAGGGCTGTTGCGCCTGGTTTCCGCCGCCGGCGGTGCCTAGACGATACTCCACTTTTTGACCCTCTAAAGTAGCGCACGCTGCGCTTAAGTCACTTTTGTTTTTGAGGAGAAGGGGAAGCGCAAAGTTGCTGTTGCCCTGACGGTCAAAATCTACAAAAAATTTATTTTCATTAAGGTTGTCCAACCATGTGTTTAAGTTTTCGGACCGGCGCTCGATATTATAATCAAGCCTTTCCATTTGTTCTAGGCCGATCACGGCATTCATTTCAGTGTTTCTAAAATTATAGCCTGGTACGGCAAATGTAAACAAAGGATTTAAATTGGGGTACTCGCGCACATACTGTTCCCTAAACTGGGGAGATGTTTCCCTTGTCATTCCGTGGGAACGAAAAAGTCTAATATACTCATGAATTTCAGGGTTATTGGTGCACACTACGCCGCCCTCTACCGTCGTGATATGGTGGCCAAAATAGAAAGAAAAGTTAGACATGTCTCCCATTGTTCCAACTTTTTTGCCATTGTATGTTACACCATGGGATTCGCAACAGTCTTCAATCAACAAGATATCTCGTTGGCGCGCAAAATCTATTAACTCGTCACTTATCGCGTTAAAGCCCATCGCGTGTACTAAGACTATTGCTTTGGTGCTAGGGGTGACTGCTTTTTTAATACTTTCAAAACTAATAGAAAAATTTCTTTTATCAACATCCACAAAAACAGGAGTCATTCCCAAATTAACCACCGGGGCAATGTCCGAGACCCAGCCAATAGGGGGGACGATAATCTCTCCAGTGCCCCTTAGTTCTTTAACTATAGACATCATGATGTAGTTTGCCGAGGCTCCAGAATTTACATACGTGGTGTTCCCCACCCCAAGCCATTCAGACCATTTTTTCTCAAATTCTTTGACTTTCTTCCCATTTGTAAATCGTACATTTGGGGTATTAATAAATTGGATAAGAGCATCTTTGTCTTGACGCGTTATATTATCATTTATGAGTGGCCATGAAAACTCACTTTGAGCCATAGTACTCTCCATGCTCTATCAGCAATGTAGATTTAGAATCCTCACGTTCGTAGGCCTCTTTAAAAGCTGGAAAAATATCTTCTGGCTCCACAAGCTCTACCACGTTGACGTCTGTTAGCATTTTTCTAAACGCCTCTATGTGGTTTTGCGTGTGTTGGGGGCCGGCATCAATTGGGTTTTTGGACCCAATAGAGACCCGAATAATAACGCGCGGGCACATATCCTTCTTTGACATTTCTCTAATTTTATCCAAATGATTTACTAGCTGATTGCACGCCAAAATAAAGAAATCAAATCGTGGATACATTGTGATAGGAACATAACCTTCTAACGCCATCCCCGTGCATATGCCTAGCTGTGTTTCTTCGAACACCGGAAGTTCAATACGCTTTTCTAGGGGCACTTTTTCCAAAGTGCTGGATATTGCGTGGCCACTAACTCTGCAAGCTTGTCCTAAAAATATAGTATCTTCTTGCTGTGAAAGCCATTCCATAGATCTTATTAGTTCGTCTTTGTATTTCATAATTAAAAATTCACCCATTTCCCTGTTCCATGGTGAGGGTATTCCATAGAATATTTGTAATATATTACACCCTCTGGTGGGGGCTGTTTCGCACCCCAGGCCATTTCTGTTGGGGTGTGCACACTCATATCATTGTCTTCTACAACCCACTGCAGAGGAAGATCAAAATTTCTTGAGTACTTATAGGCCTCGTGAAAAACGCCCGTTTCCATTGTCATATCTCCAACGAAACACCATACTTTTCTTTTAGATTTCTTTCTCTTAAGTGCCTTCGCCGCGCCGACCGACAACGATAAAATCCCTCCCACTATCGATGAGGCATAAAAATTGGGATTTATGTTATTCGTACCCATACTTTTGCCGTCGACAATTGAGTTATATAACTTGTCAGGGCTGACCCCATGTAAAAGTGCGTGATAATGGTTTCTCCAGGCGGCGAACACCCAATCGTCTTTATGCACGTACTGAAATATTTCTATTAATTCTTTTTCATTGTTTTTGGCAAGGTGGATGGGACCTTTAACGCCACCATCCTCATAGATATCTCGCACCTTTGACTCGAAATCTATTAGCTCTTGCGCAGTGAGGCTAACGTTTCGTACTTTTTTTAAATGTTTTGGTATATTTAAACTCATTTTACTTGTCCCTTGGTTGCAATATTGGATCTTTAATTGGCCAATTAATATTAAAGGTGGAATCATTCCACTTAATTGTAAACTGATCGTCTACGTCTGGGTAGTCGCCGGTATACGACCATTTATAATGAAAGACTGAATGATCGCTCATAGCCGTAAAACCGTTTCCGACACCCGGAGGTATTAACACTTGCTTTCTTGTTTTGTCATCTAGCACTATCCAATCCCACTCTCTATATGTGGGGGAGGATTCTCGATTATCTGCTACAACTAAATAAATCTCCCCAAACAAGCAAGTCACCAATTTGTGGGATTTAAAATCTCCATGTACGCCCCTCAACACGTTGCGGCGCGATGTAGACACCTTATCGTGGTTAAATTGTAAATCAATTTTCTTTTCGCCTTGGCGCCAAAGGGTCCACAAATCTCCCCTATAGTCGGTATAAACATCGGGAGAAAAGACTTTTACATCTTGTATTTTCACCAGCTTATTTCCCAGTCTTTAAAATCTGCGGCTAGACAATCAATTTTATAATCTTTTCTTCCGCCTACTACTTCTTGTATCTTGTTTTTCGCCGTGTTCCTAATCCCATTTAAACCATGTGTAAGCTCAAGGTTGTTGCCGTCTTTAATGCCTTTCCTGTAGTTTGACTCATTGTGCCATATATGTAAATTCATTTGGGATAAAACCACTACCGCGCGTATCGTTTCTGCAGTGATGTCTTCTGATTTATCTAGTAATAACTGAATGTCGTGAACGATATCAGCTATCTCTTGTGCATATTCTTCTTTGTGTTCCGAGATAAAGACTTCCTTTAGTTGTGCTATTGAAAGCCTATCGACTAATTCAGACAACGTTGGTAAATATTTTCTTTCGCTCATTTTAAATCCAAATGTTCAATCAAAGTATCAGCTATAATATCGTCAACACAAACATATTTCTTAGCTAGTTCAAAGTTTTCATGTACATATTCTAACATACTTTTATATTTCTTTTCAGAGAGACTATTCAGGATGCTAAACAATTCTTCTCCAGTGTTAAACTTTAATATGCCCTTTTCATTAAAATATTCTCCTATGTTTTCACACCCCCAAAAAATAGGAATTGTCCCGCAACGAAAAGTGTCAACCAATGTTTCAGTAAAATAATGATCATGTTTCGCGTTCATAACAGTTACACTAAACATATAATCTTTTAGTGCCTCTGTCTTCAAAACAAAGGGCTTTACGGCGGAGCCCCACAAATCTACGTCAAACTTTCCCTTGATCGCGTTAGCAATAATGTGCCTAAGCTTGTGTCCACGAGACCATTTTGTTTTTGATACAATGTGTGAGGTTAGTTTCGTTTTTTCATATATCTTTGCTTCTGAGTCCCTTACCCAGCTTGTTCCCAGCGCATTTTTTACATATTTTGGTCCCCTTTTTAATAAATCAGCGTCATGCGTAAGAATTATATCAAATTTATCTTCCAAGTTCACAATCCAATCATAGGCAAATGGATGAATTGAGCGACATTCAGAAAGGTATACAGCCTTATATTTTGTAGTAACCTTGTCTACCATCGGAGATGCGATATCTTTATCTGTAAAAAGAGTTACTTTTACTCCGTCTTCTGATAATTCTTTCATTGGTTCGGCTGCTTCTTTCATACAGCCGCCGCCATATATCCATTCAATCTTTTTTGGATTCCACGCTTTGCTCATTGTCCAAACTTGATATCGATCAAAGTTATTCTCTTTGGTCATTAAACTATCATAATAATTGACTCTAAGTTTTTTCATTGAAAAATCTCTCTGTGTTTATCGCTTTATCGCAAATAAATAAATCATAGTGTGGCTTACCAAGTTTAATATCTGTATATTTAGCGCCCCAATCATTTAGTTGCTTGTGAGTAAGTTCTGTCCAGTCAATGCCAGTAACTGAGCCTCTTGCGGTCCAATAAACTATCGTATTTCCTTTATCGTACAGCGCATTTATTTTTTCAATGTTTTTATGGATTGGCTTTGCGTCTGGGTATTTACGCTCATCGTCATAAGTACAAATCGTTTCATCTATATCAACATAATATATCATCAATCCCCCTTAATAATCCTATAGCTATCTTCATCAAAATGTTGAGTCGAAAATTCAAATAATTCAGAATCTTCAAGTGCTACCATCTGATGTCGTAGGCCGACATATATATGAAAGTTGTCGCCGGCCTTTAAAACTTTTTGCTTTGCCTGTGTGATGTCATCATCGTCTGAGTAGTATATCATCATTTTGCCGGATTGCAAGTAAAATACCTCGTCTTTAATTTTATGGTAATGCCAAGAGCATTTTTTCCCGCTTTTAAAAAATAATAATTTGCCGCAATACTCAGGTTTATTTACAATCCATTTCTCGTGGCCCCAGCCCTTCTCAACAAATTTAATTTCGCTCATTTTAACTCCTCTTTGCCCCAACAACGATAAATTCGTCTTCCAACGTGTCGTCTGATGTGACTTGTTGCCAGTTCTCGCGTACTTCTATGTTTTTAAACTTGCACTGCTTTAACATGTCAACAATATCGCTTCTCTCATAGTTTTTTAATATAACATCGCTTTTAGATATTTCTACACTATCCCTCCGGATAAATGTCTTCTCAATCCGCATATGTTTGTTTGTCTTATTGTATCTACAGCCCCAAAGCAAATATCTCCATGGGTCTGGTTCATCGAATTCTTGCCAGGTTGTGTTGAACTCTCCATCTTTCATATTTTTTATTAAACGATGATGACAATCTAGCTCTAAAATAATTTTGCCGCCAGGATTTAAATGATTATAATATCGTTGCAGTAACTTGATATCACTTTTTCCCTCCACTGGTTCAAAAAATTGAAGGGCCAGATCGACGCAATAGATTAAATCTACTTTAGGTATTTTTGACAGATCAAACGTAATCGCGTTTTCATTAAAGTTAGTAACGTTGCAGATCTCCATTTCAGCTTTCCACTGGTTAGCAAAATCAAACCTGCTTTTGCTAATCTCCACTCCGTAGCCCTTCTCAAGCATTGATGCAAAGTGAAGAGAGTATAAAAACTTAGAATTCCCAGAGCCTATTTCTAAAACACTTATAGGTTTATTAAAATGCTCCTTTATAAAAGCAATATTTTTTTTGGTGCTCGCGAGCTTCTCTGCTTTATAGTGCCGTGCTTTATCGTACGAGGTGAATATTTCATGATCGTTATATGCTAGTAGATTTGTGTGCCTATTCATTTTGGTTACCACGAAGTTTTACCTCCATCCACAACCATGTTTGCGCCTGTCATATATGAACTGGCGTCTGAACATAAAAATGCAATTGCGCCTTTATATTCATTAATATTTGCCATTCGATTCATAGGGTTAAGGCTGGAAATCTTCTTGACCATGTGTTCTGGGATTCTTTCATTCCAGACTCCGCCCGGGCTAATACAATTGACGCGGATCCCTCGTTCGCCAAAATACGTTGCCAGATATTTTGTCATTCCAACAATCGCCCATTTCGAAGCAACATAAGTAATTGGTTTGACATTTTGTTGATGTTCTTCAAGTCCTTCTTGTCTGTAAATTCTTTGGTCTGGTCCGATATTTGCTAGGCAAGAAGCAATATTTACGATTACTCCGCCCCCATTTTCAAGCATCTTGTTTGCGAACACTTGTGAACATAAGAAAGTACCATGAAGAGTGGCATTAATACCCTCTTCCCAATATTCTTGTGTCATAGTTTCAAACCTGGAGCTTGGCGACATCCCTTTTGAACCTTCAACTTTTGGGTCTTTGGCCGCGTTATTGATTAAAATGTCTACCTTTTCTAATTTCTCAGCGACGGCAAGAATGGTATCCTTGTTTGTCACGTCCATATAATATGCAAAGGCAGATCCTTCTCCATATTTTTCATTTAATTCTTTTACTTTTTGTTGCGCTCTTTCTTCATGGTGATCGGTTAATATGGCTATTCCGCCCTGTTCAATGACCGCTTCTGCGTGTTTTGGACCCAGGATTCCACCTGCGCCAGTAATGACGGCAGTTTTTCCGGTGAGATCAAAAATATTATTTTGCATTGTATAATCCTTCTAAAATGTTTTTGTGTTCTAATGTGGTAATAACTTCTTTTCCTGTTTTACCTCTTGCAGTTTGTAATGTGTATGGTCCATTATAGCCAACGGACGTAAGTTTGTCAAATATTAATTCGAAATTAGTGTCTCCAGTGGCTGGGTAGACAGTTTTTGCATCGTAAGTTCTATCTTTTAAATGCACGTTGTTTATTCTTTGATGGAATGCGTCGATATATTCCACGTGGTCCAGGCCGTATGATGTAATGTTACCCGTATCATAAGTGATATAAAAATTATCAGATAATTCTAATATATCCCGTAGTCCATCAATTGATAGTTCGCATTCAAAAGAAAATTTTAAGTTTGGATACTTTTTTGCATATTCCAAAATAAGACTTTTAAACTTTTGTCTAATATCTGTGTCTTCTACGCTGCTATCCTCCAGAAGCGGAATCGTAATCGTGCTTACTTCGTTGCGCATCGCTGATTCGCAAATTGGTTGTAAGTGTTCTTGAAGATATTTTTCATTAATAATTCTCGTATCCACTAAAGTATCAGCACAATATGAACTAATTGGCAACTCTCGCAAAGAAACCAATTTATTAAATGCTGGATTGGTCTTCGCAGTATTCTTTGTAATTAACCATTCTATGTGGGCTAGCCCACACGTATGGAGGAGTTCAAACTCCTTTTGCCAATTCAACGGAAATTCTTGTATATGCCCGTTGGTGGGTTCAGATAATCTGCCTTGTATTATTCCAAGATTCATTTTAAAATTCCTCCACCATTTCTATAAGGGTGCCATCCGGGTCGCGACAAAATGCAACTTTAACTTTTCCGTCGGGGGAGGCTTGTGGTGCGTGATTAAATTCGATTCCTTGGCTCCTTAGAGTGTCATAAAGAGAATCTAAGTGTTCTACAGTCAAAGCAAAATGTGAACAACCTATTTCTGTCAATCTTCTGACCTTATTGTTATTGTGTTTTTCGGGATGAGATTTAAAATGTAAAAGCTCCAACATGTTGTTATTGCTGTCAATCATCTTAATTGTCTTAACTTCTGTATTTTTTATATTCAGAAAACTATCAAGAAAATCTCCCGATTCATCTGCTATATTAGAAATCTTGAATCCCAGAATGTCTCTATAGAACTGTAATGATTTTTCCACGTTAGTTATCACAACCCCGATGTGCCTTATTAAAGTCATTTATTTCTCCGCAACCGCCAAAAGCATCGATTTTTGTTTTTTACTCATTTGTTGTCTTAGTGCCTTGAATTGCTCCCTCGATCACATCAAACGCTTCATGAAGAGCGTCGACGGATATGGTAAGGGGAGGGCCAATTTTTATAGAAGTTGAAAAAGTATTAACGGGCATTACACCGTTTCTTACAGAGCTTACAACGACCGCGTTGGCATCCGCTTTTTTATTGAAAATAAGGGCGCCCACCATCCCACGAGCATTAACATAGTCTATTATGTCATACTTTTCTAAATCTTTTAAGCGGGCTTCAAATACTTTAATTTTTTCTTTTAATTGTGCCTGAAAGCGTTCATTTGTTAAGAACTCAATATTGGCCATGGCCGCGGCGCAGCACAAGGGATTACCAGCATGTGTGCCTCCCATTTTTTTGGCCCCATCGATTAGAGCCTTTGTGCTCAATACTGCCGATATTGGAAGTGGGGCGCCCATGGCCTTGCCGAGACAAACAATATCTGGCTTGATGTGATCACCATATGTGAGGTATCCATAAATTTTTCCCGCTCTATAAAAGCCGGCCTGAACCTCATCGAAGCAAAACAAACATCCATTTTGTCTCGCAAAACTGTATAAGTCCTCTATGTATTTATCAGGATAAAATTGAGAACTCCAACCTTGGTAAGTCTCCAACACAAAAGCAGCTATTTGATCTGGTGGAGGTAAGAGTGAGGGATCAAATTTTGCTTCTTTGTCATACGGGAAATCCAAAAAAATAATATTTTCATCCCTAATCCCTGACCAGTCGCTGTTTCCCTCGCCGCCGCACATCATATCTGCACTCAAAACTCTTCCATGATAGCTGCCCCTGAATGATACAATATACTTTTTGTTGTTTGCTTTGGCCCAATATTTAATTAACTTGTATGCAGTATCGTTTGCTTCCGAGCCAGTATTCAACAAAGCAACTTTTTCAAAATGATCTGGTGAAATACTGAGTAGTTTTTCAGCGAAGTCCTCTCTAATCTTTGTAGGATAAAAAAAGGAAAAAACCAAATCAGAATCAAGCTGTTTTTTAATCGCGTCGTTTACAAAAGAGTTAGAATGTCCAGCATTCATAGTAAATATGCCTGAAGTTAAATCAATCCATTTATTGCCATGTTCATCAAATATATGAAAATCTTTGGCTCTGTGCCAGCGCATAGGAAGCTGAGAGTGGATGTTCATTGATTCATGTTTGCTGGGGCAAAAGCCCGTTAAATCATCGTCGATGTCAAATTTATCATTAATTTTTCTATGTGAGGTTTCAATCATTTGGGCCCCCAATTGTTCAAATAACATAAGATGTCACTATCTTGTTTTGCAATCTTATATTCCAAAAGTTCAAACTCTTCTATTGTGTCAACTTCAGTAACTGCAGGGGTTATAAACGGAAACACCTTTGTCCCAAAGGCGGTTGTGTGATTTTTAACTGTGTTTCGTTTTGCAATATCAATATATCCATTGGGGTGATAGGCCTTTGGAAATGCTTGGCGGGGTAAATTTGTATAATCTACCACCCCATTAAAATCATTAAAAAAGCCCTTACAATAGCCGCCCTCAATCATGAGCATTTTGTATGGAGGCTCAGGAGTTTCATGCATGGAGCGAAACCCAGAGGCACTATCTTTATTATCAAAATATATTCCTATGCACTCGTCCATAAGCGATGGCTTTCTGAGTGGCGTGGTAGGCCGCAAATACACGATTTCTTCGACATCGTTGTTGTCAAAAAAATAATCTATAACATCCCAATCTGTCGATGTATCACCTGCTAAGTGTTTTGGCCTTAATGCTGGTACCGTGGCGCCATAGTAGCGTGCGCACTCTGCGATCTTTTCGTCATCAGTTGATACTATAATTTTATCAATATTATTAGACAATTTACATGCAGCAATAGAATACGCCAATAAGGGATGGCCCCTTAATGTTTTTACATTTTTCTTTGGCACCCCTTTGCTGCCGCCGCGAGCAGGTATGAGAGCAGTCAATTTCATTAAATGGTTTCTATTTTACGAAGTTTTTTAGCAATTGCCTTTTCTTTCTCTGTTACACTCTTCTCGCCGTTTCCTAGTGCTTTTTCAATCTCTCTTGTGTATTCAACGAGCCTATAAAGCCCACCAATTTCTAGAGATGCTGCTTGATCAGAACCATACATAGAGCGATCCAACGTAATGTGTCGTTCAATCGATGTTGCTCCAAGGGCCGCTGCAGCGCATGTAACAATAATCCCAGTTTCATGACCGCTGTATCCTACATTACATCCAAACTTATTGCGTAAAGTGTGAATGGTATTTAAATTTGCATCTTCTGGTTCCATAGGGTAGGAGCTGTTGCAGTGCATAAGCTCGAAGGGGCAATCGGCATCTTTAAAAACTTGGACTGCTTTTTCGATTTGTTCAAGTGTGCTCATTCCAGTTGAGATAAAAGTATATTTACGTTCCGCTGCAATACATTGTAGTAGTTCACGATGTGTAAGCATCGCAGATGCAACTTTGTTATATTTCAAATCATATTGTCTCATAAAATATTGACTCTCGATATCCCAGGCAGAAGCAAACCAATGTATATTCTCTTTTTTACAATATGCATCAATCTGATCATATTCTTTCTTTGTAAACTCCAATCCATATTTTTGTTCACGATTTGTAGTGCCCCATGGGCTTTCCCGATACTTATCTAGCTCATCCCTTGTGTATACCGACTCAATTGTTCTTTTCTGGAACTTGACGGCATCACAACCCGCTCTGGCGGCACTACGAATTAGTTTCTTTGTTAGCTTCATGCTACCATTGTGGTTTATTCCAATTTCTGCGATTATAAATACTTTATTTTTATTCATTAATTAACTCCAATTAAATTACATTTCAAGAATTTTCTCTATATTTCCTGTGTCGACATAGTGGCGCGCCTCTAGAAAAGTATCCAGTGGCATATCTCCAAAATTAACAGGATTTCCGTTTTTATCATTTAACACCTTTGTCGCATCGTCTAGCTCTAGCACATACTTGTGAAAACTTTCATCACAGATGGGCACTCCAAATTTATCAAATGATATGCCAAAATGTTCTGCTAACTTTGGCTTTACCGATGCCCACATTTCCGTGCCGGGGTAGGCGGTTGCAACAAACATTTTTTTGTTAACGCCGGCTAAATTTGCCGCGTACTCCGGAGTGTTGGTGGCTATGCCGTTTGTCCAGAATTCTTGTTGCCATAAGATAAATGCAACACTTGTTTTAAGGTGCTCTAAGGCTTCTCCAGGGTACGCCATGATCCATGTACAGTTTGCATGTATGCCGGCTTCTCTACAATTTTTAACTGCACTTACCATGGTGGTTGGAAATTCATAAGTATTTCCATTTACTTTAGTAGGTGTTATGCCATTTTTTAATATGAAGCCGCCTTTATTCATCTTTGTCAAGGTGTGTGGCGACGCAGATTCTGCTCCAAAGCCAATATAAACACAGCCTGATTTTGACATGTCGAAAAGACGAGCATCGGCTTCATCCATTCTTGTATGAGTCCCCCAGCGGATATCAGAAATGCCATATTCCTCAAAAACTTCTGGAAGTCTTCTAATTCTTCTTTTGTCTACTGCAAAATTATCATCTGGGAATCCAATAAAATCTAGATCATATTTATCAACATATTCTCGTATTTGTTTAGCGATATGTTCAGGGGAGCGCATTCCATAGTTTCGCTCTCCTTGGGCCCCTCTATAACAAAATGCGCAAGCATAGGGGCAGCCGCGGCTACTAACAGTGGTTAAGCTTCGTTCCATTGTGAAAGGCGTCGCGGAACTATTGTTCGCTGCAACCCCCCACACTGGGACTTTAATATAGTCTTCGAGCACATTGTGTCCGTTTGGGTCGCTCTCTAGTAAATCAAGAGCACCATAAGGAATATCATCTAAATTAGGCGGTCGGTTGCCCTCGTATATGAATCTATGTTTACCTCCTATTTCCTCAACAGAATCGGCTCTAATTTGGCCTGAGTTGAGGGCGCCGCTAATTCCTCTTTCTTTTATTAGTTGTGCATCATGAACAATATTTAACATTACAGCATCCCCCTCGGAGCGCGCAATTGCATCTAGTTCGGGTATCCAATTAAACAGACCCCCTCTAATTTCTGTTGCAAGGCCGTTTCCTGTTGCTAAATAACAATCTGGCTGTAGTTTCCTCACTATTTTTGCAACTTCTTCCTGCCACCTAAGAGTTGTTATTTTGCCAGAAAATGCAAAAACATCTTGATCGCCAACATTTGAGAGGTGCTTATAAATTAAATCTTCTGTTTCCTTATATGTCAAGTGGCGGCCATTTGTAAGCCCCCTTTTTTTTGATTGCTCATCCTTAATTCTATAAGCGTTCAAATCAAGGAGATGGACTTCAAATCCTTTATTCCTTAATATAGATGCCAAAATCAACGGGCCTTCAGGAGGAGTGTTAGGGAGTGCAGACTCGCGCAAGGGCATATTTACAAACGTAATTTTCATATTAATATTATAACTGTTTTTTTAGAGCTTGTAAACTTATAAATCCAAATCGCCCTTAAAAAATTCATTATGCCAAGACTCTTTATTTAGATTTATTATTTCGGTACCAAGCAATTTGGCGCTCTCATTCAAGATTCTCATATCGTCGAGCAAAAAATCTCTAAATATAATTTTCCAATGCCCCGTATGCCCTGCATTAAATTGAGCAGGAATATTAGTATTTTTTGCGTAACCTACTGAGCAATCTAAATCAAGGCCGGTCACATAAATTGGATTACATCCCATCAGCGCAGCAAAGGCAATTGCGAACATACCTACTGTGTGGCCTGTAGACATGTGCTGTGGGTGTCCTGACAGCTCTTGCAACTTTTCCTGCAGTGTTGTTTCGCCGGCGCGTGTGCAACATTTATTATGTAAATGCCACCCTCCACCAACTCTTCCATGTAATTGCTGCATCCATGCTGAAAGCCCCTTAACATTCGGCGGAGCCCACATCTTTGAGTTATTTCCATAGTATTTAAAATCAAGATTTTGATATTTTTCATAATGTTCTTTAAGGCTTTTAAGTATTTCACGACAAGTGCGGCCCTTAAAGTGCCTAGAGTCATAAGGGAAATAATCACATTTTAATTTTTGTTTTATAAGATCTTCATCTGTTAAATCTGCTACTGTATTGTATAAAAGTGGTATATTATATTTATTGAATACGTCGTGTGGATATTCTCTTGAATCCCAAATAGGGCTTCCTTTTATAGACGCATCAATTGTGAACTCCCCATTTGAAACAACCCAGTAATCGGGTTTTTCAATAAAATAATCATACCATTCGTTAACCGAAAACCTGAGCAATTCTTTATTTTTTTGTAACTCTTGAATTTTCTCTTTATGTGTATCCAGGCTTGGACCATGGAGAGCAACTGCGCATGGCTTTCCTTTGTGTTTATTAATTATGTTACTATAAGTTAATTTCATGTGTTTCTAAGCAGCGCGGGGCGCCATGCAGATACATTTGAAGGGATAGTTTTACCCCTCAAATCAACCACGCGAGGGGCCCCGGAGTCTGAATTGTTACCGGAGGTCCACTCAAAAACCGATTCATCTTTTCGCAATTCAATTGTGTTTTCCCAATACATCTCAGTCACCATTGAGTCTCTAAAAAATGGCAATAAAAATGTTGTATCCGCAGGGACCGCCATTTCTTGCACAATTTGATACCTTTGTTTAAATACGATTTCCTTTTTGATGTTGTCGAAGGTGATCCACCATACATGCCCATGGGGCGGTGGATTGGAATTTCCAACTACCAGATTATCAAAAAAAGGAGTTGGGACCTCGATAAACCCTCTTTTGCCAATCCTTGTTAATTCACTACAAAACAAAAAGGGATCTGATACATGTTCAGCTATATGTATTGCAAAAACAAAATCAAATTCTTTGTCCTCGAAAGGAGTTGTGGACGCTTCAGTCTGTACAAAACGTTTGCCAGGAAAATTATCTTTGAGATTTTCAATGTCGGCATAAGTATTTGCTATCTTAACACCATCTGCGCCGGATCCTAGATCCAACACTTTCCAATCAGGATTTTCTGATACTAAATTCAACGCGTGTGCTCTTGTGCTTAATTCAATCATTTGCTTTATCCTTTAAAAATATTTGTTTATAAGTTGCAATTGTTCTGCGGATTCCTTCATCGAGGCCCACTTTAGCCTCCCAGCCAATATCTTTTTTGATTTTTGAAGAATCCAAATATTGATTGTCGATTTCTGGGAACACTCTTTCCCTGTATTCTATTTCTATGTTAGTAGAAACATTGTCTAAAATTTTATTGACTAGTTCTCCTATTGTTATCTTTTCTCCGCTTCCAATATTATAGGCGTTTCCTTTGGTGACATCAATATTTTTTACGATAGATAGGTAGGCAGCTGCAGCATCTTCGACATACAAGAATTCTCTGATGAAATTTTCGGCGCCGGTCCAGATTAGTGGAGATTTGTTATTAAAAATAGATCTTATTGTGTTTGGTATGATTCTTGAAAAATTCATATCTGTCCCGCCATACAAATTGGAACAGCGTGTAACAACGACTGGTAGGTCATAATTATAAAAATACGATCTAGCTACCAGATCTTGGCACGACTTAGACACCTCATATACACCTTTGCCATCTAAGGGTGCGTCCTCTGTATACGGCAACTCGCAACGGCCATAGGCTTTATCTGAACTGCTAACAACAATGGCTTTTACGCTTCCAAACAGGCGCGCTGATTCTAACAAATTAATAGTGCCACCGATGTTTGTATCATATGCCAACTTTGCGTTATCTTGACACTTTCTGACTTCTGAGAGGGCTCCTAGATGAAAAATGGTATCGAATTCATATTCATTAAATAACCTTTGTACAAAATCATAATCTCTAACATCCCCGTTAATTAATTCAAGTTTGTTAAAATCAATATTTAACAAGCCAAGAGATGTTTTGCTCCTGATGCTTGTTGTGGGCACAACAATATACTCTACATCTTCAGAAGCTAATAGGTTTGCCACGATACTAGAGCCCAAAAAGCCTGCTCCGCCTGTAACTAATACTCTTTTCATGATGTGTGTTCCTTTATTAAAATGTTTGCCAATGGGCTATATTTTTGCATATTTCTGATTTTGTGTTCCATTTCAAGTTGTATGCCATGCTTTATTTTATCACAACATAGAGGGTTTTGTCTATTGTAAATGTATAAAACGTCTGGGATGTGGTGGGCTCTTGGGCCTGCCAATTCTAGTAATGGGAACATATAGGCCAGGTCCCAACAAAAAGCAAAATGATTGTTGCTGTCGAGGGCTGTGGGTTCAACAAAAGACTTCTGTTGGTCGATGTGTTCCCATAATCCATATTTCCAAGTTCTAAGATGGCTTGTCATCCATGGTGAATCTCGAAATAGGTTACCATCGATGATTTCTTTTGGCACCTTCTTTGCGAATTTTCCTTTTGTTCTAGACGGATACTCTATATAGCTGCCATATGTTAGCCAACATTCTTCTCTGTTGTATGTTTCGTTTAAAATAGATAGCACATTTTTTCTAGCAAACCAATCGTCACCATCCAGTATTACTATAATATCTTCTTGGTCTGGGTTGGATGTCTCTATGGCTTCGCATATATTCTTTAAAACATATTTTTTTTCTTTATTTTCTATAAGTCTAAATCTTTTATCGTGCTCTATGTGTTTTAAAACCATCTCTCTTGAACTATCAGTCGACATATCATCTACAAGAATGCATTCAAAATTTTCGTAGTCCTGTAGCTTGACACTATTCATGGTTAAATTTATCCACTGTTCGACATTATAGAACGGAATTATAATTTTAAAATGATTAGGCAAATTGATTTCCAGTATCTCTTGTTAATATATCTGCGATGACTTTTCTTTTTTCTCTCATAACGTCTATTAATTCATTTCCTTTAAGTTCAAACCAGTCTTCACTTAATGCACCAACTAATTTATTAGTAATCACTGTCATACCCATCATTCTCGCTTCAACCACTATTCTACTTAAGGTTTCTGCGGTTTTTGGAAAGAATACAAATGTATCATTTTTACCCAAAGAGGTCAAGAAATTTTTATAAGGCTGTGAAGGAATCAGTTCAAAATCTATTTTTTTTACTTTGCAGTACATAACCGCGTCGCGCGTGTTCTTTATCGGATTTGTCGATTGCATGATTGAAATTTTATTTTCTTTCTTTTTCAAGGAAAGATTCTCAAGAAAATTCAAAATTTCCTTGGACCAAAGATTCCCCCCTAAGTTAATAACATTATCATAACCTAAGTTTTTTCTCACTATTTCAGCGTGAAGGCTTGATTGGCACAATACAGCAGATGCGTTTTTATAAAAGTTTCGATTAATTATGGCTGATTCTGGTGCTCTAAAATCTTCGAATACCGAGGGATCTCTAGTTTGTAAATATTTATGATCGTGTTCATATATAGTGTACTCTGCTTCCTCTACCAAAAGTTGTTTGCTTTCTGGACTCAAATTGATGAAATTCCCGATAATAAACTTTTTATCTAAATTTTCTTTGATAAACGCTGGGCTGGCAAAATGAGAATTAATTTTAACAACACTATTTCTAGATTTTAAAATATTTATGGCTTCTTCGTTGTTTAACTCGCCGCCGCCAGCGATTTGATTAACAAAGAAATCAGCTATAAAAACATAACTTTTCTTATCCGTGGACTTCAGCATTGAGACTTTCTAGCCATCCTTCTAGCTCTAGCTCATCCTCCGGAATAATACAATTTACCATTTTTTTGTACTGGTCTTCCATTTTAAAATTTTTATGGATCCATTTCTGAAGCTGGGTTGCCTGCTTTTTAAAGCGTCCGTAATCTTTGTAAACTTCTCGCAACCTCATTTTAAACGATCCGGGCTTTGGATAGCACCACATTGAATTTTCTTCAAGTACTCCTGGCCATATGGATTCTTGTTGTATTGGCTGTATATCGTAGTCTACACAAGCAAATTGCGGCTTGGTCACTTCTTTTCCTTTTTTATTTTTTTGAGGCATACAGAGAAAATCAACGTAACCACTCCACTCGGGAGCAACAACAGGCACTCCACTATATGCGGCTTCAAAGTGTGGAAGACCAAAACCCTCTCCGTGGGCTGTGGATATAAAAGCTTTAATTTTCTCATGTTTATATAGAGAATGCATTTCTTGGTCTGTTAAATCACCATGAAGTAAGTATACTTTGCATTTTCTGTTTTCGTATTCTTTTAGGAGTAGAGACAGCTTACTAAAGGCGTCATACCTATCTGTTAAAGAGTTGCCGCGGCCAAAAGTTTTCACAATTAAACCCACTGGGCGATCAATGAACTCTTCCACGAACCACCTTATTGCATTTTCCATATTTTTTCGGGGGCCCCATTGTGCCACTGCCAGAAAATTAAAGTCTGTTTCCAGTTTGAGATCAAAATTTGTATCTTCATACTCTTTTACAGGGTAGTGTACAATTTCTATTGGGGTGTTACACTTTAATTGTAAAGTCTGCCCAGTTTGTTTGTGTACTGCATCATAAACTGTGTTTAAAAATACATCTTTCGAATGAGCAGATATGGTAACTACTTTATCCATAATGTTGGCCCTTTCGAGCCAAACAGGGGCGACTCTGTTAGTTTCGATGCCGGCAGTAATACCGATGTTAACGGGAGCGGCCCGGGTCCACTCATTAGGTATTGTCACTTGGACACTTATATCATATTGAGGATTTTCTTGTTGTTGATAGTGAGCAGTTTTAGTAATTAATCGGTCTAGCCAGTGCCTTTCCTCGTCATCAGTATAGATCCAGCCGCATTCTCCCCACGGGACGGGATCCACATATATATCAAATTTATCTTCTTGCGTTCGGAGAGATCTTAAGACAAATCTGGCATGCTCACCATACCCAGAGCGTGTTAAAACGGGGGCCCTAACTAATATCTTCTTTTTCATACAACCTCCTTCAGTTCCCATCGACCACTATATGGTTTGCGAGTATCCCAAGAGCCGTATTCGCTGTGAATTGTAGTAAATATTTCGTCCCACTTTTGAATAAAATTTTCAAAATTATAGTTATCGATAACGTGATTGCGGCCGGCTCGTCCAAGCTCCAATCTTTCTTCTTCTGGCATGTTATACAGCTTTAACATGGCTTCTACAACTTTTTCTCCCGAAAGGCGGTCCTCGTGAATCCATGGTATATCTTGTGATCCAATTATTGCTTTTGATGTCGGCTCTAATCCCACGCCAAACCAACTTTCTCCATCTGTGACCTGTTCCTGCAGGCCTCCTGTCATATTAACGAGAATGGGTGTTTCGCACGCCAGAGACTCTAGAGTGGCCAGTCCAAACCCTTCTGCATCAGAAATATTAATTGTGCAGTCTGCCGCATTGTATAAAAGGGATAAAAGATCTGGACTTATCTTTTGCTGCGAGAAAAGTACTTCTCCGTTGGTTAGTTCAAGGTGATTAATTATTTTTTCCAAATCTTGCCCGTGCGTGTCCTTTATGTCTGTGTGCATTATCAAAGATGCTTTATCATGACCCACCTTATCTAAAAATTCTTTAAACCAAAATATCAATGAGCCGCTTTGTTTCCGGCGCGCGTTTCTATTGTTCCAGAAAAAGATGAACTTACCTACATCAGGGTCATATTTTTCACCAAAACTGTTTTTAATAAACTCTGTGACTTTATCTTTATCTTGTTTTTGAAATATATCAGTGTCGACCGCATGCGGAACGTACATTGAATTTACCGAGGGCGCGACAGTCTTAACGATATCATCTGTGACTTTGGAAATGGTCGCGACAAAATCATTTGATTCATAAAACTTTTTATTGTAAGTGGGATAAGGATAATTATCCCAAACGTGATAATAAACCATAGGCAATAGTGGACGAATTTCATTTTCCATTTCCCATAACCACACCCAAAAACGCGGGTCTGTCATAAAATAAAGAATGTCTGGTCTCTCTTGTCGAATGATGGATCTTACAATTTCTTGTGAACCATAGCCATCAACAGGAAAAGTAATCCAATCGTCGCCCCATTCATCTGTCTTGATCGGAGTGTGGTTTGGGTGCTTCATAGCGCCGCCCAAACTAATAAATTTATATTTACCAGTCTTTAACATGCCCTCAATGATATATCTTGTTTGTGTTCCCACGCCCGAGGGCGCAAAAGGCATATCACTAATGGTCATGATCTTGATTTTTTCGCTCATGTATACCTCTTAATTGCAGTGTTGTGAATTAAAAAACTCGCAAGGGCCAAACTTTCCTTGGCATGCCATGCGATTTTTAATATAATTTTTCTTAGTTAAATTATAAAGAGATTTATTCAATAATTTAAGGGCATTTTCAGTTTTTTTATTACCGCTGGTGGCTTTAAATATTTCTACGTTATTTTTTTTAGCCGTTCTTTTAAGCAGCGCAAAGTGTGTAGACGCTTCTGCTGGATCTATATTGTGTTTAATACAAAAAAAGTGTTTATACAATGTCAGTTGGTATGTTGTCATTCTGTCGCTTTTACGCCTAGTATCCCAACCCCATGAACATGTCTTCCAATCAATGATATGATATTTTCCATCAGATGTCTTCAAAACTAGATCAATATACCCTTTAAAATTATAGTCATCATATCCCTCTATTGGTTCATATAGCTTTTCTTCCACAGAGACTAATTCATAATCTCCAAAATAATCTTTTAAAGCTGGTAATATGTGTGCGCTCAACATACATCCTTGCACGCGCATGCTAACAACAAGATCTTTCTTTAGTTCGTAGTTCTCCGGTAGCCCCTGAAGTTCCTTTAAAAACTGCTCCTGAAAGTATTCGGGGGCATTGCTAATATTATTTTCAACAAGTTGCTCACAAGTGGAGTGGACAGCCGTACCAAAGGCAGTATGTTCATTGCCTTCAAAAGCTTTTATACCCTCTAAATAAACCAGCTTGTGTTTCCAAGGGCACTCATTCCATAATTTTAATTCTGAAAAAGATATATGGGGCATCAAGCACCTTTTTTCGTTGGTTTGCTTGCAGGTATTTTTTTGGCCGGTGCACTCTTTTGCTTTTTTGATACTTTAAGTGTCCATTCGCCGCAAGATAATTCTTCTTTTTTACAATTATAAATTCTGTCTGGGCCTTCCGCGCTCCTAACATTATAAGAAGGATGTTTCTTGTTAAACTCTTTAATAACGTCGGCTTCGGTGCGCATTTCTTTCAGGTGCGGTGCGGGCCTAGTTGGCCACCATTTTAAAGAAGCATTAATCTTAACGGTTTTCTCGTCAATAAATTTAATATCAATATTCATTATTTTGTTTTTCTCCTGTACTGTTATATACCAAGTCGGTAATTTTATTATATAATATTGGACTTATTTTTTTTAAGTAATTTTTATCTCTCATAAAATAGTTTTCAAACCCATTGGCAAAGTACTCACGAAGAGATGTGACGGAATATGGAGAATAAAACAATCCAGTTGTTAAACTACTCAACGTAGGATATTCTACTACGTTATAAAGATAATGATCAAAATGCTTATCATACTCAACATTACCAAACTTCTCTTCCGAAGGTTCATAACCTTCTTGGTCTAAGAGGTGGTATAAAGTGCGCCTTTTGCCCTTAAATTCATTTTCTACTGTCACATCAGAATATATTTCTTCTTCATGTTGTTCTTCTACGGCGTGGGCTGTTTCATGTATAATATCATCCATCATATCATTTTCATTATCCTGTTCGTTTGTAACGTATAAAGCATTGTCTTTGTACTTTGCATTGAATGGCAAGCCGGCATCCTGGAAAGCTTTAAAATTGCCTATATATATTGAATCGATATTATCAAAAAATGCTCGTGGGATCAACCCCTCTACCGTCTCCAAAACATATTCTAAGTCGAACCCGTAAGGTAGTTGGTCCTTTATGAAAACTAATTTGTCTCCATAAATATATTTTTCTCTGCTGTTCTTTTTTGCTTTTTCAGCGCTTTCAGCAATATAGTTCATTATTAAATTAGCCCCTCTTTTCGCATTAATTTTTCCCCCTCATCAACGTCGGATAAAGCTTGTTGATACCCGCGTATAAAATTTTCTTCGGCCAAAACTAGTAAAAATTCCGGAAAGTCCTTGGCCATTGTTTTAATGATCATCTCCACATTCACTTCTCCAGACTCTGGTTTGTGTTTTTCTCCTACGTAGTTTACGAGCCATTCTTTTAATGCATTTGATTTTTCTACCGGCTCAAGCAACTCTGGGTTTTCATTTTTAGTACTCATATTTGTCTCCATTATATATGTAATATATTGTTTTGTCAAGTATTTTAAAGGATCTTTGCTGCCAGCGTGGCGACTTTAGATCTCTCGCCTTTAACTAAGGTAATATGACCTGATATGTCGTGACTCTTAAATTTTTCCACTGCATATGCCAGACCATTTGATGTTTCG
>Ga0209756_1000149_pt1 | contig 64544 bp, 53 predicted proteins | sample ETNvirenome_6_85_FD_184071 | JGI IMG/M metagenome (GOLD analysis project Ga0209756, IMG submission 184071) | Marine viral communities from the Pacific Ocean - ETNP_6_85 (SPAdes) (version 3) | ecosystem: Environmental > Aquatic > Marine > Oceanic | place: Pacific Ocean | collected 2013-06-19 | reverse complement strand
TTCAGCATTCGCTTGATTTCATTCGCACGATAGCCATTACCGGCGAGTTTCTTAATCTTGGCTGCTGCGTGGGGGTAGTGCTTCATCAGCTGCTGTACTCCGGGAGTGATGCTCTCCTCCATGGGGGTGTACATCGGATTGGCGAGAAGGTGGCGAAGCTCAGCAACAGTCTCGGCGTCTAGGCTAAGACTGAGTTCTTTCAACTCTTCCTTACTCATTGCCGCAAGAAGTTCTCTTGCTTTAATACGCCTAAGCATTTGCTCTTCGGGTGAGCCGCCGGTGAACTTTTCGTCCGACTGGAGGTCTCCCAATCCGGCGTCGCGGTCGGCATACTTCCTGTCTGCCCGCGTCTCGTTTTCATCATCATACCAGTCGCTCTCGCGAACTGTGGAAAGCTCTTCCTTGATGATCTGGCGTAGTTTTGCTTTTGAAATCTTCATTTTACTTTACTTTTTTGGCTGGTGGTTTCGGGGGCTTGCCGTCAACCCAAGACCTGGGGGGTGGGCGTTCTGGGGGGTATCCATCGTCGTCAGCGCCGAATCTATCGCGGGGGGGAGTGTCTCCGGGTTCTCCCAGTCCCTCCGTTCGGGGGAATATGTTAGCTTTCTCGACTGCAGCTAGGATTTTTTGCCAGAGGGATGGATCTGCGGGGTCTACTCCTAGCGCTTCTGCCGCAGCTAGTCTGCCCTTCTCGTTCTCTGCCTCTAGATCGTACTCTCCAAAGGGTTCGCCTTCCCACGCGGGCAAGCCGGGTTCGGGGGGCTCGCTCTCGCGAACAGTAGAAAGCTCTTCCCTAATAATCTCTTTTAGTCTTGTTTTGGTGATTTTCATTTGTTTTTATACCTTAGTTTTTTCTGGCGCTCTAGTTCGTTCGCGCGATGCTTCATGCGCTCACGTGATTTCTTGACCCCTGCTGCTCCCAAGTCGGGGAGCACCAAAGCTTCTTCCTCTTCGGATTCTTCTTCGTCGGGGGTATCTGCCTCTTGCATAGGAGACAGCATCTCCAGAGCTTCTATCATAAGTTCTAGGGCTCGAGCCCGAGTTTGAGTGGCTGCAGCCTCGGCGATAGCATCGCGGATCTTGTGCACAAAGTCTTCGCCGGCACCCAAGGAGGTGACTACTTGCTGTAGTCTTACTTCTGCGTCCTGGTTTGACTCGCCGTCAAAGCCGCTTAGTTCTTCCTTGATAATCTCTTTAAGTCTTGTTTTGCTTATCTTCATTTGGCTTCTTCCTTTTTCCGAACGTATCTTTAGCTTCGTGAATGAGCTGTCGTTTCCACATTTCTTGCTGGATCAGTGACTTGAACTCAGCTAGTAGATTTGAATAGTTCTCTTTCATTCTTCATATTGACATCGCAAGCGTCAACAATAAATAGTTGTCTGGAGTGATAAGCGTCGCATTTTCCAAGCATTTCTGGAATTGTTCCTTTTTCATCGAGCCAACATCCTCGTTGTCGCCGATATTTACCTTCCAAACCTCAATATCAAAATCCAGTAAAGTCTTGATAATCTCAAGCTCTTTCTTCGTTGCGTCCGGGTCGAGTGCCACATAAACCCCTGCATCCTCTTTGACGATCCTACGAAGCAGAACAGAGTTCTGATTTAGTGTAGAGCCGAGAATAGGGACCGCGTTACGGCCTGCATTAATCGCATCAAATATTCCTTCGACCAAGATAATGTCCGAACTCCAATCCACAAACAAATCGTTGAATATAATATTACGGCTTGCCGGAGGGTTCTTATACTTAGGATAATAGGATCTATCATAAGATCGGGATACAAAATAGCTCAAGTCTCCCTCGTCATCAAACGATGGAATTATGATTCTGCCTTCGTATTCTCCCTTGGTGCAGTAGCCCATCTTCCACCAAACAATGTCTTGCTTGGTGATCCCGCGCTGTCGTAGGTAGTTCATGGCTGCAAATCCGGTAGGAGGCATCCCCCTATTTGCCAAAGAGATGAACCCTTCGGGCATCTCAAGTATCTGTTTTTCTTCTATTTTCTCGCCGAATAAATCTTCGAGTTGACCAAAATCAATCTCGGAAGTGAAGTCTCGCCACTGCGACTTGTCGTGGTTCGTGCCAAAACGGCGAACGACACGGTATAGGTTCTTGCCTCGAGTGTCACACACCCAGCACTTATAGTAACCTTTATCTAGATTTACGGAGAATTTGCGCTTGTGGTGCTCGCAGTAGGGGCATTTAAAAAGATACTCATTGTTGGTCCGGTAGCCGGCACCCAACACATTAGTCAGTATCTTTAGCTTCTTCTCTTTCACGGATCCAGCCTGCCTTTGCGATCACATAGCTATCGGACCGGTCAGCATAACCAGCCTTGGGATTTCCATGTCTAGTGTATTCTACCTCAAAACCAGGCACGTTGTCAACAACAAACTGCAAAGAAACCTTTTTTGCTTTCTGGCCCTTGGGAACTTTGATGCCGCATAACTTGCGGGCAGAGGTGGCGGCGAGATACTTGGGTTCGCCGTAAAACATATTATAACACAACCACGAAACAATGCCATTTATTTTTGACAAAAGCGATAAGGTTTGTGCTGATGAGAAGCCGGAGCGAAAGGATTGGAGAGATTGTTCAACATATACCTGTTCTATGCTATATGTATCGTCCAACGATTCCAGACGATCACATACAATTTGTATTTTCTTGAAGAAGTTCTTTTCTTTTCGTAAGTCAATATGATCGCATGCGAGGATCTTGCCTCCGTGGTCCAATACTGTATAACCAGTAATGCTGGTTGAAATGTCTAAGCCTAATATCATTTTGATATTTTATCAGATATCCAGCTTAATCTTAAAAGTAAAGTCTCGGTGCGGCATCTTTTTAACTGGTTTTGCCAAATTTGCAATTCCAATTAGATTTTTATTTTTATCGTAAATACCAATTTTTGATATGTAAGTTGTCTTTACGAATGATCCAGTTGGATCGGGGAAAGAAGAACTTACCACATTCGCTATAGCGGCTTCTGGGTTTTGTGTATATCCTTCGGATCCTGAGCTTAATAAAATTTGAGTATTCTTGCTCACATAGGTCGGGTTGTTCGAGTGGTTCAGGTCACCCTTTTTAGCATGCGCAAATAAAGTCATTGTGGGAACCTTATGTGACCCGTTAAAATCTAGTGCCCAACTAGAACTCACCGCAAGTGGCGCTGAGGAAGAAATGGTTTGAGCAAAGGTCAGCCACGATGGAACATTGGTGGTGGTTCCATAGTTCTCGGTGTGTGCTCCACTAGACAGGTCCCAGGAGCCGGTTAAAACTATAAACCCTTCTTTATATAAAACGACTCCAGCAACAGAGCCAGAACCCTGTGAAGATTGTGGTCCTATTTGGATTAGGTCTCCATTTCGATTTGTGTCTTGAAGTTCGCCGATGAGTGTCCCCGTAACATAAAACTTAAGATTAACAGTTCCCTTGTCAATATTATCACCATAAAAAATAGAGGGAATTGTAACGAGGCCAACCTCTGTTGCGCCCGGGGATGAGCCGCTTGCGCCAAGGTCCCTCACCGAGGAGGAAAATTGATAATTTCTGCTCATAACAGAGTAATAATTCATCGTGTTTTTAAGAGCATACAAATAAGTAACTGAACCAGTGACAGGCAAGTCATCGGCGATGACGAGCGGGTTGGTGTTGGGCCCCAGGTCCAAATAAGATCTTGTATGCCTTGACATTGCTGCAGTATAATAATGCTTTTGTAATGATGCCGTTAGGGGATAGGTACTATATAGCGGCGTTCCACCCTCTGTTGTGTTGAACTCGGCTTTTGAAACTGTCTTAAAATTAATACGCGTTCCGTCTTTTACTTTAAAGACAGCATAAGTTGGGTTATTCCCAATATAAAAGGTTGTAGGATCGACAGACGCGGAAACCGCATACCCAAAAGGATCTCTGACCTGAGCGTTAAGGAGCAGAGAAGAGTCAAAATTTATCGTTCCATCACGGTCAACACTTTGCTCGTATAAAGAAATATATCCCGAAGGGGCAGCGAGAATTGAGCTAGTAAAAGCTCCGCTTAGGGAATATTGATTATTGTAATAAGAGTTACCGCCGTAAAATGCAAAAGAAGCTTTTGGAAAAGTCTTTACAAGGTTGATGACCTTATCACTGCTTTTGAATTTAAAAATATAAGCCATCGCATTGTCTTAATAATCTAATCTTACTCTTAGTACAAACTCATCTGTGGGATTTTTCTCTAGAGGTTCGGACAACTTTGCATTAGCCAATAGTTCATTGTCGGCTGAATAAAGGCCGACCGACGTCACAAACGACAGAGGGAGCTCTTGAGCGTTGTTCTTTACCACTATTGTGCTAGACGATAAATAAGTTGGGTTACTTGAATAGTTAAACTCATTATTGTTTGCCCGGGCAAAGTAGATGGTTGAATTTATCTCAATTGTGTTATTGAAAGAAATATTATATAATCTATTTCTGAAGGCGTCGGCTGAACCGGAAATTGAGCCAGAAACAAACAGTTGCGAAACATTATCATAATTATCCGAAACTGTCGCATCATTGGCCATATTTGGGCCGATATTGTATCCAGTCGCGCCGCGCGCTGAAGTTAAATTGTCGCCATCAAATATGCTGGCAGTTAGCACCGCGATGCCGGCCTGATAGTAAATAAGTCCTACGCCGGAATTTTCGGCCGCGGCAGAACCAGTATACAGGATTCCATATTCGCCGGCTGGCGAGTTGGTTTTATATGAAGTTAGGGCCCCATAATCGGAAATTGTTAACACATCCATTGAGGAAGTTACCATGCTACCTGTAAGCACCTGAAGCGTGAAAGATTGTTTTTTAATCTCGTCTTTTGTTAGTAATCTCGCAAAGTTAACGAAGAAGGCATCCTGAATCTTGTCCCCGCCAGTCAGGTCTCCATCGCGGTCAAACTCTCGAACTGCACCAGTTTCATCAAATCCTGCAAGAATTTGAGCCATTTCATTATACACGTTGATTTTTTTACTTTCATTATAAGCCGTCGTTGCTCCTGAGAGAGCGGAGTTGTTTGAATAGCCATTTGTCAAATCAAAAATATGATTGGCCGACGAACTCAGATACGGATAGTCGAAAACAGACTCAAACATATCATGAGAATATACTTTAATATTCCCATCATTATAAGTTCCAGATACAATAGTGCCCGTCAAAGGCACCGCTTCATGCAGCATGTCCCTTACAGTTGTAATATCGTTGGAGGTGAAAGATTTATATATACTAGCCATTTTTTATTCCCTATATCTTCTTAACATATCTAACCGGTAGATCAAGGCGGTACCCTGTAGTCTGACCAGAAATAGACACTGTTGTATCAATGTATTTATAGGTCGCAGAAGCTAGATTTCCAATAGCTTCGGTTCCAGTGTTGCCAAGGACCGTAAATAAGTAGTCTGTTGTTCGTAGTCCGGTTGATGCAGCCATTCTTAAGCGCAATCGCGTTCCCACGGGGCCGCTGATCTTCGTGCCACCAGTGGAGGAATCGATAACCGTAGGCAACTCTGTTACATAATCGCTGTCTGTATTTAAGGTCATGATATAAGACGCTATGTTATCATCATCAACAAAACTTTGAGATGCATTTATAGGTGATGAGCCCACCGGGGAGACGAGGCTACCCAATCGATTATCCATTTCAACCAGATACTGTGTCTCAATCAAATCTGAATCAAGTGGTACATCTTGCGAAATTGCACTTGTATCTAGGCCCTGATCAGTGATTATCAAATGATCGCTTTGGCCAGGTTGAAACCCATTTAGTACACCGGCTGTCAGCACCTGATCGGTTCCTACTATTGTGTCAACTGTGTTCTTGTCAACTGCTACAATATATTTAGCGGAGGTGCCGGATCCATGGCGAGCGCTATTACCATCATCAAAAAGCTTGATTATCGGTAAATATAAAAAGTCATTTCTTGTTAAAGAGAGCAATTTATATTTCATGCTTGATGAGTTATTAGCAAAAGCTTCCAAAACAGGTGTTTGTAAAATGGTAAGAGAATAGTATGTCTGACCGCCGGCGTTATTCTTGTCGTATAGTCCATAGTCTATTTCATCATCCCCTAAGGCAAACTTCACAATATTAAAGGTGCCGTTACCCTTTGCCAGGCGCAATCGCCCAGTATCTGTTAGCACAGCGTCCAAAATAATGTCGCCCGAGTTATCTAAAAAAGCCATAATATTATATCCTTGTTCATTATAAATAGTTTCTCTATCTTTTAATTTCCTTGTAATTTAGGATTAGGTATTGCTTCTATATCAAAATCTATATTCAAGTCCAATTTTCTTCCCGTGTCTTTGCTAATTATCCTTACCTTAAAGGTGGTTGCGCTACCCCATATTACGTCTCCCATTTCCACGGTTGGAGGGAACACCAACGAGCCAGCCGACGAAAGATCTGGCGGGGATCCTAAATTAATATTTTTCTCCTCTAGGGAGGCATCTATCTCTAGATATCTTTTAAAAGATTTTTCTGTCTTTCTGATTTCTTTCGGCTCAACAGTATATGGCTCTATTATGGGGTAAATACGACCATTATCGTCGATCATTTGTACCTTTAGAACAGGACTAGGGTTGGAAATATAACCATTTTTATCCACAGTCCTAAAGCAATAATAATATACTGTATTAGGTTGAATTATGTCCACAGTGCTAGCGCTTTCGACGCTTATACCCGACGGTGTCACAGTATCAAGATTATGGCTTCGATGACCAGAAAAATCAGCATAAGAAGTTGGTTCTGTTTCGATTCGATAAATTTCAAATTGAATCTTGCTATCGTCTGACCCAAAAAGAAGGCCTTCGCCAATGTTGCGCCCTTGAGCAATTCTGACATCTTCAAAAATTTGTTCATCAGAAGCATTAATAATAATAGGAACATAGGAATCTGTATGATTGGATTCGTTCAAGAGTATTTTAATTTTGTTGTTGACTCCTCTGAGCGGGAAAATATCCACATTAGGGAACTGGGGCGGCAAGTCTGTAACTGCTACGGGATTAGTTTCGCCAATTTCTAATTCAATTATCTTTAGAGACTTTCGATTTTTTACGGTAACCTTGGCGGTTCCCCTCTCTTGAGCTTCGTTTTCATCCCATGGAATGGTAGGATTGGGGCTATGTGGGCCGGTTCCAAACATCAGGTTGTATCGAGGGCCAGGGCCGCCTGACAAAACCGAATGTCGCGCTGTGCCTAAGCCGAATAAATCCAAATAATTACTCCAGAGGTAACCGTCGGGCAGGTGGAATTGGCCGGAGGTAGGAGCTAAGTCTTCATACTCTTGGGACCAGCTAAGGGCCTCCCAGAGACCCCTGCGGTGGGCGAAGAGGTTGGGGTCGGCGGTGGAGAGCACGAGGGCGCTGCGGTGGGCGATCACGAATCTTCCTTGGCCCCAATTGTCCTTATCGACAAAGAACCTTACCTTCCAGGGATTGCCCGTAGAGGTGGCATTTAAGGCGTTTTCGATGGAGAGGATAAGGCCTTCGGGTTGTCGATCAATGGTGGTGAACCCGAGGTAGGTCGGATTGTCCTGAGGGCCGAAGGGGATGTGCACCTTCTGCGACTCCATGGGGCCGGGGTCCGAGACTTCGACCCCCACCATATTGGTACTGATATCGTCGCGCTGGACATCTACAAAGTAGGGGGAAGCGGGAAGGTCTGAATATAAAGCCGCGTCGCTGTCATCCAAATGCTTAACGCTGTGGGTGTGTTCACCGGTGAAATTTAGTAGCTTCCCAACATATACATTTTTAACAAGGTCCTGTTGACCCAGATCATTCCAGATTCTGCCTACATTGACTCCGCCGGGGCTTTGGTCCGTATAGAAGCCCAAACGTCGCCCAAGTTGACTTGGATATGCCCCCTGGATCGTTGGGTATACCTGTGGAGAATCATATAAATAGCTGTTCCCTTCTACTAAATTATAAGAGTAGAACTTATACTTGTATTGTTTACCAGCAAAAACCTGTGTATCTTTGTATTTTACTACATCGCCTGTTTTTGGTATATAAATACTTTGGATCGGCTCCCCTTTTACGTCGCCATTAGGTAAGACTTCGTGTTTATCTAATTTAAAAACGAGTGGTTCAGCGAACGCGTATGTATGACTGAAAATATCATAAACTGATCGCATCTTTTCGTTAGTAAAACCTGCAAGATCCGTGTAGAATTCGATTGAGTTGGCCGCGCCCAGAAGGCCGAAGGCGGCATTATGAAAATCGATGGCGCCCGGTTCGGCGAAATTCCCGTTCGCGGTCGGGCCGATCGGCTTATACCGTTGGCCAACAATAATTCCTTTTCCATCCACAACATTATATGCCTCTGTTTGCCCTATAAATCCATTATAGTTTGATCCGGAACCATAAAAATTATAATCTTGTTGTTGATATATATTTCTAAACATATTTGCAAAATCGATAGTTCGAAGTGGATACTCCTCCCGGGCTGTGTTCCCCGGCGATTGTTGCTCCCATGGGCCGGTGCCCGTCCAATCAATGCCTCTATAGCGAATGTCCGCGTCGTATACGATCTTCGCAGAAAAAGGAATTTCTTCATAGAGCGGGACAGCAGCGTCCGCAGGCTCATTTTTATAGTTCAAGATGTTGGCTTTCATAACCTCATACAATACAAAATTATAGAAGGTCTCACGCGAATCATTGCCATCTAAGCTTAAGGACTGCACTATCTCGGGTTCCTCAGTGCCGGCCGTTGGCGATGAAAATTGTATATTTATAGAACAGGGGTAAATATTATCCTGCACATTCATATCCGATACTATAGACGTCTGTGTGGTCTCCTGCGATTTCACCATCTGGGCTGTCAGGCCAATATGTTTATTTGCATTTTCTACCGCGACAAGAGAACTAGTTGCGGTGAAGTCGGCGCGCGCGAAGCGGGATAGTAAGGAATTTGGTGTCTGGGGGGATATCTGAATATTATTAATCGTGAGCGGTACAGACGAGTCTAGAACATCATCGCCACTGGGATGGGACGATGCTACGGCTTCAGATAGAAGTTCTTTTACTTTACTAACAGACGCCGGCAAGGGGGCGACGGGTGACTGATCCTGATTATAATTATTATATAAGGTTGGGTAGGAATAGTTACCTCCCGCTGATAGAATAGAACTTACCAAATAAAAATTGGGAATGTAAACTTCCTTCACGTTTGGATTATTTTTCAATTGATCAAAAAATGCACTATAATATCCATAAGTGGCGCTCGTGCTTATGTCTTGGGGCAACATTAAATTAATTTTAGTATTGTGATCAAGATAAGGTCTATTGACCATGTCGGGGCCGAAGACGCCCGGGATGCCGGAGCGATCAATATGTCCGCCCTCTATATCCTGTTCTGTTTCATCATTGTCCCCTAGGGCCAAGCCACCCATCACATAAGCTTGCCAATTAGACCAATAAGGCTCATTAAACAGCTCCCTTAAGACCCCAGAAACTCCGGCATAGTTGGATCTCTGCACCCACGCACTATTATCTCCTTGGATCTTTACTACTATGTCTTCTCCCCATGCTGATCCGTTGCCAGCTCGAAAAAGAATGTCCAGTTGCGCCCCTGCGTTGCCCCAAGTGGCCCAAGCGCTCTGAGCGAAGGAATCGAAGGCCTCCTGTAAGTCTGTCGCGAGCGGCGGCAAAAGTATATTCGACTCAAAATCGACTTGGTTTGTTACATTAAGCCCAACTGTCTCGTTGACACTGCCAAGCCGCCAAAGCTCGCCGCGGCGCGCTCGGCCACTTAAAATACGTAATTTACTATAGTCCCCGGGCCTGGTGCCCTCATCCCAACTATAATATAGTGCCGCAGATTTCCTAAAGTAATCTGCGGTCGCGGGGGATTGCCGACTAATCATCGGATGGCCTCTGGCGGCATCTGTGGTGAGTTCCCAGCCGGAACGCCGGGTTTTTCGAGCCACCCCAACGAGAGAATTACGATCAAAAAGTATAATATGGCGAGACATTATTTATTAGTACCCTCCCATTCCGGTTGGGCCTGTGCCTCCTTGGTCTGAAGTCTGGCCCGGAGGTGGGGTATCTCGAAGTAGTCGCCGCGCTTTGTTCGACACAGGCGCCAGTTTTTCATGTGGGGCAGAAGAATGTGTGGGCCCAACCATTGCAATATTTTTATTTTCGCTTGCCATATAATAAATATGATAGAAACCAATATATTGGTCACCATTCGGAAGCAAGAAGTCGCCCCCGTTTGTATACAGGCTGGAATTTCCATTGCCATTTCCATTTTCCTGAGGATGATCAGGATTGTAGTCACCGTTGGACGCCTGCGAATATTGTAACATACTTTGATCCATTTCAATCATATCTTCCATAGAACTAAAATTACCTTCTGGCAAAGTAGTAAAGCCGGCAACGCTAGTGGGCGACGACGAGGGCAAAGTCGGCTGGAGGCCTATAATAAAAATTCTATCATACACTGGTGATTCTATACCAGCATATTTACTAAACTCAGAATATGATTCCGCAATCCTACATAAAAGTTGACGCCCGGATGACTGCGCGTTGGCCAACGTGGTACCAGTTAAATCGATCCAAACAGGATCCTTCATAAATATAGAATTATTTTGTTTTCTATAACCAGCAAAATATTGAACTTTTTTAACATTTCCATATTTAATGGCAGCTGTTGTCGTTAGGGACGCTGAAACCGGCGTATCAAATAAGTTTCCATAACTAAGAGTTTGAAGCACGGGCCCGGTGGTCACGGGGCCGCCGATCAGAGCTGTGGCAACTATCTGTGCGCCGCGGCTTCTTCCGATATTAGTGTTTTTTGCAGCGTCCGCTTTAAAAGTCGCAATAGTGGAGTTTTTAGAAGTAAAAACTTTCTTATCAGTAAAATTTTTGATAGCCATTCTAGGAGTTGTTGGGCCTGCTGGGGCCGCGAAATAATCCGTTTGAATTAAATAGGTTAAAATATTCTCATTAAGATTACCTACAAACTTATTGAATTTCTCCCCCGAGTTGTTGTTGTTTACGCTATTAAAAAAACTAGAGAAAGAGGCGTACCCTCCCTTATTGATTATAAGCGGTGATGATTCATCAAATTTTTCTGCTATATCGAGCAGAGCGCTGTCTGATAGAGAGCTTCCTGGCGATAGCGAGGAGAATAAACTATCTCCCCCTGTGTCAACCGACACCACACAATTTTGTTTTTCCATGACTTTTAACTGATTATTTAAAATTGATAGAGAGGTTGTGCTCTTAGACGTAGAGTTATTATTTATGGAGAATTGCTGGAAGTCTATTGGCGAATTCATGTACTTGTTGGCTGCTAGAATCGAAGTTCCCACAAGAGAATTAAGACTATCTTGATTCGCATCATTTGAATTTATTTTTATATCACTACCCCCCAGGTTAAAATAATTGGGTGTAATAGCTATCACATCAGCAGCTGTAAAAGTAAAATCATTATATTTTTCCTCTTCTAGGGTGATAATATTGGCGAAATTATCATAAGAGATATATCTAAATGGTGCATAAACAGGATTTGTTACGTCTTCTTCGCTCGTAGAAAAATAATCATAGCCCTTATTAGTAAGGTCATCGGCATCCACAATACTGTCAAAATAGTGTTTTACTTTGATAAGTCTTGCTCCCGAACCCAATTTGGAACTTTTAGTGGTAACATTTTGTGCCGTGGATGAAGGAACATTTCCAGCATATATCTTTCTACTAATTTGGCTTATTAAATCCTTAACTAGCTTTATTAAACCAGAGAGAGCCACAGGGCCATTGGTTAAGGGGTTTATCATTGAATAAATTTGAACAGCCAGAAGGTCGGGCGTGGAGCCAAACCCGGACGCGAAGTTAGCGTGGAACAAAGAGAGGGCGCTTATATATGATTTTATACATTCTATGACGTTTGTTTCGCGGTCAGATGTAGTATAAAGACTCTTATATTCCTCTGTTAAACAATCACTATATGCATTGTAGTGCCCAGGTTGTATCATCTCCAGATAAATATCTTCTATTTGGGAAACACGAGGACGAAGGCCTATCTGATTTTGGTTTAAAACACTTTGTAACTTATTATGAGTATTGTCGAGAATTGTTAATTCTACCCCGTATGCATATAATCCATAAGTAATATCGTTCATCTCTTTGTCGTCGGCTACTATATCAATGATATTTGTACTTTGTAAAAAGTTAACATAATCCGGACTGTTGGTTACAACACTTTCAATACCATCAAAGTCCTTTGTTGGCCCAACTGCAGTTAGCCGATTTTGGGGACGATTTACCGTCACCCTCTTACGCAGGATCCTCGTGGCAACAATGTCTAGTGATTCTATAAGTGATGCATCGTTTTTTATAAGATGTGAAAACGCTCCATTATTCCTATAGAACGCTAGTCGATTAAACGAAAATGATAACGGAAGAGATAAACTTCGTGTTTTGGCATAGTAAAGAGGTGAAAAATAGTTTCTTGTTTCGGACTTTAGTTTATTCACTATTGCTTGTTTTGAATTCACAAGTTTATTCAGGTTAAATAAATTACTTTTTGAGAGCTGTAGTACTTTTTCTGCTATGTCACTTTCATACGTGACTTTTGTGTTAGGAACCATTTTGACATGGAGCTGATTGGACTCTTTAACGGGACCAGATGCAGACTTATACCAGAGACCCGAGGTGGCCTGAAATGCGTTGCCAATCCATAGCTTGGTTCGTGCCTCATTTTCAAATAAAACCAAGTTCTGTTCGGGCACATTTCCGTCTTTAAAAATTCTTAGGGTATCGTTTGCAATAATAGAATATATATCGCCCACTTTTTTGTGTGTAACTTTATAGATGCCGGCAAAGATTGTTAGATCATCAATATTTGTTTTGTTTATTTCTATTCTTTTTGTAAAACTCTTAATAAGATAACCCATAGATGGTTGAGTAGTCGGAAGAGACTGACCACTGCTTCCCATACCATAAGACTGCACCATAATCTCTTGACTTTGCTTTAGTCCTTTCATATACGGTATGGCCGCGTTCGGGTTAGTCATAAATTCGTTTGTCATCCCATCACTAGTGGAAGCAATTATAAACAAATTTTTGCCCGCAAATGTGTTTGCGGGGTTAGAATACACAACACCAACCTTTATATCCAGGGTATATCCGGTGCTATCTTTATTAACAATAGTCTGGTTAATATTCAGTGTTTCAGAGCTGGAGCCGATTAATAGGTTCATTAGTCACATATATCCTCTTCGGGCCCATAAAGATCCTTAATTAAGAATTCCCGAGTGCTGATCACGTTTGTGGTGCTGCTATCTGTTAATAGGCCCGTGGTTGTCTTAAGGTTTGAGAAGCTGATTCGGGAATCTGAAATTTGTTTATCGGTTCTTATGGTTAAATATTTTTCCACATCATCAACCTGAGGAGGGGCGAACTCATCTGCTATATAATACAACTGCATAGGCTGGGCGTCGCTACCATCAAATGTTGAACCGCTTATGAAAACTTGGATATCAAAGTTCTCTTTTTTGAAATCAACATTTTCTTCCAAAAGATCAATAATTATCTTACCATTTTGAATCGAAAAATACGTTTGATCATCAAATATGAGAGAAGCTATTTCTGTAAATTGATCTGGACTTATTTCGCCGCTTACGTTTAAGGGTGGCGTTGTTTCTGGAGTGGGGAAGATAGTGTTACTATAAGCTACAGTTGTACTATTGGAAGCCAGGGCCGGTTGGTTGTTTCCCATTTCATCAACATATATCTTATATTTCATGGTAATATTCATTTGTGGAATTTGTTCAAAGCCAGAAGTGGTCGCGACAGAGCCTGAGCTGCCGGAGATCTCCCCTTTAAGCATACTCAGGTTCCACGCGGGCAACTTTTTAGAATTGATCGCAGAACGGCCGAGGGGTAGATTCATAAAGTCAAACCTATCACCGGTTTGCTGGAGCGCTTCTTGATTATAAATTTTATTGTTCTCAGTATCTTGTGCAACATATGGGGTGTTCTGGGTGTCGCCTAGGCCGTCGATCGGAGACCACCCCGAGGCGCTCAGTGCGTTTCGTATTAATTCATTCCTCACCTTTACATTCGTTTCTACCCCACTAAAAACAGATTGTTGTTTTGTTCTTGGTGTATCATTTTGAATTCTTGTCTCAATATTGTTTTGCACTTCATTGGACCCAGAAGCCCAAGCAGAATCATATAGTATGCCATCATCATAAAAAGCATAATATGTGGGATCCAGACGTCCTTGCGAAAGCAAGTGCTTTCCAAAGGGGGTAAGGATAACATCCATTACTTCTTCTTTATCATCAAAAAACTGCATTATGTGTCACTCAGTGGCGTTGTTATAATAGGATTTGGTATGTCAACGTTCACGGTCCCAATTATTTGTGTTGTAGAGTCGGGAGGCGCCGTTGACTCAAACCCTAATGCTTCATCAATCTTAACTAGCTCAACGAGAGAGAAATAATCGTAAGGCCAGTTGTAAGAATAGGGAGCGTCCCCAATATAGCTTGGAATGCCATCAGGATCAGAAGCCAAATTCTTTACTTTAAATCTGTCATATCCCTGCTGAGCTCTTATCTTTACTTTGAACACGAGCCACCTTAAGTCCTCAGTAATTTTTCTATTGGTTTTATTTAGCATATGCTCTTTCAGTAATTTATGCTCGACCGTAGCTTCTTTTTTAGTGAATGTTTCTCCGACCGAAGGCGGCAAGTTCTGCCACATTCTCGCGAGGTCCTCTTGAGTAATGTTCACTCCAAATTCAAATACATACATGGCTACAGGATCCATCTCTTTATAGCGCATGAAATCAAATCTTGGTGGGAAAACATATTTTCCTAAATGTCCCATTATACTTTTCTTCGCGTCTAGGTCGTCAGCCTGTAGTTTATAAAACTTTCTCCTCCCGTCTTCTCCCATAACAAACGGGACAGCTACAACTGCTTCCTGTAATTGGCCACGCTGTTTTATTTCGCCAATTCTCTGAGGGGATCCCACCGGGATTCCAACAATGTCTGCGAGCGAGTTTCGTCGAGGTGCCGTCACTGTTGCAAAAACCCCGTTGCTGCCGGTTGCAAGTTCTCCGAATGTGTGCCACATCCCGGAGCCCGTGAGCCCTCCTGCATCGGTGGTGGCGACGGCTGTGCCTCCTACATACCGCGGGTCCGTAGACGGAGGATAAATACTAGATGTGGAGTTGGCAAAATTCAAGATCGGGGTTTCAAACTTTGATTGTAGTAACCAGCGTTTAACACCAGCTGTTGTTCCCTCGGAGACAATATCGACGGAACCAAACAGATCAAACGAATCATCCACATTCACCCTAAACTCAGTTGGGGCTGACTGATTTTCGCCGGATCCGTTGTTCTTTATGTAAAGAGGTGTAGTCTCATGGCGGGTATAAGTAACAATGGTATTGGCAAAAATATCGGCCAATGCTGGGATCCCATCGTACGGAGCAGTAAAAGCTAGGTGAGCAGATCCTGTGCCAGCAAAATACGCCGGCGTGAGGTGAGAATAACTCGCACTAAACTCGCCGGAACCCGGGTCTTCTATATCAATGGATGCTAGAGGCGGCCCGAATGCAGAAACTCTACGATACATTTCAAAGGCATCTCGGTTGGCCGGACCGGTCAGATTGGGAGGGTGCTGCATTGCAGAATTAGAAGTGCCAGAAAGATCAGAAGGTCCGGATATTGGTCGATGAAGAGTTAAACTCATGGAATAGGTTGAGCCGGAAAGAACTTCTTTAAATTCATCTTCACGTTTCGAAGAAATTGATGTTAGTCCATTTTCAAAGAAATTTACAGTTTCGCAAAGGAAATTATCCACCGCAAACTCATATCTCTTATCCCCGGCGCCACTAAATTCAACATAATTAAATTTAGATTCATTATAGTCTTCTAGACTAGCGCTTCCGAGACCATTATCATAAATTCTACCAGATCCGCCCAGTTCGGTTCTCAAATTACGATTGCTTAAATAATTTGAAGGAGTTTTAATGGCCTCAAATGGCACCTTCTGGTATATAAACCCATTGGTACTGGCGCCTTGAGCAATCGTTGTTCCGGGCGTTCCCCGAGGACCATCATTAAGAACGTCAACTGGAAAATACAGCATCTGCTCAAACCAAACATCCCCCTCTGGTAATGCAGTTGGGTTTGGCAGGTTATCAACAACAGTAGAATGCGACCCCCCCATGAAAGATGCCGATACAGACGCCGGCTTTCCGGTGCTCGGGGGGCTGGACGGTTCCAGCGGGGCACTTGCAGTGCAAGTTACTACAAAATTACTAACAGCTAGGCCTGACTTGATTGTGTTATACATAATGCCCGGGGCAAAGAGTGGCTCCAACAAAGCGCGATAAACTGCTGTGTCTCCATTGATGGGACCAGTCGCCGAGGAGGCGCTAAGGCTGTTGAGCACAAGAGAATCACCATACGATTGTGATAATAATGTAGCTAGCTCTAAAGTTCTTTCGGCCGGATAAAAACCTTTGTATGGTAAGAACTTGCATAGGGCGCTGCACCTTAGGGCGATGGTATCCATGGACATCTTAGACCCATCAACAAGCTCCTGACCTTCATACGCCTCTTCAACAACCTCAAACATCTTCATGAAATCAGAATTCGCATATGTCTTATAAAATCCAGTTTCTGAGGAGTTTTCGTATGCGGAGCCCGTTAAATCAAAGAGCCCAACACTAGAAGTAAGAGACGTGGGGTTATTATTGAGAATGTAGCTGCCAACATGGTTGCTAATTCTAAACTCCGGAACAATTGAATAGTCTTTACCGACAAGTCTCAGATACTCTGCATATTGTTCATATGTTTTATATGGCACTAGGCCTAGGCCGGATTGGGCGCCGGCTTGCCAAACGACGTCGCCACCAAATACATCGAAGGAACCAGTTGATCCAAGTGGCAGTCTAGAAGCGTAGGTAGCCGCTGGCGCCAGGTAATTCATTGTTCCTCCGGAGCCACTCTGGAAGTATCGAGAATATCCATTCTGTAGTTCACCCGCGCCGTCGCTGTCGTAGATGAGGGCTCCCGCGGAGCCAGTTTGCCCCACCGAACTAGTGGTCTCATAATGATTATGGCCATCAAGGGGCCAGATACTGGCGCTCACTATAGTAGTACCTTGAGAGTTGGTTGTGCCGCTATAAGTTGAGCGTGAGGTTCTTGTATTATCCCAAATATCTGCTATTGTATAGTTCTCTCGAGCTCTGGTTCGATTCAGGTTAGCATTATAGCCTGCTGGGTATACCGTCTGCGCATAAATGGCACTAATTTGCGATAGAGACCCTGCTACAGTGGCATCGTTGTTTTGGTCTTTCAGAATCATGGAATTGATTCTGTTAAAATAAAGATCAGAAGATTGATAATCTTTTGTGATATTAAGCAGATTGTTGGCCTCATAGTTAGCAAGATGTATAAGCTTATTGCCAAACGAACTCTTAAACACAGAGGGAACTGTGACCGTTGTGCCAGGTATGCCAGTAGTCATCTTATGAACAATTGGAATTTCACTAGAATATACTTGAGGCTCAGTAAACTGAGTTATGGTATTTCCTTTCTGCGAGCCGACTCTGGTATCAGTTGCTGTCTTTGTGCGCACAGACAAGATGCTGTTTCTTTCGTGATATCTCCTAACCGGGTTTTCGCCCACACGTATCTGTTTCCAGGTGGGCCACCCATAGGGGCCGTTGCGGCTTAACAATACTGTATTGAAGATGTCCGGGGTACTGATCGACCCGGGTTGCAGTTTAAACGTATTTCTATAACTAGAAAGGGGGGCCGAAACGGGGTATCCCAATGTATTCGTGGACCCAGTAAGAGGCTCAAAAACAAACCTATTCATGCCAACAAAGTCGGCAACTCCGACCGTCAATCCGGGGGTGGTGGCATCCAAGAGATACGATGAGGAGATTAAGGGCAAACTCTGAACAAAATAGCCGCCGCTAAGTTCGCTGTATCCATATATAATTTTCTCTGGGTCCATTGAGGCCGTTATCCATGAATACTGTTGTTCAGACCGCGGGATCGGTCGGTGGCTGAACCAGTTATCATAAACTGAGGCTGTAACAAAAGAGCTGTTATAGTGGTCTTCGACGCGGAGCTTACGGTTCCTGTTAACCTTATAGGCAGCTGGGCTGTCTGTATATACACCATCATAACCAAATTGTGCGTTATGAACGGTTTGTCTTTGTCTCAGCCCTCGCGCGCGGCTAACTACAGAGTCGTTGACAACTATGGCATTTGCAATCGTTGGATCTGCGCTGGTGGACGCTTCCGTCCCGTAATTAAGCACAGATAGATTGCGGTAAGGAAGCACGTTGTAAACTGATTTCTCTTCGTGTGCTGGGTCGAGGTAGCCTCGCGATAGGGCTTCATAGCTGCCCGGTGCGCTGAATCTGTTAACGAATACCGTCTTATTCGAGTTGGCGCCAGAACGATCGGGGAGAGCGAAGTTGTTGTCGTTAGCAGTAACCAGGCAGTCACCGGGAGAGATATCAATAAGAGAAGGCGAGTTCACAGCCACCAAGTTTGTGTTACCCATCTGATCAATAATAGCAGAGGTGCTGTCGCCCGGGCCGTTGCCGCAACGATACCATAACAGGAGGTTTGACTCGACGCGTGGTGGTCCATAATTCTTTAAATCTAACGTAGAATTGCCATAAACAGCGGCTATCTCCTTATTCGTAAGCGTCTTATTGTAGAAAGCAATGTCTGAGATATACCCTGTAAATCTAGTGAGGTTTGCCTGCCCCAGAGAAATCCAACCAGTATAATCGTTAAGAGTGTTAGTGGGCCTAATGGTCGCGACTGGGTCAAGCGCAACTTCAGCTCCATTTACAAACATCTGTGGGTCGTTGGCGTCCGAAGAGCCATCATAAACCACCGCAACGTGTATCCATTCGTTGCCGGTGGTGACAGCCAAGTCCGTAGTCCATTGGCCATTGTCGCCGGTGAAATATGCTTGAAAAATTAATTTATTGGCTGCAGTGAGACCCATGACCCTATCGTCTGAGTTGTCGCCGACTATAAAGAACTGTACGGATCCCGGGTTGGTGCAATTAAGCCAAAAAGACCACGTTTCTTGTTTGTTTGTATTCATCGCCGGTACTGCATCAGCATCAAACCTAAATGTATTACTGGTCGTATCAATTGAGATGGCCGTAGTATTTCTAACTCTGATGTTCTGGGCCGGGTGACGATCTACAGTCGGCAGCCGAGGGTATGGGCTCTGTGGATTCAGCGCAAAATCAAATGACTGGTCTTGGAAAAACGGATCATTGATTGTGCGGCCGGCTGTTTGAACAACTTGATAGTTTTTGCTGTAGTTGCCGATCTTACTATGAAGTATCGTTCCGCTTAGGCGTGTGTCAGCTGACGCTGTTGTCATCAATATGTTCTTAATATTAACTGGGCGCTTGGAGTTCTCGTCTCGAAGTCGGTGTGCTGTCTTTAATTCCGGAAGGAAACCTTCGGGTGCAGAGCCCGGAGGGGAATCAAGAAAAGGATAGTTAGGCGGAACAATTCCTAGGGCCCCGGGATACCCATCTAAAGCCAAGCCGCCCAGCTGTAATCTAAAGCCTTCGGCGCGTGTGAATCTTGTGTCGTTACCATCATTTAGTTCTGTGTGGCGATAAAAACGGCCTCCAACAAACTTTTCAGTGAAAGGGCCTTGAAGCGGTCGTGTATCGCTGTTTCCTACTATATCTTCATGCAGATTTGTTAATTCAACGCTAGCGGAATAATAAGTGCTAACTTCCGCGTTATATCCCGTTGCCGTAGAGGAACTGTATAAACTAAAGGGAGCAAGAGTATTGCCATCCGCTTTGTCAGATACATTAACGCTTTTGTTAATTGTTGGGTCTATTCCAAACTTCATTCTCTTCTTTTCAGAAGGATTCAAAACGTCAACCGTGTCTTTAAAATCTTCAACGTCACTTGCAAAACTCAACATTATGTTCTCGGGTACGTTAGAGTGTAGAATATTAGGGCCCCATGGCGCTGTTGCCGGGAAAACATAATTTTGAACTTTTCTTGGACTATAATTGTTCCCGGCCTTAATGACCCTCGACTTCGTCGTAACGAAACGATAAATATTTTTTTCTTTCCTCGCTCTAGTACTAGCAGCAGTGTTATCAAATGTTATTTGTTTATTAGCATTAAGCAGATTATCGTCTGTTTTTAGAAGGCCCTTATCTCGGGAGGCCAATGTCTTCCAATAATTGGAATTTGTGTCCTGTTGGTCATTAACAGGATGGTGCGTAAATTGCCAGCCCGGGCTTAGCGGGAGGGGTGACCTAACATCTCCGGAATATTCGCCGCCCTTAAGATCCATTGTGGGGAATCTAAATTGATATTTGTTTCTTTCTAGAATATGGCTTTCTACAACAGTCCGAACATCTTTAGAAAATTCAGCAGAAGCGGGTATAAGCTGCTCGATTAACTTGCTAAGTGCACTATCAAACCACTTATAATATTCAACATATTTATCTAGGTCCGGCGTGTTGCCAACTCTATCAAAAAATTTCTGTCTTAATACACGGAGTTGTTTGTAGTTGTCTCGGTATTTGTTTACAGGCTCCCCAACAATATTATTGAAATCATTTATAACCGAGAACATCTTTATCATATTCTCCGAAATTGTCTGGTTCATGCTTTTTTCTATAGCAAATAAGTAATTAATTGGCCGAGACTCTCTGGTGAACTGAATGTCATCCTGGGTATTTAAAACCGAGATCATGTCAGACGCGTTGAGTTTTTCAAAATCTTGTATTTCGGACGCCAAAACATAATCGACAGAGATCGAGCTCGTGGTGTTAACTGGGAAACCATAACCATATCCAGAATGTTGGGCGCCCAGAATATCACCCAATATCCCAAACTGCTCTGATTGCATGATCGTGGACCCTGATGAAAAGTCTATAGTCGTAAAGGTGCCCGTAGAGTTCGAGCCTGTCAGGGTTTCGAAGTCCCAATTAAGAGCTAGCGTGTCTTCTTCTACAAAATCAATATTGAATTCTAAATTATTTTGAAAGAGATATGGGCTTCGAGATGGATTTTCCGTACCATAATTATGGATATCCATACCATGAGCAACAAGTTGTGAGGGGACTATATCATCAAGCCAATACCTACAGAACCCAACCCTGACATCACTCTTGTGCAGGACCGATCCGGTGAAATTTTGACGGTGGGCGCCGACATATGCTCTTTTAGAGCCGGTTACGAAGCCCGGACCGTCGCCCTGTACAAGCGAACAGTTTACGCTAGCACTAACAAAAAATGAATTGACTTCTAGGCCGGCTTCAACTTGAGTGCCCTTAAATTCCACAATATAAAACTCATTGTTGTCGATGTCTTCATGGGATCCAGTTATATAATTTACCAGAGGATATTTTTCTGGTTTCACTGTAACAGCAAAAACCCAATTTGTATTTGAATAAACATCGTCATAATAGGAGGAAGACAGAGTCGGGATGAGGCCGCCGGCGCTGCTCGATAAAATGAAGCAAGCATCTGTTGAATTCATTTCATCACGAATAGCATAAACTTGAAAATTGGTATTATCTGGACTATTCCAGCTTAATAGCTCAGGATGGGCCTGGTCGACTGTGTGAACACCGAACAATGAGGATGTTAAATAATTAAACTCATAATCAGAATATTTCTTTTCAAATGGATCCGGTTTGTGAGGAAATTGCACATATGTTTCCAGGGTAGTAGCAAAGCCACCGGTCAGCTGGGACGAACCAGTTATAAACCCAACCGTGTTGGAATCTAGACTAGATGTCTGCTGAAAAAGAGTAGCATCAAACCTGGCGTTAACGCTAAAATCAACATATCTTTTTTTAGAACTATACAGTTCCCTGTTGTTTCTTATATCATATTGAACGTTGTTGCCATAAACATTGAGTTTAAATATTTTTTCATCAACCCCAAAGCACCTCAATAAGTTTCGAAATGACTGCCTCGTTCCTTTGGACTTATAAATGTTTGATAAGTTGTTATAAATGTTTTGATATATTGAATTCTTAATGTTAGCTAGACTATCTCTATATTCTCTCTCAAGGCTTCGATCACCCAGTTGTTCTAAAATATCAGCGTCTAAAAACAACTCCGGTGCAAGCAGCCCCTTGGAAGCCAATAGGCGCGATCCTAACGTATTTTCTTTAAGAACAGACCCTGTTACATATCTAATATTCTTTATATTTGCAAAATCTTCTACTTGAAGATACAGGGTGTCAAAATAGCTTGACATTATCTGAGTTAGTTTTTTAAGTTCTGAGCCGTCCTCAACATCTCTCGATTGCATCCAGGAAGGAAAATAGGAAAATAGCAGCGAAGAGTTGTCGTTATCATGTACCGACCCCGTTAGTTTAAGAGTGGCGAGTTTTGATTGTACGTCGGGGTGAGCTTCATATATTATGGGATCTTTAAACTCGGTCGCAGACGCGCTAGCCTCTACTATGGCCGAACCCGTATTTCGCGCCCCGGAGGAGTATCCAGTCCACGTACCATTAGAAACACGACCAGAATAATCCAACACCACACTATCAACAGAAGCGGTCGTTGTAATGCCTTCGTTGAATTTATAATAAACACCTAGATCGGTGTTGGCTAAATCAGTGTTAGTGCCGCCACCTACTTGTGTAAACCAGTATTTCCCTATTTTCTCAGAGCTGCGTTGTGTCTTCCAATATCTGAACTCGTCTAGAGATGCTGACATTTTGCCGGATTTCGCTATCGCTGACGATGGCGCGGTGGATCCAGATGGTTTCGTTATCAGAGCTCCAATATACGCCTGCATCGAGCCGGTGATCTTATTTATCCCTACCGTTCCTAGATTTTCCGTGGTTTGCAGGCTGCCATCGATATAATATTTGGCTGTTACGCCGGCGGAAGCCGACAAGAAACTAAATGCATAATGGTGCCACAGATCGTCAGCAATATCTGAACTACTTCCTGTACCAAACGTTTGCCACTGAAATCCATTAACTGTGGGGTCCGAGCCGGACAAAACTGTTGCCGTCCATGCCGGGGAAGCTGTGGTGCCAGTCAACTCTAATCTAAAGCGCCCGTAGCTATTAGAACTACTAAGCTCATTGTTCCATAAATCAATTAAAACTTCTTTTTCGGTATTAGATGTATTAAACGCAGACTTCTTTAACCAGCATTCGACAGTGACACCCTTTGTTAAGTCGAACTCTAGATTAGATTCGCGATTATTAGCAGGATCATAAATGTTGGCTGATTGTGCCTGGGGCCCACCTCCCAAACCAGGGCCACCGTCAACCGAAATATATTCATAATCTGTGCTAGCATTGGGGATTCCATACCCATCATAGGCTGCAAGAGTTGGTACATAGGCGGGTGTCCCCCAGGTATCATACGAAAGATTTATATAACCATTGGTTCGGGGGTATTCCCTATCAAATATATAAATGTCTAGATAAGAGCCGCTGTTCTTCCACTGCAGCTTTTCAGCCAACGAACCATCATAAGGATAAAGGGAGGAAACATAGGTAAAGGAGTCTTCATAGTATTTTTCCGCGGAACCATACTTAGCAAAGTTTTTAGGTTCAGAAAAATCAATAAGCGGAACATACCGCTTCTCGTCGATTATGTCAGCTTTATGATAGTCGGACGATTCGACAATCCGGCCTATTTCCTCTGCTGTTTTATCATCGACTATTTTTGTTACAGCGATGTTTTTAAAAAGTCCTGCGAGGCTCATGTTTTAATTATTCTTCAACCCTAAATTTAAACGTTTGTGGTTGCTCCTGCCAATCTCCTATACTATCATTATAATAAGATAATTTAATTTCATACATATAATCCGGCTCAAGTAGCGACATGTCTAAATCAAAATAACTTCCATCTTTGTCATAAGACATATAGGTGCTAAGATCGGAACCAGTGCCATAAGCTACGGCCTGATAATTATCTGTTACTCTCACTATACTATATGACGCGCTAGTTATTATATCCGTTGGATTATTAGCCGTTGCGACCGTGTATATTGTAGGACTCCAGTCTCTAGAACGCACAAAAAATCTAAAGCGCGCCTTATCTAGTGGAGAATACGATTTCTTAAGATTTCTGCAACTAGTCACCCTGGTGAATGTTGGAGCTACATCATAAACAGGAAACTTCTCCGGATAGAAAGACCCAGTGAAATATTCAACGCCGCCTGAGTGCCAAACATCATGTATTGCTTCGAGCATATCAGTCCCGGCGGCGGCTGTTATCGCCAAATCACAAGAATAAATACCCGTCTTGCCGCTAACCAAACTTGCCGTCGCGTTCAAATCGAGATCTGCTACAATATCACCGCCTCCGGCGAGCACAATCTTTGGCCCATCCGGGGCGGCAGCCGCAGAAGAGGAATAAAACGATACCGACAAATTATCCCCCGAAAGGCCAGGTATGTTCACAAGCTGGCCACGAATATAGTTATACAAATAAAGTGTATTCAAATTATCTGCAGCGGGGGCTATAGAACTAGAATAGAAGAAATTTTCTCTATCATCCTCAACCCGAGAGTCCCATCGGGCCTCTAGGGCCGGCCGTTTAAAAAAGTATTGTGAAGACCTAGCAAAGAATTTCTTTGTATAGTAGGAATCTGTCGAACCAGACGTATTTTGAATAACTCCGGTTGCGGGACCATCGAGCCCAGTAGAACTAGAGTGATAGGCTTCCTGGCTTGCTGTTAAGTGAACCCCGAAGCCATAGTTGGTAGCGAAGGCAGGGTCGACTCCAGCAATCCAAAGCTCGACAGTATCTGACACATCAACTTCTAAATCTTCAAACCCCCGCTGGAAATACACCTGTTGATTAGAAGCTGTTAAATAATCGCCTCCTACTTTGCTCCAGGCGCCACCATCTGTGGATGCCGATACTCTTGCCTGCATCCAGTTTGCGGAGCCCAGGTCTTTATACTCATCCATATCAAGGCCGCTTCCTTCTACCCAGGATTGTGAGACGGGTGCAACGGTTAGAGTAAAGTCTTGAGGAAGTGTAAATGGGTGTTCTGCATTAAACATTCTCAGATAGAAAGATACACTTCCGGAGGCAGGTATGGTGCCTGCGGCGCGATCAGAAATAACCCTAGAAACAGGGAACTGAACAAGGGTCCTAGACAATTCGGCCGAGCGGCCGGTGCTTGAGCCAGAAGTTTGAGCGTATATAGAAAATATTTCTAAGGAATCAGCATAGCCCATATTCGAGCCAGTACCTCTATTGGTCAGGTCAGCTTTGAATGCATTTGTTATGGTGGTGTCTGCGCTAGCAGAATATCTTAGAATAGCCATTAGGTAACGCTTCCCTGAACGTCTGTAAAGGGATACTTGATTTCAAAAATTGTATCAATCTCACCGCCAAGGTAACGACCATCAACCGACAAAGCAGTGTCAAAATCAAAATCAGCCTGAGAATAGCGGCCGCCTTGTTTGTGCAATATCTGAACATCTACGGTATCGACGACGCCCGGGACGCGATTTAACTCTTTATAGATATCCACTATGTAGAGTGGCTCCGATATATCATATTTTTGTCTTTGAAAATAGTTTTGCAATCTTTGGGTTGCCAAGTTCACAACGTTAAACTTGTTTTCCTCGTAATCCGCTACAATTGAAAAATTAATACCAAAATTTACTACCTTGGCATCTCGAATATCAATTGTATCGTTAATCATTTTATATTGCGTTAGCCACGTTTTTAAGTTTTCCTTGATAGTTTTTGAAGAAGCTACTAAAAACCCTGACGCGTCGGTTGACATCACATACATATTTAAATTTCTTTTAAACGAGTCGAAATCTCTTTCGAAACTACACTTTGATATGGCCCCGAAACTAGGTGGCATAGCATATGATATTGCTTTATAATCTTCAATTGTAACCGCCCGATTCTGGGCAGCGTAATGTGAAAAGACTCTTTGTTTTAATTCAGCGGTGGTCGGCGCAGATATATCTCCCACTATAGGGTCCTCATTTGTTACTTCGAGGGAGGCCGCGGTTACGCGACGCGTCGTTGCATTTAAGCTTTGCCTGTTGGGAAACTTTAATAAAGGGAGGCCGACTTGAGTAAGAGTGCTTGTTGCCACATTAACATCTGTGGAATCATTCACACGATAAATTACGGTCAGTCGGGTGCTTGATGGGCCCACACCAAACTTATCAGTCTCAGTTAAATTGGTGGGGTCGAACTCTTGCTGTGTTACATAATCACGGCCGTGCAATTGCAGGGTGATTTTACTCGGATCCACTACTGATTCATTAGTAAGTTCTGTCTCCGAACCATATCCAAATTGTAGATACGCTGTAGTTCTATCTCGTTCCAATACGAACCTACGGGTTACCGGAATAGCCTTCAAAATCGAGGGGACAGTTTTTTTATCCGAATTATTATTCCTAATTGCTTTGAAAACAATTTCCTGTGCCAGATGATCTACTTGATAATATCTATGGCCGGCGGAATCTCTAACACTCAGAATTTCTATAGGATCTGGATCTGCCAATTGAACTTTTCTAAACCTTTCAAACGGGCCGATCAAGATCTCCTGACGTTCCACCCTACCAGAAATAACTTTTCCTGTAGCCTTTACAGCATACTCTGATGCCATTCCAGTGGTTTCGTTTATTTTGTTAACAATAATCTGATTTGTTGTGGTGGCAAAGTTAACGTCTTCGACTAAAGTAAAATTCTGGCCAGCTAAGGTGGTAAAAGTTGAATTAGCTTGAAGGATCGGCATATAGTCTTCGTCGGGTGCACCTCCTGCGCCGGCTGGAATTGCAATAAAGAACTGGGCTGCTCCAACTGATGAGAATTTATCAGCATACTTATAACCGAGTTGTCGCGCGATCTTGACCACATTATCATATTCACTTGCGGTGTCTAAAAAGGTCTCGTTTAGCTGATAATCCATGTAGAACGATAATACATCGCCTACATAAGAAACACTATCAAGCACCAACGATCCGAACCCAGCGGTCGCAAAATCTTTAAATGAATCAGGGTAATATCGTTTTACATATTCTACAAGACCATTTCTGATAGAATTGAAGTCCCGTGAAGAGTAGTTTACTATCTTTTGTGTCTTTGTACTATTATTTGCTCTGTCGTCAGCCATATTGATGTGTTCCTATAAAGCAGAGGCGCCTTCGCCAATTATTACTGTTTCACTCTCTGCTCCGGTAGAAGGAACAGAAAAAGTGAGCGATACCTCTAAAATTTGGTCTTCGAAACCATTAAGTAACTTACTTTGATTAAATAGGATAGTACCTAACTGAATATACGGAGTATACTTGCCTACTTGTTTCTGTATGTTGGTTGCGATAGAAGCATGTAGGCTTGGTGTATTTGGTTCAAATAAATACTGACGCAGTCCAACACCAAAATCTTGATCCATCAACCTTTCGCCGGGGGATGTCAACAATACGTTCATAAAATTCTGCTTTGCTACCGCTAAAAGAGTAGTGTTTAAACTATAAGCCCCTACATAATTATCAAGTTGTAAAGGAAATTTTGGTGAGTATCCAATCATGATAAGTTATTACCTCACTATAAATAGTAAGAAATAATTATCTTTATTAATCATTATCAACACAGGCTTCTACTTCTAGCGGCGTAGTACCAAAATCGGCTAATTTAAGAATTAAGTATAAAATTCCAAAAGGAGTCAGTGGAGGAACAATAAATGAGTAGGGGAGGGTGCCTTCGAGGTCTATACCAGTTCTGGCTACACTTGGTTTGAACTCTGGTGGAAGGAGAGCTGGATACTTTTCGTTTATCCCTGTATTTATGAGTCGAATGATTTGATCCATATCTGGTAAATCAACTGGTGTTATGGTCTCCCCATCGTCTGTTATCTCGTCGCCGCAGTCCTCTCGAATTTGACCTGCACCTAGGGCGGCCATGGCGGTGCCCGCGGTGGCGCCCATCTGGGCCATGTCGAGGCCTTTGGCCATCTGGTCGAATACAAACGCCGACACTTCTTTTATCTTTTTACTAATAATAACATGAGGCTCGCAAATTTCCACGATGCCCTTCAAAATATAGTAAGGGGTTTCTTTAAGCATCTTATTAGCCATAGAGGTGCCTATATTCGCGAGTGGAGTGGCAGCCGAGATGGCGCCATTTAATAAAGCATTATCCAAGTCTCCTGGGGCACAGTCAGAAGATTCTTCGCCAAAGGCGGCTTGAAGGGCCAAGATTATGGTTTGTTTAGTGTCAACAAATATATCCTTGTCTTGCCCTATAAACAAACTATAATAAGTTTTAAGCTCCCCAGTAATATAAAGGTATTGTAGAATCCTATCTAGGTCAACCATCTTGCCCGGTCCGAAAATATCCTCTGTTTGGGATGCCATGGCCCGGGCTAGTGTGAGTTTCTTCTTCTTAAACAGATCATCAATAAAGTGAGGAAAGCTATTTGAACCGCCACCACTGTTAATAAACTTTTGAAATTCATTTTGTTCAAACAAAATGTCAGTTAGATTGACAGAGGCCTTTTTGTCCGTGGCTATATGAGCAAAAGCGGCGCCGGCTCCCGCGCCGCCTCCCCCATAGATAAAGAAGGATTTGTATCTTTTAACATTCTCTTCGTATGTTAGCATAAAATTACTAATTGGGGCTGCTGCAGAGTCTTCGGAGGCGTCATAAGTATGGAAATGAGCTGTTGGAGAGGCCGGGGTCATATAGGCTAATCTGGTCATCATCCTGACTCCTGGAAAAATAGATTTCATAAAGTCTTTCAAATAGGAATTCTCGGGGACATCCGGAAGGTCAAGGAGGTCTGGGTCGTCGTCGTCGACCGCGGTTTCGGAACCGGGCCCGGCGTAGCCCACACTGGTATCGGCTGTGGTATCGTCATCGTCGTCAGCTGCGAATCGACCGAAAGAGGTTGATGTATTTTCAGTAAGTGATTCCCCCATTATCAGTTCACTCAAGCCATCCATTAGGTCGGCCTCTGTTGGAAATTGATTAAAAATCGCTTTCATAAGATTAAAGTTTTCGCGATAATCTTCTGATTCGTTGGCCACCACGGCATTCTCAAAGTCCATGAACGGAGAATAGGCGTTGTAACCCTTGGCAAGAGCTATGTTGGAGTTTGTCTCGCTAAGGAGACTCTTCTTCTTGAGAACCAAATAAACATAAAAGTTAACAATCTCTTCTAGGTGATGTTCGGTGGTCACGCTGAAGCCGGCCCCCTTTTGAGCCCAAAAGGGGGTCTCTGCGCGCACAAGTACATAAAAACTTTTTGACTCAAAGACGACCCGGCCGTAGCCTGCGTAAGTTGAACCGCCCTTGTGCGCGCCGCCGTGTTCCATCGTCATCGTCGGCTTCTTAAGACTATATACAAGTAGCTCTTCATAAGCCCACTCGTTCTCGCCGCTGCCATGGCCCCAGGCGTTGATCTCGTTGAAAGTGTGCGGAGCGACGTTGCCATGGGCATCGGTGAGCCTATCCACCATCGCATCAGGATCCTCGAGCAGGCCTTTGCTGATCATTCCCTTAAGCGCTCTAACTTTAAGTTTCGTGAATTCACCTCCCCATTCTGACGTCGGTGAATCGAAGTCAAACTCGCCGAACTTATCCACATGACGTATTTCTCGAATCGGAGTTTCGAATGTTCTGCTGGGGATGTCCTCGCAGGAGAAACGGGACTTGTTGGCGACGGGAACATCCGACAGATAAGGCGGCCGGTTCGATCCCTGAACATCTTTCACCCAATTTCTAATGAGGGCATAGTCTGAAAGTTTTCTGGGATCGGAGCCGTTGTCGCCTATCCCCCAATCCTCGTCCTCTGATGAGAATTGAATGAATAAGCCACGGGCGGTGTCGAACCCGGGTGGGACGTCGTGAGTCCCGAGGGCGTTGCACGGGTTCGAAGAGTTGCCATCGCCGGCGGGCCAATAGTACTTGGACCACCATTGAGCATCGCGCCCTCGCAGCGCAAAAGGAACCGGGAAAGAGCCGCCATTCTTCATAGATTCAGCAACAGTTAAAAGCTCCATGATTATTTCAATAGCATTTGAAAAAGCATCAAAGCTTAAAATATATCTTTTCGAAGATCCGGTAGATTGGGGGGAGGTCGTTGCGGCAGGGCCGTCGGGGCTAGCGAAGCTGACGCCAACATCCATGGATGTATTGCCCTCAGCCTGCCCGGTTGTTGATGTTGAACTAAGCGGGGTTTGATCATCAAAAAAGTCTTTAACTGCTTCCAAAATAGGAGCGAAAGCTGTAATAGGGGACGCGTTCGCTTCATCTATTAAATCCTGCAACCGGTCGCGAGAATAATCTACTTCAATATATTTCTCTGCCAAGAAGGCGCCATATTTCATATAAGAGTCTATTTCTTTGGCGAGCGAAGACTTGTCGACCGCTTGGTGCAGCGTGGTAATGTCTTCTGCCCATTTTTGAAAAAATTCTTCGCCGCCCCTTAGATAATCAAAGGCCGTAAAGAAGGCCTCGAAACTCCAGCGGCCCGTGGGGTTGTTGTTTTTTGTGATATATCTACGATTGGTTGATTTATCGGCGACGCTGTCTAGGCTGTCCGATACTGTACTCCAGCCGGTCGGGAGATTAAGGTTCTCGAAATCGGGGATATTACCATAAGGGATACCCTCCAATAGATAGTTTTCAATTGTATTGGAGCCTTTAACCTTAAAAAATTCTTTTACTATTTCTTGAGTCTCCATCAATCTCTTTTCAAATAAATATCTTACGGCTATATCTTGCAATGTAACACTAGTAATATCTACACTCGCGAAATTAGTATTAGCTTCTATTAAATCAATCTGATTTTGATTTGTGAGATCTCCCGTTATTGGATATCTAAAGCCTGCAGGGTCGCGATCTATTATCTTTTTAACTGTGACTGCCGCGGCCTTTTTTACTATACCAGGGAAACTATAAGACTCACCATACGAGAGTGAGGAGCCGCCATAATAAACAAGAAATTCGTTGGTCATCTGCCTAAGGAGTTCGTTAACAATATTTGTATTATTGCCCAGGTAAGAAACACCAAATTTTTCAACTATAAAAATATTCTTTAACATGAGATCTGCGATCGCGGTCTGCAGATAAACATTTACTAGTGCCAAGATAGCGGCATCTCGGACGGGGCCTAATTCAAATTCTCTATCAACACAAGAGTTATCAACAAATTCCTGCAACGATTCTTGTTTAATTTTCTCAATATCCAACAAATCAGCATTACTGATTGATCCATCCTGACATAATTTTGGGAATAAAGATAAACTATTCATCTTTTCGGTATCAAACAGTTCAGAGGTTGCTATCTGATATGCAAAAGAATTAATCAAAGAAAAATATGCAAAGGGATAAAGTTTGGTAATGAAGTCTGCCGTAAGAGGTGTTTTGTCGTTCCCGGTTACGGCGGTCGCGAAGTTCGTAACCACGTCTCTGAAGTCTTTGGCCTCCTCGGATCGCAAGTACGCAGGCTGTATGCCTGTCTCAAGGCCGGCGAAATCATAATCCAAGTCCTCGGAAGGCTGTGGGACACTTGAGGGCAACGGCATATCATATATTTTTATGATATCGTCGAAGGGGCGTCCCATCATAATATATGATATAGTGCGACCATAGTCTGTGAAGGCATTGTCTGCTTTAAGAATTATCGACGTAAGAAATGAATAATATTTTGCGGCATTTTGTGGATCGTTAGCGATCGCCGCATAATCGTCGTCAAATAGTCGGGAAGTTAAAAAGTTGTCTTCTATATTTTCATAGAATTCTTTGGTCTCTGGGGCGACTCGGAAGGTGCGACTGTTTAAAATATTATTTAAATTCGTTGTAGCTGTGTTGTCGGCTAAATTAGATAGGGTTTGTCCAATTTGCATCATTGATCCAAATTCGTTTTGTAAAGTATCCGGAATCAGTCCTTTTAAGAAGGCCTTGCCGGCCGGCGACGCGGCCGTATCGCCGTCCTGCATGCTTTGCGAATTGCCTAATTGTTCCTGGTAATCTCTTACCCTCTTCTGGTCTTTTGCTGACAAGGGATCTGGCTGAGTTATGATCGCCTTGTAGTTGCCCAAATCATTAACAAAAGCTTGCTGGACCGGGGCAGTGAGCGAATCTATCAATCGGGTGACGGCGCTGTTATAGGATTCAATCTCAGCTAGCGCGGGGACAATGCCAGCGCCGCAGGACATATCGGGAGTTGCATAAAGCTCGATATTTTCCAAGAGATCAACGATATCCTGAAATGGTTGCAGATCTTCTATAGTACACGGATCTATATCCGGAATTTCTGGACTAAGATTATTATATACTTCTTCGCAGTACTGTGGGCCCATCAGGCTGCCGAGACATATAAAGAATTGTTCTACCGCTTCGTTATCAGGAAAATGCATACGCATATCGGGGTAATCTACATCAATTAAATTGCTGATCACCTGCAAAACATCATCAGATGCCGTTCCATTAAAAAGATCGCACAGTTCTCTCGGTGTTATAAGCGGTGAGACCGCTTCCAAAAAAATAAACAATGTTTGATAGGTAGAACTTCCGGCCGGTGTTTCATAAACCGGATCTGATGGGGTGCCTAAAAATCCAAAATCAGCAAAGCAATCATACATTGTTTCGGTTGGGACTCCATCATTTAAAAATTGCTCGATAATATCAGGAATTGGGGCCGTTCCGGTCTCTTCTATCTCCTTAAGACATAGCTCTTTTATCAGCTCTGCAATAGTTTGGATAACAGACATCACGGCGGATAGCGCGGCCCTTTTAAGACCTTCTTCAATTTGAATCTGAAGCTCCTTATTAATATTAATAATAGGGGGAAACTTGATCTCTGGTAGGGGCGGGAACTTTATTGAAAATTTAGGAGGATTGGGATCAAAGGGGCTTACTCCCGGCATGAAGTCTGGCATCGCGCCATCAAAACCACTCTTATACAGCATACATTCCAGCGCTGCTTCAATAAGAGTAGTAATATTATATTTCTCCATTATCAGCAGAACTCGGTCGACTTCGCCGGTGATCTCTTCCATCTTGGCTACAATTTTACTAAGCCTCTTGTCTAGTGTTTCGGAGGATTTCTCCAATGACTTTTGCGCCTCGTCAAAGGCTCGGAGAATATTGTTGTGATCTTTTTGTATTCTTTCGTTTGCTTTTTTCTGGGCCGGCGAGATGCCGGCTGGTCCGAAATCGCTATCCTCATCTTGTTTTCTCATTTCGTCGGCGAGGGTTTCTGTTCTTGGTTTCCCATAATAGTTTACGTCTATTTGAGAATTTGGCATGAAGTTGCCCAAAAATTGCGTCCAGTTTATTTGGCTTTTTCTATTAAGAAATATTGAATCAAAATTAGATACTATTTCGTTTACAAACGAATTACCTCCTTGCTTGAGTGTAGAAAAATAATAATCGTTTCCTTTAGCAAGAGGGGTGAGGCTGAGATCAGGAGCAACTAAAATTATACCACTTACTTTATAAGCACTTGTAAAAGCAATTCTTATAGACTTATACTCACTCAGCTTATATCCATTAAAGGAAACATAATTTTCAAGATTTTCAAAAAAGGTTTTTACTTTATCCAGTAGGTCCAAAAAATTTATATGTGGCTGGATTGAACCATTAAAAAATTTTAATTGTTGTTGATATATTTTAAACGATGTCGTAATATGTGTGAGAAAGGGTTTAATAGCTTTGGTATTTATTAATACTTCCTCCCCTGAAAGATTGTCGCCTAAAAGTATATCTTCTTCGTCCTCTACCAATTGTTTGCTTATTGTCACCTGAACAATGGGGCTGCTATAGGCACGTTTAGGGACGTATCTCTCGTCTATAGAGACATCAGAAAGCTGAAGGGTTCCAGATTCTGCGAGGGAAACTTTTCCATAATAATTTAATATTAAATTGGCGCCTTGTGTTTTAAGTTGTTCGTCGACGGCCGACTGTTGTGCCGTAGATAGGGTAGCCGGTGTTGTCTCTAAATTAATATGGAAGACGTCGCCCATATCATGAGTGTGCTCATATGGCTTCTCAACCCGACGATTGTACCAGTTTCTTAAGTTCTCTAACGGCATAGATTTTTTACTCTTACGATGAGTGCACCAATGCACTCAAAATGTATTTTTCATTAAGTGGATTAAAGTAGTTGCTATTGTTACTTGCTTTTTTCACGATACTTTGAATGCAGCCAGCCTCGACATCTGCAACTCTATCAAACATTTGTTTAAAACCAGCAAACATAACGTTATACGCCGGTGCACCCGGAAGATTAAAAAAGGCACTATTATGACTATGCATTAAAATTTTATCATTATACTCCCCTTGCGATCTGACGAACTTACTAAAAAGTTCTCTATTATCATCTATTTCTTTACTCATCACCGCAAGACACTCTAGCAAGTTGGTACCTTTTGGGACCGGCTGCAAGTCTTCTCCGTCTCCAACAATAAGATCAATACCGGGTGTCTCTATATTTCTGTTACTTCCTGGTCTATTGCTACGCGGTCGGGGATTAGCGACAATTTTAACACCGCCTTCGCCCCACGAGGCGAGCCGTACGGCATCTGCTCCCATAGCAACAGCCGACATGGCGCGCATATCGCCGACCTTTCCTTCCGGCAAACTAAAAGCAGCGTCAGAATCAGACATTGCGGTAATATAGAGTCTAGCTGCATCAATCTTGTTGTTTGCGTTAGCTAGTAGTCTTTCGCCCTGATCATCTTCCTCACGAGCATATGCACCGCCGATGCCCACTGCGATATCAATTGTAGGAGATGAAATACCGATGCCGCCGTATCCTTTCGCAAGGCTAGACTCGCCTTCTTCTGTAATACTATCATTATCAAATTTTATATAAGCATTAAGAGAGTCGTTTTTAAATACTTTAGCACCAGTCCCTAGGTTCAAAGTGGGCACCGGGCCTAAAGTGGGAGAATGAGCGAAGCCGCTACGTCCAGGAAAGCCGGTAATTCCTTCGGAACGGAACTCTTTTCGCACTTTTGAGCTAACTCGTTTAAGAGGCACCGTAGAAGGGATTGTCTCCGGCTTAAAATATTTGTTTGTTTTTATCATCCTGGTTGGTCCCACGGGGGTCCGCCGGCGCCGGGGGCCGGGTCGTCGATAGAACTAGAGCCGCCCTCAGAGGGCTCTTCTGGCGAGAACGGGTCAGGAACATCTACGATTTCCACTCCGGTGTCTATGGAAATGGCTTTAAGTTGGCCGGCCGCGGCCATGGCCAAAGATGTATCTAGATTATTCTGTGCTTCCGTCCCGACACCCCACGAGAAATGAAAGTGATCCCCGGAGGCAAACTTCGTAGGATTGGTATACTCGTTTAAATATCTAAAATTAGGAGCTGAGCCGGCGCACAGGCTTCTGCAGATCATTTCTGTCTTAGCAATAATAGCAGGGGTGTTTGGGTGGACTGTAATATCCACTCCGCGGCCGTAGCAGTGGCGACTCTTATAGCCGCCCTTCTTCTTAATAATATCCCAATGGTAGATATCGTTTCCCCCAACAACTCGTATTTTCGTAAGTTCAGGTATATTTTTGACGAGTGCCTGGAGCAGTGTAGAGGCTGCGCGTTCCATCTCTCGAGTTATATCCCCGCCGTTTGAAATTTCTCCTACGGTTTGGCTTTCTCCGTATTTTCCATCTGCTGAAGCTATCTCGTCCCTTCCAACGCCGGCTATTTTAACCTTTTCTCTTATTATAGCGCCGGTACCGGTTTCGTTCGACAATTGGTTCATCATAAACCTCAAACGATTGGCGTTGGGGGTCTCTCCGCCGAATGACGGGGAGCTTCCTAGGCCTCCAGTGTCAGTTATATTAAAGGGGTTAGTAAAAAGACCTGCGAGGGGCGAAGCTGGTGCTTTAAGTGTTTGAGCCTCTCGACTTAAGGTTTCGGTAATAACTCCAGACCTATAAGTTTTTAGATTAAAGACTCCACGAATCCATGTGCCCGGTGTTGGGATGGGGGTAATTTCAGGACTATAGGCAAACAGAGGATATTTACCAATAATCTCAAAATCCTCAACCGTCTCATCGTAAGTTTTGGGGATGGGCATTAGTTCTGTGTGCTTGGTTTTGAGAACCAAGACACGACAATTGGCCATAGTAACTTTGTCTTTTAGTCCTAGGAGATTCATCAATGAGGCCATAAGGCCAGCATCAGGAGTAGAGGCAGGATCCGAAGGTGCTACTTGCAGGGGTTCATCAACCCTCAATACGATGCCCTCTATTGTATCACTGGAACCAAGTATACTATCCACGAAAGAGCTTCTAACTCCTTCAGAAACAATATTAAAGGGAGTTTCAAACCTCGTGTCAATAGATTTGCCATAAGAAGCATTTGCAGCTGCTTCACGTTCACCAGAATATTTAACTACGAGTTCCTCAAGGCCGTTGGTTTCAGCGGCCGCTGCTCCTTCAGTGTTCGCCATCGTCACTTCCTCCATTTAGCAAATCAAATATTTGTTCTTTATCTTCGCCAGTAAGGCCCAACTGATTTGTTTTTTGTCTCTGCAGAATGGAAGCTAACTTTACCATCTGTTCGTTTGAGCGCTGTAGTCCTTCGATAAACTTTGCTGCTATTGGGCCCATCTCACGGCGCTCCGCGGAGGATAACTTCATGTCAGACATAACATCCATAAGAAGAGTCTTTGCCATCGCGCGGTCCTCTCGAATATTTTTGGTGGTCTCCTCTAAATATTCATCAAGATTTAAATTTCGCCGTTTTGCCATTTCGTTTTAAAAGTCCTATACCTTTTCCTTAACTTATTAAGATTGTTTACTACCTGCTTTGTGTTGAGGCCAGTAATCTCTCTAAGGTATAAGTAAATAGCTTTTTTATTAAAAATTTCTATTTGATCTGCCGAATCAAACAGAATGCGCACAGCCATTAGGACCTTTTTCTCGTTTTCCTTAAGCATAAACGAATCCCACGTATCAATTTCCTGATGTAGAGAGGCCCAAAATTCTATCTCTGCTCTTTTTTGAGCATATGTGGGCACAGTGGAGATTAAGTTTTCTTCGAGTTCATTTAAAACGTCCTCCATAAAAACTTCGGTTCGATTTCTTTTTTGGGTTTTTTTAACTTTATGAATAAACCAGTTTTTAGTAACGACGGAAAAATACGAGAAGGCCTTGGAGCCCTTACTGGGATCATATTTATTTAAAATAGTTGTGAGCCATACCTTACAGTCGGCCTTTAAATAATCAATATTAGGTAATGTTGTAAATCGATAAGTATAAATTATTTTATCAACCATCTGATCAAAGGCTGGTTGGATATATTCAATGTATAATTTTGATCTTAGTTCTCTGTCTTCAGTGTTAGAATATTTTATTATCGCCTCTTCATGGACGATCGTAAAATAATGGTTCTTTTTTGTCTTCTTGTTCCTCGGCTTCCGCGGCATTAAACTCTTCCTCCAATTCTTCATCAAGTGTATATTCAAAAACTTCTCTAAAATTTTCAACTTCAGCCAAAACAATTTTTGTTTTAAACACCAACTCTTCCAGAATAGGGTCTCCATGATAACTATTCATAGTATAAAGTGTTTTAATAAAAATTTCAAAAGCTCGGGTTGTAAAATATAAATCAGTCAAATTGCTAGACATGAACATAAATTTTTTCAACAATTTTGCGATATACCACATCAAAAACACATTTAAGCATGCGGACATAAAGAAGAGCAAGTTTATTGTCATCTTTTGTCCAGTGAATCTTTTTTCTGTTGTTTCAAGTCTAGTGTAGCTTCTTTAATAAAATCCTCAGTAATTTCCCCAGTACGAGGCTTTCGAGTTGTTTTCTTGCTGGTTGTAAAACCTGTTAAGATTTTTATCAAAGTTTCAGGTATCTCACATTTAGGGCACTCCGACACAACCTCATCTGAGAGATGAAATATTTCTGTCTCTTGATTACATTGAATGCAACGATACCTATATCGCGGCATATTACCGCGGTTTTCGTTCAAGTTCTACTAGTCTATTATGAATAGCTGTAAGGTGCTCTTCTAATGCGCGCGCTTGCTCACTAATCGCTTTTCTTACGATTGTCTCCACAAGTTCTTTCGTAGCGCTGCGACTAAGACCTGATTTAGTATTTTCTTTATTAAACATCATTTTCCTCCTCATCAAAGTTAACTTCGACTCCTTCAAGTGAAACCACCGGTGGGTTCGTCACTACTAAAACAGTGTGTGATTGATCCTCCGGGTCGATCTGAAGGTTCATCTCCTGAAGAAGAGGGACAATATCGCTCTGCTCCATTAGAGATTTTTGGAGCGCCATCATCAGGGCGCCAACTGCTTGATTTGATAACTTCATTTTGTAATTCCTTTCACATATTGTTGTAAGTTATGTTCTGGTAACCACCCAGTAAGTTTTGTGGTTTTTGTAATGTCGGCTAATGTGTTTTCTGCTTCACCAGGCCGACTTGGTATATATTTTATCTCCGTATTAAACATCGTCGCCAACTCATTAATTGAATTATTTTTGGCTGATCCTAAATTAAACTTTTCACCCGCATAGCTTCCCTTTGAGATGGCGATGAGGCCCGAACAAATATCTGAAACATGAGTAAAGTCTCTTCTCTGCTCTCCTGTCCCGGTGATCGTTAGAGGGGCGTGCTCGGCATATTGTCTTTCAAATACCCCAACTACAGTAGCATAATCTCCTGTCTTCGGTTGTCTTGGCCCATAGACATTAAAAAATCTGGCGATTGCCGTACTTATGCCAAAGCAACCAGAGTAGAGCGTACAAATTTCTTCTCCTTGCCATTTAGCAAAAGCATAGGGATTCAAATGTGGGCCCGCGTAAAAAGAGCTGGAGGCCGCATACACGATTTTTGCTCCACATTTTCTTGCAAACTCACAAACGGTAGCGGTACCGTAGGTGTCTACACTAATGGTTTCTAGTGGATTTTTGAAGCTGGGCTGGATTCTTGCCAGCGCAGCCAAGTGGAATACAACATCAAAGTCTTGAATATATTTTGCTTGATTAACGTCTCTTATGTCCGCTTCCCAATATTTAACATTCTCTCTTTTATAGTCGGTGCTGCTCGACTCGGAAATTAAATTATCTATTACAGTAACATCATATTCTCCTGTAAGCATCAGTAAGTCTACCAAGTTTGACCCAATAAATCCTAGGCCCCCTGTTACTAAAACTTTTTGCATATTTATCGTCCTCTCACGTTTTCGTAATTTGTCTCAAACCAATCGCACGTATTCTGTAAGGCAACATCAAATTCTGTATAGTCGCTGTACCCTATAGTTCTTAGCTTTGTGTCGTCCGAAGGTTTTCTATACTGCCCCTTGGGCATTGAGGCATTCCATATGATATCATTTTTAAAATCAAAAATTGAGCAAATTTTTTCTGCCACATCTTTTATCAAGTGCTCTTTGGGCGCCCCCACATTAATGGGGGAGGCCTCATTATAATTATCCAATAACAAAAAAAGTATTTTTGCTAGATCTTTAGCATACGTAAATTCTCTATATACCATCCCTGTGCCCCACAAGGCTGCATCCGTATCATTTTCTCTGGCTTCATATATCTTTCTTATCATCGCAGGAATTACGTGCGAGTTGTGTAAATGAAAATAATCATTTTCACCGAAAAGATTATTTGGGATAACGGTTATAAAATTAGATCCATACTGTTGTCTATAGGCGCGTGACTGCACATCAACCATCCGCTTTGCATAAGCATATCCATAGTTAGATGTGTGAGGTGCTCCAATATGCATTGATTCTTCTTGAAGAGGATAGGGTGCACCATCTGGATACACGCATGTGCTCAATAGTGATAGTACTTTCTGTACCCGATGAATCCTGCAACTTTCGAGGACATTCGTATTTATCATGATATTATCATAATAAAAGCTGCCTAAATTATCCATATTAGCCTTAACTCCTCCAACGCGCGCTGCCAGATGTATGACATGGGTAGGCTGGACCTCTCCTATCAAAGTGTTGGCTTGGTCGGACACTCTAAGATCTGCATCTTTTGAAGACACAAACGTTGCACCGGGAATTGCCTCCTGAAGGGCGTGACCCACCATGCCGGTTCCACCAGTTACCAGTATGCGCTTCATTTTATATTCTCATCCAGTGGGGAGGTATTAGGTCGGCCGTTTCTCTATCGTTGTCGGCAGTACGGCCCGGGCCGAACCATGGTCGCGGGGCCACTATTGTCGCATTTTCATTTTCATTCAGAAAAGCTCCCCACAAAGAAAAAGTGGAATTTGCTACTATATTATTTTTCATCTTGCTCATCAGATAAATGCTCATAACGTCCATTTCGTTTTCTATAAAAATAAGATCTTTTTTTCTATTTTGTAGAAGATTCTCTTTGCACCACGAAATGTCATCGCTAAAAACAATAATTTTGGAAAAATTTTCAATCCTGCTTAGAGCTGCTTCATAATATTCATCTGTCAAGGTTGCATAATTCTCTGTTAAGGCAACATAATCGCCGCGGCGCACATGAAGTGATACTGTATTTGGCAGCTGCAAAATATCTCGATACTTCTGATCGATAGAGTCTGTCATAAATTGAGGCAACCGAAATAATTTTCTAATGTGGTCGATATTGTGATAGAAATATTTATAGGATTGGAAATGTCCACGAAGTATCATGCCCTCTTTGTATGGCACCTTATTATAAATGGTGCTCGTATACGGCTCTTCCTGATGCACATGCCTAACAAAGGCTTTGTCGGCCCCAGGATCCAATTGTGAAAAGATAGTATTGCCATAAAAAGTATAGGGAGGATATAGTAAGTCTGGAAATACGGCTGTCGTGTTGTTATCGAGCGCCAATGATAACGTGGTCGCGATAATAAAGAGCTGGTTTCCCAGGCCCGGATTAGACGAGGTCGCTCCTATGATATCGCATGTGATCATTTTTATAAAATTTCCATCCAGTAATCTACCATCTCGTCCATCATAGTTTCAAATGTGTATTCTGGTTCCCACCCTAAAACTTCGCGTATTTTAGAAGAGTCCCCTTTAAGATAGCGTAATTCTTCAGGCCTCATATACTTTGGATTTTGAACGACGTAATCTCGATAATCCATGTCCAATCTTGTAAAGACATGTTCGCACAAATCCCTAACCGAATGTGTACGTCCCGTTGCCACCACAAACTCATCTGGGGTGTGGTGGTTTAAGATCATGTGCATCGCGCGTACGTAATCTTTTGAATGGCCCCAATCACGCTGGGAGTCTAAATTGCCAAGCTCTAGCTGGTCAACAAGCCCCTTCTTAATCTGTACCGCGGTTTTAACAACCTTGTTGGTAACAAAATTAGACCCTCGGCGGGGCGATTCATGATTAAAGAGGATTCCATTACAGGCATGCATCTTGTATGCATTTCTATAGTGTCGCACCAAATTATATCCCATTACTTTCGCACACCCATAGGGGCTCACCGGATTCATTGGCGTTGTAAGTCTTTGAGATCCGTCATCGTCTACTGAATTTCCAAACATTTCTGAGGAACTTGCTTGATAAAATTTAGCCTGGGGGACAATTGTACGACAAACTTCAAGCAAGTTTAAAACACCCATAGCATTGGTCTGAATGGTAAAAGAGGGCATATCAAAACTGATACGAACATGGCTCATCGCCCCTAAGTTATAGATTTCATGTGGCTGTACCTCACTCACAATTCGTACGAGTGACGGATAATCAGTTAAATCCCCATAAAATGTTTTTATTTTATGTCTAATGTGGGCCACGCGCGCGTCTTGGTTTTCTGCAACAGAGCTACGCCGGACAATACCGTATACCTCATACCCCAACTCTAATAAATATTCCGTCAGGTAGCTACCATCCTGGCCGGCAATACCTGTAATCAGTGCTCTTTTCGTCATTTACTTCTCCTGTTCATCAATATATCTTTGAAATACCCGTTTATCTGACAAAACTGAGTAGTTTTCGTTACCTCCAGAGTCTTCATTTTCTTCTGGGAGCTGATCCATGAGCAAAATCCCTCTTGCTGCGTCCTCCGGAGTCATATACATATGCCATCCTAGGAGCTCGAATTCGTCCTCTGGGTAATACTTTTCTAGATCTCTGCCGTCGTAAGAGGCTTTTTTTAGCCAATTATAGGCTTTTTCGCTATTTGTTAAAATCATGCCGCCGCGGCCGATCGGAAGTCGCTTCTTAATTTGGAAAGACAGGACCTGAAGGGCGTCCCCTCCCACAAACATTCCTTTTGTAAACCGCGTTGCGGCATCATACACCGGGTATGGCTTAAGCTGATATATCCCGGACCATTCAATGTCCTCAAATCTTATCTTACAGCCCGCATGAATAACCTGCATTGGCACTGACACATATGTCTGCGCCGGAATAGTAACTGTTTTTTTAGCTTGAAGATATTTGAGTGCCAAAAACAACCCGTTAGAGCAACAATCAAGGGCCACCCCATATTGGGCGCCGGCAAACTTTGCTACCTTTTGTTCAAATAGATCGACTGCGTCGCGTGGGTCCTCCCATTCATAGCCAGCGTCCCTAAGTTGGCCCAATTCAGGTCGGTGCCACTCTTCGGGTATGCGACCTAGTGGCCAAGATGTATAATTTACTTTTTCTGTCATCCCTCTTCCTTAAAAAAACTATCGCAATTTATTGACTTATCACAGATATACATATCATTTATTTATTTTAACACTTTCAGTCGAGAATTTATATTTTTTTCTAACTAATTCTAAATCCCTTTCATAATGAATGTCTGTGGCTGTATCCTTCACACAACCTATTCTCTTACTCACGTGACCAGCTACTAAATGATTATATTTAAATATTCTAACACTACCATTTCTTTCAGCTTCTGGCGTGACTGTGATTAAATCATCAAAATAATTTTCAATCATATATTCCAAACAATATGATAAAGATCGACTCTTATCTGGGTGGTCTGGCTGCAATCCTACTACATAATCATATCTCTCTTTAATATTATTAATCACATCAATATAAACATCCACAACTTCAGTATCTCCGCACAAAAATTCATCTCTTATTACACCTCTTACACCATTTTCTATAGCCACACTCATAATATCATTATTTTCTGTTGAAACAATAATCTCATCAACATATGGACACTCTTTTGCATAATCTATCGCTAACTCAACTAAAGACTTGCCATTAATTTCTTGTAAATTCTTTTTAGGTAATCTTGTCGAATCTCCTTTTGCTGGAATGATGACCAAAACTTTTAAATCTTCCATTGTTTTTTCTCCGATCATAACTGTTTTCGTATTTTTAAATATTTCTGTTGACCTAACTTAAGACTGCGTCCCAGGTTATTGGTAAATCACTATCAATATCCTTCGTTACCTTTTTGCCCAAAATAATTGATAAATATTTCGGGAGCAAGCCAAGACCAGGACCTTTAACTGTAATATTCTCAAGTGTCAAGATTTCCCCCTTTTTAATTTGTATTTTTGCAAAAATGGACTTTCTCTGTGAATTTATTTGACGATATTCAATTGGTGTCGGTCTTTTAATTCCATCTCCTAGGGCAATAAATATTTTATTTCTATCTGATACAATAGTTTTCATTTCTTTTGGGTCAGCAGACAGTACGTGGTCTGGTCCTTCCATCAATTTATCAAGTGTAAAGTGTTTTTCTAGCATATCCGCCCCTAACGTAAATGTCATATTACTTGCCAATGTACCAACAGTATGGTCGGAGTATCCTACGGGCACACCAAATGATTTTCTCATGGTATCAATTACTTTCAAATTTACGTCTGATATATCACACGGATAGGCACTCACACAATGAAGCAAAACAAGATTAGGATTTCGTTCTTGTGAAATAGCATCTATTGCATCTTCAATTTCACTCATTTGACTCATACCAGTTGATAGAATAATTGGCAAACCTTTTGACGCTACATACCTAATAAACGGTAAATTAACAATGTCAAATGAAGCTATTTTAAATGCTTGTACTCCCAGATCCAGAAGCATATCAACGCTTTCCTCATCAAACGGTGTTGAAATTAAAGGTATTTCAAGCTCCTTGGCATAATTTATCAACTCTAAATGTTCATCATAAGTTAGCTCAAATCTACTAAACATTTCGCTTGTTGATTCTTCCATTCCAAGTGTTCTATCGGCATATTTAGATTCCATCGTTTTATCTGATACACGATTTTTTGCACTGTATGTTTGTAATTTAGCAATCTCACAACCACTCTCTTTAGCTTCTTTTATTAAATCTTTGGCAAACTGAAGATTTCCTCTATGATTAATCCCGATCTCCGCAATAATAAGAGTGGGATGTTTTTTACCAATTTTATAACCGAATAATTCAACCTCATCATTAAACTTGAATTTGGCGCCACGTTTAAGATTTTTATTAATTTCATAATGCTTAGATGACAACAAATCAGCCATATCCCAGCCTCGTGCCACCATTGTCTGAACATCACCATACATAAATTCTCCGGAGCCGCCGGCAACGTGAAGATTGTTATATCTACTTAATTCTGAATTTATCTTTGATAATTCTTTCTCATACCCTGTAATCATTACAGGATTAACATATGGTAAACGTTTACTAAAACCTTTCACAAAATCTTTTTTCTCTACGAGACCAAGTTCACAAGACTGTTCAAGCACTTCACTGATTATTTGTTCATCTGAAATCTCTCCTAAGTGTTTTCTTGCAGTATAAGAAATTTCAAAAATTAAAAGAGTTTTGTCTTTAGGATATCCATAATCTGAATATTGCTTTTGTTCTGTAACTCTATGAAAGTGAAAATCATCTTGTGCATAATAAATGCTATGAACGTCTTTAGGTAAAACTATTTCTTTCGAAAATACCATGTACACGAGTCGTACTGAATTAAAAGTCAAACTGCAAGGGATATCTAAGGTTTTACAAACTACATTTAATGGTATTGTAGATACAATAATTGAATCAGAAACATCGTAGGATGTTCCATTATCAAATATTAGATCAGTAATCGTGTAGCCATCTGTCTTTGCACCGACAACCCTATGATTGAGGTGAACACTAACTCCATTATCCTCTGACATTTTGGAAAGTCTTTCCATTATTTTTCCTGCACCATATTTTCCACATGCCGAATACTGACCTGACCAAAATGCTTTGTGCTTCTTTCTTAAATGAATCCTCTTTGGTGCCCAATTAGAAGACATTTTTTCTGGTGAAATACCCCACAATTTTTCGGTGTATTTTTCAAAAAAAATACTTTGCAACGTGGGGCCGACTAATTCTTCAACACACTCCTTAAAGTTTCTTGAGCGTTTTAAATTTTCTGGTTTTAAATTCTCTATTTCATATTTTACCTTCTTTTTTATATCATTGGGAAATTTCTCAATAGATTCCCAAGATATAGGATAATCATATAAAATACCATTTTTATAATTTTTATAATAAAAAGGTTTTTCAAGCAATAAATCTCCAAAATTACTTTTCCAAAAATCTGTGATGTCATCATGTGCAGAATGAAATATATGAGGACCATAATCGTAAGTCATGCCATCTATTTCGCCACTACCGACTAATCCGCCTACAAATGAATTTGCTTCAAATATTTTAATATCATAATTTGTTTTTTCACTCAAAGAATGAGCGGTTACTAAACCAGTCGGGCCGGCCCCAATAATTACAACTTTTTTCATTTTATTTTCCTACTCCAATAATATCTTCCAATTTCACTATTCCTGCGCCGGCGTCAACGCATATTCCCTCTGTGGCTGTGGTGAGCACTCTAATCGCCTCTCCCTTGAATTGGTCCACGTAATTTTTAAATATAGGATAGTTGTGATGGGCTTTCCCCTCTTTTTTGAATGAGAGGTTCTTACAAACATCAACAGGCTTGAAATGGCACCAGCGTTGTTCATCATCCTCGTCTATGTTTAACATTTCATTTACACACTCCACGATTGAAGCATTATCTTTATATTTTTCAGCTAAATTACGTAATTTACTTTTTAATTCTTCTTGTCGTTCTTCGCTCCACAAATTATAAAAGTGTAGTCGATTAACTTGTGAGAATCCTATGTAAACAATTTCAAACGCCCCCAGTATATATGCCAAATGAGACGCGCTGAGTAAAATATTGTGGCCCCCAATAAGTGTCGAGGGTATCTTGTCGGGGGGGATTGGATTTCCGTGGTCAGGCGCGATGCTGTCGTCCGTATATACTATTTTTTCAGACGACGGATACATACTGCGCGCACCTGGATCATGATGAAAAATCCCAGTCGTCTTATCACTAAGGTGTTCGATCGCAAAGGCAGTATAAGTAGCATGACCTCCTGCTACCCAATAAGTGGGCGTAACATGAAATGGTGTAAAGTTAACACCTATGGAAATTTCATTTTCCTCTATATGGGCCAGTTGCTCAGGTGTAACATCATTTAAGCCTGGACCGGTCCCAAAAATAAAAATTCTCTTGCCCAAATGTTTGTCTACAAAATTGCTCAATACTTTATCTGTCATTTTTTATCCTTTATAAATTTGTTATATGAATAAGCTACCGTATCATAATGTTTTTTAGCAATTTCAAAATTTTCTTTGACTGCATCGATCATTTTATTATACCTTTCAAACGATAAAGTATTAACCTCTTTTAAAACATCTTCGATTGAATTAACAATGATTATACCATCACTATTAAAATAATCTCCGATCTTTCGCGCTCCCATATAAATCGGAACCGTTCCAACCATAAAACAATCCATAATTTTTTCAGAAAAATAGTTGTCCTGGATCCAGTTTTCTAATGCAATAGAGAAAGCGTAATCTTTCAAAATTAATGATTTCCCATCATAATCGTTATCATGATCCTCTGGAAATGGGTTGTGGCCGCGGCCATAGAGATCTATTGTGGGGAATTGATTTTTGAGAGAATAAAAAAGTTGAAGTAACTTTACTCGCATTTTTTGCTCTTCAGTCGACTGTTTAACCGACACTATATAAGAACATAGCTTATTCTTTTCGTACAGTTGTTGTCGCTCTTGAGGCCATACCCATGTGCCGCCCTCTGGGGTCGGGCATGCCTTATCTGGCAATTCACCAATTAATTTATCATCATATGTGACAATGTGGTCAAATTTATGTGCATTTTTAGATATAAAGCCGCATCTATTTTGTATATCAAATGGCCGACATTCGGTTAGAAGAGCCACCTTAATTTTTGACTCAACGTTGTCCACCTCATGGATTCCGTCTCGTATAAAATATGTTATCTCATTTTCTTTCTTCTCATTAAAAACCACACTAAATTCTTGATTCTGAGAGAGACCTCGGCACCAAGGTCTTTCCGAATACCAAGTATCATACCCTACAATATTTATCGTTGTCATGTGGCTCTTTTTACTTTAGTGTCCAATTTTCCCACACAAAATCATAACTAAACGTCATCTTGTGAGTGGCGCTGAGCATATTCTGAATTTCTTTTCTTTTCTTCGGTGCGTTTGGAATAAAATCGTGGAATTGAATTTGAAAGTTTCTTATTTGCGGAGATAAATTTTCATCTATGATATGAGACAGCAGCCCATATTCTCCTCCCTCTATGTTTATAGAACAAACGTCAATCATATTTAAATTCGATTCCCTAAAAACAGTAGCAAAAGATTTTACTTCTGCTATTTCTATTGGACCCTGGTGTTTATCGGAGCGATCGAATGCAGAAGTTGATTCTCCCCACATATTAAATCGAATTTGCTCATCTTTACATCCCACCCCATAATTAAAAACTTTAATTTTTTCTACTCCTAAAAATCTTAGACTAAGGTTTCTATAAAATTCTGCTATGGGCTCATAGACACATACATTACAACCAAACTTTTTGTACATACCGGCAGTAAGGGCCCCTTCATGGCCACCTATATCAAACACTATGCTATCAGAGTCCAAATCATAATTAAACAATAGGGCATCATCTCCACCATCTGCAAAAAATCTATCTACTTCTCTCATTATAGTGCTGCCTCCTTTTTACTGAATGCTCTAAAGATTTTTCTTACATTCTACGTTTAAGCTTATCAAAGTCCCCGTCTCTTTATCCATATGAGGAAGATACGCCTGAGAGTGATCATCGATGTGGCTATGTTCGGTATCTCTCCAGTCATAGCGCGCTATGTTTTTGAATCCTGTACGTTCCAAAAGTGATTTTAAGGTTATCATATCATATGCTGTTTTGTGATAAATCATCGTATCGGACATCTTCATCTTTCCGTAGAGCGGACCTAGAAACGAACTTAAGGAATGGTTCTCTGTTGTGTAGAGGCGCGCCATTGACGCGAAGTCCGGTACCGCTAGCCTCAGGGTGCTCCCAGGCTTTAATACCCGGTTCCATTCTGCCAATGCCTCTAAAGCTTCTTCACAATCAAAATACTCTAACACATGAGATGCATAAATCAAATCCACCGAATCATTATCATATGAAAGCTTTGTAATATCGTGTGCATCCAAGTGCTTATAGTCGCCCCCATCAATATGGACCCAATCAGTGCCAAAGTTACGCCATCCGCAACCCATATTTATTTTAATCATCTAAAACATTTCTCTATAAACTCTTTATCTCTTTCAACGCCCAAATAGGGGCCCGTCTTATATTCATATACCAAGGTATCATCTTCTAAAATTTCATAAGTATGGCCACCATAGAGCGTAATACTGCAATCACCAGCATTCAACACTTCTTCTGCTATAATCTCATCATCGATATCATATAAAATAGCTTTTACGCTACCTCTCATCACAGCCCAAGATTCTTGAGCAATATTTGTTAATTTTGGGTAAATAACGTGTTTATGGGGCTTAAAGGTTTTTCCTTTAGGCAACCTCATTGCTGCTAGTTGTAAAAACTGTTCGTCATCAACAACATTTAGTCTCTCCGTTGTAACTTCTTTACCTCTTAAAATTATATGAAGCAACCTTTCTTCATCTACTAATGAATATATTTTTTTCATTTTATTCTATGTATCCTCTTTGTTTAATATATGTGGAACACTTAACAGCCAAGGCTGCTCGCGCATCCGCCTCCGGAGTGCCACTCCTTGGCTTGGAAGGGTTTCCATGAAAAGTATGCACATAAGTGGGACGATTAATAAACCCTATTGTTGAATAGTCTCCTGTTTTTTGCTTGAGACGATGTATAACCGGCAATATTAAAGCATGATCTGTAGCAATTTTAAACCATTCTCCGTTCCAATCAAGAAAATTCTCAATCGAAATCCCCTGAATGGCTTTAGCCTTAAAAGTACACAAATGACTTGTTATCCAGGGCCCCGTGTAGGGATCCCATGTAGGATCTGGAATACTTCTACTGCAGCCGATCTCACCGGTAGAAAGAACATATTGGCTGTAAATATATTCTACATGTGGGTTTTCTTCATAGCCCTTTTTGATAAGATCTAAAACATAAACATCAGATAAATAATCATCTGTATCTACTAGGCAGATAATATCTTCAGGATCTTTATCAATTGCATGTTCATATATATTTTTTAATCTATATTTTCTTTCTTTGTTTTGTATTATACTCACATTCTCATACTCCGGCAATTTGGCTATAAGGTCCGGAGTACCATCATCGCTGACGTCATCGATAACAATATGCTCTGTTGGGTGGGCCAATTGAGTCTGGAGTGAATAAACACAACGATACAGGAAATGATTCGGATTTCTGCCGGTCGATATCACATATAAATTACTCATTTTTCTCCTTTTGTACAGGGCTTTCTTGCAAATGCCCAAGCTATAACAGGGTGGTCACGATCACTGAATCCGGGATTAATCAATTTTCTATAATCAGGCCAATCATATTCTTCGAATAAAATCTTTATATATTCTTTATTGCCCCATTGTCCTATTGTTAGTATCTCGAATCCGGCTCTCTCCAAAAGTGTGCCAATACCCGTGGGGGTGAATCCGCTATAAAAGTGAAAAGGAATTCCATGTGGTAAATTAATTACCGGAACATTAAAATATAAGATTCCGCCCGGGCACATGTGGTCACAAATGTGGCAAAGAGCGCTCAGTGGATCATAGAGGTGTTCTAGGGTTTGATTCAACATACAAAAATCAAAACCCTTTTCTTCGATATCAAGTCGTTGAACATCGTGGTTTATACAATCATCCTCGAAATTAACTATAAGACCATCAGAACATGACACATATTCATACTCCGGGTCGTCGCGACCATTTATACATAAGGCTTTTTTGAAAGATAAATTATTGTTTTGAATAAACTCATCGAATTCTAGAAGTGAAATTACTCTTGGCAAGTCTTTCCCTTCCCACTTCCAATTTTTAACGTTTCTCTCCATCGGGAGAGGACAATATTTCCATTCATCTATTAAATTAGGAAGAACGTGTTCGTGAAAAATTTTAAACACATCATCCGTTTCAAGATATTTAATCTCTTTCATTTATAGCCTCGCGCCAGGAAGAGGTTGGCACTCATTAACTCTGCCTGCTGCATCTGCGATCCTCTTTTCCCAGTAACTTATTTTCATTTTACCTAGATCGTATTTCTTAGAGACCATCTCTTCATACTTCTCTTGTAAATTAGTATAACATAATTCTTCCCATTTGTCAATATATAAAATCGGAAGGTCTTCAAATTCATTCATACACACACTTCTTCTAACTATTGGGATGGTTCTCAAATAAAGTGCTTCCCATGTTCGATGACAATCAACGCCATTTCCGCGAGGCGAAATAACAAATTTATGTGACGCCAGATCTTCGTAATATTCCTTCCATATGAGGTTTTTTCTATTTGTAACGCGTGGGTCCTCACCGAATAAGTCTAAAACATGCTGTCTCTCCAGCCTGAATGTGTCGGGATTCATATTCAAGTATATCAGTTTATCGTGCTTTATTTTTTGTTTTGCTAATTTGTCTAAATAAATTGCCTTCCCAAAAGAGTCCTTGCCGTTTCCTCTAGAAGAATACTTCCCCATATGACTTGTGGGGTTAATCCTAAAGTTCATGCTCTCTACTCCTATAGGTATAGAGATTATATTATTGTCATCATAGTCCTTATTCAGTGCAAACCATTTTTTTATTTTCCTTGGTTTAATTGAATATCTATTTCTTTCTATGTGGTAATCGCTATTATGTGTTACAAATATACTTTGTTCCGTATTCGTATAGTCGCTCAAATAATCAGTTTTACAAAAAGTAATTTGTAATGTTTCGCATATATCTATAAACCGATTACCAGTGATATATTCATGAATATCGATATTATGCTCTAAAAAATTTTCCATCTTATAATAACTCCACAAATTTATCTTTATATTCCTGAAAGGTTTCTATTTCCTTTGGAGAAAATACTGTCGACATAATCAATTTTATGTCTTTCCACATCCAGTCCTGATATGGATCTCGATGCAAATGAACATCTATTAGTTGTGCTCTAAGGTACATAGACATGGTTTCTTTCCAGAAAGTCCTGTCAATTCTGCCATTTCTAAGTCCCAAATGGTTACCACCTCTTTCAATCATCTGACATTTATCCGGATAATATTGACTATTGAAGACAGATTTTGTTAATAAATACTCATCTAGATTCCACGCGTCATCTCTTTCTTTTTCAAATTGAGAGAGTCTTTGTCCGTTCTTATAAGAATCTTTTGAAAGATGTTCTTCCAAACATTTCTCAACATTTTCTCCGAGACTTGAATCCGAAACATTCATAACCTCTTTCCAGATCCGGGCCTGCATACCTATATACCCAATTTTGAGGCGCGTATAATTTGTTTCGTCTATATCAAAGATATGAATATCTTTAGAAAAATTTTGTTGATTAAACCATGGATAAGATATAACAAACTTATCAATATCATCTGTTATAATATAATCATCATCTTTGAATAAAGGATCCGCGGCGGCAAATAATCTTGAAATTTGCGCAACAGTAGAAGTTCTATAGCCGCTGATGTGTTTAAAATGATTTACGTGTGCTCCTACGTTTTTAGACGTCTCCAAAACTAGGTCTAAAATATTGTGATTAATATCATCATTGTCTACAAGGATCACGTATGGATTATAACCAAGATCTTTCCAAAAGGCGCACGCCAATGGGACAAAAAACAAATATTCTGGATTTGAGTCTGCCGACATTACTGTGTATTTTTTCATATTTTTTACTACTCCTTTACAAAAAGTTCTATAATTTTAAATTGTTCTGTTTTTATCATACCTTTTTTTCCACATTGAAAATTTGTATGAAACATTTCTAATGCTAATTTTGAAAAATAAGATTTTTCTTGTTGTGACTCGAAACATTTCAATGCTTTTGTTTTTTTGTCGTAAAGGGCACTAATATCCACAAACATATTTGCACTCCAAGAATTTAATGTGCTTGGGGTACGATATTCCACGATTGATATAGGGTGGTGTCTAGTCAACGCGGGGGCCAATCCATTAACGAATCTGTGTTCGAACATAGAATCATCTCTTGTTGGCATTAAAATACAATCATAATCATATCTTTTAGTATATTCATTTTCTAAATAATTAATCCAACCCGGGTCTCTATCTTTTTCTTCCAGATATTCACAATCAGAAAAAAGTATTTTTACATTATCTATATTATTCTCTTTCCAAGAATTTCTAACTTCTGCTTGGCGATCTATTGTATATCCAGAATTAAGACACTTTGCTTTTAAAAACTTCGTTCCTCCACCAGTTAGACACAAAACCGTAAAAGATGTGTCACTATATTTCATAATGGTGCCCATCATACTATATTCAATATCATCCGGATGTGGAGATAAGCACAGTACATTATCATAACCTAAAAATTTCACTTAGTCTCCGATACATTATAAATGACGGAATAATAATTTTTTAGCGATGGCTTGTGGACTGTCAACTCAATATCACTAAACATCGCGGTGTCCAGATAGGCGCCATATCTCTGATCTAGACATCCTTGTCCGCAAACATATTCATCTGCATTTAGTTCTTTACAGATATCTAATATTCTTTCGGTTTTTGTGGATTTAATGCCTAAATCGCTGCTCATAATCATCTCAGTGTTAATACCAAGCTTGTCCCTACCCCACTCAATAGAAAGCATATTCATTTCTAATAAACTATCTTTATTGTATATGTAAGATAAATCAAAGCCAAAATTCTGTTGTATTTTTTTTATTATTTTTTTTCTCCAGGGGCCGTCCACCAAACCAACATCTTTTATTAATTTTTTATTGGCGCCTTTCTCGACCTGCACTGTAAAGAATTCGTCTACATCGTTCTTATTCAAAAATTTATTACGGTTTTGCCAGCCGCCCTTCGTATATTGGACATCATCCAATACCACAAACACGTCAACTGATTGCATTTTTTGAAAAAATCCCATATAAGGAAAATGTTCTGGCTGGTGGATTGCTATTTTCATTATTTTAAGGCCTCCTTTACCCTAGTAACAATATATTTAACATCGTCCTCTTGCAGTTCAGTATACATTGGTAAGGACACATGGTTTTTTAAAATTCTCTCTGTGACCGAAAAATCTTGATTCGAACTTATGTATGAATTGAATACCTTTTGTAGATGACAAGGAGGAGAGTATGCATCTCCTGTTTGTATGCCATGTTTCAACAATTTTATTCTAAAATCTTCTCGGTCGATACTGTCATCTAAAATAAAATAAAAATTCCAATAGCAATTAAATATGTGTTCATAAATGGGTAATAGTCTAATGTTCTCAACACCAGACAAATGGCTGATATATGACGAGGCGATTCTGTTCCTGTCTTCTATGAACATACCAACTTCACTAATCTGTGTTAGTCCTATGGCGGCGCTTATCTCTGTCATTCTGTGGTTCGACGCGTTATAATAGAAATTTCTTCCATCGCCACCATGATTTCTGTAAATTCGACATAGATCGGACAATTCTTCAGAATCAGTTGTTATCATTCCTCCCTCACCGGTAGTCATTATCTTTGTGGGATAAAAAGAAAAACATGACGCGGTTCCGAGGGTGCCAGACCTTCTTCCATCGATGCTCGAGCCTATCGCATGCGCTGAATCTTCAAATAAGTATATGTTATTCTCATCACAATATGATTTAATTTCATAATATTCTGGAGTTATCAGGCCGCCTATATGAACTAATATAATAGCAGCGACATCTGAGGTCATATTCTTTTTAATTGATTCGAAAGACATGCACAAGGTATCTTCATGCATATCGACAAATACCGGGGTGTTTCCAGACGTTATTACTGCATTTCCCGTCGCGACAAATGTTTGTGATGGAACAAGAATTTTTTTATCTTTTATTCCTGATGCCTTAATCACTATCTCCAATGCAGATGTACAAGAATTGGTGGCTATAGCATATTTCGTACCAATAAAATTCGCAAACTTGTCCTCTAATTCTTTGACATATTTTCCTTGAATTAGATTACCAGTATCTAATATTTCCTTAAAATAAAAAACTGCTTTTTGTTTCGACTTATCTGAAAAATAAGGTTTTGCTCTAGGGTATTTTATATGCGTGCTCATATAATTCTGATATTCCTTGTTTTAATGATTTAAATTTATAATTCAAATACTTTTTTACTTTCTCGTTCGAAAAAAAACAGTGCTCATTCTTAAACGACACCACTTCATCAACAGTATTAAGGGGGACGGATTTTCCTATTACACCAGATAGTAGTTCAATGAACCCTTTTATGGTGATAAACTCATCATTGCAGATGTTATATACCTCCTTAGGCAGCTTGCTTGATGTCGCAAGAATAACAATGATATTAGCAACATCTTCTACAAACACAAATGATAATATTGCTTTTCCATCGCCCTCAATGTCAATTGGTTCATTATTTAATATTTTATCAAAATAATAGCCTTCCCTGTTATGGTGGTTATTTTTTCCTATAACATATGTTGGACGCAAGATGACATAGGAAAGGCCTTTAAATGATGGCAAATAACGCTCTATTTTTAATTTTTCTATTCCATAGTCCCCGTGTATAGGCCAAGGACCGGACGGGTGGTTCTCGTTAATGGGAAACACTTCACTTTGTTGATACGCGGCGATGCTACTAATAAAAACATATCTATTTGTGCTGCTTTCAAATATTGGTATAGATTTTTTCGCTTGTTCCAAACGATATAGACACATATCAACAATGCAATCAAAAAATTTATCTTGAAGCGCAGATTTTAGCCAGCTCTCGTCATTTCTATCACCTTGTATAATTTTACATGGCACAGGGGCTGTACCTGTCCTGTTTAAAACTGTTATATTGTGCCCTTGATTATATAATTTTTCTGTGACCAACTTCCCAGAAAATCGATTTCCCCCTAATATCAAGATATCAAGCATTTTTTAAAAACCTAAACTGGCCAGTTTTAGACTCGCGCGGAGATAATACCATTTGTTCTGTTGGAATAACATAAGATCCATCAAAGCTCACAATAGTTTGCCAATCACCATATTTCGCATTTTTCACAGTATCGTACGATTGGTGTCTGTTGTGCTTGTGGATCAGGATCGACAAAACTGACTGATCGCATCGGTGTTCTATACAGGCTGTGTCTTGCCCATCCGGATAAGATATGCCCACTGGAGGTAAAGCAACTTTTGGATTTTTCATGTTTTCATACATTTCCGTTACAAAAGATAAATTTTCTGTTGTGCGATTGTATGCCTGAAAGCCGGCCCAATACTGGGGCATAAACTCTGCGCCGGGGGCGTTGAGTGCTTCCAAACACGCAGTGGTGGTCCATTTCTTGTTAATGAGCTGGGGGTTTGTATATACCATAAACAGTGAGTCATCTATCAGGTCAGCCCCAATATTGGTGGCATCTCCAATAAAGCAAGATGCTGAATCTGAATAAACAACAGCGTCGGATTGATTTACTAGCGCGTCATAAAGTGCGTATGTTTTATAGAAGAACGCGCGGGGGTTGTATGCATGAGGACAAACTTCTTCAACTGGTTTGAGCACCACTTGGTCACCAAATAAGTAATTAAAAATTTTTAGTTTTTCAACATCTGTATTAAAATAATATACATACACCTTTGCATCATATGAGTGTATCTTATAGCTCTTTATTAAATTAAGAGCCTGGGGGATAAACCTCTCGCTTATTACAGTACATAAGTCCACTTCATCGACCGCCGACCATGGCGTGGGCGGTATGCCACCTAACCACCTCTCTTAAACCATCTTGCAAGAAAATTTTCTGCCGCCAGCCCAAGGCACGAAGTTTCTGTCCAGAAATTGAGTATCGAGTATCGTTCTTCCCCCTGGTTTCTTTAGGATATTTTAATTCATAATCCAGGGCCTCTCCCATAATCTCCGCAATTGTGGCAGCAAGTTGGAGGTTTGAAATCTCTTCATCTGACGCTATGTTATACTTCTCCCCGACGATACCTTTTTCTAATAAGAATAATATAGCCGAAGCTACATCTGCCGCATTAAGATATTTTCGCGAGCCCACATTCCCCTCTTCGTCGGTATGAATCTGTATTTTTTCGCCGTTCAACACCTTATTGATAATAAGAGGGATAAATTTTTCATTGCTTTGCCTTATACCATAAACATTCATTGTGTGGGTTGTTATAACTGGTACTCCATACGTAGTGAAATACGAGTTGCACATGTGCTCCGCAGCGGACTTCGAGGCCGAATACGGGTTGCATGGGTTGTGGCGATCGTTCTCCTTGAATTTAATCCCTTCAATCGCAGGGCCGTAAACCTCGTCTGTACTAAAATTTAAGAAAATCTTAAGGGTTGCTGCTAATTCGTGGCGAGCATACTCCAATAAATTGACGGTGCCCACAATATTATCCATCACAAAACCCATTGGGTTCTTGACACTTCGATCAACATGTGAACCAGCAGCTAAATGTAAAATATAATCTACGGAACCAATTTCTTCAGTCACGTGGGTGTTAATTGGAGATTTTAAATCATGCCAAACAATTTTAAGTCGTGGTCGATATTCCGGGTTTTCTAATAAAATCTGGCTTAAGCGACCAAGAGTACAAGATGTGTCTATTCGGTCTAGTGATATAATGTTGTGATCAGTATTTTTAAGTAAATACTCAACAATATGGTGCCCTATAAACCCCGCGCCGCCTGTTATTAAAATATTTTGAGACAGTTCCATCAGCCTGTTCCGCTACTGACTTTTCTGATATTCCACAAGGTGTTTTTGGAAGACATCTCTTTCTTCTTTTCTCTTCCAGACATTATTCTCTGGGTTTGTTGAAATCCCGGTTGGACTAAAATAATACACTCCCATAATTTGCGGGTGCTTTTTGAACTTTGCTCCACCAATTGCGCAGCGCAACCATAGATCCCAGTCGGCTGCAGAACGGTAATTTTCATCAAAATAACCGAACCGGTCATGAAGAGTTTTCTTCCACATGGGATTGTTATGTGGGAGATTCCCACGCAACATAGCTTCAACACTGAATTCTTCAAAATTATAGCGTTGTGTCTGTGAGTCTACATCTTTCCACTGTTTGTTTGGCTCCTGGACGACATACGAATCGATATACACAAGATCTGTCTCGTCGTCCGAATAAAGAAGCTTTGACTGATTTTCTAAACATTTAGGATGTCGCCGGTCATCGCAATTTACATTTGTAATATATTCTCCTGTGGACATGTGTACACCCTGGTTCCACACCCCATATACGCCCGGATCCTCTTCGAGACGTTTGTATATGATATTATTAGGGTACTTATCAACATACTTTAGAATTGTTTCTTCTTCGGCGTCATTGCCAGTCTTATTGGCATTAAGAATAATCCACTCACATTTGTCCTCAAAAATAGTTTGCTGGGTTATGTCTTCCATAAGCTGATCAATATGGTCACCGGCATCATAAACTGATGTTATCAACGAGATTTTTGGAAGTTGTTCTGTTTCTACTTGTGCGGTTATTTCTTCTCCATAAACCCCCCTAACAAACTCATCATACATTTTTTCTGTAGTGAAATTTTCAAGGATATGATTCTGAAGAAGTTTTGCTTCTTTTTTCCAGTGGGCTTTTTTGCTTATCGCCTCTTTTAAGGCGCGTTTAAATGAGGCCTCTTTGGCATATGCCCACATAGAATCGTCGTTGATTACTCCCTTCCAAACGGCCTCAGGTTGGACAGTCTTTAAATCATAATCAACACGCATTACCTTAGGCACTTCTTTTCCTTTTTTATTTGGTTTACAAATAAAATCCATATGGCCACTCCATGTAACCGTGATTAACGGGAGCCCAGCATAAGCAGCCTCAAATAATGGTAAGCCAAATCCTTCTCCGTGGCCAATATTAATTAAGGCGCGCATAGTAGGGTGCTTATATAACCATGTTAAATTACCCGGAGATATTGTGCCATGAAGAAAATAAATTTTACATTTATATTCGCCGCAAGATTTCAACAGCTCTTTTAATCTAAATGCTGTAAATTCTCTGTCAGTAATAGAATCGGCGGCCGTATTTGTCTTTAATACAAGACCGGCGTCTGGATCGTCACGGAAAGCTTCGATAAACCATTTTACCGTATTCTCTATATTCTTGCGGATTGCCCATTGGGAAACAACAAGAAAATTATTTGTTGTTTCAAATTCTATTTCTAAGGGCTCTGGGTCTGTTTTTCTTACCGGATAGTTCACTGCACAAACAGGCTTGTGAAGGCCCCAGCCCGGGTGTTCGTTTCCCTGATCATCTTTTACATTGTATTTCGTGCTTTCAAATACTTTTTTCGAGTGGTTAGAAACAACGATCAACCTCTCGACAACCTCGTTACATTTCGCAATCCACTCGGGGGCGACCTTAGTTGTTTCAATGCCGGCAGTATATCCAATATTCACTGGCGCCATTTGTTCAAATTCGTTCGGTACCGTAATTTGTAGAGACATATCATAGGAAGTGTCGTTCTGGGCTTGCGCGCCAGTTTTCAAAATTGTTTGATCAATCCACTGACGTTCCTCATCATTCTCTGTTATCATCCCGGTGTGGCCCCAAGGAATATTAACTAGATATATATCAAATAGATCATCTCGACTTCGGAGCGCGCGTAGAGCAAAACGACTCTGCTCCCCGTAACCAGAGCGTGATAGCGCCGGGGCTTTGACTATAATTTTTTTTCTCATTAAAAGACCCTCATTTCGTATGGTGTATAATTTTCTCGATCGTCCCAGGAGCCGGCTGATTCATTTAACTCAGTAAATAAAGTATCCCATGTGTTAATAAAATCATCAAAATTAAACTTTTTTTCTACCCAAGCTCTGCCGGCACTTCCCAGCTTATCTCTGTCTACTGAATTCATATCATATAACTTATTTAATGCATCTAAAAAGTCGTCCTTATTAAGACGATCTTCGTAAATGTAAGGCACCTGTTGGGAGCCGATTATGGCTTTCGACGACGGTTCTAATCCGATACCAAACCAGTTTTCCCCATCGGTTACTTGGTCTTGGAGGCCTCCGGTCATATTGACTAATATGGGGGTCCCACAAGATAAGGATTCTAAGGTCGCCAAACCAAAACCTTCGGCATCGGAAATATTAATTGTCACATCTGACATATTATAAAGGCCGGCCATGTCTGATGGTTGCACTTTAGCTCTTGAAAACATAACTTGGCCATCTGTGAGACCTAACTCAGCTATAATTGCATCCAAATCTTGACCGTGTTGGTCCTTTGTATCTGTGTGCATAATAAGTGTTGCTTTGTCATGTCCCACTCGATCTAAAAAGTCCTTAAACCACCAAATTAAAGTTCCCGACTGCTTTCGGCGCGCGTTGCGGTTATTCCAAAAACACACGAACTTGTCTTTCAGGCCATGAGTCTCCTTAAGCTGTTCCTTTCCCTCGCGACCAATGGGAGCAAATATTTCTGAATCAACCGCATGCGGGACATATGAACTCTTTACCTCCGGAGCGACCGTCTGAACAATATCATGTGTTAAGCGTGAAATACACGCCACGTGGTCATTAGAGAGATAGAGCGGTCTATTAAACTTTGGAGCCGGGTAATTGTCCCATACATGATAATAAACCATAGGAATGTGCTCTCGAATTTCGTGCTCTATTTCCCAAAGCCATGTAAAAAATCTTGGATCTGTCATAAACCATAAAATATCTGGTTTTTGCTGATGGATCATGGACCGGACTTGATCCTTGTTCCCGTACCCATCGATGGGCCAGATGATCCAGTCGTCGCCCCATTGTTCGGTCTTTTGAGGCTGGTGTTGGGGGTGGTTTACTGCCCCCCCAAAGGAGACGAACTCATATTTTCCCGTTTTTAACATCCCCTCAATAATATATTTTGTTTGAGTGCCAACGCCCGAGGGGGATAGGGGATGGTCACTGATTGTAAAAATCTTAATTTTTTCAGACATATGAATTCCTTATGTACAATGTTTAGTGTTCAGCAACTTACAGGGATACGGCTTATGACAATTCAGTCGATTCTTGATGCTAAATCTTTTAGTGATATTATAGATTGCTTGATAGAGAAGTTTAAGAGCATTTTCAGTTTTTTGCTGGCCGCTCGTTACTCTAAATATCTCTACACGGTCTTTTTTAGCTGTTCTTTTCAATAAAGCAAAGTGGGTTTCCACATTTTTTGGGTCAATTTTATGCTTTTGACAGAAAAAATGCTTGTATAAAGTCAACTGATACGTAACCAACTTTTCCGCTTTCTTTCGGGAGTCCCAACCCCAGGAGCAAGTCTTCCAGTCAAATAGATGATATGTATCACCCACCTTTACGACTGCGTCAACAAACCCTTTAAAATTAATGTTGAAATCTTCAATTGGGACATATAACATTTCCTCAGAGGAAAAAACTTCATAGTCACCAAAATATTCTTTCAGTGCATCATCGACCTCGGCTAAAATTGCAGGGCCGGCTGTCTTCATTTGTTGGACATTGGACCCATTAAACTCAATATTTTTTTCTAGGAGTTCCTGCAGCCTTTTAGCAAAGCCGAGCTGGAATACTTCTCCTTCATTGATGTCTTCTTTTAGGAGCTTCTTTTCACATACATCATGTATGGCACTTCCAAAGGCTGTATATTCATTACCCTCAAACGGGGCAACTCTTTCAATCCAGGCTTTCTTGTGATAGTGGGGGCATTGTGCCCAGTCTTTCAATTCAGAATATGATATGTGTTCACGCTTCGTCGTCATTAATTATTTCTTCAATCTTTCTATACAGAACTGGTGATATATTTTTCACCGTTCGTGGGTTGTCGAGAAAATACTTCTCGAATCCGTTTGCAAAATACTCTTGAATAGAGGTGGCCCCGTAAGGGGACGCAAATAATCCTATTGTCAAGGAAAGAAGCATGGGATACCCCACCTCATTTGCCAAAAAGTTATCAAATTTTTTGTTATACTCTGTAAAAGAATATAAAATGGGATTTATATGATATCCCTCCGCTTTAAGTAAGTGATGGAGCCTACTTCTTTTTCCTTTAAATTCTCGAACTAATTCTTCGTCATAAATCATCATTCCATAATTCGATTCTAATGAGTGAGCTACTTCATGAATAAAGTTTTCTAACATATCAAAATTAGTTGGTTCCATGGAGCTTATATAAATTCCACCATTATTATACATGGCATTACGATCTTTTAATTCTCGAAATTGTCCGATATATACTACTTCAACATTGTGAAGCATATTTTGTGGTATATGTTCTTCTACTTCTACACAAAATGTAGGTATGTCAACCGACTCATCGGGTTCGTTAATGACAAAGACCGGGATGTTGTATATATAATATTCCATTACTCTTTTGTAGTATTTTCAACATCATTAATTGCTTGCTGATACCCTCGTAAAAAGTTTTCTTCAGCAATTGCCATTAAAAATTCAGGAAATTCAGCTGCAAAAACGTCAACTGCCATCTCCACTGTTATATTTCCATCTTTGGGGTTAAGCCTCTCGCCAATATAATTAACCACCATATCTTTCAAGGGTGTCGTAGCGGCGACCGGTAGCACTAAATCAGGGTTTTCATTTTCCATTTTATTCTCACAAATTCTGAGCGGCGAAGGTTGCAACTTTAGAGCGTTCGCCCTTGTGTAAGGTTATGTGTGACGCCAGTTCAAACTTTTTGAACTTTTCCACAGCATGTGTCAAACCATTGGACGTCGCATCGATATAAACATTATCGATCTGTTCTACGTCCCCGGTCAACACAATTTTGGTTCCTTCTCCCACTCTTGTTATTATAGTCTTTAATTCGTGAGTTGTCAAGTTTTGTGCCTCATCTATTATGATAAAGGCGTTTGAGATTGAGCGCCCACGAATATAAGTCAATGCTTCTATCTCTATTGTACCCTTTTGTATATAAATGTCAAGGGTTAATTTATCATTTCCCATTAAAAACTGCAAATTATCTTGGATGGGCATCAACCAAGGGGTCATCTTCTCTTCTAGGCTCCCGGGAAGAAAACCGATGTCTTTTCCGAGGGGCTGTATGGGCCTAGAAACGATTACGCGCGTGTAGTCTTGTGTGGTCTCGTCTATGGTCTGTTCAAGGCCTGCAGCGATCGCACAGATCGTCTTACCGCTACCTGCTTTGCCAATGACTGTGACAATTTGGACTGTAGGGTCCATTAGAGAGTCCATCAAAAACTGTTGTTCCTTGTTTCGTGGTTTAATTCCCCAAATCTTTTGACTTTTTAGTAGTTGCCGTACGGGCATTGAATCACTTGTATAGCGGCCTAAAGCTGTCTTCTTTTCATTGGCACTAGAAACCATCATAACATATTGATTAGAATAGAGACCTTTGTTCTCTAAATACACGCTCTGCCTTTCGTAAAACCTATCAATTGTTTGATCGTCTACTAAAACGGTTGCACAGCCTTCATATATGTTTTCGCTATTATCAACAACCTGATTATTTTGAAAGTCTTCTGATGTGAGACCAACTGCATCCGCAATAACACGCATGTTGATGTCCCGCGATACTAAAATAACTTTACGATCGGTTTCTCGTTGCGCTTTCAGGGCGGTAGCAATAATCAAATGATCGGGGACCTTCATATCAAGGTCATATGGAAGATCTTGGGGGGTAATACCAGCCGCACTAATGGACTGAACTAACCCTAAACCCTTCCGGATTCGGGATCCCTTTGCTAGAGATCCACGTGCACGTAGGCCGTCCCAAATACGAATAATCTTCCTCGCTTGGGCCCCGACCGCATCTTGACGTTTTTTATGTTTATCTATTTCCTCGAATACTTTCAAAGGAACATGAATATCATTATTTTTAAAAGCGTATATGCATTCTGCATTTGTTAGATAAACACTAGTATCTAAAACATAGATTTTTTTACGGCTCATATAGATTCTTTATCACTATTAAATAGGCCGTTGTTTTAATAGTCTCCATTCTTTGATATATCTCCGCATGCGATGATATCTACCCTACTGGGAGTAAGATCTACACCATCGATTTCCGTGACTGTTATAGAAGGAGAGACTACCCCCGAGTCATTAACTAATGTAGAAGAGCTTTGAATTTTGTTGCCCCCGACGGCCCATAATAATTCAATTTGAAATTCTTCGCAAACGTCCATTTCCGGTGTATTATCAGTTTTGCGATCACCGCCATTGGCAAAATAATCTGGCTTAAGGCGCCGCAGGGCCTCACACACAGTGCCGTCATCATCACCTACAGAAGAGGTTGCCGTCACACACTTAAAGCCTCTAATAATTTCACAGCGTTCTTCAAAGGGCATAAAAATATATCCCTTCTTTCGCATCAACCACTGGTCAGAGTTAACAATAGCAACGACTTCGCCATATTGAGCGGCCTCTTGCATCATTCTAAGGTGGCCGATATGAACCGGGTCAAACCCTCCTGATACACATATAGTTTTTTTCTTATCCATCATCTTCTGCTACCTCGATTTGTCATAATATTCCTTTTCGTGTTACGGCTCAAGTTCCCAAGTTCCTATACTAGTATAAAATACTGTTGCTATAAAATTAATCTTAAAACGATTATAATCCCCGGATTCCTGTTTATGGTGCCGGCACCACGATTCGAACGAGGGGCCTGCGGGTTACAAAACCGCTGCTCTTCCAGCTGAGCTATACCGGCAATATTAAGATAACTTTGGGTCATATAGCGCATCCTCTGCAAAATCCGGAGCTGTGCTGTAAAGAACCACCACGTATAGCTTGTTCCAAAAACTTGGTGCATGCTTACGAATCCGAGAAGCTTCGTCTTTATTGGGAGCTTGGATATACAACGTCACTCCCATGGTCCCATTTTTAATCTCATAGTAGTAATCGGCGCCAAATTCTAAGGCGGCTTCTAATATAAGATCGTCTCTTTTAATAAGGTTCAATTAATTTTTCTTTCTGCGGGTTTTTTTATGAAGTTTTTCAAAAAGAAGCTTTTTCCATAAGGTACCTTCAACTTCTTCTTTGGACATATTTAAAGAGTATAGGCCGGCCAGAATTAAACGAATTTCTCGGTTAGAGAGATATACAGTTTTTAAAAACGCTGGTAATTTCTTTGGCTCTTGTTCCGACATGTGACTACGT
>Ga0209756_1000146_pt1 | contig 64930 bp, 47 predicted proteins | sample ETNvirenome_6_85_FD_184071 | JGI IMG/M metagenome (GOLD analysis project Ga0209756, IMG submission 184071) | Marine viral communities from the Pacific Ocean - ETNP_6_85 (SPAdes) (version 3) | ecosystem: Environmental > Aquatic > Marine > Oceanic | place: Pacific Ocean | collected 2013-06-19 | reverse complement strand
GTAGGTCGTTTTGTATCTACCATTTCTAAGCCTAGCATGTATTTTAATGAACAAACATTGACCGAACAATCCTGTATTGAAGATAAATCGGGTTTTAATTTTAATTCCACAGTGGGCGACACATCAGCCGTGCGCGCAGAATATCCTGAGTGTAATGCAGATAGAGATGGTATAACGAAAAAATGGATCGCGACCCCACTTAACGAATATGCTAAAATTGTAAAAAGCCGAATCTCAAATAAGACATTGGCGCTCTCTATTATAGCAATTGCAATTCAAGAACAAGGTAAAGGTGGTAAAGTAACAGGTTATAATTATAATCGTTATGGGATTATGACGGATCTCAGAGGAGGTTGGGGTGTAGGCCTAATAAAATGTTCCGTCCCATCAACCGAAGGTGCCGGTGGCACTGGCGATCGTAGAGAAAAGAATAGATGGTTTGCCGCCTTCGAAAAAGAAGAGGATGGAATTGACTTCATGGCTTCTCACTTAAAAAATAGAGGTTTTGCTAGCGCAACGACTGGTGAACAGTGGGCAAAATTACACATTCTTAAGTGGCTCAGCCCCAGCGATAAGCAAGAAAGAGTTAATAGTAACGATCCTAAATGGGTGAATTACAGACGTAAAAAGGCAACCATATGGACAACAGCCAAAACTTATTATGATAGTGCGACAGTTTAACAATTATTATTAAAAGGAAAATAAATGAAGAAAGGTAATCCGAAAGGAAGTGTAGCTTATGCCAAAAGAGGCGGTAAGCCCCTCAAAGATATACAGAAATTAATCAACAATGGATTGGCAGAGGCTGGAATCTTAAACTCAGACCCGAAGGGTACCCCTAGAGCCATTTATAAATATGCTTCAAACGAAACGGTTATTTCTAATCCGGGCGGCGCCCAAATAACACTTGGTCTTGATCGTCCCGATTCTCGTGGCTCCGGCTTCGGCGCTCGCGGCTGGACCGGTCATCAAAATAAAAGTATTGGATCTTCTAGAATTGATCTGGTAGTGGGTCGCATGGCTTCGGTCAACAAAGGAGATGGTGTGCCACCCGGAACTTACGTCGACAATAATTTCTTTGCTGATGCTGCAAGAATTTATATATGTGAAACAACCAACGTAGATCAAAATTTCGGTTTAGTTGAAGGTATTGTCGGAAACCCAAAAGGTGTCTCAACTGTGGCGATCAAATCAGACCAAACGAGGATTATGGGTCGCACCGGTATTAAAATCTGCACCGGTGGCGGTAACAATGTTAGAGGGTTCGGTATTCGCGGAGAAACAACATCAAAAGGCGGGAAGCTTCCCGTTGCGGGCGGAATTGATATGATTGCTGGTGCTTTCAACGGTGACCGGTACGTGTGGAATCCGTGGAACATTCCAGAACAATTGTTGGATCTTCAACCCGTTTGTAAAACATATAATATTAGAGACTATTTAAAGGAAGTTAGCGCGTTAACTGATGATTTATATAGCTCCGTTACAAACCAATCAATCTTATTACAAGCTATTTGCACGATCATTATGAATCTTAGTGTAACTTATACTCCGCTCCCGTTTAGTTTCATGGCTATCCTCAACATAATTGTTCAGGTTCTCGTGGGTGTTCTTGGACAGATAATTATGATTCTGGGTCAAAATGGTTTATATCACTCTCGCGCACAGCGGATGGCCATAGATTTTGATCACTTAGAACATGGCGGATATAAATTTATTGGCAGTAGAAGCATTAGGGCAACATAAGAGAGAATAAAATGTCAAATTGGGAAGTTTCAAAATTTTTAAAATATCAAGATAAGAACAATGATGGTTTACCGGATGTCTGTACTCCGCAAATACCAATTCAGGCACCAAAGTGTCCATCATGCATACCAAAACCAACAGCTTTGGTACCGCGATGGCGCCCTAGAAGCAAGAATGATCCGTTTTTGAATGAAAGGAGATGTGTATACCAAATAACATATCCAACTCCCTATACTGATACTGGTGCATATGAAAAATTCGGACCCAATGCAACTGAAGAACAAGCCCAAATAGTTTTAGAAGAACGAGCCGAAATTTTTAAGGATAACGCTGCCGAAACACTCGCTGGATATTACAACAAAGATGCGAGTGAAACCTCAATTAAAAAAATAGTAGATGCTATGGAGTGGTCAGATTGGGAACTAGATGCTCGCCCAATGTCTCATCTTAAATTTCTATACTCAGTGCCTCATAGTACAATTGCAGAGCTTCCAGAAGCCCCATATAATGATGAAGAAGAAGAGCCCAATACTGACGACATTGATGTAACCTTGTTCGCCTCAAAGTTAATAGGTAATATGATCCGTGTTAGAAGAGCATTGGATTATTATTCAAGTAATTTAAAAGTGTATCGTGCTATAGAGGGTAAGAATTTATTCTTTATAAAAGGTGGCGTCTTTAATCTTGACCTATATGGTGATTCTGCGCCCTTTGGTAAATCAATTACAGAACGAATGGTTCCAGCGTTGGATCATTTTCTGCAAAGATATGATATTTTCTTACGCCCATTCCCTATGTTTTTTAATATGCATTGGTCCGTCGCGACAAAAATTGATTTCACTTTCACACACGAATATGAATTAAAGAAAATGAAAGTTCACCTGCAGGGCGGCTGTGATGCAAAAGTCTTCGGTCCAGCTAAACTTAGTGTTCTGAACTCTAAAATGGGATGGAATGACCCCACCGCTGTCTCATACTTTGCGCACCAAGGTGAACTCCTAAGAGATGCTCAGGCCCGGGCACCAAAACCATGGCTAGATACAGTGGTCAATTATACTTACCCACCCATCAAAAGCGTCAAAGTTGCAGATCCAGTGAAATTATCCGACTCATCAGACTCTGGAGATGCAGAAAAAACAATTATGGGGTGCATTGGCGATAATCTAGAGGCTGAGTTTAAACAACTGGGTCAAGATATCAAAGATGATATTTTCGACATGGGAGATGCTCTCGCCGCCCAATTCCACAAGTCTTTATGTCTTGGTGATTATCGCGAAATGCTCCAAGAAGACTTTAAGATCGGAAAAGTACAAGACCCCGGAGGAAACCCTGACCTACCTCTAGAGGAAAGAGAAAAGACGATATTCCAATATGCCCAACAACAGGCATTTGGTGAAATTAAAGACAAAGATATGCTATTTGCTGGCATGTGTGCGAGGATGTCTTCAATCGCCGGCGGAACAGGGCAGCAGATGTTGGATAAAATTTGGTTCCATGGTCTAGATCCTGCCTTACTGTGTTTTCTAATGGATATGATGCTTGACGTTATCGAATGTTTGTTTTCAGGTCTTACTTTTGAAGAACTCGTAGCGGCCGCAGTAAGGTCGGCGTTAAGAGCCATGAATATTGAAGATTTTGGATTCTTATTTGTTGGCTTACCTCCTGATAAACAAGCTAAGCTTGATGCCATGGTTAAACAAAAATTAGCTTCCGGCAATATCTTCAGTGAAGGCTCGCCGGGTCAGAATTTGTCCGACTCTATTGAAACCAGAAATAGAGATGGAAGTTCGGGAGTACCTCATGGAGCACCCTTATTTGCTAAAAGCATCACAATTGAAAAACCTTGGGAGAATAAAGAAATAGTTGAGGAACAAAAAAGAAATTATATGAGAGAAGGCCCCTTGTCTGATTTCTCACCAGCGGGCACACCCAGAAAGGGCAGCCAAGAATCCCAACTATCTAGAGCAACGGTCGCAGCACAAGTGAAGGGTATTGGTGACGATTTGAACCCAAGCATTGTTATGGAAGCATACGTCAGTTTGTTGATTGAAGAATACTCTGATAATCTCACAGACTTGGTAAAGATGCTTGATGACATTCCCGGCGCCCCGATAATTAAATACTTGATTGCTACTTTGGATTGCCCACGTCCACCATTATTCAATCCAACATTGGCTGATTTCTTGGGTGATTTAGCACTTCCATTTTGTAAAGGTAAGTGGGCCATTGGCTTGCCAAGAATAGATAACTTGTTTGCGTGGATTCCGAAGTTAGATGACATTTTGGCATTTCTTTTATGGCTAGCAAAGAAAATTTTACAACAATTGCTCATCATTATTATTATGAATTTGATGGTTTGGTTATGCCAATTACTATCAGATGCTCTTTGTAAAGCTTTAGAAATTGTTGGTGCTACAGTCGCAAATGCTCTTACTGGTTCGCCAAAAAGTTTCCATGACGTTGTTAAAGATGCGATTTGTGGTCCAGATTCAGATCCAGCAGAAATAGAAGAAACAGTTCAAGGTATCTTCCAAAGCTTCGGCGATGGCTCTGCGGCATTCTCAGACAAAGAAAAAATTACCAACTTTGTTGAAGACCTATCTTCGGCTGTAACTCGTAAAGAGTTAACCGACGCGGTTTCTGGAGATGCATCTAGTACATTCTTAAATGTTTTAGAAAGTCTTGTTGAATTTGAATACCCAGAATATGCTAGCACATTCGGTAATCGTAGTAAGGCTGCAGCTTTCTTTGAAAATATTGGTAAATTGATGCCACTTGAAGCCAGAGATGAACTTAATAAGTTTAGAGGCATGCTAGAAGATGACGACATGATGCCAGCCAATCCTAGTCTCTGCGCTACACCGGAAGAAGTAGAAGAATTTTGTTCTACTCGTGCCCAGCTGCTCACCGGTCGCGCCTCACCGAATCAAATCCAACGTCTTTGTGATGCCGGCCGTGACACCCTCAAGCAAGAATTACAGGATATTGGAGACATTTTTCAAAAAGGAGTTCCTGCTTGGTTGGATGAAAATATGCCGCCTATCATGTCAACTGAACCAACTTGTGATGATGGTATATTACCATACGACCCACCTGTCCTCCGAGAATCGGTGACCGGCACATCAAAAGCAGCATTTTCTGCAATAGAAGCCGCCTTCTATCGCGATATGATGGGTGAAGGTCATGATAGGGCCCATCAGTGGGGTTGGTTGAATATGGTACTGTCAGATACGATGGGGAGACCATATTCAAATCACAGTGATATGACAACATTCTCAAGCATCTTTGGGTTCACTAGATATGTCGATTATTATGTTCCTTATACCCCGAATAACCCGCCCACAGAGAAAAGCGCGTGGGCCGGCCACGAAGATCAATATGGTGCATACCCAAAAACTATAGCCAAACAACTTCAAGGCGAATTCCGACAATTGCCGGATAACCATGATTTCAGAGCAACTATGGATGTAGCAGATACTGAAATATTTTATCAAAATTATGAAGAGCTTGGATTCATTAGAAAAGGTAAAACCTCCGGCGGATGGTTTGGAATAGGCGCCGAAGAATATACGGATATTGATGTAGAATTAACAATTTTACCAGATCACGGCTACAACGTAAAGCCGATTGTTGAATGGGGCGACCAACGCGTCAAATTCATGAAATATGCTAGAAAGAGAACTCCTGATTTAAGCTTAAGTTATAGAGATGGTGGCTATTTCGGAACCCCTGAAACAGTTAATGATCATGAAGTATTTACATATGGATTTGATATAGAACTATTCACTAATGATATTAGAAAAGAAGATGGAGAATTCTACTGGCGCCCGGGCGACACCTCAAGAATGGTCGTTCATAAAACTATCGATAATTCATCCCCGAGTTCTGGTGATAATTTCTTTATTGCAGGCGAAAAAGAACAGGAAACTCGCGGTGGCGATGCCCCGTGGCAACCAATCACATGGCAAGAATATGAGTTTATAGCCAAAGACAATGTATTAGATGACAACCCACTTGTCGGCACCGGTCATTATATTAAATTTGATCAAGCACTAACTGATCCCATTAATGCAACCCTCGTCCCTCCACAACTTGTTCTACTTGGTGAGATGGCCACCAAGGCCGCCCTTGGACAAACGATGGCGACAGGCCGCTTGGAAACGGTTTATAATGATACTATGAACAAAATTTGGAAAGCGTTGTCTGCCGAAATCGTAGATAACGAGCCGGCCTTCCGTTATGGCGCCGCGGCAGACTCCATAACTAAAAGCCAGATAGATTATGGATTTGAAGAAAACGGAGAATTCTTGACTGTCTTCGAATATATTATGAAGCGGATAGAAGAAGACTCTGACTGGAAGATGCGAACACTGCCTCTGGGTATCAGCCGCATGCAGTTTGAGGCAGAAAATAAAGAAGGACCAGAAAACCGAGTATTTTATTTAGATCCAAAAGATTATGGCGGCAAAAACGTGAATCCCCCATTTTATATTAAGTCGCCCTCGGCCAGCGGCTGGCTGGGTATGGCACAAGCCCTATACCCAGAACACTCCGCCTGCGAACCCAGAAGTAAACCTTTTGTTGATTTTGAAGAGATAAAAAACAGTATTGATGTATCGTATTCTAAAATTGCCGAAGACAAAAGATTACAAAAAAATCCTAAATGCGTTTCTGAGAAACCATATAATAGAATTTTACATCGTGCACCGAAGTCTACCATTGAAGCGGTCGTCAAAGCTGCATGTAGGGTATTCGGCAGCATGGAAATGATTAAAGCTTACCCAGTGATTAGTAAATTTGCTCCAGACTTTAAAGAAAATTATAGCAACCTTTTTGCTTCGTATATTGTAGAAGTTATGGAAGAAGGTCTTAAAGATGCACAAAATGATATCATGGAGATGTTTACATCATTCAAAGATGATGAATTTTGGTATGCATTTTTGGAACAAGCTGTCCAAACATATGCTAGGTTAGTTGAGACCGGCGATATACGAGAACCATCAGAAGAGATTGTTGCTGCTCTTGAGAGGATGGAAAACTTCGAAATGAGTTACAAAATGCCCTCAAGACAAGATTTTAAAATGGCAAAACTTATCGGAGATACATCGCGTAAAGAATCATTCAAGAATTACCGGTACGAAAAAGTGTTAGAAGGTGTACAAGCTACCGAAGACGATGCCAAGATCATACTGACAGAGTTTGTGTCTATTGAGCTTGATTCTCTTGGCGAGGCCTTTGAGAAAAGCCTAACTATAGCAAAGATGGAAGGTATAGATTCCATGTATCGCAATTTGGGATACTATGTGCTTCAAAACCTATCCTCCAACACTCAGTTAGATTTACACAAAACCATATTAGAAGAACCAATCGGATTTCCTGAAGAAGAAACCTCCGGACTTTACACGATCGGCGGCGAATTGATTTACCCAGATGGTAATTCTTATGTTGGGTATTACCACGTACATAGGAATGAAGAAGATAAAATAATCTTCATGGAAGGAGAGGAACACACTGACTCAGATCATGAGGTTCTAGAACCTTTGGCAAATAGAGTAAAATTGCCGATCGGTGGTATAGGAAGTCTCGTTTCGGCAGTGGATGACCCAACTAAGCCGTTTATGGCAGAAACATATATGCTTATTGATAATGAAGAGTATACAGTAGAGGCCGGGATGGCGAAGCTCAGGCAAGCCGACGCAACTAAAAATATTTCAGAGGTATATCCCGGCACTATGAAGCTCCGTACGGCGCCCGTTACTGACGCCGACGGCCGGACAACCGATCAGGTTGTAGGTATTGAAGGAAAATTGGGGGTTCGGTATGGGCTCAAATTTACTCTGGTGATGGACACTAGGAAAAGAGTACTCTTACATACAGAGGTTGATGCCCTTGATGTCCCAATTGGTAAGATACCACCTTTAGAATATGATAGTAAACTGATGTACTGCTTAATAAATAATCTGATTGACGAGCCGGCCTTCCAATTATTATTTAAATACGTATTTCCGATACCTAAATTTATCTCATCCTTGGCAATTTATTCGGCCATGGGCTTTATACCTTCAATTGGAGAAGTACAGAGGAATGTTATCAATTCCGATATTGATGAAAAGCCGGGCATGAGCATTGAGACCTCAATGGACGAAAATGATCAGATTGTGTATTCATTAGTCGATGGCGCTGATGGTTGGGCCCAAAAATGGCAGCGATATCCGGGCTTTGCTCGCGGATATGGTAAACATTTACTACATTTTGACAATTGGGATCGGTCAGAATTGTACTATACAAAATCAAAGATTAAAGCAATGTTCAAAACAAACTATTTCCATAGAAAGTTCGATCCCAGCAAGAATGCTGGCGCTGGTGGCCTCGGAATTGGAAAATTGAATAAACCCTATCATCTTCAAAATTACAAGAGCATGTTTGTATCTAATGCCGCCTTGCGCCACATACCATGGCACAAGCGTAAAATGCTTCGCTCTAATCCTTTCAATGCTAATGGCGATATTTGCAAAAAAGAATAATAAGTAATTGTTTTAGTATATATTTAAATAAGAGGTAATAAAAAATGGCTTCAATTGGTGTAGCACTCCCTTTAACAAAAAATGATATTGATGGTTTTACAATGCTTAAAAGAATTGCTACGACTGCTAAACAAAATCTTAAAATGTTGTTGCTTACGATCCCCGGTGAAAGAGTGATGGATCCAGATTATGGAGTGGGGATGAAAAAATATTTGTTTCACAACTTCTCGGGCGATACATATAGCGAAATTGATACCAAAATAAGAGAACAAATTGCAATTTACATGCCGGCAATACAAATAAATGAAATTAGATTTTCGTCAGCTGAACAAGATGCAAACAAATTAGCAGTCAGTATTTCTTATTATTTACCCGGCATTTCAGTTTCAGATTTGCTGCAATTTACTATTTAGTATAATTAAGGAGCCCGTTTTTTATGTCGGATGACCAGAAGAAAATAATGCCAATAAACTATACTAATAGAGAATTTGGTTCTATTAGAGAAGATTTATTGGATATGGCAGAAAGGTTTTATCCAGACACTTTTCAAGATTTTAGCGAAGCCTCCTTCGGAGCGATTGTTTTAGATGCCGCGGCATACGTCGGTGACCAATTAAACTTTTATTTAGACTACAATGTAAATGAAGCTTTTCTAGATACAGCATACCAATACAACAATATTTTAAGGCATGGAAGGATCTTAGGTTATAAAGCTGAAGGCCGCCCCTCAACTTTTGGACAGGTCACACTTTTTATAATTGTCCCTGCCTCCACGGTTGCTTTGGGGCCGGATGAAAATTATTTACCTATTCTGCGCCGCGGCGCCCGATTCACATCATCTTCAGGTTTAAGTTTTATGCTTACAGAAAACGTTGATTTCTCCGATCCTAAAAATGATGTCGCTATAGCAAGGAACGACACCACGACCGGTGCACCAACATATTATGCAGTAAGGGCCCATGGCCATGTTGTTTCTGGCATGCTAAATCAGGAAGTAATAGAGGTTGGTTCATTTCAAAGATTCAGAAATGTTGAGCTTTCAAATATAAATGTCTCTGAAATAATTTCTGTTGTTGATTCTCAAGGTAACGAATACTTTGAAGTAGATTACCTTGCGCAAGATCTTGTGTTTAAAGAACTTGCCAACAATAATTATAAAAACGATAATGTGCCTTCAATCATAAAGCCTTATTTGGTCGCCAGAAAGTTTATAGTTGAATATCAACGAGACAAAACAATACTCCAGTTTGGTAGTGGTAATGAATCTGAATCCAATGTTATTGCTAGCCCGCAGTCGGTGGCTATGGATATTTATGGTAAAAGCTACACCACTGACAAGACATTTGATCCAACTAAATTATCCAATAATCAAAATTTTGGAATTGTTCCCTCTAATACAACTCTAACAATTATTTATAGGTCAACAAATCCCACTAATTCTAACGTTGCTGTGAACGCCTTAACTAATGTAGCAAGTAGGCTTTTTGATTATCCTAAGCGCGCCGGCCTGAGCAGTGCTGCTATAAAAGACATTAATGATTCATTGGAAGTTACTAACGAAAAGCCAATTTTAGGTGATACGACGCTTTTGTCGGCGGATGAACTTAAAAGAAGAGTGTTTGACACCTTTCCGACTCAAAATAGAGCAGTGACACAAGCAGATTATGAAAATTTAGCATATAGAATGCCACCTAAATACGGTTCAATCAAGAGGATCTCCGTCCAAAGAGACCCAGACTCTCAAAAGCGCAATCTAAATATGTATGTTATTTCGGAAGACAAGTTTGGAAAATTAACACTATCCAATGATACAATAAAGAAGAATCTTAAGACATGGTTGAACAATTACAGAATGCTTAGTGACACCATTGATATATTAGATCCATATATTCTAAATGTGGGCATTGAATTTGTTATAAAGCCAATGCCGTCAGCAAATAAATTTGTTATTTTAGACCGCGCCGTTCGCGCAGTCCGTTCAAGATTCACTGATACGCAATATATCGGTGAACAATTTTCAATTAGTGATGTATACTCATTTCTGAAGGATGTGCCCGGCGTATTGGATGCATTGAAAGTTAAAATAGTACCAAAAACAACTTCTGAATACAACCAAGCAAGCATTAGCATCAATGATAATCTATCACCAGACGGCAATTATTTGATGGTACCTAAAAATGCTATTGTTGAGGTTAAATTTCCAGAGATAGATATTAAAGGAAAAGTTAGATAATGGCGATAAAGCGCTACACCGCGACGGCAGATAATACAATTTCAAATGCATGGCAGGCTAACTTGACTCGCCGCGCCACGGGCTCAAACATGGGCGCCGCAGACGTTCTTGAAACATATTCTATATTTGGGCGCGCCTATACGTCCTCGGTCGAAAATAAACAAGTTGAATTATCAAGAATATTGGTTCAGTTCCCTGTTACGTCAATTAGTACTGACAGAAGTAGTGGCGCCATCCCCGCTAGCGGAAGTGTTAATTTTTATTTAAAATTATACAACGCAGAAACATCTAAAACTGTTCCGAAAAATTATACTCTCACGGTTAAGCCAGTTTCCCAATCGTGGCAAGAAGGCAGCGGCCTTGACTTGGAAAACTATCTTGATTATACGATTGGAAATACAGGCTCGAATTGGGTTCAACGTAAGCGAGAAGATAATGGAACAGTATCAGACTGGGCTGAAGCAGGGGGGGATTATCTGACGGCCTCAAACTTTAATCAAGTTTTTGAGAGTGGCCTTGAAGATCTTGAAGTTGATGTTACTATTCTTATGGAAGAGTGGCTTGGTAGTGTATACTCAAATTACGGATTTGGTATTGGCTTGTCCGCCTCACAAGAGACGACCGCATCTTACAATTTAACCGGCACCGCCACCTCCTTTTATACAAAACGTTTTTTCGCCCGCGGCACTCAATATTATTTTAAAAGACCGGTCATAGAGGCGCGCTGGGATTCCAGTATTAAAGACGACCGAGCAAATTTTTATTACAGTAGTTCAGTAGCTTCCGGTGACCAAAATGTAAATACACTATATTATTATAACTATGTCCGCGGCAATTTACAAAACTTGCCCAACGTGGGTACTGGCCTCTTGAGGGTCCGCCTTCACTCTGGCTCAGTGGACAACACAACGCCATCTGGAAGCGCGTTGACACTTTGTGTTGATGACCGAACTGGATACGGAGATTCCCAGCTTTATGCTACTGCTGGTCAGGTCTCAACAGGTATTTATAGTTGTAGTCTTGCTATTACAGGTACCGCAAGGAACAAGATCACAGATATGTTTGATGTTTGGTACACGGGTAGTACGAGGTTTTTCACGGGCTCGTTCAAGCCACAGACATTCGAAGGAAATGAAATTTCAATTAGACCAAGTTACTATTTGAATATTACAAACTTAAAACAAAGATATCGCTCCAAAGAAAATGCAAGATTTAACCTATATGTTAGGGAAAAATTCTGGTCCCCAACAATTTATACCAAGGCCAATAACAATATTGAAACCACAACAATTGAAAGTGCGTCTTATAGGGTTTATCGCGTATTAGATAGCTTTAATGCCATTCCACATGGTACAGGCAGTGATTTACACACTGTTTTATCACACGATATATCAGGAAATTATTTTGATTTTGATATGACGCTTCTTGAACCCGGATATGAATATGCATTTAAGTTTGCATTCTATGATTCAAGCCTAAGTGATTGGGTTGAACAAGATGAAACATTCAGGTTTAGAGTAGAGAATTATGAGTATTAAAAAGCTTTTTGGCTCTGTTGAAAATAGTAGAAATTATTTAGCAAAAACCAATCAAAAAAATCTTTTCAGAGATGTAGAATCATCCGATAACATGAAACAACTCTCTATTAAACAAGAGACTTTTGTTCCACAAATTGATTATGGTAAGCCTGAAAATTTTGCCAAGTTTGGATCCGCCTATTATTATTACAGCGGAGCAATGGGCCGAATTATAGACTATTATCCATATGATGGTTCCGACGCCGAACAGAATGAGTTTTATAATAAATCACTAGATGTTGAAAAATACATTTTCAATAATTTGTTCCCGCGGACTAACGGGTATGCTAATTTTGATTCTAGTTCTTACATCGATTTTAAGGGAGGCCCACATGGTGTAACTTACGATACAGTAAATCAGTTATTTGATAGTCCTCATGATAGCAAAAGACACTCCGCGAATTTGTATGATAAAAATATTTATGAAACTGCCGGCCTCCCTACTTCATATGGAACCGGCTCCAGACAATCAAACCTGAGAACGAATTTTGATAGCGGCGTTACAGTTGAATTTTGGCTAAAAGCCGAAGATATCGGTGCCAATGCCAATTCAATTATATTTGATATGTGGAACGATAATGCATCTGGTTCGCATGATATGGGCCGAATGACTATTGAGGTTTTGAGTGCCTCTTCAACTTCGCCATTCTTATTTACGGTTCAGTCCGGCTCTATGACCTCTGGCGCACCGGGTTCTGGAACATTATTCCAACAACCTATCGGCCAAACTATAACTTCCACCACATTAGACGATTGGAATCACTATGCATTCGTGTTTCAAAATTCTGGCTCTGACTTTAGAACTAATTTTTATCTTAACGGATATCTCAATCACACTGTAATTAATTCAGATTTAGCTATAGGAGAACTTCCGTCAAGAGATATGAAAGCCCGCATCGGCGCGTTAATAACGGCACCCTTCAGAGCTGATGCTGTCGCTAGCACGCGCGCGGCGAATACTCACACGCTAACAGGCTCAGTGGACGAATTTAGATTTTGGAAAGCTGCCCGGTCTGCCGAAGAGATCGGCAGAAATTGGTTTGCTCAGGTCCGCGGCGGAACAAATACAGATATAAGTAATGCAACTTTGGGAGTGTATTACAAGTTTAATGAAGGAAATTCCGGCTATGGTTATTTAGATCAAAACGTGCTGGATTATTCTGGTCGCATTACCAACGGTACATGGACGGGTACCCCCTCAAGAACGTTGAGTTCAGCGATTGTAGAGGCCTCTGCCGCCGCCTCCGAATACAAAGATCCGATTATTTATTCTTTGCATCCGGATATTGTCAATGTGCGCCAAGGTCTTTTTAATTCTGGCTCTTATCATGATAGAAACAACACTTCAAATTTAAAAACCTTGATTCCAAGCTGGATTTTAGAAGAACACGAGGCTATCGGAAATACAAATGTTGAATTATTAACTCACATTCTTGGTGCTTATTTTGACAAAATTTACAACCAAATAGAAGCCATTCCAACCTTTAAACATATGCAGATGACAAGCGCATCATACACTCCATTGCCGTTTGCGGAGCATCTACCTCAATCTTTGGGTCTTTACATGCCACAATTGTTTGTTGATGCGAAAGTAATAAGCCGATTCGCGAATAAAACAGATGATTTTAGATTTCAAGCAGATTTAACTGATACTAAAAACCTGATCTACCAGAACCTTTATAATAACTTAACGAACATTTACAAAACAAAGGGTACCGAAAAAACAATTAAAAATGTTTTCAGGTGTTTTAATTTAGATGATACTGTAATAAAAGTAAGAACTTATGCAGACAACACAGTATATGATCTAGATGCCCGGACTCCTCGTTTAGAACAAACGCTGGTTAATAAAAAAGCGCTTTATTTTAATACTTCAAGCCATATTAATGCAACATGCTTCCAGTATCAAGACCCAGATGATACCTCCGCCACCAGAGGCTATATTTCTGGCTCCGGTCAGTTCGGCTATGAGTATCCATACGGCTTTACAGCAGAGGCCGACTTTACTTTACCATCTTTTCAAACTGACTATGACAGTGTAGACCGCTCCTTTGAAGTATCATCGCTCTATGGGATGTACAGTGCATCGGCCGGCGAAGACACAAACACTAACTGGCACGTATATGACAGTGCCAATTTCCAAGTATATGTTGTCAGAGAAGCAAGATACTCTAAAAACGCATTCTTCATGCTCTCATCGTCATACTATCCGAATGATCCGGCCGGCAGCACCCCATGGTTGAATCCGAATGCCGGCCCCTTCCCGATTCTAACAAGCAGTGTATTTTTTGATGCTTATAGTAATTCAGATTGGAATATATCGGTACGCCTCAAGCCAAGCACATTTGGGATGACAAAAACTGTATCCGGCTCCGATGTCGGCTACACATATGACTTAATATTCCAAGGTTTAAACACTAAGCTCGGCGCCATTGAAGATCAATTTGTGTTAACAGCGTCGGTAAGCAGAACTACTGCTGAACACTTTTTGTCCGGCTCAAAACGTTTTTATGCCGGCGCTAATAGAATCAATTTTTCAGGAACAGTAAATCATCCAACCGATATACGACTGTTCAACGCGCGCTATTGGGGCAAGTTTTTAGACGAAGATTCATTAAAACAACACATATATGATATTGATAATGCCGGCATTTCGGGCTCCTTTCAACACCTCTCACCGTTGGATCCAAATTCAAACAATTTAGATCTTTTAAATATCAATACACTGGTATTAGATTGGAACTTTAATGATGTGACTAGCTCAGATGCTTCCGGACAGTTTTTAACAGTAGATATGTCATCGGGTTCTGCTCAAGATCGCCGTGCTCTCGGTTGGCTTGGTGGTTTGTCTAGATACAAACATCCCGGTTTGGGATACGGATTTACTGTAAACTCCAGCAAAGTACAAAGAGAATTTCTTACCAACACTTTCAAGTTTATGGACCCCGAATCGCCAATATCATCCGATATGGTTCAAATTTTGACTTCGGATGATCGTGCCTTCGGATTTGTAGAGACAATCCCCAACTATCATCATACGGTAGAGAAAAGCATGTACGCAGCGGTTTCAGATGAAATGTTGAATTTCTTTGCTGGAGCCCTAGACTTTAATAATATGATTGGTGAGCCAGTCAATAGGTACCGCGCAAGATATAAAAAATTAGAAAAATTGAGAGAAGCGTTTTTCCGTAGAGTATCCACTGTTTCAGACGTTGAAAAGTATGTTGAATATTATCAGTGGTTTGACGACACAATTTCTCAAATTATTGGCCAGTTAATGCCAGCATCATCTAAGTTTACCGACGACACCATGAATGTTATTGAAAGCCACGTTCTTGAAAGAAACAAATATAAGTCACAATTTCCAACAATTGAGTTTAGGCTTGATGATCCGATTACTCCAATAATGGGAATCAATGAAAGGCTTTATAATTGGAGAGTAAATCATCATCCATCCACAGATCTGACCGGGTCTTCTAAACAGATGATAAACGCTCAATGGTGGAAAGAGAGAGCAGAAAGACAAAAGTCTGATATCAGCAGCGGCAACCCCTATGTCGATGCTGAAAGAGACAACATGAGAATGTCAATTGAGAATGACAATAATCAGAAACTCAATATGCTCTCAACTCTGTCAGATGGTGTACACAGTGGTTCTATTTTCGTTATTAGAAAATTAGCAAAACCTTACAAACTTACCGTCTATCGCACAGCCTCACCAGTAATGCCGATTAAAGGTGGTGTAAACTTTGAAAGAAACAAAAAGATTGATTTAACCTATAATGCTACACGCCCCCATGGGCCTGTTAACCAAGATGCCGGCGCATACGTCCCAGAAAACGTACTTTTTTCTTCGGTATATGGCATTGACGGTGAAGAAGATGAAACTGTAAGACTTAAAAATATACAAGATCCGCTCTCTAAACCTAATGATAAAGTAAAGAGAACAGTTAAAGTACAACATGGTAGAGACTGGGAAGACGGAATAGGCTATAAAAACATAAAATCAGATATTTCCTTCCCCTTTAATATTATTAGTGGAAATCTTGACACTGGTTATCAAAAGGCAGTTGTTGCTCGTGTAATGTCCGGTGTTATTATTACTAACTTACATAATGATGTGTATGGTCCTGACATGGAAAGCCCAATGCAAGGCCCGTTTACAAACTACGCCGTAGGCGGCCATCAGTCGCGACATGTAAAGGTAAATAAGGCCGCAGTCGGCTCAAATTTCCCAACTGGGGAAATATCAATGAATACTATTGCCTCAATTGAGGGCAGAACTGTAACCATAAGCGACGGTGGTACGTCTGTAGAATTCACGTTTACTGCATCACCCACTAATCCAGAAGATGTTGATATTGATGGTGATACAACCACAACAATGGAAAATCTTGTTATTGCAATCAACTCGTATCCGGGTTTTACAATTAAAGCAGGTATAACATCAAATGGTACAGCTAGCTTAACAAATTTTGTTAATTCTCCCGACTATACAATCGGTAATATTGCAATTACCTCTACGGGCGCATGGATGTATGCTATAAGTGGAATGGCTGGTGGTACAGGCGGCCTTGATCGATGGGACTCTAGGCCAGAAGCATGGAAGATACTTCTTGGTAAAGCTGACGATCCGCCCATATCTGGCGCGATCGGTATGGTGGGTCCGGACTATCCCTTGGCTAACGCACCAGAAGAGTTGGGGCAATATCCACACACAGCATCACAAAAGGCTGTGTATTATAGAGGATTTACTGCTAAACGCCCTGTTAACATTAGAAATATTCGCCACACCACTGGTTCTACAATTCTTGGAAATTACAACCATAACTATGAAGTAGTTAACGCTCATGGTGGCTGGTCTAACCCAAGACAATTTATTGAAAGACAGCCAAATCTGCCAAAGACAATATTCAGCTCGTCTGCCGATCCAAACTACGTAAAATATCTTTCTAGTTCAACATCAGTGCGAACACTGTTGGATATTCATCGCGGCTCTATTGATGGTGTACATCAAGCTATAACTGGTTCTTCCACAGCACACACAGACTGGAGTGGCGATTACTCAACTGACTATCTGCAAGGCGGCCTAGGCTATACTACAACACCTCTAGGTGGTCAAGCAACCACTAATAATTCAGTGTTTGTTTCTAAATTCAGCGCTCCCGGCGGCATTGAAGTCATGTCAAGAGGATATCAAGACTTTAGATCTGGTGAATTCTCAGTATACAACATGCTGAATAACAGAAACCTTACAGTTAAGAGACCTTTTCAAAGTCATCCGGGCCTCTCCGGGACGCACCCAACTGGCGAGTTTGCAATGAACGAAGTGCCGGCTAATAATAATACAATTACAATAAGTGATGGACAAACAAGCAGAATATTTACATTTAAAACATCGATGGCAGCTACCGACACAACATGGGTTGCTCGCAAATCAAACACTGCTGACCAGATGAGTGAATTCTTATCTGTTTTAAACTCACAAAGAGATTTTTATGTTCGCGGTGGATATAAGGATAATATTCAGGGCGCCACTGCCAGTCTTAATAATATAAAACATTATGAAAAGGGCAACGTCGCGATTTCGACCGCCGGAACTTGGCTCTATAGTTCCACTGGCATGACCGGAGGAACAGACGGCCCAGAAGTTGATGGTATAAGAGTATTTGATATACATGGTAACGACTATGGTCACACCATTCACGCTGCACGCCACACAGAGAGGTTCTTCCGAGATTCTATATTAGTACCCAGCAATCAGGGCGCCACATACGATGAGAAGCCGGCATTCCACAGAGTTCACCGAAATAATTTATGGCGGCCAGAAAAGGGTGCAGAAACATTTTACGCGGTTACTTCTGGTTCATCACTGACAAACGTTAACGCTGTGTACTTCATGGAGTCGGTTAACTATGGCCATATGTTGCTCAATGCAGAATCAGCATCTTGTACTAACTTTTTGACTGCTTCTCGTTCTAGGGGTTTTACATATACAGGCTGGATTAGAATTTCCCCCAGCAACGGCTCCACTTCACTGTTTAGTGTTGGAAAAAACGGCGCTAGCTCTAAGGCCTTTATAGAGATTTCAAAAGTTTCAGCAAGCTTAGGCTTGGAAGTTGCAACGAGAAACCAAGCCACCGGTCATGGTGGAAGCCATACTCGCGCTAAATATCTGGTTTCAACCACGGGAACGATAGGTCAAGCTGCCAATTTAAACAACGGAAGTTGGGTACATGTTGCAGTATCGCTGCCTGTCTCTGCTGGAGTCAATGGCCCCAGTTTCCCATCAATATATTTTAACGGAGAATCGCAGATAGTTGTAGAGAACACATCCCCACGTGAATACTTCGATCAAAAAATTGATAGTTCATATTCTGTCTTGAGTGCGGTCCCGAGAGACAGTGATTCGGTAATGGGTTTTGGAACAGATTGTTCTAGAACATCCATCGGGACTCAAAACCACACCGGTGCCATGGACCAGATATCTCTATGGGCCGTTGCACTAAGCGCTTCTGAAGTTACAGCATTATATAATAGTGGAATCCCTTGTGATATTACAGCATCTTCAGTATATGGTGCTAGCGGGTCACATTTATTTGCTTGGTACAAACTTGGAGATGGCAACCAAACAGATGCTATTGACAAAAGTAATCCCAAAGCTTTTAATTCATCTTCAAACGCTATATGGAATTCACATACAGCAGGAAATCATTTATTCCCCTTGGCGTATGCCACAATCACAGAAAATACAGCATTAGTGATTGATGAAGGCGCTGGGGCAGGTGGCCATTATCCTGCGCCCCTTGACGGCTGCACGCCGGCAGTCCTTGGTTATTCTTCCTCTATGACTTATTCCTGTGGAAATCATTACGACAACCTTAATCAGCATCACCAAATCCCTCGCGGAGATCGTCAATACACATGGATGACGGGTGCTATGGAACACACAGACCCATGCAGTCATAACTTTAGATACTCTGGGTATATGCCTTTATTTGGCGAACAGCAAGGTAGATATTCTGCATCTTCTGGCTGGGAGCCATGGATGACGATGATTAGCGGCGGTGAAGTTGGTATATACAACGGTGGTGGCAGCGCCAGCAGAAGATTCGGTGCTACTAAAAAATGGGCTATGAGTTATAGTACGAGAGTAAAAGAATCCTTTACTCCGCAAGATTTTGTTGGCCTCAACACAATTATTTATGAACCCATCACCGCATCTTCGAACATGCTGGGATACCCTAAAGGAACTCCACTATTTGAACGTTCAAAAGGAACTACTGGTCATTGGTTCCCATCTTCATCCACGACGCTGGATCAAACACCTCATTACATGAACAGATCTTATAAGGGCCAAGGCGCACTTATAAATGATGCAACATCCACAACTATTCGTGGCTCTACCTCTGGTTCTTATTCCGGTGGCCCTCAAGGTGATTGGACTTCATGGCAAATGCAAGGGTATATGTTTAACACCCTGATGCTTAAACGCAACGGCCCATATGGATACGGAACACACGCTCAGTTTAGACGCAACCCCAACCACCCAGTGTTACGTAACGAAAGATCATCAAGTGAAATTTCAGTCATAACCCATGCTATGAGGGATGTTTATCGCGGCGCGTGGGTATTATCACCGTGGCCCCCAACTTGGAATCCTGAACACACCATAACGGGACAAGAAAGAACATATGCGATGACTAATTTCACGTTGCCGCCAGTGTCAATGAGGGGGCGCCCTACGATCATTAATTATACACCAAGTGTAGAAACGACCCCATGCGGAATGGGTGCCTCACCTCTAGGTAATTCAATTACTTTAAAGGCGACAGATAATAATAATAAAATATTTTTTAATTCTAATGGTTTAAACACTTACACCGATATAAATCCCCATGAAATATTAACACCTTTTGATTATCTTATGGCGACTATGGATGGTGAATCTATTGGCTGGGCTGATCCAAATTACCTGATATATACAGAAAATATTTTCCCATCACAACGCATGGAATTCGTTTCATCATCGAGAAGAAGAACGAATTATGACAACTTGTTCTGGAGAGATCTCATAGCGGATCGTGTTACTTTGGGCTCCACTTTTGCTAATTCTGCTGGCACGCGCGAAGGCAACCTCGGAACACATCACAATCTTCTGAGTCAAAGCGCTTGGTGTTTAGATGCACAAGAAGATTTCTTGACTCGTACTGGTTCTTTAACCGGCATGGGCGCCTATATTTCGCCACAAGATAGTTTGATCGCTTACGGAAAAGCGGGAGAACTACAGAATAATTACACACAGTATTTCTTTGACCAAGATCTGGCAGAATTTGAACAAGCGCCGGCTGATTCTGGTGCACCGTCCGCGATCAAAGCCGCCCTGGCCTTCGCGTTCCGCAATCTTGATATGAGATTTCAACTCTCCAACGGCGCTTTGTATACAAGAAAACAAATGCTACCAAATATTGGATCTGTTGTTCCTCCCTCCGGTATGTCCATCCCGGAAAAAGGAACTCAAGCGTCTCTGGACTCCACAGGGGTCGCAAACATGGCAGCCAACCCAGAGATTGTTAATACTGTTGAACCTTTTTCGGGCGAAGCCTTGTGGGAGGCTGATGAGCAAGCTGGCTATATTCAGTTGTCAAGATCATTAGATATGAAACTTCACCCAGTATTTCATTCACGCAAATCTAAACCATGGTATGACAATTACCAAGATTTCCGCGATGATATACGGGTATTGGCAAAAGATTACGCAATTGTGCCAGAATTTAGAATGAGTCAACACGTGCCAGATTTATTGAGAAACCACTGGTCAAAATTTCAGGATTATCTTGAAATCCCCGGAACAGCAATGAGGGCAGTAACCTCATCATTCTACAGGGATTACACAAACTCAGAAAAACTAATGTATGCCCGGGCCTTAAAAGCCAAAACGACGATGACACCTAAAGAGATTAGAATCACCGTCGCGGCAGTTAAAAAATTCAATCCTTATAAGGGTTTCTACCCTGCCCAGCGCACACTTGATTTGGTTTCAATATTTTATGACGATTTTAAAGATAGTATCCTTCCATCGCTAACATATTATTCGGGCTCCGATCTGAACACGGGGCCTCTGATCACTAAGGAGATCGACCTCAGCGCTGGTTATAACAAAGATTTATTCGCCCAGATTCGCCCGGTAGTAGGGCCTTTATTTAATCCCGGGCTCCTTTATAATAGTATTAAATCTGGTATGGCCGTTGATCATCCGATCTTGTACGGTACCACCACAAAGCCAAATTATATTTATGCTTTGAAAGATAAAAATAGAAGTGGCTCTATAAGGGCATATGCCGGATCACAAGGTTCACCCTTTGGTGCTGGCACCGTTAGTTTAATGGACGAGTCCAGTTGGACTGAGGGTCCATTCTGGGATGATAGACTTCCGTTTGAAACACTATTAGATCCTGCTGAGTATTTGCTGAATAAAAAAATAAGTGATTTAGAGGTGGCAGTCTCATCCTCATCACCTTTCACAGCCTCTTTAACGACTGACAGCGACTTCACGTATAAATTAGCGGCCCGGAACTTTTTTGGCGAAACAGCAAACTTTTTCTTACGAGGCGGAGACTTCACACAGATGAAATCAGCTGAAATACCGAGCGACGGCCTTTTCTTCCAAAGTGGTACCCTATGGGGCGCCCGCCTTAAAATGTACCGCTCCACGAACGGAACAAAACACTACGGGATGGACTTTGATAATGCAGGCTATAGGTTGTTGGAAGCCGGCACAGGCGGACACTCCAGTCTCCATACCGTTACAGATGTTAATGCTTCGGCTTCTTTGGGCAAGACAGGTGGTAGGCGATTACTTGCCAACAGTGGTTCAAATGGGGGCGATGCAGCCGCCAACCAACAAGGCACTAGATTTGGCTCCGGCGAATATCCACTCCCTCAAGATCCTAATCCATCCGATAATTCTGGCGTGAACGAAACATTCACAATGTACAGTAGGCCTACGGCCTTTGGTCCCCCGGTGGCCGGCCGCGGCGCGGATGAAGATGAATTTATCAGCGCTTCTTTTTCTGGTGCAATGGACTGCGTAAATGGATATAACTGGTCATTTACCCCACCTTATTATCATGGTGAGGCATGGGCCGACATCTTATTTTATCCACATGAAACTAGAAAATATGCTATCGATGAGATCTTAGCCAGAGCAGAAACTGTTTATTGGCGCGCCGACCCGGGCCCCGAAATTAAATATTCTAATGCAGCTTATACAAGGCCAGCATTTATGCATGATGTGCGCCGCCCAACTGGTCATTCTTTATCATACGTCGGTGGTGCACGAAATATCAACAACCAAGCTGTTCAATTGAGTGCTAGTGTAAATATGTTTGGTATTGAAAGAATACCCTTCCAGACTAATGATGCCCTTGAACTTCTACAAGAAACACGCAACGAGACAAAAGCTATGCGGTGGGTTATTAAACCAAAATTCGAGACCCCGATGCTGAACTTTAACTCTAATTATCGCAGAGTCAGCGCAGCATCCGGATCTTTAACAATACCGGAAGTATTTGGATCTGGCTCAGTCCCCCGCGGAATGTGGCACCAATTTGGAATTATTGAACCTAATAAGAAAAAAGGAATATTTATGGAAATTGGTGATATTCCAAAGAACTGGTTAGCACATCACTATAATGTGGTAAACGACGCCAGTATTTATAATAAAGGCAACCCGGGCATTGTCTCCGACCCCGGATCAAACGGTAATTCAATAAAAAATAAATTTAAATCTCTCACGAGCCGGCTTGGCTTCACACCAATAAATAGAAGGAGAAGACTTGGCGAACTCGCGCCCACCCGGACAATAAAAGAAGCGGTTGTGTTAATCCCATATATAACAACCAAAGAATTTGATACGACGCTTTCAACACACCCTGAAGCGGCCGATGACGTGTCTTTAAACGCTGCTAAACAGTTCTTTGGCATTCCGATGCTTGCGGTTCAGGCAGCTATTTCTGCCAATGCCCAAAGTGCGACGGGTGCTAATATAGATGTTGCTGGAGAATCAATTAGAAAACTCATTGCTAAGATGGATAAGTATATATTACCACCAGAGTTTGACTTTATTAGAAATCCTGAAACTACACCAATTGTAATGTATATTTTTGAGTTTTCTCACAAATTCCATAAAAATGACTTGTCTTACATCTGGCAGAATCTCGCTCCGGCAGACTATAAGAAAATTAGATTTGAAGAACAATCAATCGCACACAGCTTAGATACCAGCGAATTATTGAACGCTAGTCATCTCTTAGGCACTAGTGAGGCCCTAGGGATTGAAACACCCGATGTACGTTTTATGGCATTCAAGGTCAAACAAAAAGCCGTTGGAGAGTATAACAGTCATGTATTAGAGCAAGCTAAAGATTCTTTTGGCAAAGTCACAGGCATTCAATTTGTTGGTCCCTCCGGCGCCCGATCCCGATGGCCGGGCCAAGGCATTGTACTTGGCGCAGACGTCCCGGGCATGGTAAACCCCGGGGGCTGGGGGACAGGAGCAGGAAGCAACACTGCTGAGGAAGAAACCGGCACATCCGGGGCTCCCGGTGAAGCCCAACCGGCCCAACCCCCAGTGCAAGCATATGAAGTTCAATATAACTGGCCTTACGACTTTGTGTCGATTGTTGAAGGTATTAAGGTTGATATTGAAATATTGTTTGATGATGAATCAAATAGGGGTGTATCTTTAATTAGAGAGCAAGCCTCATCTGCCACTACTACGCCTGTCTTATCACCCCCGGTGGATACGCTGAATCTTATTAAACAACAAGCACAAATATTACCACAGGTATATTCTACCAAAGCCGCAGCGACCGCCGCAATTAGAGATATGTCTCCTTCTATCCCCGGGGGGGCCCCGCCACCACCACCCGGCTCTTCTCCGCCACCACCACCGCCACCACCATCCGGCGGCGGCGCTCCACCACCACCGCCACCACCATCCGGCGGCGGCACAGGAGGAATCGTATGGACCCCCCTACGATTCTCCAACTAACTTTCACAAGCGACTAATTAATAAAGGATTCAAAAATGGCAAGATTTCTAAATAAAAAACAGGATGTAATTGATTTTAAGCTAACATCTTATGGCAAACACCTCCTTGGTCGTGGTAACTTTAAACCTATTTATTATGCGTTCTTTGATGATAATATATTATATGATTCGCAATACGCCGGCCTTGCCGAAGTTCAGAATGAAACGCGCAAGCGAATTAAAGAAGAAACACAATATTTGGAAGGCTTGACTCTATTTCGTGATCTTGAAGAAATTAATAATCGCGATGGCGTAGGAGAGATTAACTTTTTTACTGTTGATATTGAACCATCTTTAGAATCGCCTCGAAAAGATATTTTTAGATTCGATCAAGTATTGGGGGATGCGTATCTTCAAGGCGGTGCCCAAGTGGCGCCGGCGTGGAAAGTGGTATCTCTCCACAATAAGATTCTATCTAGCAGCTTTTTAGATGCTCAAAATAATTCTAGGGTTCCGCAACTACATCTGACTGCCAGTTATACCCTAAGAACCATGACGGCTGAATCATATTATAATGATTCATACAACTCTATTGAACCAAGAGACTTTGAGTTAGCAACGACTGAGTTTATAGATAAAAAGATAATTTTTCTAGAAAGAGACGATTCCCTCTTTTACATTGAAGAAATGAACACAGAGTTGCTGACTAAAAATTTTGAAATAGAAGTATTTGAATTCAGCGATAAAGTAGTAGGAGAAGAATTTCAGCACCTTAAGAGAAAATATTTCCCCAAGATCCCTCCTCAGATTATTGATGGCTATATGACAATGCCCACAAATGCGGATGAAAGTTTGCCGGAAGAAACTGTTGAGGGGTCATATTTGGATCGCGACGATGTTGGCAGCACTTTAAGTCCCCAAGATGTTAAATACTACTTTGATTTAGTGCTTGACGCTGATATTCCAAGCTACTACGCGTGTAAGGCAGCTTCTAATTTTAACAAAGATTCTTATTATGTTGATTTGGACTTTAATTGTGATAATCCTGGAGATGAGGAAGATTTATTGTTTGATATTTATGGCAGCGTGTCGGAGGCTGAGATATGTCTAGATTAGTATACACTGGCGATTTAAATAAGAACTTTGGGGAATTTTTTCCAACTCCTTACATTGATTTGGTTACATTAAGAAGCCCGACCCATTCCATAACCGGTGAATCGCTCCGCGGCGCTTTCATTATGGAAATTAGATCTTCTCTCCTGTTTACGGTGCCGGAACACGATCCTGTTATGCCAAATAACGATATCAACTTTGTTAAAGACATAGTTAATAAGTTACAATTTTATTATATTGTTACCAAGTCCACATCTCACGGTCCCGATCTATTCTATACGCTTGAAAAGAAAACAAAAGAGCACCTTGTCAGCCCCAGAACAGACCACGAGGAGACGATGAAAAAATATAAAAAGGCCACAGGTGTTGATTTCAGAGACGCTGAAGATGCTGTTGATGAGTTGTCTCTATTATTATATGATAGCTCCATTTTGGTTGAATTATTGAAAGACCCACCGCCAACTTCTTACCAAAACATAGGCGCCCACACAATAGGTTTCGATCCTGACGCTCCGAATAAAGGTGTTTCATATGATATAATACACATCTCAAAAGAAGATATCATGAGAGCAATAGACGAAGGTCAATATACTACATTTTATTCTAAAGACGGCCAAAAAATCCTGAAGGTGCAGACTGTTCAAAACCATCAAACCGTTGTTAAAGTTCCGGAACAGGTTCCGTTGACCTCTGGCGAACGATTGATGTATGATAGATACCCGGAAGACTACGAGCACCTTCTTAAATATCGGTACGCAGAATCTCATAATGCCAATGTGAATATTTTAGCATTTTCCAGCATTTTGACGCCAGAACAACTCCGGACCTCAAATATTAAAACAAACGCTGCTCTCTCCATGGCATTCGGTGATGTGGCTTACGAGCATGTTCTTATTGACGGCGCAGTTAGTGACTCGCAAATTGAATATAGTTTTTTTGATGCAAATAATGAAATCTATGGCCAAGCTCCCTTACGAGGACTAAATGGTAAATATTATAAAGCTGATACCACAAATCATAAAATAATTGCGTCTGAATTTAAGATGCTTATAGACAGATATCATAAATTAATATCACCATTTAAACGATTGGATGTTATAGCCACCTCCGTCGGCGGCGCACGACCATTAAACGATAGTGATAGCGCGGATCCAATGCTTGAAGCATCGTTAGAATCAGTCAGTTATGCCTTAACAAAATACGCGAAATCCCCAAATCTTGTACCGCGCCTCGCACAAGCCCGCCGTACTATTTTGGATCGCTCATCTGGTACTAAAACGGGCGCATTTTACAGTGATTCTGGAGAATTATTAAATAGAGCCAACAGTGTCATAATCTCTGGAACCCCTCTAACGAAGAAATTGACTATTAATGCTAAAGTCATGGACGAAAGAAAGTTTAAAAGGGCCGGCTATGAATTGCCGAATCCAAGACCCTTGGCGGCCGAAGAGTTGTTGAAAAACTTTAATTTAGGGAGAAGTATTGTTTGGACAGATGAGCCATCATATAGGGTAAAATTAGCGGATTATTTAGATGATACTCCTTTCGTTGGCCAAACTGGAGCTGAATTTGGCCCGGGCGAGGTCGGAGTCGGTGAGTTGAAGGATCGATATGCCAGATCTGCCACGGGCGGTACACAGGCTGGAAACGTCAACTACAATTTTGAGATCAACGAAGAAGGTTATCTCGTAATTTATATGGATACCTTGTTAGGCAGAAAAACAATCACCGTTGATGATCCGGCGTACGCTGGGTTATTCCAGACAAACTATTTTGCTAAAGAAGAATATAATGTTAGTTTTGGATATTTTCTTTATGACTGGCAACAACATATTGTTAATAACTCATTTTTGGCTACTATGATAAATGTTAGAAGTTTTCAAAAACATTTTGGCAATGAATTGTTACAAAGGTATTTCGTACCCAAAAAAGCAGTATTGAAAAAATATATGCCCGTAACAGAAGCTAATCCCAAGGACGCCCAAGATGCTCAAGATGGAGCGCACAGCCCAATTCTTACATATACCAGAGACATGACAGAAACTGCGGGCTGGTCCCCGGCAACCAACTATGATCCCAATCTTGCCACTAGTCAAGTTGAGCGAACTTCGGGCCCATCACCGAGCACACTGGGCGTCACGGTATCTCAGGCAGCCTATCCTGAAAAAGTAACAACCAACAGAAACAAGATTTTGCAACATTATTTAACTGAAAGAAATATGGGATTCCTTGCTGATACCCAAGAAGCCTCAGACAATAATGGCAAACTGATGGCATTTGAGTTTCAAAATATAGATCAGCATAGCACCATGCATGAATACAATCTCCCCACCTTGGACAAATATGATTATGAGGTACACATACAAGATGGGACAAAACAAGTAATGGTTGATCTTATTAGTCATTATTATTATCTCGGAGAAGCACTCAGAGCATATTTATTAGACGCGTCACAGGAGTGCAGCTATAATAATATTGATGGAGTATTTAACGATTTCTTCGCTGAGTCTATGGACGCCGAGTTTGCTGCCGCACCCGGTTCAGCGCCATGGCTTATGACCGCGGTCTCCTATATTAAAAATGTAGATTTTATGACAAATAAGTATGCCGGCGATCCAACGCAGATGTTGATAGCTGCGCGCAATCTTGTTCAAAAAATATCACCGAGATCGGGCACCCTAGAAGCTTTAAAGGCCTTTTATTATAATTATATTGATTTTTATGAAACATATTATTCTGAATCTTCTACTCTCGGTAAGTATATGTCGGAACCACGAGCTTGTCCGGACAGCGGCTATGCCGGCCCAAGCGCCTTTGCTACTCCATTTGTGCAGACACTGACTCTTGAAAACAGCTGGACGGACTCTACCTATTCTAATCAGTCTGAATCAGATCGCGATGCATTTATAAGTGTCATTAACGCTGAACAGACAAGATATAATGATGCACAAGCTGCCTATCATGAGGCGCTTCAATCAGTCCGCGGAGATGTCGCCGAGGATATCAAACTGCTTTTTGAGGAAAGGAAGCTCGTATACGAGGAAAAATTAGAGTATGAGGCCCAGCGAGTTAATTGGCAGGGCGGATGCTGGTACGTCTGGTGGTGGGATGCTTGGAATACAAAGAAAGATTTCTCCAAATATGGCAAAACAAGCCTTCAAGCACAAAACTACGACGTCGTAAAAGACGAATTTTCAGATATTGATCCCATGGGTATTGCCAATGATAAATACGGTTATGTTTGGATTGACCCACATTACGAAGACGATGTGGTAGATTGGTATGATGTTGAAAAATATGGTGAACCAACAGTTTATGCCAGCTATCGTCGCGACCTCGAGGGCGATATTAAGTGTAGGTTTATTAAACGAGCTTATAGATACCGCGCCAAAAAACGCAAACAAAAAGCAGGCAACGAAAAGGGTGAAAGAAGATATGGCTGGTTCTCCGGCAGCCCCAAAGGCGCCGGAAAACTCTACAACGGCCCTGATTTCCTGGTTGACGACACCAAACGTTACCTCAACTATTACCCCGAGGGGTCTACACCGCAGGGAGGTTATGAAAGACAAATCCCGGGCTTTGATGTCATCCGCGACTTCGCGAGTTACGATGAATATCTAAGAAAGGCCGCTTCCTCCATGTCCGGCGCCGCGACGGAATATTCTTCCGAAACATATACAACCGGCCAGCAGCACGAATCTGCAATGGATCAAGCTAATACTGGATTCAACGAATTAGACGACACAGAAACCAGTAATATTGGTGAAGATCACATCGGCCGCAAGATGGATTGAACAAGCAAAAATATAACATTAATACTAATTAAAAAAGGAGACAAAATCATGCCAAGACAGGTACGCCCCAAAGATCTAGCCAAAGCGCAAGAGGTAGCTGGTAGTACGACTGGTGCACGCAGAACTCAAATAAAATGCCCGGGCTGCAATAAAAGAACGGGCCCGGGCCAAAATATTCAAAATTTAAAACAAGCTAGAATGAATTTCGCCAACAAGGGACTTCTGGCCGAACCGCCTGACAACAGTACAGCTAACGACGATGCCCTAGGGATCCTCTCATCAATGGGGATTGGATTTGTTATGACGGCGCCAAAGGCACCCAGTCCTCGGTCTCCTGACAGCTCCGTTGCGCAATTTGCCGTTGATTTTTCACTATTACAGTTAGAGACAGATACTACAAATATACCAAATGCAAATTTGTTTGATAAAGTTAGTTTTGATAAGAAACAAGGGCCCCCACTTATGGTTAAAATAGGTGAATTATACAAAATCCCATCAGAGCTTGATGCCGCTGAGACCTCTAATATTTTTAAACCAGATGACAATCCGACAGATCTTGAAAAACGGCACAAACTTAGGATACAGAAAATCAACACTCCCAATGTTGTGCGATTGGTAGAGCAGATTACAAAACAACAGAAACGTATTTCAAAAACAAGTCCAAGACTTATGATACCACATTTTAAAATAGCATATGGAAAACAAGGAGGTTAAATAATGGGAGCACCATTTGGCGAAATGGCCGGCGCATACAAGGAATTAGCGGATGAGGATCTCGTGAGGGATCTAGAAGCTGACAACAAGCCCAAGGTTGCCAATTTTGCATCACCCGATTCCTCCCCGGAATCTCAAAATATTTTTGGTGGTGGCTCATATTCAATTATAGGCTATGATCAAGAAACGTTTGAGCCGTTAACTGCTAGATCAACAACCAAACGGTTGGGGGACTTTAGCGAAAGAACTAATTCTGAAATTGCGATCGGATGGACGAGGAATTCTGTATATAATTCCGTCCAGCAAGGTGAAAGCGTATATGCCAAAACTTATTATCCTATTGGTGACCCCCCAATTATGGTTACCGTTAATACCAATGGTGAAGACCCCTCCGGCGACTTTTGGAAATGCGACCATGGTTCATACGCTGCCTCAGCCGGCTATACAACGGATGAACTTGAACGTGCTGACTTCACCGTCGTTGAGGCAGCCACACGACCAAAAAATGTTATAATTGAGGCCACAGATGGTGTAAGATACTGTATGCCTTTCCAAAAAGCCAAAGCAACTTCCGGGAAGCGAGCTACTCTAATAGATGACTGGGCCGATAGCATCGCGCGCGGCGATGGTCGACCCGGCGGCGGATTTGCGACGGCCGGTTACCACCTCGATCCATATACTGGTGAATATGTGGAGTCTACAGCCGGCGAACCCCAAAACAGCGTATTGCCCTTTCCAGACTGGATCCGCGCTGTCGAAAATTCTTCCGCGGTATTGTCTTTTAAAGTACCTTATCCTTCTACAATCATTGATCGGATGGAAAACGTGCCCGGTACCCCGGCAACCTCAGAGGCTACGAGTCTTCAATTTTTTAAAGAAGACCGCCTCAAATCACTTTATAAGGAACGACAAGTACCTCGCGAAAATGAATTTAAAGTTACCTACAATATATTAGAAGAAGAAGCACTTAAGGCTCGGTTCGGCCAACCAAATGATCTGAATACAACATTAAACAACTTGTATATGGGGATGGCAAATTTTTTGGCAACGACCTTTATTGAGGTGGCGTACACGTTTAAGAAAGTAGATACACAACAATTGACTCCGGAACAAATCACGCCCGCTAATTTGGCGTTATCGTCAGGTACCAATATTCAAGCGGCGATAGCCAGTACAGACGATGCTGAATTCTCTACAGCAGGATATTACCCATCTCATTATGTTGACACATATAGTGGTGAAGCTTATAGGGCGCCCGAAACTCCAACAGGAGGATTTTTTGATCTTAGTTATTACTATATGATGAACCCGACGCTGGTCCCAACCTCCTCCGACACCGCCGGCTTTGACGCAGCCGAAATGGAAGAAGCACGAGACGCCGGCTCTAAGGCAGATTGGAGGCCCGGCGACGGCGGTGGTGGCTTGCCCACCGGCGATGGGGGCATGTACTAATGAGTTTATATACCAGAAAACTTAGAATTTTTGATAAGAACTTAATTTCTGGATCGTCTGATTCTTTGCGTACAGCGCTTGGGGGAAGCTGGCAAGTAGTTAGCTCTTCCGAGAGAGGATCGGAGTATACGCTAGAATCGGTTTATCGCGCGGAACCCATATCGCCCGGGCACGACACCAAAATCGTTCCCGTAGAAATGTATCCAAATCCATATATAACTTATGTATTGAGGTTTGATCATGAACAAAATATTATAAGAAGCCAACATTATGCTTCAAAAGTCGTGCAGCCAATTATAAAGTATCCTATTAGAATATACGGGAACAATAAGTTAATAAAAAACGATAAACACTGGCAAGCAATCTGGGCCGGCGGAAATTTTAATAATCAAGTGTACGGCGCCTTATACTCGGGTGAGGAATACTATGATCATTGGTTTGATTATTCATTGCCATATGAAGCCTTGCAACTAAGAGAATCTAATATAGAAAATAAAGACTCTTTTTCAAATATTGAAATAGGATATGAATACAACTATTATTATAAAGAATATGAAGAGTATTTGTCAACACTGGATAACGAGCTTCTTATACCAAATGCATATATTTTACAAACTGTTAGCTCAATTGACGATGTTTATTTGGGTGATGAAGCACGTCCCGCAGTGTCTCTAGAGGATTATAGCTATTCACAGTGTCAACCTGATATACTCAATTATATAAATCGTGAAAGTGTGTGGCCCACAAGTACCACTTTACAATTCCTTAAAACTGTCAAAGATTATCACAATATGATGGCTGCGAAACCAACAGAATTTTCATACATGGGTGAATCACAAGTACTTAAGCATTATTATAACACTCTAGACGTTGCACCTTTAAATGATAAAACAGAGGCGTATGTCACTCAAAAATTAAAAAATATAATATTTGATCATAACTCATTACAAAAAGAGTTTCTAGAAATATTGGACAATAAGAAAGCTCTGCCGATGTACACTAAAGTTAAGTTGCCGCCTCAAGGCTCCGGCCCCATAACCGATAGTGTGATAAACAATGATGCCTCCGCTAAATTTTTGTTGACACTTAAGGATTTATTTGTCGATAAATCAGCAGCCCTGCAAACCACTACTACGTCCTTCTCGGTACAAGAGACACAAAATCTAAATCCCAACAAAGAAAGCAACGAGTTTTACAATGCTGATATAAAGTTAGTAGATATGGGTAAATTGTTATTTCATATGAGAGAAAATTATTTGAATACTTCAGATGACTTCTATTGTGTTGGTAATATGAACGAACCCACAAAGAGAGCCCTATATGATAAAGATGGCTTTTTTAGACACTTGAATACAATCGCGATGACCTATGCTTTGACGGAATATCTTGATTATGTTGACGATGACATATATTTAGAGAAGATCAAAAGCCCCTATTTTGAATCCGTACGAGAATCAAGCTTCGCTGAGACCATGGCGTACCGGGTTGAAAAGATTGGCGGCCCAGCAACCGGCGATGGTCAATCTCAAAACGTTCTGCAAAACTTTTATCTCATGAATGCTCACGACATCCATAGGGCAGAAATTCTTGACACTCAGGTGAAATATGGTGAAGAATATACTTATAAAATCTACGCTTACGTGCTTGTGAACGGATCTAGATATCAAGCTAGCGATTTGAGAATTACAAAGGTTATATCTGATTTGACTGTTGAAACTATGAACCCCCTATACTGTCTTGAATTTTATGATCCGTTTACTGAAGAAAGAAAAGATAAGTTAATTGATATTATGAGACCGGGCGCCCCACCGGCGAAAAGGCCCTCCCTTGCTGCACGTGCTTTAGAAAATGAATTCGCAACAGATGCACAAGTTGCTAGCGAACATTACAAATATTTGGCCGATTTAAATATTGCAATCCAGCCGTCGCTGAAATTGCTTGAAATCCCGGTAGCTACAAAGACAGTTAGGGTTCTTGATCACCCAACTAGTCCCGCATATGCCCTTCCTTTCCCGGTTGATGATGATTCTAGCAGAATTGGTTTTGAGATTGAACACCGGGCATTTGAAAAACTCCCATATCCGGCGGTCTTGACAGAAGAAGAAGAAAAAAACAAAGGAGATTATTTAGCCTCTAATAGTTTTACTGAAACTACCGAATTAGAACGAGAGTCTGCCTCCATCGCGCGATACCTTGAAATTTATAGACTTGATCATAAACCAACGAGTTATAAAGAATTTGAAGGTAAGCGAGTATCTTTGCTTGATCTAGCGAATTATAAAGCCATGGCCGAATATCTACCGGATTTCCACCACTGGGCGCCCGAGGGCGACCATGAGAGTGTCCTAGCGATGGCGCCCCGTCAGCCGGCTATCAGAGGCGGCCCCGGCGGACCAAAAATAGTTTTGAAAGATATATCAGTTGCCTCGGAAGCACTATTTTATGACAAGATACAGCCAAATAAAAAATATTATTATACTATGAGATTTCTGAATGAACGCGAAGAGCCGGGTTACTTCAGTCCTGTATATCAGGCCGAGCTTGTGAGTGATGGCGGTTATATGTATCCCATTTTTGATACCATTTATCCGCACGATTTGGTGCCCGACGTTGCGATTAATACAACAAAAGAATTTAAAAAACTAGTTAACCTTGTACCAAATATTCAGCAACTGCTATTAAATACCGATGGCGTTGATTATTCCAGACCATCATATAGTCAAAAAGAAAAAATCAAAGTCGGACTTGCGGAAGACCCCATTTGGGATAAAACCTTTAAGATTCGTTTAACTTCAAAGAAGACGGGCAAAAAAATTGATTTGAACATTACTTATAAATTGTCAAGGGGATAAACAATTTTGACTACTATTTATCAGGAGAGAGGAAAATAAATGGCTTTTTTAGATAACAGCGGAGACATTGTTCTCGATGCAGTTTTAACAGATTTAGGTCGCAAAAGAATGGCAGAAGGTAATTTTAGAATTACTCAATTTGCTTTAGGTGACGACGAAATTGATTATAGAATTTATAACAAAAATCATCCGTCCGGTTCGGCATATTATGATTTAGAAATTTTACAAACACCGGTATTAGAGGCTTTCGCCTCTTCAAATGCAAATATCAACTATGGTTTGGTCAGCTTCAATGGTAATTTGAACCTGCTTTATATGCCAACACTAAAAGTGTGGGATAAAACCGTCGGTATCAAAGGGCCCGCGGTTCAAAGAACTAGCAGTGGCATCTATTACGTCTCGGTTAATGCCCAGACTGGTGATGCCCTCAAATCCGCATTAGACACCGCTCACGGAGCAGGCAATGGTGTTGGTTATTACCAAGCCCCGGGAAGTGGCGATACTGCTATCTATATAGAGACCGGCATTGATTCCCTTAATGCTGATCCGCCGAGAACAGTGGGGCGCACCAATAAACAAGCATACCTTTCAGATCAACATCTAATAGATAATAATATGGATATATCAATGGATACGAGATTTTTGAACGGCGTGGCACATCCTTCCCCAGCTAATTCTCAATGGCTATATCCAGCCAAAGGTGATTCACAGATTAAGATAGCGTTCGGAAGCCGAGTTCGTGCGGGTACCAATAGGATAGGGATCTCTAACTATGGCACAGCCATTGTACCCACTATCACCACCCAAATTTCTGCCCGTGCAGATGGTTCTACAGCAGCAGATGACTATTCAGCTATTAATGGCCCTAGTGGTGTTATTACCTGTCTCTCTTTCACTGTACACCCAGATCTTAAAGATAGCGCTGCAAAATATGCCCTATATGGAAAAACTAGCCAAGATTTGTTTAGTGATGGCAACACATATGATTATATTGACACCACTGTGTACGCAGTTGGAAAAACATCGGGTGTCACAGCACACATACCTATTAGAGTAGTAAGGAAAGTATAATGGAGTTTACTAATGCCTAACCAATTTCAGCCGTTTAATTTAAGTACGGACATCATCACGACAAAGACATTGCTTCACGAAGCAATCCCCATGACCGGAGCTATTTACAAGTTCGGTACGGGCTCTTATATTGAAGAAAATATCAAGAATTTTAGCCACGGACAATTTCAGTCCGTCTATGATTATCCCTATTTGAGTTCTTCTGCAAACCACATTTTTGATTTAACAGTGGGCTACGACGAAGCTTCTGCGCTGAGTGGTTCTGCAAGTATTCAAAACGCTAAAAAGATCAATATGTATAATTCTATGGCCCAAGTGCTGCTGGGTTATAGTAAAGATACGGGCGAGTTCGTTGAAAGATTCGAGTCTGACTTAAATATCTCAGATAACACCAATCAAATGCTTGAAGTAGTATTCGTTAACTTTTCTAGATTATTAACAAAAGACCAGATCAAAAAGGGTACCTTTAGTATGACAGTGGCTACGGGCTCATGGGCTGACGCTACCACCGCCGGCGCCGTTGTCACCATAGCTGATGTTAGTGCTTCTGATAACCAAGGTACAGTCGCTGCGCTCGGCGGCGAGTATGGCATTCTCTATGCCCAAGACGGTGTTTTGGCTACAAAACTTGGTAGGGCTGAAGTCGGCAACATTTTCTATCAAGCAGGAATTGCGGTTTTAACTGCTTCGATTTTTAAGAATGATCTGGGTGGAAAAGCCGAAGCGGACACACTTAACGTTGATTTTAATGGCGATTTTTCATGGAATCAGGGGGATTTGGACGCGAATACTAAGGGCGTCGTCGCGACCCTCTCGGGTTCTTCGATCTCCGGTGCCTGCAACGCATTCCGCCACAGAATCACGAACATTGCTTTCAACAATACAACAGAAATTAACTCAAATATTTTCTTCTGTCGCGTACCTTGGAATAAATTCAATTACAGCACAAACCCAACATATGTTTCGGGCGCCGCGATTGTTGTTAAAAACATCTCTAGTGATATTCCAATTTCATATGTAACCACTGTGGGCATGTATAGTGCCGCCGGCGAACTGTTAGCTACTGCCAAACTGTCTGAGCCGCTGCGCAAAGATCCAACAAATGAATTAACCCTCCGCGTCAGGCTGGATTACTAAGGGGGCCGTTATGTCCCTAAAGAAGTTCTCGGACAAAGATATTATAATCAACACAATGCGCGCTCACCCGCGCGTTGAGTTTTTAATATTTGATAGTCGCGTGTTTTACAATAGCATACCAGAGCAGTCTGGTGTCTTGTCACACGACGTCTATAATGTTCCAGAAGGCCACATAAGTTTATATGAGTATAATATTGATCGCGTGATTGACCGCGGTACCCCCGGAAAGCCGTCAACCGCGAAGTCAATTTACCCGTTTATTACAAAGGATTCCGCCGGCGCTAGTTTCAGAACAGCTAGCCCAGCCAGTTACAGTAATGAATTTGTTTATGGTGACACGATAACAAGTAGTTATCCGATGTCTGCCTCTATACATCGGTATTACATGGCTAACCCCAGTCAAAGAGACACAATTGTTGACACCAACACCGGCACTAGAACAAGTGAAGGTACACCAATTCATCCGTTTTATTTTGCTTTGAAGAACAGGCTGGATTTTTATGGAGCAACCCGAAGCCGCCACTATTTGGTAGAATCAAAAGGCGGCACCATGGGCGCCGCTGATGGAGGGTACTGGAACTGGAACAAAGATAATCAAATTATTAATTTAGTCTCAATTCCATCAATATTTTATGGCACCCAATTGCAACCCGGCACCGTCTCTCTTAAATGGTATTTTACAGGCTCACTTGTTGGTGAACTTAGAGATGAAAAGCGAAATGGAGAACTTGTGCAGGTCGGGCCCCCGGGTTCCACTGGTTCAGGTTCTGTGGCTGGTGTTGTCCTTTACGACGAAGGTTTCTTATTGTTAACAGGGTCTTGGCAACTTGAGGGCGATTCCATCCCGATCAAAAGTGACACAACCAGTGACAGACCACGGTGGATTTATTTCGGCGCCGGCGCACTAGATGGTGTTAATCAATCGACCGCCGGCGGCAATTTTGTATCTGCTTCTTTTAATCTGTCCTTTAGGGGACAAACAGATACACAGGTTGTTACTATGTTTGCGCATGCTAAAAAGGGCGAAGTGAATTATTCTAATAATCCGTCATATATAAAATATGGACAAAAGAAGGTTTCAATTTCTTCTTCGGCAGTATACCAAGAAAATGAAAACAAATTGATAGTTAATATGGTATCATCAAGTTATATGGGCCATAATGCTGATTTTAAAAGACAAGTATACATTTCAAGAATTGCAATATATGATGAACATAAAAACTTAATAGGTGTAGCAACTTTAGCTAACCCAGTACTGAAAAATGAAGATGATGATTATTCGTTTAAATTGAAAATAGATATATAATGAAACCAATAGTAATAATAGCTCCAAAATTTTTGAAAGCGATTTCTTGGGTAATTGATATTTGTGCAATTACACTATACCCATTTATTATTTCGCGCGAAGACATGTCACCTGATGTTTTAAATCATGAAAGTATACATATTGCTCAACAAAAAGAACTTTTTGTGGTATTCTTTTATTTGTTATATGGTTGGGATTATCTAAAGGGAATGATAAAGTTCAGAGATAAAGAGGTAGCATACCACAGGATTCGTTTTGAACAAGAAGCGTACGCTCAAATGTTCAATGAATACTATCTAGACAACAGAAAACCATATAGTTGGCGAAAATATAGGGTTTAAAATGATTTTAGGAATTGATATAAGCACCAGTATTACTGGTTTTGCTATTGTTGCTGAAGGACAATTGGTTTTTTATGATTCAATTGATCTAAGAAAATACAAAGATGTGTTTGAGAAAACAATAACAATTAAAGAAAAACTACTTGATTTATATGAGATGTACCAATGCAACAATGAAGATGTGGCGGGTCTTGGAGATTCTAAATATCCCATTGAACATATTTATATTGAACAGCCTTTTACGTTTTTTAATTCTGGTGGATCTTCCGCTAAAACTATGGCTACGTTACAAAAGTTTAATGGAATTGTATCTTGGGTTGTATATGAACTTTTTGAAATTAAGCCCAAATTTATCGGTGCCACGTCCGCAAGGAAGCTTGCCGGAATCAAAGTCCCCCGCGGTCAGAAGGCCAAACAAGTGGTATTAGAACATCTTTTAGAAACCGAGCCGGCCTTCAAAATTGAATATACAAGGTATGGAAACCCCAAGCCAGAATCTTACGATAGAGCAGATGCTATTATAATAGCTCAAGCCGGTTATAATACAGAATGTTCTTGACAAATAACTCTTCATGTGTTATCTTACACATGATGTTCTTTCATCAACCTAGGAGATAAAAATGAAAGCAGAAACAGGACACAGAGTTCGTGTCCATTATAAGGGTACCTTAATTGATGGTACCGAATTTGACAACTCACGCACACGCGGTGAAACTTTAAATTTCAGTCTTGGCACCGGAACCATGATTGAAGGTTTTGAGAACGCCATTGTTGGCATGACTGCGGGAGAAAAGACTGTAGTCAATCTCTCTCCAGAAGAAGCCTACGGGCCTATAAACCCCGATGCACTTCGCCCAGCGCCAAAATCAGCTTTTGGGGCTGATTTTGATTTTGTGGTGGGAGAAGTAGTTCAAGGAAATGGTCCTGAAGGATCTTTTTTGGCCAAGATTCACGAGATCTTGGAAGATGAGGTTGTATTAAATCTCAATCACCCGTTAGCTGGAGAGGAGTTAACTTTTGAGATCGAATTGGTGAGTGTAGGTCACCCACCGGAAGCAACTCCAGACATTACATTCACTGACTGGAGTGCTGGCATGAAGAAGGCTGAACTTCTTGAAGTTGCAAAGTCGCGAGGCTTGCCGGTCAACACAAAGTCCACCAAGGCTCAAATTATTGACGCCTTACAAGCACAGTAAAATTAAAACCCCGCTTCGGCGGGGTTTTTACTTGACATGAACACCAATTCATGATAAATTTGCTTTGAGGGCATATGAATAAGAAAGAAGCAAAGAGAATATTATATGAAACGTTTGGAAACAACATTGACAAAGGACAGGAACTTCTTTTCACGTGTCCTGCGTGCAATCACCACAAGCGTAAATTCTCTATTAATTTGGATAAAAATGCTTTTAAGTGTTGGGTTTGTGATTATCGCGGTCGTAATATTAGGCGGGTTATTAGGCGTTTTGGTTCTTTTACACAACTCCAGCGGTGGGACGAAATTACAGTTCGGACAGACTTGGAGAAGTTTAATGAACTCTTTGATGAATACGAGCCTGAAACAAGGAGTGAGAAAATACAATTACCAGAAGAATTCGCAACACTCTGCACAAACAAAGTCCCAGCAACAGGTGCTTACGCCCTCAAATATTTACTCAAAAGAGGACTTACAAAAGAAGACATAATTAAGTGGAAGATAGGTTTTTGTTTTAGCGGCGAATATCGCAACAGAATCATTATTCCATCTTTTGACGAAGATGGCGATTGTAGCTACTTTATCGCGAGATCCTATACTGGGGACTCCTATAAGTATAAAAATCCAAGAGCATCCAAGGATATAGTGTTTAACGACCTATATATTGACTGGAATAGAGACCTAGTATTGGTCGAGGGAGTTTTTGATGCACTTGTCGCCGGAAATGCTGTTCCTATATTGGGCTCAACCCTACGCGCCGGGTCCGATTTATTACGAAAGATTGTACGAAATGACACCCCAATCTACGTCGCACTTGACCCAGATGCAGCCAGCAAAGAGAGGAGGATTATTGAAATGCTTCTTCGATATGATATTGAACTTTACAAGATTGATATTTCTGGGTTCGAAGATGTAGGCTCAATGCCTAAAGAAGTGTTTGCTGAAAGAAAGAATAAAGCCTCCTTTATCGATAGAGACAACTATTTACTGCTAGATTTACTATCGGCGGTATAGCATGAATATCACAGAGTCAAAACTTAAACAAATTATTTTAGAAGAAATAGTTGATAATTTTTTAGAACAAATAATTGAAGAAGAATTGGATAAATTTCTTCTTGAAAATGATGAAGACTTGCAAGCATACAAAAAGGAACACCGCCGCGACTTGGTTTCTAGAATTAAAAAAGGTCTACTCCCCCTAGCAGTTGTTGGCGGTTTGTTGGCTGTTCTCGGAGACCGAAGTTCCGATTTATCTGATATTAAAGCTGCTGAACGCGCGGCTGCAGAAGCTAGCGTAGAAGCTGAAAAACAACTGTCCGGCCACGCATTAGAATCAGTTAATGACCTGCTAGGTTCATCAGCCAACTTTATGTGGAATATAAGCCCAGATGCAGACAAGGGTTCTGTAGGTGGTGAAGCAGGTCAAGATTTTAGTGATAGAGTATCTCAAATGCAAAACTTCCCTATTTTCCAAGATTACGATGGTGGTCGCACACAAATGTTTTCACAAGAATACGGCGTTTTGCTGAAATTACAGAAAGACATTAAAAACCAAATTGCCAAGGGTGTAACCAGCAAGGCAGAACTAAGGCCGGGTATTGATCTTGACACAGTTAGGGATGCCGATATGTCCAAAGAACAATATGCACAACAGTATAAACAGTTATATGATTTACCAGATTTTAATCCCGCCAAGGTAAGTAAAGGCGAAATTGGTGGAAACCAAGCACAAATGCAAAAGGCATCTCAAGGCGGTATAAAATTCCTTAAAGGTAAGGGTGAATCTTTCGGATACGAATCTTACCCCTTGTTAGATATGGTGAATCCTGAACTTCCAAATGCAGGCATGTCTGCTTCTCAATATTACATGCAAATGTTTAATAAAATTACCGGCCAAAACGTCGGTAAGTAAAATATTAACAGAAAAAGCTTGCATTTATCCACAGACATGATATACTAATAGTAGCTTGGGAGGGCTGTGCTATGAACAAAGTTGTTTTCTTTATCTTTAAAACACTTCTGGACGCCACTGTTTTGGCCGCCGCGTATTACAGTACCCTATTTTTACTCAAAGCTATTAATTAATAGGAGAGTATATGGGCATTAAGATTGCGCATGTATCGGATATCCATGTCCGAAAATTGAAGTATCATAAGGAATACCGTGCTGTATTTGAACAGCTTTACGAAAAACTAAAAGAAGAAAAACCAGATATTATTGTTAACACCGGTGACACCTTTCACACTAAACTTGATTTGAGCCCCGAGGCGATTCGTATGATGAGTGATCTGTTTGTTAATTTAGCAGACATCGCACCATACCATATAATTCTTGGTAATCATGATATGAACCTTAAGAATAGCGGAAGACTGGATGCAATAAGCCCTATTGTGGATAATCTGAAGCACCCCAATATTCATTTTCACAAATATTCAGATGTTATTGAAGTTGCTGACGGAATTGATCTACATGTGTTATCTATTGTTGATCCAGAAAATTGGCAAGAGACGTTGCCGGAAGACCGCACGAACATCGCCCTTTATCATGGCTCTGTGGTTGGCTCAGTCACCGACAGTGGTTGGATGATGACTCACGGTGATATTGACATGGAAACCCTTGAGAAATACGACTATGCGCTCTTGGGTGATATCCACAAGACTAATCAAAAGATTGATAATGATGGGAAAGCAAGATACCCGGGCAGTTTAGTACAGCAGAACCATGGTGAAAGCAACGACAAAGGTTATTTGATATGGGAGATAGAAGACAAAAACAATTTTGATACCCGTCATGTATCTCTTATAAACCCCAAGGCGTTTATTACAATAGAACTTACGCGGAAGGGCCGCATGCCCAAAAACACCGCGGTTCCTACCGGTTCACGTTTACGACTAGTCAGCAATAACAACCTGCCTTTAGATGTAATGAAACGTGCAGTGGATATCGCTAAACATAGATTTAAGCCTGAAAGCATTTCGTTTCTTAACAGAGCATCAGGCCAACGTGGCAATGTAGAAGAGTTAACAGATGGTCTTAAGACCGAGAACCTACGTGATATCAAAGTTCAAGAAGAATTGATCAGCGAATATCTGAAGGATTACCATATTACAGATGATATATTAGAAAGCGTTTATGAATTAAATAGAAAGTACAACGTGATCATTGAAAAAGAGGAAGACGTCTCTCGCAACATTAATTGGAAATTGATAAATTTTGAATTTGATAATTTGTTTAATTACGGTGAAGAAAATAATGTTTGTTTTGATACACTGGATGGGATCGTTGGTATATTTGGCAAAAACTTCTCAGGCAAAAGTTCTGTTGTAGATGCCGCCTTATGGACATTGTTCAATACAACCTCTAAGAATGAGCGCAAAAACCTTAATGTAATTAATCAAAACAAAGATCACGGCCGCGGCAAATTAGAAATTCAAATTAATGATAACCTTTTCATGATTGAAAGAACAGCCACGAAATATGTTAAGACGCTGAAGGGGGAGAAAACACAAGAAGCTAAGACTGAGCTAAATTTTGAAGTTCACAATTGTGCCACCGGCGAGACAACATCTCTAAATGGCTTAACACGTAATAACACGGATGCGAATATACGTAAACACTTTGGCACAATTGAGGATTTCAACGTATCATCATTAGCCTCACAACATGGTTCACTGGCATTTATCGACGAAGGTTCCACGCGTCGTAAGGAAATCATTGCCAAGTTTTTAGACTTAGAGATTTTTGATAAAAAGTTTAAATTGGCGAAGGAAGAATCAGTTGAAGCGAAAGCATATCTTAAAAAATTAGAAGATAGGGAATATGAGGCTGAAATTGAAGAAGCACTCAAAAATCTGAAAAACTGTAAAAATCAAATTTTAAAACAAGAAAAGATTGTAAAATCTAAAGAAAAAGTTTTAAAAGAGCAAGAAGCAAATTTGGCTGAGGCTGACAAACAAATTTCAGACATCCCCGCGGAGGCAATTGATATCTTCGATATTTATCGTGCTTTAGAAAAGAATCAAAAACAGATTAATTTATTGTCTAATAAAATAATTGAAGACTCAACAACTCTCAAAAATGAAAAAGCCCGATATGATAAAATAACTATTCTTATGGGACAGCTTGATTACGATGCTTTGCTTACACAGCAGACACAAATCACCGAGACTAACCATAAATTAGCTGAGTTTACAAGTTTGTTAGATTCCGCAATAAGCAAAGAACGATTGCTGGATGATATACCTTGTGGTACATCATATCCTACGTGTAAGTTTATAAAAGATGCACATATTGCAGTCGCAACAATACCTGAAATGAAAACCGAAGTAGTACAATTAGAGAAGACCTTGTCTGCCTTGGCTCCCACAATCGTTTCGGATCACATAGAGAAATTTAAGAAACTGCAGAACAAAAAACAAGAAACAGAGATTTTGATTAACGATTTAAAAATGAGTATTGAAAGAAACAATATCGCTCTTGAGAGGATCAATAACTCTGTTTCTGATTTGACCGACAAAAAGATGGCCTATGAGCAAAACAAAGAAGCTATTGAAAATCTTGAAAAACTGCTCAACAATAAAGAAGATTATGAACAGAGTATTATTAAGGTGAGACAAAGTATCAAAATAGAAACAGATAAGACCCTTGGTCTCTATAAAAAGGTGGGCTCATTTGAACAACAATCTGAAAATTTGAAAGAATTAAAAGCAGAGTATATTCAGCTGGAAAAAGAGTTCTCAGCTTATGATTTATTTATGCGTTGTATGCACTCCAATGGTATTGCTTATGACATTATCAAAAAGAAAATGCCTGTTATTAATTCAGAAATTGCCAAAGTATTAGCCAATATTGTAGATTTCGAAATTTTCTTTGAGACATCAGGAAATAAATTTGATATCTTCATCAAACACCCACAGTATAACGAGCGCCCAATTGAGATGGCATCTGGAGCAGAGAAAACAATGGCCGCCATGGCCATCCGCTTGGCACTTTTGAGTGTTTCATCATTGCCTAAAAGCGACTTGTTTATCCTTGATGAGCCGGGTACCGCACTAGACGAAGAAAATATGGAGGGTTTTATTCGGATCTTGGAACTAATTAAAGTGTATTTTAAGAACGTTTTGCTGATCTCGCACCTTGATTCGCTCAAAGATTGTGTTGACATGCAAATCGTGATTGAAAAGAAAGACGGATACGCAAGAGTAAACCAATAGGAGATTACAAAGTGAAAATTAGTAAGTCGCAACTTAAACAAATTATTAAGGAAGAGATAAAAGAGGCAATTAACTTCGACGCCCCCGCAGGAAAAAGCGTTTACGAACCAGAGCCCGAACCAGAGAAGTACCCGGATATGTCAGAGCCTTATGATCCTTTCTACAACGACGATGTTGAGGTTGATAAGGCGAAACTTGCCACAGATATGAAAAACGCATTGAAATATTTCAGTGTAGATCATATTGCGAGTTCACTTGAGAACGGTCTTAAGTATATGGGACGCCCGGGCAAAGAAGCTTTCATTGAGATTTCTCAGATCTTTGCAGAACTTGGTAAACCACATCACGGAAAGCATCAAGCTTAAAGGAATAAACAATGTCAGACGAAAACGACGATAAAAACGAATTTGATTTTCTGCCTCCCGCAGAACCACCTCCCGCGTTTGCGCAGGAGAAAGACAGTTACCACGAAGAAGTAGATGCAGAAGATTTCGGCATGGTTGAGGATTTCGGATTACAGATGGAATACTCTGATGAAGATTTACTCCCCGAGAACACAGCACCCTCATCTATCAATGTTGGTTTCGTTGGTGTCGGCGGTGGAGGCAATAAAATGGCGAATGCGTTTATTGAACTTGGATTCAACAAAACGCTACTCGTAAATTCAACAGGTAAAGACATTCCAAAGAATGTAGAAGAGGATCACGTTGTCCTCATCCCCGATTCAGACGGGATTGGAAAAAACGTAGACTACGGAAAAGAGGTTTTAAGTCAAAATGGTGCAATTGTTGAAGATGCCCTCCGCATCAAACTCGGTAAAGTTGATTGGCTATTCGTCCTTGCTGGCGGTGGTGGCGGTACCGGTAGTAGTGTTACCGCTCTGCACCCTGTCTTTGAGCGTTACATGCGCTCTGTGCAGTCGAGCGGCAAGGTCGTTTACATAGTCTCATGGCCAACCGCACAAGAAAACCTTAACCCCACAATCGCTCGTAATGCGTTGACACTGGCAAATGACGTTGCTAAACATCCGCATATCGTTCTTGATAACGAACGAGCTACACGCTTACTGCGCGGCAGAATCGGCATGCTTGGCATGTACCCTGTCGCCAACACAACTTTTGCTAAGTCACTTGCCCAAGTGTTAAAGCTCTCCACTGAGGATTCACCGATCCAATCTTTTGACAGCAAGGATTTGGAAACATGTTTGGGCAATGACGGTCGTGCCTTCTTGGGCTCAACTATGATAAAAGATCCAAATACAGCTAAGCTTGGATCGGTGATCCTCCATAACTGCATGAATCGTTCTGCATGCCCTCCCCCCAAGGGAAAGGCTGCTGCAGGCTCGTTAGTGCTGGTTGTGTCAGAAGAGATGGTGGCTGATCCAAAAGTCAGCAAGAATATTGAGTCGGCAATCGCTTATGTCGGCGGCCGATGCGAGACACTTTTCTCTGGCGTTTATGTCAGAAAGAATGTGCCCGGATTGATTGCGATACTAAGTATGAATGGATTAGCAACATGAAAAAACTATTTGAAAATTGGCGAAAGCACATAAAAGAAAATACAGAACAAGAGCTTAAGCAACTGAAGGCCATGGCAGATGAGGGCCTCATATCTCCCGAAGAGTATAAAGCAGAGCTTGCACGCTTTAAAAGACAGCAAGCCGGCGAACCTGAACCAAAGACAAAAGATCCCTTCAAAAATACTTACGTTGCAACCGCCGACGATGTCGCCGCCGACAAGAAAGCCAAAGCAGCTGCTTCCGGCCCTCAAGGCTTTGAGAGTACCGCTGTGTCGCCAGCAGCGAAAGGCGGCCAGCAAGCAAAAGCAAATCCAGCAGCAGTAAAACAGGCAACAGTCAAGGCGTCTGCTTTGGCCGGCCAGCTGCAGCAGGTGCTAAAATCGCTACAGGGCGCCCTCGGCGAAGCTAAGATCCACTTTGATCATTTGATTGTCGAAACAGGTAACACGGAGCAGGGAATTCTTGCTGCTTATCAAAATGTCTTGAAAGGGGCACGAAGCAGAACCCCGCAAGCCCCAATTAAAGTTAATTGGATCGAGGAAGAACAAAAGTTTTTAGTTGTAGACGGCTTACACAGATTGGTTGAGTTTATAGAGAACGGGCAAACATCCTGCTATTGCGAAATTGATTGGAATTCAGGTAGCGGTAAATGGAAATTGCCCATCAAAGAAGAAAGATTTGAAAACTTTTCATTAAATGAACTGAAAAGAAGCATGAATGGATTGGCAACATGAATTTATTAAAAACACTTTGGAATAAATTAGTAAAGAAGACTTCTGTATCTCCCACACTTGTAGTAGTACAGGAAGAGGAAGATGCTGGTGACGTAGCCGAGATATTCACAGCTTTGTGTGTTGAAGCTGGAATTCAAAAGAAGTGGATTATTAAATATAATATGGCATCTATATTCTTTGAATGGTACAATGGTCCCGCAAACGCAGAAAGTATTATGGATTCAATCGCCCAATTTAAGCATGAAACACCGGCCTTGGCCTCAAAGCTGGCAAAACTTAAGTAATGCCTTACAAGCGCGTCGGCAAGTGTATATACAAGAAAATGCGAGATGGCTCACAGGGTAAAAAGAAGGGCTGCTCTAGCTCTGTTTCAAAAGCTAAAAGATATTTAAAAAAGCTGTATTCTGTTGAAGAAATTATTCGTGAAGAATTAAAAAACATATTAAAAGAGAGGTAATAATGATGGCAAAAGCACAAGCATTTGTAGACAGTTGGTTAGAAAAATTAACATCGCGCAAGTTGATGGTATGGTTAACGGCTACGGCGTTGACCTTCACAGAGCACGTCACCAGTGAAGACTGGGTGATTATCTCAGCAATCTATATTGGGGGCCAAACGGTTATCGATGGTATTGCCCGGCTAAAGGGATATAATGATTAAGCAGAAGATACTAGAATTTGCTCTGAAGAATTGGAAGGCAATACTAATAGTATTGCTTTTGACCGTTGTGGCTCTCAAGAACGGTCACGACTATAAACTTATGCAGACCGCGTATGAAACTCAAATAGAATCTCACGAAGCCCAGATAGAAGGCTTAAGAGAAATCCACAAGCGAGAAATAGAAAAGAAGCAATTATTAATGGAGAGCTTTATAGAATCAATTGCGGCGATTGAAGAAGAGTATGAGAAGGCTCAAGAAGAACTTGAAGGACTTCGAGAAAAAAAGAATAACGAATATAAAAGAAAGTTCAGACATGATAAGGAAGCACTAATTAAAGATATAGAAACTAAATTTGGTATTGAGTATGTTCCTTAAACTTCTTATAATGTTGAGCCTCTCAGCAAGTGCGACTGAGCCGGCTAAGTTTACCTTCCTAGAATACAAGGCGCCAGCGCCGTTTACCGGCGTTCTTTTTGACGAGAAAGCAATGGCAAAAATATTAGCAGACTATGACACATACAAGTATTCGTGTGATATCAAAACCGACTATCAACTAAAAATTCAAAAAGAAGAATACGAATTCAAATTAGAGGATCTGAGAATTGAACATAAAGCCTTAACAGATGAATACGATTTGTTTATACTACAGAAAGATATGGAAATTAAAGCTTTGGCTAATTCACTAAAAAAAACTTCTCCGCGGCACAAATGGTTGTATTTTGCTGGTGGGATCCTCGTTGGTACTGCGGCATCATATGGCGCATATAGAGCCATAAATGACAAATAAAAACTACGATCAAATTGCTGCTGTAGAAAAAGCTATAGCTGAGAAATACGGCGATGAGGCTATTCAAAACCCAAAAGCCAATTGGGATGAATCCAAAGAGAAAGATTATCTTCGGCAGATGAAAGAACTGTACCAGAAAGCGAAGCAAAATGAACAGTCTGCCGAGAAAATAGATATTAATGGAATAAAGGTATCGAAAAAACTACTTAATAGAGAACCTGTTCAGACATGTCCGGTTTGCGGGAGATATCCCAAAAAATCTATGGATAATGTTTGTATGGCTAAGTTTGAATGTTGCGAGAAATGCTACTACAAATATGTACAGCAGAGAGAAGACAGGTGGATAAAAGGATGGAGACCAAATGAAGATAACGAAAAATGATATCAAGAGAGCTATCTTAGAATCACTTAATGAAGAGGGCGCCCTTGATGTAAAGAAAGACCGCGCCAGTGCTGGCGTCGGAAAAGCAACGACTCAAACGCGCACTGCTACCAAAGCCACTGCCGGCGAGATTAGTCCGCAAGAGCGGAATATAGCCACCAAGGTTTATGAGTATATACTCCAATTGGCAGCAGAGGAAGGTATGGATTTAAATACCAAAAGAAATGTTATTCAAATTGTTTTTGATTTGCTCGACAAAAGAATGCACCCGGGCGGATCTAGCACAGAAGACGACCCTCTAACTACAACAGAGGGTTGTGGGTCATCCATGCCCTCCACACAACCATTGCCACAAGTGACCAGCGACTATGATCAGGATGAATCACAAATGGCAAAGTCGCAGCTATATCGCACCGCCGAATATGCGTCGGAGCTAGAACAAATGATTCACGATGGAGAAGAATTAGATGCTTGGGTGCAGGCCAAAATCACCAAAGCCTCTGATTACCTTTCTTCAGTTAAACACTATTTACAATACAAGAAAACTAAAGGAGATCAGTAATGGCAACAGTTTACGAAATTATACAAGGCTTATCACAGGCCGCAGCTAATGCTTATGATGGGGCATTGGATGAAAACGGAGAAGCTTTAAAGCCCGGTCTCCAACGCGATGAAGGGCGCCCACTGATTGATAAAAGGGTGATGGATGGTTTTAATGTTAGTTTTTATGGTAACATGCTTTGCTTAGGCTACCATTCTGAAGTACAGCTTCGCGAAGTATATGCTAATGGCTTTGAGCAAGAGATTGAACAACGCCTTGCCGATATTGTTAAGTTTCTCAAGAAAGAATACAAGAAGATCACAGGTAGTGGAGTTACTCTTACCAAAGAAGGTGAAGTTGATGTCCGTGTTGAAAATTCATCCAGAGTGAGAAGCTGGGTCACTGCCAAAATGCACTACAAGATTGGCGGCTTAGATGAAGACATGGCATACAGTCAACCATCTGAAGATCGCCTAGAAGATAGTTTTAAAAAGTTCCTTGACCAAGGTGGATGGAATGGTAAGGGTGGCAAGCGCCCAGAGAATGATTCCAGAAAAAAGGAATCGTAAAGTGAAAATTAGTAAATCCCGACTTAAGCAGATTATTTTAGAAGAGTACATCAAAGAAGAAGCTTTAGAAGAATATGCTAAAGAATTTAATCTTGACGAAGTTATGACTCAAGAAAAAGCTGATGAGTTTGTAGCTTGGATTAAGAAAGAAGGGCCCAAACCAGAGTGGCTTGAACGTGAATATGGCCCGGGCAGCTACAAACGCGGAAAACAAACACCAGCAAATGATTCCAATGTTGATCGTTCTGCTGAAACAATGCCCCTTCCTACGGATGATATGCCTCAATACGATGATGAGTACGACGAAGAAGGTGCATATGATCCGGAAGCCGAAGCCGCAGTCTCAGATGTTCCATCAGATGACGCACCAGAGAGTGATTACGGTGGTTTTCAAGATCGTGCTGGTCCCCCTTTAGAAGATCGGGTCGTATCCTTGGTACAAGAGCTGCCACCAGAAGAAATGTTAGATTTGTTTACAGCCGTTATTGAAAAACTTGCTCCCGAATACATAGAACCTCAACGTCGCAGAATAGGATTTGAAGAAGTTAAAGCCATGATTAAAGAAGTATTTGATGATTACCAAGATTTTGAAGCATCTTACGATGTAATGAAAGGGGAGAGCCCCCCAGAAACTAACACCCCAACCAAAGAAGCCCCCGACGATTACGAAAAGTTAATGACAACATATCACGCTCTTGAGGATGCAGTCAAACACCATCCAGAACTACAAAGCGCTCTAGATAATGTCGCTAATATTTTAGATGGTTTAGACACGGGAGATTCTCTTGGCCGAGCTAACGAAAACTTAAAAGATGTATGAGTTTCAAATTAACAAAGAAAGAGATATTAAAAGAAGTAGTTAAATGCGGTAAAGACCCCTCCTACTTCCTTAAAACGTATGCCCGTATATCTCACCCGATGCACGGGTTGATTCTTTTCAACACCTTTGATTACCAAGATGATTTATTGGACGACTTTAATGACTATCGTTTCAACGTGATCAACAAGGGACGTCAGCTTGGTATTTCTACATTGACCGCCGGCTATATTGTATGGATGATGCTGTTTCATCGTGATAAGTCCATTCTTGTTATGGCCACCAAGTTTGAGACCGCTGGAAACCTTGTCCGCAAAGTCAAAAGTATAATGAAAAATCTACCAGATTGGATTAGAATTGCTTCTATCTCTACTGATAACCGCACTTCATTTGAGCTTTCTAATGGTTCAACAATCAAAGCTGCTTCTACCTCTGGTGATGCAGGTCGTTCAGAAGCATTGTCTCTTTTAGTTCTTGATGAGGCCGCACACATTGACGGGCTTGAGGATTTATGGACCGGCCTGTATCCCACACTGTCCACCGGTGGTCGTTGCATAGCGATATCAACCCCAAATGGTGTTGGTAACTGGTTCCACAAAACATGTGTGGGCGCCGAGACCAAAGAGAATAATTTCAAGTTAACAACGTTAATGTGGGACGTCCATCCCGAGCGCGATGAAGAGTGGTTCAAAAAAGAGACCCGCAATATGTCACGCCGGCAAATTGCCCAAGAGCTTGAATGTAATTTCAACACTTCTGGTGAAACTGTGATCGATCCAGACGCCCTTGAGTGGATCACAAACAATATAATTGAACCAAAATACAAAACAGCGTTTGATCGTAATTTCTGGATTTGGGAAGAGCACGATCCTTCGTGCAGCTACCTGTTGACCGCAGACGTGGCTCGCGGCGATGGAGCAGACTATTCAACCTTTCATATTATTAAGTTAGAAACAATGCAGGTTGTGGGAGAGTATCAAGGTAAACCAACGCCCGATTTGTATGCGAACATGTTAAATCAAATCGGCCGAGAATTTGGAAACGCAATGATGGTTATAGAGAACAACAGCATCGGATACACGGTTTTAGACAAATTAATTGATTATGCTTACCCAAATATTTATTATTCTGTAAAATCTACCCATGAATATATTGAGCAGCACATGGCAGAACATAAGAATTCAGCGGTACCCGGATTTACAACATCTTCAAAAACTCGGCCACTGGTTGTTGCTAAATTAGAAGAGTTTATAAGAAACAAACTAATTACTACATATTCGTCTCGTCTGGCAAATGAATTGAGAACATTTATTTGGACAAACGGAAAACCCCAAGCATTAAAAGGATACAATGATGATTTAGTTATGGCGCTTGCGATTGCATGTTGGGTCAGAGACACAGCACTACAGACAAATCAAAGAGATTTGAACTACAAGAAGGCTTTCGTAGATGCTATAATAACCTCAAGAACCAGTTTTGATACAAAAATAAGGGGACAAATTGGATACAAAGAAGATGGAGTTATGGATAAAATGTCAGATGCAGAAAATTTATACAAAGAATATATGTGGATTATAAAGTGAGAAAATAAATGGCACCAAGAAATATGAGAAAAGGGAAAAACCCTGTAAACACACAATCATCGTTATTTAAGTCGCTAACTAGACTTTTTTCAGGTCCGATAGTTACCTATCGTTCGCAATCTGGGCGCAAGATCAGAAGGCAACATCTGGACAAATACGCTTCTAGATTCAAGACCGCCTCCGGTCAGCAGTTTAAGAAACAGACTTATAATCCGTTAGACCAAATTGCCGCTAATGCAATATCCAATCAACGTCGCTCCGAGAGATATATTGATTTTGATCAGATGGAATACATGCCCGAGATTGCCTCGTCGCTAGATATCTATGCTGATGAAATGACAACATTTTCTGCTTTGCGACCAATGCTCAACATCAAATGCACGAACGAAGAGATTAAAGCAGTATTGGATCTTTTATATCATAATATTTTGAATATTGAATATAATCTTTTTGGTTGGTGCCGCACCATGTGTAAATATGGCGACTTCATGCTTTACCTTGACATTGACGACAAGATGGGAGTGCAGTCAGCCATCGCGCTGCCACTGCAAGAAGTTGAGAGACTAGAGGGCCTAGACGCGACTAATCCCAATTATGTACAGTATCAGTGGAACTCGGCCGGCATGACTTTTGAAAATTGGCAGGTTGCTCATTTTCGTATTCTCGGTAACGATAAATATGTCCCTTATGGTTCATCAGTTCTTGAACCAGCGCGCCGTATTTGGCGCCAACTTACACTTATGGAAGACGCCATGATGGCATATCGAATTGTCAGATCTTCCGAAAGACGCGTATTCAAGATTGATGTTGGCGCCATCCCTCCACAAGATGTTGAGGGTTACATGCAAAAGATTGTATCACAGCTTAAAAGGCACTCAATCGTAGACAAAGACACCGGTCGCGTTGACCTGCGTTATAATCCTTTATCAATTGAAGAAGACTATTACATTCCTGTTCGTGCTGGCTCAGCTACAGACATTTCGAATATCGCCGGAGGAACAAATACAACAGAGATTGACGACATCAAATACCTACGTGACAAACTCTTTTCTGCATTAAAAGTACCACAGTCCTATTTGTCAATGGGCGAAGGTGCTACCGAAGATAAAACAACATTAGCACAGAAGGACATTCGCTTCGCCCGTACAGTTCAAAGATTACAGAGAACCGTAATCCACGAGCTTGAAAAAATTGGGATCATTCATCTTTATACTCTTGGTTTCCGCGGCGATGATCTTATTAATTTCAAACTTTCTTTAAACAACCCATCCAAGATTGCGGAGCTTCAAGAAATTGAACACTGGAAAGCCAAGTTTGATATCGCCGGCTCAGCAACTGAGGGATATTTTTCTCGTCGTTGGGTCACTGAAAATATATTCAATATGTCTCATGAGGAGTTTGCTAGAAACCAGCATGAGATGTATTATGATCGCAAGCATGACTCTTCTCTCCAAGCGGTCGCAGAAGCTCAAGCTGCCGGCGCAGCCGGCGGGGGTCTAGATCTCGGCGCCGACGATGCCGGCGGTGGCTTAGACCTTGGCGGGGATGCCAGCCCTGAAGGTGGTGGTTTAGATCTCGGCGATACCGGCGGTACTGAGCCCGAAGGCGCCGACGCCGAGGATGATTCCTCACTCTTAGCTGCTCCGCCCGGAACAAGAAATTCACCGCGGCTAACCCCGGGCTCTAAAGGTAAAGTTTATTATCCACAGAAAGTTGATAAACGTCCAGCCGGCCGCCGTAGCCTTCATTTCTCCCGCATAGGAACACCAGAAATGAACACCGTAAGAACGAACAATTTAGGGTATACGGGCCTACAATCGTTGGGCCGCGGCATTACTGAAAGTGTTTATGGAGATAATGAGCCTATTTACTCTTTGAGAGAGCAAAATGAAGAACAAAAAATGTTATCGATGAATAGATCGCTAGCAGTTCTTTTAGAAGAACTTGATAATAAAGAAAAGCCAACGGAGCAAAAAGATGAAAGCTAAACACAACAAGAAACGTAATACAGCATTTGTTTATGAGGCCCTGATTAAAGAGGCCACAGTCGCTGTTTTAAAAAATGATAATGAGAGAAGCAAAAAGGTAGTAGATGTAATTAGAGAATACTTCTGCGCAGAATCATTGTTGACTAAGGATTTGGAGTGTTATAGATCACTTTACGAAAACCAATCGCTTGAACAAAAAATTAGTGAAAAGATATTGAAAGAAGCTTCATTAGCTAAAAGAATGATCAATCCTGATGAGCTATTCGTCAAACAAACAGAAATTATTAATGTAGTCAATAAGGCGATCTCGCCTTCTGTGTTTAGCAACTTTGTCCCGAATTATAAAGCTTTGGCTACAATTAACAAAATGTTTAATACTTCATCTCCTAAAGAAAAAGTCATTTTAGAAACTAAGATTATCAACGATATGTGTAGATCACCAACAATAAATGAAACTGAGGCGCCAATTGACAACATTGTATATAAGACCTTTGTTAATAAATTTAATGAAAAATATGATGACCAACTTCTTGAAGAACAAAAGAGCCTATTATCTAATTATATAACATCTTTTTCTGATAACTCTCTGGAATTAAAAGTGTTTTTGAACGCAGAGATAGGTAGATTAAAAGAACAGCTGGAGAAAGCTAAACAAATAGAAGAGATTAATACGGACTCTTCAATGACTGAAAAAACACAGCAGGTCTTGGCACGCCTTGAGGGGTACTCACATGAAACAATCAGTGAAAATGTCATTATGACTGTGCTAAGGACGCAACAACTTGTAAAGGAAATTTTCGAAGATGTCGGTCACAATTAATTTAATACCTTCTGATGAACCCATCCACATTAAAGTAGGTGCAGCGGCCCGAAAGCCCGTGCCATCTATTACTCTGGAACTTAACATACGTAAAAGTTTGAGTGGTGACTTGATGATTTTTGACCACGCAGACATTGACATTGTCATGTCCTCAAAAAATAATAAAATTACTGCGTTTCCAAAAGAGACAATGACCGATATCGTCTATGGAGCCCAAAATAGATTGTTTGCATTTCTTCGCAAAAAGGGAATTGTAATTGCTGAGTCAGTTCAGGGTGGTTCTTACTATGGCGCCATTGAGGGAATGATGGAAGCGCCCTATAGCGACAAAATTAATGCAGCCAAATTCGCCCTTATTAATATTAGCAAATTTATTGAGGAAGAGCGCCCTTATTTTGAAAACTTAGAAGCAATGGTATCAGCGACAGATTCTGAGTTTGTAGACCCAGATCTGGCTGACTCTACAGAGCTTGGCGAAGTGCCGCAACAAGCGCAACAGGGCTCTATTCGTCCGGGATACGTCAGAGATCCGCATTCCTTCTCTTATATGTATACTATTTAATAAGGAACGTCTAATGTCTGAAATGAAAGTCATAATGGAGAACTGGGAAGGTTTTATAACTGAACTTGAGATAGAAAAGAAAGCTGCCCAAGGAATAACATGGGCCCAGCTAAAGGGCGCCATCGAAGTCGCCGATGAGCTGGCCACTGGCAAAGTAACGGCAGAACGCAAAAAAGTGCTACTGGGAATATTAGGAACCGTTGGACTCACCCTTGCCGCCACCCTTGCCACAGGTGGCCTCGGTGCGGCCCTTGGCATTGCCGCCGGCGGCTTGTCGGCCGCCGAGACCATAACCAAAATGTTCCGGCTGTTCGCCCGAGAATCTGATGAGAAAACCAAAGATAATCCAGTGTTAGCTTTATTTAATTTGGATGATGGTTTTGAAGATCTTATCGACGACAAACTTGAAGATGCGTTTGTTAACCACATGCTGCCAAAAATAGAAAAAATGGCCGACACTGCCCCAAACGAGCCCATAGAGGATATGGATAAGGTAGTTAATCTATGGCTGTCTAAACAAGCCTTGGGCCCCAAAAAAGACAGCACCGGCAACGTCGCATCTAAAACCAATACAGGACAATAATGGAATTAATAACATTTATACTTATTGCCTATGGGCTTACACAAATTTTAGTGTATAGCGACTTGCCACTTTTAAAAAGATGGCGCCCAGCCAAAGATGCTGCAGGTGGATATGGAAAGGCGTTTCACTGTCCAATGTGCATGGGATTTCACGTTGGCTGGTTTTTAATGCTGCTTTCTCCGTTCACAGAACTATTTAGCTATGATGTTACAGTAGCAAACTTTTTCCTTCTTGGTTGGTTATCATCTGGCACATCTTATGTAATGAACATGGTATTCGGAGATAATGGAGTTAAACATGAACACAAACACGCAAATGAACAGTCCTGCCACTTGGACAAGAAAGTGGATGCTTCAGCCAGTTAGACACTGCTGCAAAGGATCTTAGCTATGGGTAAGAAACTACTTAGAGAATTTTATGAGCTTTGTGAGGGTGGCGTTTGCCAAGACCTTTTAACTGAAGCTGAAAAAAAGTTTGTTGCTGAAGGTGGGCTTATGCTAACCGGCAAATTGCAAGAGGCTGATGTTATAAATGGAAACCGCAGAATGTATCCGTATAATGTCTTGATGCGTGAAGTCAAGAACTATCAAAAACTTGTTGACGAGCATCGTGCTCTAGGAGAGCTTGACCACCCAGATGATTCTGTAATTAACTTAAGAAATGCTTCTCATATGGTTACTGCTATATGGATGGAAGAAAAAACAGTTATGGGGAAGGTAAAAGTACTCAATACCCCTTCCGGAAAAGTTTTGCAATCTCTGGTTGAAAGTGGCGTTAAACTTGGTATCTCTAGCCGCGGCATGGGCTCTGTTTCCGAATCAAATGATACGACCGTTGTTCAAGAAGATTTTCAATTAATATGCTTTGACTTTGTTTCCGAGCCCTCAACTCCCAATGCTTTCATGATGAAAGAAGCAAAAGATTACAACAACCAAGTGTTCACCAAAGCCGACCGTATTAACAGATTGTTAAACGAGGTTTTGGATTGTGAGTGACTACAAAGTTATACATGAAGGTTGGCACCGTCACTTAAGTGAAGCTAAATATGATTTTAAGCCGGGATCTCCGACCAATAATGTTCCAAGAGAGATCAAAAAACGGATAGATCAGCGCGTTATGGACTGGGCCACCGCGGCGGCCGTCGCGGATCGGGATCCCGAGGATTTAATTTTTTATAAAAGACTATCTCTGGCGCCAGCGGATATAACCCCACAGTGGTTGTATTTTTTCAAAAACGGAGACCCACAAATGGTTCCAGTCTCAGTGGGCACAGAAGAATTTATTGATTTGTTCAATTCAAATGACCTTGGCATGAACACCGGTGGCGACGATTTCGGGCGCCCACCATCTTCCTTTGAATTAGAACTAGGAAACCTGTGGGTACAAACTCTTATTGGCGCTGTTGAAAAACGACTTGGAAAAGAGATTGATATACCTATAGCCGTTGAAGCCATACCAGAATTGGATTTCCAAGACCTAGGCATATCCGACGAAGAGCAACTTTCACAGATTGATTTAGGTGATTTTGATTTAGATACTCTTGGTCTTGAGGAGCCCGAATTAGAAACAGCCCCAGTGCCGGCAGAAATGGCACCGGACGTCGAACCAGAAGTAGACCCGGAGAGGAGAAAGCTTTCGCCTGACGAGGTAGCGGCAAGAAAAGCTCAAGCCGATGCTTCAAAGGCTGCGTCCGATGAGCCGGATGATCAAGACAAGATCATTGCCGGGATCAACAGTGACGCATATCCGGACTCTTTATTGAACATGCTCAAGCCTCTTGATTTTTTAACCAAAGATGAAAAGGGCCGCTTGCTTTTACTAATGTTAAAAGCAGCAGAAGAGGACAACGTTGTGTTGGAAGCGCTTGGGGGTCCAGATAGAGAGCCACGTACTTTCTCGCCAAATACGGTGAGAGATTTAAATGATCTTGTGAGTTCTTTTCAACTAGAACCCAAGGCTCAACAAAAACTAGAAAAGACTTTAAACAAGTGGGCCAGAATGAACACGGTCAAGTTCAGTGCTCCATCAAAAGAACCTGACACAGATATTGGATTGCCCCCAGATGAGCTTCCGCCTCAAGCCTCAAAAACTGGTGAACCCCCTTCTAAGTTGCAAGATCCTACAGATCTTCCCGAACCGGGCCCAAATGCCCCTGCTCCGGAAGCACAGCCCACGCCGCAGCCCACGCCGCAGCCCACGCCCGAGAAAGGCGAGTACGAAGGCCAAGGATGGGATGGGTTTAACGAGCGGTGGATAAAAAATCCGACGCCCGAAAACGCTCTTAGTTCTTTTGTGACTGTACTCGCGTCCGACGCCGCCGCGGAGACCAATTATAAGTATGCTAGAAAACAACTAGAATATCTAGAAGACCTGATCGAACGAGGGGGAGGGTTGTCTATTGAAGATAGGGAAACTGGCGATAAGGGCGTAAAACCCAGATGGGTCAAAACAACAGATGATCGTCCATTCATGAATGGCACCTACGAATTATCCCCACGACAATACATGTACGGTCTTACTGTACCCGCGAATGTAAAAAACTTTTTTAACCGAGCGAAAGCCCACTTCTCCACCAAAGCGAGTAGCGATATCGCAGGCTTGGTTCTAACAAAAAATGTAACCCCTATATCTCAAAAATATTTGAAAATGTATGTAAAAGAATTTAAAAAAGTATTTCAAACAAGAAGAAAGCCCAAAGACGAGAAAAATCTTCAGGAAACACTTGATCGCTGGCAAACTTTAGCAGGAATTAATAAGAGGATATTATGAAAAAAGCTGACTTAAAAAGATTAATCAAACCATTGGTGAAAGAATGTATTCACGAAGTTCTTATAGAAGAGGGCGTCTTGTCTAATGTTGTTTCGGAAGTCGCCAAAGGTATGCAAACACGAGGTAACGTTGTTGTTGAGAACAAAAAACAAGAAGAGCACCTATTTAATGAAGACTTGCAAATGAAGCGAAGTCAAAAAGAAGGTCGCTTGAAGCTCCAAGAGCATAGAAAGAAGTTACTAGAAGCTGTGAGCGCAGACGCTTACAACGGTGTCGATCTATTTGAAGGGACAACACCCACTCCTGCGCAGCAAGAAGCTCACGCCGGCGCGGTTGATTTAGGAGATCCTAGCAGTTCTGGAGTTGATATCACCTCTCTTATGGGCGGCGCTTCACAAATCTGGAAACAAATGAATAGGAAATAAAATGGGTAGTAATGTAGTAGTTCACTCGAAAGAGTGTCGCGGTAATCACGAAAGAATGATTAGGCGTTTTATTAAAAAATGTAAAAAAGAAAGGATCATTGAAGAGGTAAAGGACCGCAGACACTATAAAAAACCTTCTGAAAAAAAACGTGAGAAACGAGCGAGAGCAGAAAGGGAGAGAAAAAGACAGGAACTTAAGCAAAAGAGACTGTTAGAAAAACGTCGTAGAAAAAATTAGAGACTATTTACTACGAATGATACAAATTTTGGAGATTTAATATGTCAAACTGGAAAGACCCATCGTGGCAAATGCGAGTAGGAATCAATCACGTTCCTGCTTTTCAAACTAGCGGCCGCCCATTCGCTTCGGGCGGCATAGACTCGCTCGGTGGTGGTCAAGCAGTTATCAATTTCCCATATGTTACTAGATGGGTACAAGTTATAAATAGTACTTCTGCATCGGTGAAAGTTGGTTTTGGCCCGAACGCGTTTGTTGTTGATAACAACAATTACTTTACTATCCCCAGCGGCTCCCAAAGTGATCGTCTTGAAGTAAAAGTAAATCGTATCTACCTTAAGGGTGGCAGCGACACCGGACGCACCGGGGGCGATGAGGGTGTCTCAGTTGTCGCAGGACTCACCAGCATTCATGCCGACAAAGTCAACTTCAATACAGGTTCTAAAGACCAGTGGCATTTGGATTCAAACGGTATTAGCTGGTCAGGTTCCTATAACGGGGTTGGTTAAACTATGTCAAGATTTGGATGGGCATATGTAAACTGCGACGACATTCGTCACACCAACGTGGATGGTGTGACCGGATCAGTCATGTTCCTGACAGGGAACAACTCCATGTCTGGTTCGAACTATTTCATGTACAACTACAACGGGTCAGTTCCCGGCGCCGGTGGTACAACAAGCAGCCTCATCCTAACCGGAACATTTTTTATCTCTGGTGCAATCTCCGCAAGTAGCTATCACTTTGAAGATATAACCAGAATTGATTCTAGTGGCTCAACAAGATTTGGCAACACTAACGACGACAACCATTTTAGAACTGGTAGTCTCATTGTAGGTAAGGCTGCAGGCTCTGTCATTCTTGACGCTGATGTAGATAACGTAGCAATTTCACTTTATGGTGGTGTCAAACATAAGTATACCAATGTCTCCGGCGCCGCAGGTGTCATTAAGTATCAATCGTCATCTATCAGTGACTACCTCATAGGTGTAAAAGGTCAGTGCCCAGTGGAGATAAGGTTACACTCTGCGTCAGGATCTGCGGGCTACAGCACCACAGGCTCTATAATAGTGATCAAGGATGAATTCACAGGTGAACGCATGCCGATTGATGGTGTTCCCGGCGCTATTATACTCTCTGGCACTGATGGTGAAACCATCGATGGAGAACCATATTACGAAATGACTGGTACTATGACGGCAATATCTGTTTATTCTAATGGTTCTAACTGGTTTGTCTTCTAATTATAATTGTAATTGTATAATTATATTAGAGGGCTGATGTAGATGGGATATAATGTCTTATCGGGAAACGTACTGCTTCCCGGTCAATTATTAGCAGATGGTCAAGTTTCATCTAGTGCTTTCGTTGGTGATGGCAAAGAACTTGAACATGTTCTAAAGATTACTTCCGGGCCCGATCGTTATAATTTAACGACGATCGGTACCGATTCCTATAAGCTTACAGGTGAGTCAAATTTAACCTTTAATGGTAATACGTTGACGATCACTGGGGATGTTAGCGCCAGTATTAATATATCTGCGTCTGCCTTTTACGGCGACGGCTCAAAACTCACTGGGATTAGTGGCGGCGGCGGCGGTACTGGCGGAGGTATATTCACAGAGCTAGCCGCTGATACCGCTTTTACCACAAGTAGTATAGCAATCGGAGGTAATACTGCCCCTGACCATGCTATAGCATTAAGCGGTGCAATGTCTGCTAGTTTGAACGTTTCTGCTTCAGGTTTTGTTGGTGGGCGTTTACATATATCAGGCGCGGTTGTACTTCACCACAAAACTTCAGCCGCCACTATGACCGCATCAGTGGACGATTATTACATTGGAATGGATTCTACTGCCGCTGCAGTTGAACTAAGATTACCAGATGCGGCAGTGTTAACAGATGGTCACACCTACATTGTAAAGGATGAGGGAGGTAACGCAGGCACCAATAATATAACAATTTTGGCCTCTGGATCACAAACTATTGACGGCGAAAATTCACTAGTATTAGAGTCTGCTTACTCTTCTTTCTCACTTTATTGCAATGGAGTCAGCAAGTACTATGTTTACTAACCATCAACAGCCCTATTTATGAGCGATGGGCGACTTGTATTTATGATTTAGGTCATATCTATGGCTGCTTATCATTTTATAAAAACTAAATTAATGGAGGGTTTTATAAATGGCTTATAAATTTCAATTTGGAACTACCAAACTTAGCGGTTCAACAACTTTTGAAGAATCGTTAATTGGTCAGTCCACAATCTCAGGCTCAGGGAGACTTTCTGGTAAAGAACTTATTCTTGATGCCGCAGGTGTCATCGGTACCAGCGCCGACGCTGATCTCATGACACTTACTGCTGATAAAGTCGCCGTCGCTGGCGAGTTATCTGCTTCATTGGCTCTTGCTGGTGGCAATATATTGCTTGATGCAACCGGTAAAATCGGTACATCAGATGATGCTGATCTTTTTCAGCTTGCTGCTAACTCGGTTAGTGTGAATGGTGCTCTTTCAGCTTCTGGTCAGGTTGATCTTCCGGGTGCTGTGCGCTTCGGTACTGAAAACCAGTTAACGGTTTCAGGTGTCGGTCTTCTTTCAGGTTCTGCAACTGCTACTTTGGCAAATGCTACTTTAGATCAAATCACTGTCGGCTCTGCTGACATTAACGGTGGTACTGTTGATGGTGCTGTAATCGGTGGCAATTCAGCCGCTGCTGGTACTTTCACAACGGTTACTGGAACCAACATTTCTGGTTCTGGCACGCTTCAAGCTGCTGGTATCGTTACTGCTGGTAACGGTAAATTCACAGTTTCTACTGAAGCTGTTGTTGCTGCTACTTCTCTTTCCGCTTCGAACACGCTTGGTGGTTTAAGTCTCGTACTTGACGCTGGTGGAACAGGGGTAATCGGTGTCACTGGTGATCTTGACTTATTAACATTGACTGCTAATACAGCTACCGTTGCTGGTGCTCTTAAGGCAACCACATTGTCAGCTTCAAGCACTATGAGTGTTGAGGGTGTATCTTCGTTCGGGCCCGGCGCACTCGCTAGCATCTCTGCTGCTGGTGTTCTTTCTGGCTCGGGTATCTCCACTCTTTATGGAGTGACTACTGATGCTCTTATCGCTCAGACGGTCGATATTAACGGTGGTGCAATTGACGCTGCAACTATCGGTGCTTCTTCGCAAACATCCGGTAAATTCACTACTCTCTCAGCTTCAAGCACTCTTGATGTTGCTGGTGTATCTAGCTTTGGCCTTGAAAACCAAACAACTGTTTCGGCTGTTGGTCTTCTTTCATCATCCGCTACTGCTACTTTAGCAAACGCAACATTGGATCGTATTACTGCTCCGGTGCTTATTGGTGATATGAGTGGTTCTGGTGGCCTTACTTTGGCTGGAACAGTTGCGTTTGGTAACAATCGCTTGTATGTTTCTGACAGTCAAGTACTTATGACCGGACCTGTACATGTCTCTGGTGCTGCTTTCGCTGAAGAAAGTATCACTGTTGGTAATGTTGCTGCGGACAAGTCTAGACTTGCTTTCTACGATATTGATTCGGGCGAGATGAAAACAACAGACTTCAAAGTTTACGCCGATGTATTAGCTGGTACTGGTATTACTGCTACTGACGGTGTTCTTTCTGTTGATACCACTGGTGGTGACAGTATGACTTCTACTCATATTCCGTTGGCTAACTACGGTAATGCTGTGCTCACTGCTGGCATTAACTACATGACATCTGATGCAACCGGTTCCTGTAACTTTGCGCTTCCTTCTGGTTCTGCCGGCGATATCATTGTTGTTAAAACTGCCGCTGGAGTTAGTTCAACTAACTATGTCAAGATTTCGTCTTCACTCAATAAGAATGAAATCGATGGATTCTCACAAGCAGTAATTGAGTCCCCACATGGCGCTATTTCGCTGATTTGGGCGGAGTCTGATGCTAAATGGGTAATCTACTAGGCCGAAGTTGTTTCACAATTTCTTTTTTGGATGTCCCCCGAATGGGGGGCATCCTTTTTTTCGTACTATTTAATACGAGGAAGGAAAAATAATGGCTTATAATATTATTAAAGGAAGGGTTGAATTCTCGAATTCATCAACAGGTTCTGTTGAAAGTTTGGTTGATATATGGAGGAACCAGACAGTTGGTGGAGTAAAAACATTCAGTAGCACTTTATCTGCCAGTGCTTTTTGGGATACTACAGCCGGCGGCGAGGTCAGGGCATTAAAATCTTTGATTGGTAGCGACGGCGCCAACCGAGTTTTAACCTCCGACGGTGATGGTACGTTATCGGCAGAATCAACCGTGACAGTTACAGTCGACGCCGGCAATACCACTACTTATTTATCTACAACAGGTCACATAACCGGCTCAACTTTCTCTGGTTCTGCTCATGGTTTAACTGGCATTATTTTGAACCCCGATCATCTTGCTGTTACGGATTATGACGGAATGGCAAATAGATTGTCAGCTTCATATCTTGTACAAGGCATTGGCATATCTAGCAGCATGGATAACTCGCAACTTGAAGTTACGGGAGGTCAGGGCATAACAGTTGATACAGAAGGTGTTAGAGTCCTTACAGCTTCAAATGGCGGACTTGCTTTCACTGGACAAACGCTGCAAGTGGATGCGTCCAAAACCACAAACAAGAGCGGCGGCCCGTCAAATGATGATGAGTTTATTATTGCAGATTCAAGTGCCAGCGACTCAATCAAAAATTTAACGTATAGTCAGATTAAAACGGCCATTACTGATAGTATTTCAGCCCCAGCGATTACCTCCTATACTAATAATGGAAACAATAGGATCATAACTTCAGTTAATTCAACAACGGTGAACGGTGAAGCCAATCTATCCTTTGACGGCAGCGTTCTTGCTGTAAGTGGAAACTTAAGTGTCAGCGGCGCCGCAGATATGCCAATGTTGTTGGTGAAGCCCGGTGGTGCTAGCTCTGGTAAAGTAGGTATCAATACCGATGACCCGGGCGTAACACTACAAATTACGGACAAGGGTACCGCAGCCACACTTGCATTACACAGATCAGCTTCCGCTTATTATTCTGATGGGGATGACATCGGTGATGTTGTTTTTGTTGGCTCTGCACTTGGGACCGCTTTATCGGTTTCGTCTAGAATCAGAGTTGAGGCCGACGGATCCGAATGGAACAGTACATCGTATCCAACTCGTATGTCATTCTGGACAACACTGACAGGCTCCTCATCGCCGTCACAAAGAATGACAATCAACAATTCCGGTAATGTTGGAATTGGCACAACATCTCCAGACCACACACTCACTGTGGCCGGCAATATTTCGGCCAGTGTTAACATCTCAGCATCAGCATTTTATGGCGATGGTTCTAGTTTAAGTAATTTGCCGGCTACGGGAATATCTTGGGATGGTTCTACTGCTAATGGCGTTGCGACGTATAAAGACGGTGACGAGGCAACTGTAGAATCTAATTTAACTTTTGATGGAACAGACTTAGGTGTCTCCGACAAGATCTTTCATATAGGCGATACCGACACTTATATCAACTTTTCAACTGACGACATAAACTTTCAAGCCGGCGGAGTCAATTTTCTAGATCTCACCGAGGATACTCAAAACGAAGCAACTTTTAATGAAGGTGGCGTGGATGTTG
>Ga0209756_1000145_pt1 | contig 65059 bp, 92 predicted proteins | sample ETNvirenome_6_85_FD_184071 | JGI IMG/M metagenome (GOLD analysis project Ga0209756, IMG submission 184071) | Marine viral communities from the Pacific Ocean - ETNP_6_85 (SPAdes) (version 3) | ecosystem: Environmental > Aquatic > Marine > Oceanic | place: Pacific Ocean | collected 2013-06-19 | reverse complement strand
GGTTCTTGGCCCACGCCTTGTAGTGCGGCGCCTGCTTCGGATCAACGCCCTTCCACAGCGAGCCCATGAGCATCTTGAGTTCCTTTTCCGAAAGCTTCTTGGCGAGCTTGGCTAGGATCTTCGATCCGATGCTTACCAGTCCGCCGGCTTGATAATTCCATTTCTGCTTTCCTTCCATAAGAGCTTCTATGTATTTTCTTATGGGAAGAAATCTCTTTCCTTTTGGCACGAACCCAAACGGAGCGTCCTTCTGAATTATCTCCAAATAATCCAGTAATTGTTTAGGATCAATCTCCCTTCCAGGCATTCCAATCTGCTGACGCGTTCCCGTAGGGGAATAAAATTTAGATGACACCTGGCCATGTTTCATAATTTTATCAATGATGCCTAAATCACTCGCAGACGCTAGGGGTTTTTGATAAAGGTAATTCTCAATTCCCCTCTTTGCCATGTTCATGAAATTTGGCTCAGCTTTGATGTTCTGCGGATTGTTCATTAATCGTATCGCCCTCATCACGGACATGTTGGGCCTTCCACTTCCTGCTATGAGTCTTGCCAAATGCATCAGAGGATACTGGTGCCCCATTCCGCCAAGCATTTGCTGTTTTGTAAGACCCATCTTTTTAGACAATAATTTATATATTTCCTCACTATCTTTTCCTGTATGACCTAAAAGAAGATCCGTAAGGTCCTGTCTTTCCTTTATAAGACCCTCAGTTTTACTTCCCCATCCTTGCTTGCCGTACTTGGTCAAGAGCTGATCAGCTGGCGTAAAGTCGTCGAGAAGCCCTCGACTTATCATCTGCGCCTCGGCGCGACGATGAGCAAAAGCTTCTAGAAATTCATCATTGCTTTTAAGTTTCTGTATAGATCCTTTTCCAAGGTCCTTCGCGAATTTTTGCTGCACCCTGGCGAAAGAAGTACTTCCTTGCGACATCTCCGATGAATTAAGGAGATCAATAATATGCTGATAGGTGGAATTAGAGTGATAACCTACTTCACCTGTATCCGGATGGATTGCTGTCTTACCTTTTTCTATTTGCTCTAAGGCCCTATTAGAAAATTTCTTTTTGGATGCTTCGGAATGGGCACGAATTATTTTTCCTGTCGCTTTATCAACCCCTTTTTCTCCGCCCAATACTCCAGTGACTTTACCACTATAGGCTCTCTTAATTCCTAATTTTTTTAATTCAGCTGTAACTACATCAGAATTCCATGCATCATCAAAAGTTGTGGAATAATTAGATCCTTGGGTAGTAGTTGGTTTTCCCGTTACAGGATCCACTCTTTTTTTAAAAAATGACGAATAATTATTGGCGAATTCCGGCTGTTCGGAAAGCTGTTTTCTGACCAATCCTTTTATAGTGCTCTTATCTATTCCCTTCTTAGAAACCGCCCTTAATACCTTGGGGATTGCTAATGCTATGTTGATCCAAATGGCCATCCCTAGCCCTCAAACTCGTTCCAAGGTCCTTGGTCCATTACTCAATATCCCCGCCGCCCCAATGTGTTGGGCCGTCGCCAAATCCAATTCCTATTCTTGGTTTAGGTTTTGGTTTTGGCTTTGGTGGGCTATAATTGTTTAATTTGTCTTGCATATAAGAATCAAATACTACTGGGTCGCGATCCCATGAATCTGAAATATTACTTGGCTCAGCCGCTTCTGCTGAAAAATTCATGCCCCAAGGATTAAGAGGATTAGTTGGTGCTTGAAGGACCATGTTTCTTCCAAACTTTGACCACTTATTAGGTGCACCTGTAGTCACAGGTAATCCTTGTTGAATTGTTTTTCTAAGTTTTGGAGAAAGCTTATTCATCAAAGTTGACACCCCTACTATAGGTGCGCCAGTTCCTCGTGTAAAATACATATTGGCAACTTGAGGAGCGATGTTGGCCCACATACGCGCTTTTCCAAAACCTTCCGCGTACGGATTAAAATCATCAACCAAACTTGGCTGAAATATTTCATTTCCAATCATCTGTAACATATCACCACCAACATATGGAAACGCCTTTGCGCGTTCTTTCCACGCTGGCCCATCCATTGCCCAGTCAAGCCACGATTCGTTAGGATCTTGGCTCATGAATGGAGCCGCTTTAAACATAAAAATCGCATCATCTTCCGTTACCCCTTCAGCCATCATATCCTCTAAGAGAGGACCATAATAAGGGTCATTTTTAATTTTTTTAATTTCTCTGTCAGAGACTATATCGAACGTTGGGTCTGACTCCATCGCCTCTTCATCCCTGAACATTCTATTTATGAAAAATTCCCCAGGATTAAGTAGGTTAAGTCCAGGAATAAAATCAGATACACCCCCAGCTGACGACATGGCGGTATTCCAATAATCTTTTCCTACAGTGGGAAGAAATTGTCCAAGTCCTTTATAAAATAAAGGGTCCTTCCACCATGTTCTAGGTTCTCTTTCCGATGCGTTTTCTAATACTGTATAATCTGCCATTAGTAGTAAACCCTCCCCGCGGTTTCAGCACTTGGCTCATCTTCAAAGTCATCTTTTAGCATAACGTGGTAGCCTTGTCTATATTTCATCAAGGCCTGCGTGGTAGAATCCACGTAGTCATCATTGTCGCCGAAAGGGAATGCTGCGCATTCTTCGATAACCTCTTCAGCGAAATCTTTTTTGGGCGCCCAAACGGCTCCTGCTTCGAATAGTGGAGCCACGCTGTTTACCCTCGAATGTTTATCGTTTCCTTTTGAGGGTGTAAAATTTATAACAGGTATTCCCATCTTTTGCAACTCATGAGTTAATGGTAGCCCAGAAGCCTTCGCTTCCACAATAACCATCTCCGGTTCCCAGTACTTAAATTGGTCCATGGCCTCCTTTTTTAGCTCCGGAAAATTCCACCGATCACGCTTCGCATCCAACAGGATAAGGGCCTTTCCCTTTCCGTTGTCGGGGTCAAATATGCCCCACGTCGTAATCGCTGAATAATCGGCTGTTTCTTTTTTGGAGAATGCTGTGTCATAGGACTGAATAATAAATTCCAATTGAGGAATCTTTTCCTCTTCCCATATCTGCCACCACTCACGTTTTATAAGTGCACCTTCCTCGGAAGTAGGCTGCTGCATCCATTGTGCTTGCCACTTGGTTAGTGGGATGGAAGCCTTGACGCCTTGCAATCCGTCCATGGTCCAGAAATTTCCCCACATGGGTTTATCTTTTATAATGGCAGGAAATTCCACGATCTCCCACTCGTCCGACATTTCACTTTTTCCTTGGGCCTCGAGCAATTTACCAGTGAGGTCTTTGACAGACCATCTTGTCATAACAAGAACTATAGCGCCTCCTGGCTGTAAACGCTGACGAGGACCAGAAGTGTACCACTCGTAATGTTGCTCCAAAACGTGTGGTGAAAGAGCATCTTGTTCCGAATGAGGATCATCAATAATAAGGAGATCAGCACCACGCCCAGTGATAGCACCACCCACACCAGCAGCAAAATACTCACCACCATGATTAGACTCCCAACGTCCAGCAGCTTTTGAATCGGCTGCCAACCTGACATCTGGAAAAACTTTTTCATAATCCGAGGACTCTATCATGTTCTTGGCCTTACGTCCAAAGCGAATGGCTAATTCCCCAGTATGTGTTGTCTGAATTAATTTGGCTTTTGGGTGACGGCCCATATAAAAGGCCGGAAAGAGGTGTGAAGCAAATTCTGATTTTGTATGACGAGGAGGCATATTGACAATAAGCCTTTTTAGGTCCCCATTTGCTATACGGTTCAATTTCTCCGCATAAATTTTGTGATGTTTTCCTTCGATGAAGTCTGGCCAAACAACTTTCACAAATTTTAAAAAATCTGCCTGGGAGGCTTCTTGCTTTCTTGCAAGCTCATTTCTTAAAAGTAGCTTGAGCGTGTTTGTATCGAGGGATTCTAAATTCGAAACTGTTTCCATTTTTTAAAAATTTTTACAAATAAGAGTCATAACGTTTTTTGGGGTGATTGTCACTCTCAATCTTGCCTTCGCAAAATTCTAGAGGAGGTAAGTCGAAAGGGGGGTTCCCCCCTCGCAGTTTGGGAGTCTGGACCGGGCGGCGAACGGAGTGAGCCGCAATAAGAGCCCGGGCGCAGTTATCCACAGGTTATCCACAACTTACTACTATTAGCTATTGACAATAGTTATCCACAACTAATTGCATTTAGCTATATCAATGGTTGATGATGCATGATATCTATTAATTAGAAATAGAAAGGATAGGTAATTATGCCAAACGATTTAACTACTACGAAATCAATCAACAACGTTGATATTACTCCTGTAATGAAGGAAGTAATAGAATACTCCAAAGACCAAGCAAGTATTGGAGACTTGGAACAACTGATTAGTAAAGTTCCTGCAAAAGACAGTATGGATTGGAAACTAATTAGTGGTGTACTAATGAACTCACTCGTTGAGTGGGTTGCAGAAGATAAGGAGGCAAGACTTGACTTGATTAAAAGACTGCAAGGTGATGTTGGATACATCTTGAAAAGAATGGGTTTAACTATGTAAACCTATCCACATAGTTATAAGAAGGGCGAACAATGTTCGCCCTTTTTTTATGCCTAATAATCTGAACTGCCGTGCCTGAAGACAGGCGCCCCCGGGAACTGATTCGTATTAATAGGCAATTAGATTGGAATAGGAGTTTGTGGGAGTTTGTGCGCGCCCGGGAACTGATTCGTATTAATGGGCAATTAGATTGGAATAGGAGTTTGCAAGGGAGTTTGTGAGGCAAGAGCCGAATAACTCCGTTTATCTTGCCTCATCTTGTCTAGCGTCTGGCAACTATGTTGCTTATGGAAGCCCTTATACACTTCCGTACGCATAAGCGTTCACTGGGTTCTCCTCAGCTTAGACTGGTAGTCCTTTTTTATATGTGTGGCTACCAACACATATCATCATTATATCATCAAATGTAATTCATCTCAACCCAATCTTTCTTTTTCTTGTGGATAACTTTGACCAAGTCTCATCTCCATCGCCACTCCACCCGGGCGCGCCCGGTGCCCGAAACCAAAGACCAAACATTTGCAGTTTAGTGAGGTTAAGGGAGTTTACGGGAGTTTACATCACCCCAGCAGCTGCACGAGGATCCAAATGACTGCAGCTCCAGCTGCAACCTTCACGGTTCCGAGTATTAAAATACCTATTAAATGCGCCATTTTCTTTCTCTTTCTTCCCATCTCTTCGTTTAAATACCATCTTTACCACCTGCTTCCTGGAAGGTCAACAGGTATTCAGGGTCCAGGCGTATTTATTTAAGGCCCGGGACACAAGCAAATCAGCCATTCTTATTTTCCAAAGCTCATCGCTCCACGGAAATCCCGGGCGCGCCCGGTGGGAACAATGAAGCTCGCACAAAACGGCAGAAAGCCTTATGTTTTTTAACGGGAGTTTGCGTCAGCGCGCAGCGCCCCCGGTGCCCAAATTATCCACAGGTTATCCACAATTTTTACTTATAGATAACCTATGGGAGTTTAGGAGTTTAATGCTCTTGAGGACTAAAGATGTTCTTTATACCTTGTGCAAAAGTTTGCTCTTGCTCCTCGGCTAACGCTTCAGCTCTCTTTTGATTGCGTGTCATAATGGGAACAACCCCATCATAATGATTCGCAATCCTATCTAATAATGCATTACTTTCTTCTATGCCATCAGCAATCCTATTGAGTGCTTGGCTTATTGTATCATCTACAACCATATTTTGCTCCATTTCTATTTATAAGAAATAGAGTACGGGCTTTTAACCATACAAACAGACCAAGTATACTTGCGCTTATAAATACTCTATTTCTACCCTTATTATAACATAAAGTTATCCACAATGCAACAGCTCATTTGAACTTTTTTCCTGACGCACTCCAGCTGCGCCCCGGGCATCCAGGATCCTGACCCTGTATTATCATTTAAGGATTTTGGCTTCCCCTATGGAGTTTCGGAGTTTGAACTTGACAGGAAGAAGCTGCGCGCCGGGCGCCCGGACCACAGGATCCACGGCCCATATAGTGAGGTTTAAGGGTTTTTGCAGGAGTTTGGGAGTTTAAGCCAATCTAGGTCCTCGAGCCTTCCCTCGTATAACCCGGGCACTTGGTCCACGGTGCTATGCCCTAGTTCCTTTGTTTTACACCCGTGAAACAGTTTAACCGTACCCTTGAGGGGTAGGTTAACTAAGATGTAAGAATGGGCTCCTGCTATCGCATGACGTGAATTCCAGGAAATTTGGAAGGGAGAGAGGTGTATTTTATTATTAGGTTGAACTATCTTTAATTCAACTGTGAAGAATCCTGTAACATTGTGAAATATTATGCAATCGGGAAAACCCGGTGTGACATATGATTCAAGGCGTGAAACAATATAGTCACCACCGTCTAATAATGTCTTTAAACTCTTCCAAAAGTTTGTTTCCGGTTTTACGGTCATACTTTGTCTTGTCTTTCACTATCCTCTGTTTGTATTTCGGTGATGTCTTCAGCTCCATCGCTACTGGATTTCTCTTCGACCGAAAGGACAGTTTGATTGCCTTCCTTTTTAAATTTTCCATCTAATCCTATTTCCTTTAACTTGTTTAAAACGTCCTCTCTAGACATACTGTCAATTGAACCCGTTCGAATTTCTTTTCTATCGATGTACAATCCCGCAGCTTGCCCTCGCAAGCGCTCAGCATTAACAGCAGCAGAATAAGACTTCTCATTAAGAGCCCTTTCACGCAGCCTAGCCAATTCCTGTACATGTTTATTTAGTTTAACCTCATGCGTCTTTTCCATCTCAGCACGTCGTGCGAGGATAGCTTCTACCACCTTAGGGTATCTTTTACCATTTAATAAAACAGATGCAGTTATACTCGCCGATCCTTCAGCATAACCAGCTTGCCTAGCACATTCAGTGGGTGTCATCCTACCTTCATTCTCTGTAAATATCTTAACAAAGATCTGTTGCTTGTCAGTCAATCCATCAGCCCTGAGTGGATGGTGTTTAGCTCCACCACTTCCAGGAACTCCTGGGCGTCCATGGCCCTTTTCACCTGGAATCCATTGCCTCTTTTTGACCACATTTGTGGCACCACTTGTGGCACCTTTCAATCGTTCATCTACCACTTGTAAACCCCTGGTATAGTTATATTTTTACTCATTTTGTTTTGTAAAAAACAAAAAAGCGCCTTGCGTCGTCTAGAGTAGTGACACATAGGTGCCACACAATAAATGATTGATTTATATAGCTTAATCAGTAAATGTGTCACTGTGGCACCAGTTTCATCCCCGGTACGTAAATAAAAAAAACTTTTGAGCAAATATATCACTATGGTGACCCCTTATAAAATGTAAATTGACCGATTTCTGCCATTTCCAAATCCTATCCATCCACGTGTCGCTAATCTATGCACATATGCATGCACATTACTCTTGGAGCGTACCCCCATCAGCTGCTTGATCTCCTCATAAGAGGGTGAATGTCCATTCTGTTGAATGAAGTCCTTGATGGCCTCAAACACCCATTTTTGCTTGGGTGTCAATCCTTCCTTCTTCGTGTTCTTTTTCATCGTCCATCCTAGTCGCTTATCTAATATCTTCTTGTCCTTTTGCATTGGGGTGACCCCAATAATGCTTTCTTACTTGCCTAAACATCTCATTTTTACCCCATTCATTAATAGTCTCCTGGGTAATTGACTTATCCAATGTATCCTTAAGCTCCTCTTCCTGCTCATTGAGACCCAGTCTCTTTGGTGCATTTTTGCGAACATAAGTAGCTACTTTTGACCATGTAATTATTATATCACTCTTTTTAGGACGAAGATATCCTTTTTCGCGGTCCAGTCTAGGTAATTCCTCATCCTTATCAAAATTGTTCTTGATAAATTCCAGCACCTTCTCATCACCCTCAAACTGCTTGACTACCTTCTCGATAACCTTTTTATTTTGCCATAAGTTAATTTCGTACGTCTGCATGTCCCACACTCAAATATTCTATTTTCTTTACCCAACCACTGGGTATAGCTGTTACACCACCACCGCTGTTGTCATCCTTGTCCTTGCACCACGAGCGCATGATCACGACCTTCTCGTCATTATTCACCATCATCCAGCCAACCTCCATGCAGTTTGCAAGTGGGGCCTTGAGGATATCCTTGATATCCAGCCAACCAGTTTCCGTATCACGGGCATCAACCCAGTGAATACGCACCATAGGAACAGAATTAATATCCATTCTAGTTGTTGCGTGCGTCCCATCTTGTTTGTACACTTGCGTAGGTTTTTTGAATATGCCTTTCATCAAATCCTTCCAATGCTTTAACACGGTTTCGCTCCTCTACATCCTCCATCCATTCATCAATGATTCCAAGAACCATGTGAATGGGTAGCCCTTGCTCATACATGCGAATCATCCCTAGCTTGTCAACAAGCCAGTGGAATGCTTCATTGTTCTGCTCCCCTTCTATAAGAACAGCCTTAATCTCTTTTCTTACTTTTTCTAATTCTTTCATTTCTTATTTTCATTCCTCTCTGGACAGATTCCTTCTCAATTAAATGCATCATTTCTTGTCCCGGCCCACGGTGCATGCTCTCCCCCATGCGCACCAATGCGTCATAGTAGGGAATCTTTATCGCTACGCTTTTGTATCTTGTTGTGTCAACCATCTAAAATTCTGCCCCATTGCTGTTGATCACGCTTGTTATTTGGATTCACTTCGTTAAGAAAGACTATCGTGCCTTCTTTGTCATGGTAAGGCCAAAAATTTTGTGCCCAACTCAAATCACGTTCCGAATCTTTTTTATCCATGGGTAGGTTAACTTCAAATTTTTTAAGATATTTCTTAATCTTTTCAGGATCAAATAATACCCTACTTTGTTGGACACCCCCCATTTTTACATGAGGAATTTCTTTTAGTTTGCGATTAATCGTTGCAAGACTAATCCCAAGCGATTCAGCTAATTCGTTTTTTGACATGTAATTATTCATATTCTACTTTCTCCTTATTCTTTTAAAAAACAAGATAATTTTCGTTTTAAGCGTGGGACGCCAGCTCATGTCATTCCAGTATTCATACCACAATCCATGAAGCTTGCCATACCCAACCTTTGCGGGATACTTGGAAATCTTAATCACCAAGCATGCCCACTATCCAAAGCGTTCCGAAGAACACAAGGGCGAATGTTGCGGGGTCCATTAATCTGTACCCTCCCAATCAAAATCATTTTCCTCATCCTTGTTTTCTTCTTCCTCAATAATATCATTGATCTTTTCAACAACATCATTTTCCTTTTCGTGCAGCTTCTCTAGTTTAGCAAGCTGTGCCTTGATTTTTTGTAGTAGTGTTTTAGCCATGTTACCTCCTAGCTATTGTGTTCCGGTGATCCTCGAAGTTCATTCTCAAAGGACTCTCTTTCGTATTCGTAACGGCGGGTGAGAATTATATAAATTCTCTCCCATCGTTTACGGTCGAGCAACTCTTTGTCCGTCTGCGGAAAGCGCAGTGCTTTTTTTCCAAGACGGTCTTTTTCTTTTATTAATCTCTTATATAAACTCATGTGTTCCTTATTTGTATAAATTTTACCTTCCCACTCCTATTGTGTCTTTTCTTAAACGTAGGTTTGGTGAAAATTGGATTATGTCGTTGGCTATCCAACTCCTTCACTCTTCGTGGAGGCTGCCTGGAACTGTTAGCCCCGTTTAGATTATATCCTGTGCTCATATGCCCAATACCCACATGTAAAGATGGTATACTATCCATAATGCAATGACGATCTTAATGGGGATGATAAAAAATGAAATGATGGCCCAGATCATAGACGCACCGCAATGTATTCATAATCAAAATTATCATGCTTCTTTTGTACCAGTGTAACGAGGTGGTTGTTGAAGGCTTTGCGTACGTGCTTGGCTAGCTTTTCCACGCGCTTGAAGTCAAGCGTGGGTGATAGCTTCTGCTCATTCGGCGCAAAGATGAATCCCCTGTAGTAGGAGATTCGGTGGCCCCTGTGTGACTTGTTCAGCCATTCATCAAACTTTTTTAAACTTAACATATCTTTTAACATCTCATTCCATTTCATAACAAAGCCTCCGAGGGTCTTGGATGAACGCACCCCCAACCTTTCCCGGCAAATCATCCTTTCAAATGATAACGGTACTCAGTACCTAACCCCAGTCCTTCATCCATTTGGACATATCCCCCGGAGCCATTGCTTTACAACTTTGCACTTGTTGTTCAGCCAGAAGGAAATAATATTTGCAAATATTATTCTTTCTTTGTTGCCCATATTATACAGTAAATTATGGGATATATCAAGTAAATAATTATCCCGGAAATCAGCCAAAAACCGTGTCAAGTAAAAAATAAGTTATTTCTTGCGTTGAAACAACTTGTCAAGTATATAATAGTTCTCAACTTCATTTCATCTCGGTGGACTCTTTTCGCGCATTCGTTGCGGGAGGGTCCCCTTTTTAATAGGACAACAATGGCACGAAGAATCAGAAATATCTGGTATAAATTCAGAAAATGGTTAAAATATCAACCTCATAAAACATATTTACGAGGAAAATAAATGGTTAAGATATGGCTACTGGTAATGCTATTGTCTTCCCCTAATCAACCATCCGTTAAATACAACGCACTTATCTACCCAACGGAAGAGCAGTGTGTAGTGGCACGCGATGGTTACAGGGAAGCATATGCGGCAAAACCACCGGAATACAAGCTTTCCCTTAAAACGGAGGCTTTTTGTATACCTTTTGACTCATTCCCTATCACAGGAATGCCTAAGCCCATTGGGGCATGAGATATATCATTTTACTGTTGGCGCTGATTGTGATAGGATGATTAGATGAATGGACTTAAGATATCATTCGCCGTTGTGGCATTTGTGCTGATTCAGGGCGTGGCAGTCATATGGTACGTGAGCAAACTCGATTCGCGGGTGGATCAAATGTACAAGAGCTTTGAAGAAGAGAATAAGAAAGACGTCATCGAGAATCAGGTCAAGATGAAAATAGACCTGGAGAATCTCATGGTGGACGTGAAGCAGATCAAGAAAGATTTAAGACAGGGAAATAAGAAAGACAAGGAGATCATGGACCAGCACAAGCAGCTGTTTAATCTCTTAAATGATTCAACTGATATGATGCAACAGAATCAAACCAAGGGTGGCTCCTACTCCTACGGAGACTAAATGACTGACAGGATGGATGTAAGTGATAAGACTGCTATTTCTATGCCTATGCGTAACCTTTTATCAATACTCGCAGCAGTCGGAATTGGCGTCTACGCCTTTTTCGGAATACAAGAAAGACTTAACAATGTTGAGACGCGAAGTACGCTTATGGAAGCCGATCTCACCGCAAACACAGAATTTAGAATAAAATGGCCACGTGGTGAATTAGGTGCTCTACCCGCGGATGCTCAGCAGGACCTCCTTATAGAATTTCTTAGTTCTCAATTAGAATCCATGATGGAAGATATGGAGTCAATGATGAGTAATTCCGTAAATATAAAGAGGGCACAGCATGATATAGAACGCTTGCTTAATGACGTGGAGAAATTAAAAGATAAATTGAGGGAAGCAAATGGAAGTAATTAGTGTAATTTTAATGTTTATGTTTGGTAATATGAATGACCAAGAAACTCAAATGACACAATATATTCCTATGGAGTCATTATCTAAATGTATGAAAGAAGTACGATTACTTAAAAAGAAAAATACAGGATATGACAAAGATGCTTTTTGTGGTCCTGGTATTGTACATATAGAAGATGGTGAAGTAATGGCGCTCTATAATGAAGTACCAGCTGGTGCTAAATTAATTAAAAAAGATATAGATGCAGCAGCGTTTGAAAGATGGTCACTTCGTGCTAAAGCTAAATGGGATTAACGAATAAAGAAATAATATAAAAGTCCTGTAATTATACTAGCATCTAAACAGATAGACCATATAATATAAGCTCTAAGCAACCATGTAAGCATATTGATTTATTCTGTAGCATAATATTTAATTTTTTTTAACATACTATTAACACCATTATTTCTACCTGGTGTTAATAATGTATTAAGATTCATTTTTTCAAATTCTCTCTGATCAAAATCATTTATGTCCTGGGCCGTAGATCCACTGTACACATCCGCAATGATACAGACCATGCCCTTAGATATAAGTGCAGCTGAATCAGCAGTAAAATATATTTTATCATCAATAAAATGCGGTACCAACCACGTCTGTGATTGACAGCCTGGAACTTCAAAATATCTAGTCCTGTTTTCGTCTTCCATTGGCTTGGAATTTTTTCCAAAATCCATAATCCAAACAAATTTATCTTGAGCGTCATCAATGTTGTTAAGTACTTGTACATATTTATCTAACTTCCTTTCTATCACGCAACTCGTCCCGTCCTTCTACATTCATAACAGAAGCGATCAAATCGTCCGGACCTGGTAAAAGTCGTTGAACATATGTAGCATTTCATTTCACCCAATGCCGGATCACTCTTGAATCTATTTCTCATCCGTGCTTTTGAATATGGAGAATCAGGAGCTGGCACATAACCATTTTTTATTTTCTCTCGATAAAGAACACCAAGGATAGCGTTTTTAGATTTGTTAAAAATTTTTCCAACTTCAGTTGCTGTATGATTCTTAATTAGTTCACCAGCAAGCTCTAAGTCTTCTTGCTTCCATTCCATTTTAACCATGCTTGTATCTCTTTCTATTTTGTTTACTCCAACGCTTTTGCCATGCCCAGCAGCTGATGGCCCCACCATAATGCTCACATAGTGAATAGAACCAGTCTTTGGCCAAAAACACTAAATTACCCGGGTACAAACACACCACCCAACCTTTTAAACCCCGATAGGAGCGAGATATGAGCTTTTTTATTTGGCGGAATACCGTCGTTTCCTCTCCTGGGTCCCAAACGTCCATCATTTGCCCTCTTCCACTTTTTTAGTCAAGGGAACCACATTATCCTTTTCCTTGATGGCAAATTTCACGTTGAACGCAATTGAAATTCGCTGTCCCTTCGATGGATTAGGTACCACATCATGCAATATATAGGATGGAAAGCACAGTATGTCACCGTCCGTTGGATTGTGTCCAATCATGTTGGCGTGTGGCATGTGTACAGGAATCATCTTGTACATCTGCTCATGCGTCGCAAAACGAATGACTCCGGTTCCGTGTCCCTTCACGTAATAGACACCGGATAGGTCCGCATCCGCACGGTAGTGAGTGTGAAAGATGTTGGCCCCACCTGGCTCGTTAACATTTGTCCAGTAGGTTATTTGTGCATCCACGACCTTTCCTGGCAAGTAGTGATCCGTCCAGGCGGAAAGAATAATTCCAATTGGTTTCATCAGTTCCTTTTCACACTGGTACTTGAACATACTTCTCCAGCAACCTGGATTGGTTGCCTCTAATCCTTTAGGATCCTTTTTCTTTTCCTTCTCTATCTCCGTCATCAACAAGTTGTTGAGATTGGAATAATTATCATAGTTCTTGTAGAACAGGCGTGTATCCTGAATTGGAATCTTCGCTATTACTACTTTCCCGTCTTTTTCTTGCGCCATTTTGATGACCTCTTCTTTCTCTTTTTCTTGCCTAACTTTCGTCGGCCTTTATGTTTACTTAATCCTACTTTCGCCATATGATTTTAATGAACATTTCGGTCCGCATAGCATCATTATATCATACTTTTGTTCCGGATTAAACTTTTTACTTGTCCAATATAATAATTTTTTAAACCATCTACCACATTGTGTACACTTAAATTCTGGTCCTGGGCGCACGGTGCTTTTATCATACTCCACAAAGTCCCTCACATTCATCTGAAAATTCTTCATCAAACGTTTCTCCAAATAAACTTTGTTGTTTCTTTGGCTCAAGGAAATTTATACTTCTAAGCGGCTTCGCTGACTTATGAAGAAATAGTTCTGCTGGTGTGTTCTTTAATCCATGCCTGATCTTGTCATCAACTTCACACGCATCATCCCAGTCCTTTGGATAATTCTTCTGCATGTTTTTCCACTGATCATTATGGTGGTAAGGGCACCCTATGCACGACGATTTGCCAGGCATAGGGTGTTTTTTTATATCACGGTACCATTGCAGGCAATCAGCACGTGACATTTTCATTTCAATTAATGGCCATCTTGATGTAAGCCATGGCATCCGCGCCTTCTTCATGCGCATTGCTTCATCGGTGGATATACCAATCCATTGTTCTACTAACTGTCCTTTTTTAACACGGTGTCTTGGTTTTATGCCAAGTAATTCCCTCATCTTTTTTTGAATAGGAATAACTTTATAGTCATGGGTGCATTGACGGTATAACATTCCAACCTTTCCACCAGGACGTGCAGCAAATAGTGGTGGATTTGGTACACGTCCGGCGAAAGATTTATGCTCCTCATTTGACCCTTTAATGGGGTTCGCTGCGCGGATAAGATCCTCACGGATATTACCACGTTCTACAGTAATGAGTGGACAGATCGTTATTGCTTTCTTTAAGTATTCTACATGCTCATACACGAAGGAAGGTTCCCATCCAGTATCGGCAAATATCATGTAATCTGGTTTGTGTTTTGTCAGTCCTTCTTGCGCCATGAGTGCCAAACAGGATGACTGAACCCCTGCCCCGAGTGATAATACACGCATCGTTGGCTCTCTTTTCTTTCCTTCTTCATCAAAATACTCTGGCTCTTGTGTTGCCGCAACTGCTGCCATTGTATTAAGCGTCTTTCTATTAGGCGTAAGTTTTGTAGACATTTCTTCCAAAAGTTTTCTTCTTTCATATTCCATCTGCTCCGGGTTAATAGCAAAACCTGGCTTAACTCCCGCAATAGGCTTGTTCGCTGCTACACGTTTCTTTCCTTGTTCACGGTACCCGGGTTTTCTAATCTCTGTCATAGGCCTCTAATTGTTTTAATGTTTTGGTGATTTTTTGCGTATAATATACATCTTCGGCATAAATTGCAAGTGTCCTAGCCAAAGATTCAAGGTCCACTATGTCGCTGATATACTGGGTTAATCGCTCCTCTCTAAAGTCTCTATAATGATGGTTATTATTAAGTAAATCAATATAGTAAGATATGGATTCGCATTTAGTCTCAAAGATCCTAAGCCCCCAGCTAGCATTAGGTATATTAAGCGGCTTCATTTGGTCATCGGCTGAGTCAAAAGTGCGGATCCCTAACAAATTGTTACCAATTGTTGCAAACCTGGAATGTCCCCATTCCGATTCATGAATGGCTTGTGCTATCACTAAATTTACTGGAATCCTGTTGTGATCCTCTTCCATTGAATTCAAATGCAACGTACACGCTGTAATATCCTCAATGAATTCCTCATTGTTGGTGTAATCCATTTCTGGCTTGAAAGGTACACATATTAATAACACTGCACATAACCAACTCATTCGCCCCAACTTTCTCCTACATTGATGTCGACCTTTGATGGAACCTCAAGTTCCACGCAAGTTTCCATTACTTCCTTTACTTTCTTTCCTTCATTTTCATCTGTTACAGAACAGTTAAGTTCATCATGTACCTGGATGTGAGGAATGAGATTTAATTGTTCATATACATCAACCATGGCTTTCTTGGTTTGATCCGCAGCTGAGCCTTGAATCAATCTATTTAATGCCTTGTAAGTATATGCTCTTTTAATAGCATCACCATATTCCACCTTTGCTTGATTCAGCGGGAGTGCCTTGTGAACACCCCATTGTGTTGGTTCCCATAAATCAAACCTACATTTACGTCCAAGCAATGTACGAATAACACCCTTAGAATTGGCCCTATTCATAACTGCTTCGAGCATTCCTTGCATAAAGGGTACACGTGCACGGAAATCAGTAAGCATTTTCTTTGCTTCCTGTGGTTCAAGGTCCAAGTCACGCGCTAATTTATTATAGCCCATGCCATACATGACACCTAGTCCGATAGTCTTCGCAAGACGTCTCTCCACACCTGCCATTTCGGCTGTTTGTTGGTGAAAGTCGAGGTCCGTTTTATGATATGCTTCCTGTACTTCCCTAGCACCGGGTTGGTCGACGAGTCTTGCCCAGTGTGTAAGTAACCTGGGCTCTTGTTGCGAGTAGTCCGCTTTGAGCCAGTACTTCCCACTTTCCGGGATGAAAAGTTTCCTAATGTCTTTCGCGAATTGACCCCTACTCGGAATCTGCTGTAAATTAGGATGATTATAAGAAAAGCGACCAGTGACAGTACCTCCACTGTCAGACCTAATTTGGTTAATGTGAGCATGTATCCTCCCGTCATTGTTGTGATTTAATAACCCATGCAGGAAGGTTCCCCTTAATTTGTTCAATTCCCTCGCCTGCATAATTAACCGAGGTAACTCATGTGGATGGTCCGTAAGGAACATCTTCGTAAAGGAAGGAGCATTGGTCTTTTCCGTTCTTTCATAGGGTAGGTTCAACGCATCAAAAGCTTTCGAGATGGATGCTGCTGCCCATATCTCTATATTAAGTCCGGTTAGATCCTTAATCCTTTTCATTAATTTTTTTTCTTTATTTTTAAATTTGTCATTAAGACTCACGCATTTATATTGATCAAATCTCACACCCGTCTTGGTCATTCTGTAAATTACATGAATAAGATTGCATTCCAGATCATATACCGTTGTAAGATTATCCTTGACAATTTCCCATGATAATTTTTCATGCAACTTGTATGTCAGATCAGCATCCGCTTCAGCGTACTCACCCACAAAGGTGGATGGCAACTTGTACATTTCATTCTTGGGATCAACGCCAAAGGCGTCAGCCGCTTCCTTAAGCTTTTGTTCATTCTTAAACTCTCCTAGATATTCATGCACAATGCTGTTTAATGTATAGGAGAATCTATTCTCATCTATGAGTGCCGCAGCTACCATGGTGTCATGAACTCTTCCCTTAACTTCTATTCCAAGGGTGGAAAGCCAACCAATATCGTATTGCGCATTGTGAAACAATTTCTCTATGAAAGCGTCTTCACATATGGACTTAACATACTTAATAACTTTCTTTTCGTCCATGTTCCCCCCACCAGAGTGAGCAATAGGATAGTATCCTTTAAAAGAGGCATTCGCTATAGCGATGCCAATGACATAACCACGCTTACGTGGCCATCCTGGTCCTTCCTTGATTAAGTGTGGATCACACGTCTCTAGATCTACTGCTACTTTGCCTTCAAGTTTAGGAAATTCCGTGGGTGCAACCCAATTGGAATTTACTGTTTTAAAAAGATCCTGAGTCACCAATTTCTCCTGCAATCGCTGAATAACCCGCCATGTCAACAAAATTATCCAAGTTAAATTTCTTTCCCTGATTGGAACGTGAAATTTTTAATAATATCATCATAATTGCCACGTCTTTAGCTGTAATATCAGCCATAGGTCGTAACTTATCATCTAAAAACAAATTCCAAAACTCTGCAATCTCTGCATGATTCTTGAATGCATCTCCATGAGATAAATTTCTATCTCTGGATATTATTCTACTAGCTTCAGCTAATATTTCTTCTTTGGTCATATTATGAACCCTCCCTGTCTTTGTGGTTGTACTATGTGTAGCTCATTACGAGCACGTGTAGCTGCTACATAAAATACACGGCATTCATCATCTGAATCTTTTTCCATTGCTTCCTGTGACTTTCTTGATAAGTCTGTCAGCAACATAACTTTGTCTGCTTCTCCTCCTTTAGCACCATGAATCGTGCTTAAATGAATCTTTGGATCTGATTTTACAAAATCCTTGTTTCTCATTTCAATAGACCGTAAAAATTCTTTATCACGCGTTCCTACCTTATCAAAAGCTACATCCCACGGTCTTCCTCCTACAAGTAATCCATGATTCTTAACTAAATCTTCTAGTTCATAATTTTCTTTATCAGCTGTTTTTAAACCTTTGTGACCGCGTTCTATTCCTATTTCTGATGACATATAAGAATAAATAGTTTTCACTTCTGGTAATTCTATATGCTCACCTTGATTTAATTTTTTCCAAGAAGCTGTAGCATTTAATAATTTCTGCGATATAGGCAAACGATTATTTCTTTTATAAAATAATCCTTGTAATCTTATGTCGCGTTCTATTTCATCGAGTAAATAATTGGTTCGTGCCATGATAAGCCAATTCTCATCGCGTATATCTACACTGTCGGGGTAAGAATGGTATTGCACTAATCCTCTAGTGTTTGTACCATGCCATGTTTTATTAATTCTATTTTGAACCCTACCTATAATTCCTTGTGAACAATTTTGTATAAGGCGTGCGCATCTATAAGACTGTTGTAAGACTTGTCTTTCACCATCCAAACCAATTAAATGTTCTACATCTGCACCAGCCCAACGGTAAATAGCTTGATCATCATCACCGCTTACGTACACTTGTTTGGCGTTTTGACAAATTTTATGTACCATACGCCACTGTAGGGCGCATAAATCCTGTGCTTCATCAACAAAAACTATATCTAATTTCGGAATCATTCCTGATTCAATGTACATTTCTATCATGTCTGTAAAATCTAATACTTCTTTTTTCTTTTTAAATTCTTCAAGTGAACGTTGAGCTCTGAGTAGTGCGTGCCAAGATACATCTAAATTAGAATCATTATAATGTTGTTCTAAATCCATACATTTCATTCGTGATAAATTAACCTCTGATAGGAGCTGGTTATCAACTGTAAATACTCCACCGGAATCTACACCATCAGATACTGATCCTAGATCCATGCCGAATGACTGCGCAAACTCTTTATAATTATCACGTGACATTACTTCTGATTTTGTTAATCCTAACTGATGAAAGGCAAATGAATGCAATGTTCTAAAATAAGGTAAATGTTGTTCTTCTAAATCAAACTTCTTTGTAGCCCGGTCCCTCGCTTCACTAGCCGCTTTCTTTGTAAAAGCCACGAAGGCGATACGGTCCGGTGGTGTACCTTTCGCTAATTCTTGTTCAACCAAATTTAATAAGTTGTGCGTTTTCCCTGTACCAGGAGGTCCTAATATTATTTTAGTTTTCATTTCTAATCCTTTTCTCCTCTAGTCTATGACAATTAGCACACAGAACCATACATTTTTTCCATTCTTCTTTCATTTTTTTAAATTGTACCATGCTTGTTCTCCAATGACTTGATACATTTCTAATCTTATTAGCTCTATTAATGTGATGAAAATCCAATGCCACAGGATCTTTATTATAACCACAATGGTAACATCCATGTTTTATCTTTTCATCATTCGCCATTTTGCTAATTAAATTATATATTTTCTTTTTATATTTTCTCCCTGCTTCATTTTTCTTTTCAAAAGACTGTGGGCTACGCCAATCATTTGGATAAGTTCCATCTTTTCTTTTCCCTCGGCTATATCTCAATCCAACCCACACATATCCATCTTTTCTTCTGTCTCCGTATTTAAAATTAGAATGGGGCACTATCAATCTCCTTTATATCAAAAGCTGAATCCTGTGTTTGGTATGCAGGCACACCCCACACACGAACTGTCCTGCCTTTTAAATTATATTTTTCACTTTTACCTTTAAGATGTCTCAAAGCTTGGACTAATTGCCCCGTGTTAAAATAGGTAAACTTATTTCTCGTTAAATAATCCTGTAAGTCCTTTAACCGAAACCAAGTAGTTCCTTCCTCTGTCCAGGGTTTTCGTAATAATAATTCATCTCGATTTAAGGCCTGGGCGCGATCAGTACAAAACTCCTGGAGGAAAGCTTCAAATTGACCGGCCAAGGACCCATCATCAGAAACAGGAATCTTGATAAGGTTATTCATTAGCCTTTCAATTATTTCCTGCCATACTGACTGTTTTACTAGAGGAGGCATCGTGTCCAAAGAATTCATACATTTCTTTTGAAACTTTGTTTGTATCTGTAACTCCTCTGTTTGTAATTCCATTCGCGTGTCACCTACATCCAAAAACCACACTGGTGGGTCTGTCTGTAATTTGGTTAACGCACTAAATTCTAATGCCGCACTACCATTTCCTATACCGTACTTACGTCCTCTACATACTTTAGCATTGCAGTAGGAATTAATAGGTGGCTCTTTGCATCTATAATTATAATCTTTTTTCTCTAATTGTTTTTGAACAATAATAACTTCCTGCGCCGCTAAGGGCGGTGCCATATAATTTCTGTTATATTCTTCCAACAAAGTCTTCCAATTATCGGCATCAAATTTTCTTAAGTAAACACCAATGTTAAAGAGTCCATTGTTCCTTCCTCCTTCTGAAAATCCCTGCGTGCATAATTGTTGTAGACACGGTGGCCCATCCTTTATGACGTCACCGGATACCTGGATTGCAACTTCGTCGGTACCGGCCACTGAATATTTATTATATAAGGATATGAACTCGCGCAATGTTGCGGCGGTTCCATCATCTTTGTAAGCATATCTTGTTGTATTTTTGGCGTTATAATAAGGAAGATTTAAAAAATTTCCTAAGTCCCCTTTTTCTATTAGTATTGTCGATTGTTTGGGAAATACTTCGACGGAAGAATATCCTAGACCTGAGGCAACCTCTCGTAATTTCTCTCGTATTAATTTGGCGGATACTGGGTTTTTAAAAAATAAGAATAAATGAAGCCCCCCGCTTTTTGATCGGCAGGGAACTAATGGTATTTTTAATTTTCTGATACTGTTTATTATTTTACGATAATCAATAGGATAAGTATCAATATCAATACAACCCCATCGGGATGTGTTATCAGCCATGATAGGAATAATACCCAAAGAAGGACCTTCACCAGCCAAATGAGACTGCCATAAATTATCCGTAACAATTTTTTTAACAATGTAAGACTTCCCTTCCTCCTTACCGTCAGCACGTTTCCCTTCGGATTGGTGCTGACCATAAGCTACGTCGAGACCTTCAAATATATTTTTGAATTCTTCCACTAAACCTCCAGGTTACAAAAACTTACCTTAAAACGGTATGTCTTCGTCGCTTTCTGCGCTGTTTGATTTTGGAGCCTCTTTTACAGGTTCCCCTTCAACAGTAGGTTTAGCTTCTACATCTCCTCTTGATGCTGCGGTTGAAAATGATTTCGCTTCATTATAAATGTCAGCGTCTTCTACCTGTCCAGCTTTCTCAACTTGATAACCAAACCAACTTCCACGATCATTAGACTCACTAACTGTAGTAAGTTTATAGATCATTGCGTAAGTAGGTGGGGTAAAACTTCCCGATGGACCAGAAACTTTTTGGGTTAGCATTAAGCTATTCCAACGTCTACTCTTTTTTAATTGAGTAGAGGTCATGCTGATAACGGCTTGTGACCAATTACCATCAGTTCCTTGAACCAAGACATAATGATATGCCGTAGTGGCAATATAGTTGCCATTTTCTAACACATCTTTAAATGTCATTTGATCACGTTTAGTTTTAGAAAGAATACCACTGTCGGCATCATGTGCTTCCACAAATCCGCCACCGGATTCACGTGGTTTCCATTCCACATATCGTAGTTGATAAAGGACAGGAATCACATTGAGTGACTCGCTGACTTCTTGCGAAACAGTATTATAAAACTGTCCCACTTTTGCTCCTTCAACATATTCCGCTTTCGCTGGATTAAGCTGAGGGCTAGTTGTTTGTAGTATATTAATGTAAGGGATAGCAATATCTCTTGATAAATCAAGATTACCAAATCCACTTGCATTTTTTGAATCACTAGCAAGAACTGCTAGATCTAACTTCGCTGCTTTCGCAACTGCTTTAGTCTGTGCCATAGGGCTTTTCTCCTTTATTCTTTAATCGTTGTTTTTTGTCCTACGTAAGCTCCTAACAAATCCATAGGCAGTTGTCTACCTGCTTCATGTTGCTCACGTATAAATGCGCGAAGGGTGGAGGGTTCGACCCACTCGCGTTGCGAAGTTGCATAACCCTTTTCACTCAAAGCATTATTCAATCTTCTAGCTTTCTCATCTTCATCCCGTCCAAAGCTACAAGAGATTTGGTTTTTGATTAGATCCCCAAATCCGTTGTTCCTAAACCATTCAAATGCTGCCTCTTTTTTAGCTTCTTTTATGGATGCTCCATAATAGTTGCCTACTTTAAGATGCCTGCCATCTGCTAGTTTTAATTCTGATAATCCCACCTCTGCAAAAAGGTTAGGTAATACATTTTCTGATAAATGTTTTTTGTAATCTTTTTTCTTTTTTAATTGATCTTCCATATCACTGATTTCTTTATCCGTATCAGCAATATCATTTGCTACTGCACCAATCTTACCCATGTTGTCCTGGGCCGTGGCGCCAGCATCTTGTTGCATTTGTTTTAATAAGTTATTCATATTATCCTCTCAAATCTATTTCTATATCGTAGTATCTTTTCTCATCGCGGTCCCATTTTAGAACTTTGAACTTTCTATTATTAATATCGCTAACAATCGCGCCAGCAAGTGCTATTATAGCAGGATCTCCCATTAAAAGCAAGTAGTCATTATCATTAAAATCTTTTAATACTTGTTGTAACTTAAAAGCCAAGGGCCCAGATGATAAAATTATTTGTTTATTGTCCGGAAGACATACTTTTAAATCGCCAAACTTTTCAGCTGAACGAACATTCCTACCCATTTCCTGTAATACATAAACTGTCATTTAATCTCCTCAATAAATAATATTTTCCTACCCCTACTATCTATTCTTGTGGACGAGCGAACAGAAATACCATCAAAACCTTTTTTGTAGGCTGTACATATAATTTTTTTAATGATAGGACTTATAATATCTGTATCCCATCTAATTTTTTTAACAGTTTTTGTATACCACTTAATCATGGATTTCACTTAATTGCGTACTTATTTTTTGTTGATCTTCTTTAGAAAATCCTTTTATATTACGAAAAAATGAAACATAATTTTTTTTAATTTCTTTTAAATCCAAAATTTCATGTTTTACTATTTCCCATGATTGAGTGTAATATTCTGGTTGTTTAAAAAACCAATCTTCCTTAATTCTTAATCCAGGACGAAAATCTAAAAAATCAGTATATCTTTCTTCCTCATCTCCGGGAACAGGACCCCCTTTCGGATCTTCCACTACTTCTGGATAATTAGTAATTGGTTTTGATTTATTAATTAAAAAATGATCAAACATATCAGCTTCCTCTAAGTCTTGAACAAAAGTTAACTCTAATGACCATTTCATACCTAAATTAGGTACAGACATTCCTTCATAATCTTTCCAATGTATTTTAGTTGGACTATATAATAAAGTCATATTTATTTCTCCTTTTTATTTCTTGATTTGTATTATAACATAGTATATAATGTAATGCAAGAATTAAGAAATAAAAATGTATAAATTTAAAACAGAGCCATATGAGCATCAAAAAGATGCCTTAAAAAAATGTTGGAATAAAGAAGCCTTTGCTATCTTTGCGGAAATGGGTACAGGAAAAACTAAAATAGCATTGGATAATGCATGCATACTTTATAATCGAGGCAAAATAGACCGCTTACTAGTGGTTGCCCCTAAAGGTGCGTATATGAACTGGGTAGATTTGGAAATTCCTACCCATGTTCCTGACTACATTGAAAAGAATGTATTGGCATGGAAACCATCCACGAGTGCGAAATACAGAGCACAATTAAAAAACATAATGGATTTGAATGACTATAGATTAAAAATTATGGTCATGAACGTGGAAGCATTTTCCACTAAAAAAGGATTGGAATTTGCCAAATTATTTTTAATTGGTAAAGCGATGATGATTGTGGATGAAAGCACAACCATTAAAAATCCCCAAGCAAAAAGAACAAAGAATATTTTATCACTCGCTAAAGAGACTAAGTACAGACGTATAATGACGGGATCGCCAGTGACACAATCCCCCATGGATCTATGGGCACAGATGGATTTCCTTGATCCAGAAATACTGGGTCAACAAAGTTATTATGCCTTTAGAACCCGGTACGCCGTGGTCATTACAGCGAATGCCGCAGGTGGAACACACAAGTACCAGAAGATTGTAAAATTTAAGAATTTGTCACAATTAGGGCAACTTGTATCACCACACTCATACCGTATATTGAAGAAAGACTGCCTTGACCTACCAGATAAGGTATATACAAGACGGGAAGTAGAATTAACGGATGAACAGCAAGTGGCATACAAGGACATGAAATCAAATGCTATGGCTGTACTACAAGGGCATTCACTTACAGCTGTCAATGTTTTGACACAATTAATTAGATTGCACCAGATAACATGTGGGCATATGAAAACGGATGGTGGTGACACACTGGACCTTAAAAATAATAGACTTGATGAATTGATGCAGATTCTAGGGGAGACGACAGGGAAAGTAATTATCTGGGCCAACTATATCCACGACATTAAACGAATAGAAAAAGCCATTTCAGAAGAATATGGCTCCAGTTCTTGTTGTACTTATTATGGTGCCACACTTCAAGAAGACCGGCAAACGTGCATTAATGCTTTCCAGGGAAAGACTTCCATACGTTTCTTTATAGGAAACACCCAGACGGGTGGCTATGGAATCACATTAACTGCTGCAAGCACAGTGATTTATTATTCAAACAATTATGATCTGGAGAAAAGAATACAGTCAGAAGACCGTGCCCATCGTATAGGGCAAAAGAATGCGGTACTCTATATAGATCTAGTAGCCAAAGGGACTGTGGATGATAAAATCATTAAGTCCCTTCGGAATAAAGTTAACATCGCTAAAGAAATTAGCGGTGAAGAACTTTCTACTTGGATTTAATTTTTATTTGTTTAGGTTTTTCAGCCTCAGGTATATCCCTGTGGTAAGAAACCTTAAGTAATCCATCTTTCAGTTCAGCATTATCAACTACAATATGTTTATGTAATTGAAATTTTTTGGTGAAACTCCTGTCAGAAATTCCTTTATGCCAAAAATCTTCTGTAGTCATTAGTGATGCTTCTTTATCTTTGCATCCATGAATACTTAAAGTATTCTCTTTAACTTCAACTTTCAAATCTTTCTCAGCGAACCCGGCTACAGCAAATTCAATGACACCTAAGTCATCCTTTTCTTTTATGTTGTATGGTGGATAAGTTGATACTTTTCTAAAACTATTAAAAAAGTCATTGTGAAAACCAAGAAAATGGTTACGTATTAGCTCTAATTCATTCATATAAACCTCCTATTAAAGCAAGATTGTAGGACCCATTATGGCATCCTGTATGTATTATATAAGGGAATCTAAATAAAAATCAAGTTTTTTCATGAAGGTATCACCTGCACGGTTAAACTTTTCACCAAGCAATTCAAAACGCTGAAATGTCAGATCACGTGAGCACATGAGAATGACACCCTGGTCTATGTCCGTTCCAAAGAGTTTGTTATGGGCCATGGCGTATGCTGAAAGCTGCATTAAGTAATCTTGTATCCATTCACGCTTCTTGGGCCTGTTAGTCTGCTTGAAATCAATAATTGTAGGGCGTCCTTTGTAGACGCCAATCATGTCCGTGGTCCCTGCATATTTGCCAGGATAATAAAGGTGCACTTCCGATCCCCATATTTCTGTAATGTCACTAAACGCCTCATCTATTATCTTTTGCGCCATTTTTTCTGCTTGTATGCCTATTTTGGTAAGATCCTTGTATTGTTCTCCGTTCACTAAACGTTCTATATATAGGTGGAGTGCGGTTCCAATCTGGGCAGAATCCTTGATGATTTTCTCTGCAGCAGCCTCTCCTACACGGGCACGCCATTTTTTTAAAAACGCTTTATCTTTTGTTTTATTTAAAACAGTTGTAACGGACGGTAAGCTTTCACCATCGGGTGTAAGGTATAACCTTGCATCTCCATCCTGTCGTGTAAGTTCTGCGTAATTATATTTCTTAATTATTTGCACGTGGTATTATAGCATAAGTGAAACGATTCCGCCAGTGTTAAATATCTTTTTAGGTCTTGGGTCTTTATACAGGTGCTTCATATACTTAAAAATATGAGCGTCACTCCATCCCATTTTCTTAAGTCTCATTATAATATTCATTAGATAAGGTATCTCAGCTTCTTTCGCATTGGATACAACTTTATGACTTCCTACTAGTATATTTCTTCCAGTTTTTGTTTTTGGTATGCGTATGTTGGCCTCTTCCGTCGGCATTCTTAAAATGATAGCAGGATTGTCTGGAGTCTGGTGTGCATATGCATGATGCGCAGCTTCTATTGGATCATTAGTAAAGAATTTTTCATCATCTCTTAATACATTCATTTGTTTTTTGGTGGAAATTTTAGCCGGATCATCGACAAGAGTTGTTCCACGATAAATTGATGGACCACCTCCCTCGATACCCCCACCAATCATTTGATATTTAGGGTCGGCTCTTGCCGCTGCTACGTCTGAGCCCATGTCTATTGGATTATGTTTAGTTATATGTTTTGTTAAAACATTTTTTAGATCTGATAGATTAGTCCTGGGTTTAGTCCTCAGGTGTCTAGGGAATGTTTTACCTAATGATGAAAGGCCTTTAGATTTTTTAGCCGCTTGTTTAGCAGCCAGCTTGGCCAGCAGTGATGCGAGTCCTCCCCACATTATACCATTCCGCCACGATTATATAGCATCCAGTCGCGCTTTCCGGCTGCGTTTTTCTTGTTCATTATCATTCGCACGTATTTAAAAATTTGCGCTTTACTCCATCCCATGTCTCTTAATCTACTTACAACAGAATAAACCATAGAAATTTTTGAATCATCTATAGCTGCCTGTGTTGGATGAATATGAGTAGGTGATTTTCCCCTAATAAAACCTTCGGGTAAATCTTCTAATTTTCTATTCATTGGAATTCTTCTCATAACACCTGGATTATTAATAGATGCTCCCATGATTCCTTTACTTGGGCGTATCGCATAATCAGCTGATTCCCATGGTGAAGTACTCCACCAGGTACCTGGTTTTTTACCTACTGATAATCCAGCTTCAGAAATAAGTTTTTTATCAGGAAACATAGTTTCTCCTCTAAATATATTTCTAATTTTTCCGCTGTATGTGTCCTTCATTAAAGCTCTTATAGCTGGATGTTTGCTATAGTCATGTTTTTTGAATTGTTTAAACATAGCAGGTGTCACACCTCCTTTAGGTGGAAAAAATGGCATACCAGTTAAATCTTTTGCCTGCGGTAATAAAAATTTTAATACATCAGGAGGTGGCAAAGCCTCATTATCTAATTTAATTGGAAGATTCCTCATTGACCCATCTAAACGAGTCATTTTCACTCCAGCTCTTTTTAATGCTAGTTTAGCTAATAAATTTGCTATTCCTTTATACATTAGTCCCCCAGCAAGTCTTTATATTCTTTGGTCAGATAACGGTTGATTCCTGATGTTGAATAGGGTTTTTTACCGACACGTGAGAGCTCCGCAGCTGCGAGATCCTCAAGGGACATCGCCGTTGTTTCCGCTTCATCAATCATGTCGTCAAGGAAACTTCGACCCCACCATCCTTCGGATCCCATCTCCTGGTACCAGTCATCCATTGTTTTTCTTTTATCCGGATTGGCACGGAAGAAATCCGAAACTTTTTTAAATCTTTGCGGGTCATTGTTCACCTTTCCGCGAACATAGTTCATGAAGGTCCCTGGATGTGGATCCAGCCAACGTGATGCGCCTTCCGCTAAATGTTCCGCAGCACCAAGTCGTGATTCCTCAGTGGCGCCATAGTAAGGGAGCCCTTCAGACTTTATTGTTTTCACCGGACGTGCTTCTGGGTATTGTTTAATAATATTAAGGACACGCTTCATTGCTGGGCGTCCCATTTTTTTAGCTAGTTGACTAAGTATTCCGTACATTACCATCCTCCGTGTGGGTTTGGTTGTAGTGATGTGATTCCACTGGACTCATATCCAATATGAGGACCATTAATTGGTTGTCCTGGAGGTCCTTGAGGTTTTGGTGTCCAATTTCCAATATTTGATTCATTTGTGGGATGGTGGATTTGGTCCATATTACTATATCCTACATCAACTCTATCATCATTGAATAGAGGTGTTTCATGTATATTAGAGTAATTGCCCGTTAATTCAGTTAAATACCTTGGGGTTAAATTCAGATGTGGTTTCCATGGCTGGTTTGTATCATAGGTTTCAAACATCGGTGGTTTAATCATATCACCCGGTGCTTTACGTAAAGCTGTCCATAAGTCGGGCATTAATTGTGCTTCCGTCAATCCTTTACCTTCAGCAATAATTGTCTCAATTCCTTTTGGATTAACCCACGGTCGAGAAAGTTCACCCCACTGCGTATTTAGAGTTAGAGTCTTTACCATTTTATTGTAAACCTTCTCCAGTTCCGGTCCTGTAATGGAATTTACATACTCCTTCATTTCTCCCAAAGTATCAGTTCCAATTGGATCTATGTTTCCAACATCGGCTGCCGATTTATTAAACATAGGTATAATATTATTAATAAGCTCATCTCTCATTTGTTGATATTCAGCGTAACTTTTCATGGCCGGAGTGGTTTCAGTCGTGAATCTATCATATAAACTAGAGTATTTTTTATCAAAATCTTCCTGCGTGATTAAATCCTGATTGAGAAAATCCTGTAGTTGATTTAATTTTGAATCTATATCTTCCATATCTTATCCTGCGTTCTGCATTTGTTCTGCCATCTCATGGGCGCGCGCAGATGTCTGTTTGGCCCATTTTGAATCCAGCATTTGGACGTGCGCTTCAAAATAATTTGGTGGATCCTCTTGAAGCGCCACCCACATTTTTCTAAACTTGGAAACTCCTCTCCCCCCAAGCTGAAAAATCATTTCACAGATAATAGTCTTCGCATCATCTGAAATCTTTAGGTCCTTACACATGTCATGTGTCTGATCAATTGCTGACTGTAAATCTTTTTCTAGTATGTCTTCCAGATATTCCTGGTCGTATGTTTTTCCGTCTTCCCAGTGGTCCTCCACGCAGAGGTGGCCGTAGCCCACGGTGCGTTTGGAAAGTGAGTCCAGATACACATGGTCCTTGAACCCTTCGTGTTTTTTTACTGACTCTAATAATTTATCGTAGTTCATTACATCATCGCCGTATAAATTGCCTTGAGAATTAAACCCAGCACTCCGAATGAGACTGTCCACACAATCTTGAAGATCGTATCAATCTTTTCAGAAAGATGGTGAATATGATTGTCCAGCTTCTGGTTAATCAGTTTTAATTCACCATTAATCTTAATAATATCTTCACGGTTCTGTGCCATTTTTTCTCCTTCCATTATATAACTCCCTTATCCTTCGCTTGTTTAAGGAAAGGATTGTCCTGTATTCCTTTTTGTGGTGTCGTAAACTTTCCGTCGTTCCCCATCACTGGGTTGAGGTCGCTGACGACTCCACCTTGATTCATTCCTCCGTACTGACTTGCTAGTGCAGCATCTGTATTGCCTGTATATAATTGTCCCGCAGCCTGTGAATTCATTACACCGCTGTTCGTGATGGATGAACCTGTTGTCTGTCCTGTGGAATAAGTACTGTCATCATATTCCACTGGAGGAGCTGGCTGTTCTCGTCCTGTAATGCCCAGTGAGTCACCAATAGGTCTTTTTAAAACCTCCGGTGTCATTTGGTCCACATTCTGTAGTACTTGGGGTGCCTGATTCATAATGGTATCAGCAATATCCTTGATTGAATTTTTGTTTTGGTTTCTTAAGTTTTGATTCCTGTTGGCTTCTTCCATATCCTGTATGGTTACAGTCCATTCTTCATATTCATCAGGCATTTCCTGGAACAAACGCAACATGTTTCGAACCCTAATCTGTGTTGGTAGTGTATCATCCATTGCATTTGTCCAGTTACGCATTGTAATAGGGGATGCAAAAACTCTACCGGCAAAACGCATGCCAAAGAAAGGAACTAATGCAAGTATTGCACTACTCTGTGCCGCAGCTGCGGTTCCTAACGCCGCCACTACATTTCCCATTGGTGAACTTGACTTAAGCGCACCTCCTGGTCCTTGGAGCACGGCTGAACGTGCAAGGAACGTGCTCATTGATGGCATGCCATGCTTGAACGTTCGATCGAGAACCTTTGATAGGTTTTCAAAATCCTTGTACGTAGGAAGACGACTGTTGTAAGCCTTAATATGATCTTTTGGAATGCTTGGATCAATCTTACCCCACAAATCATCATACCAATTTTCCATTTGTCGTGTTTTAGGATTAAATATTTTAAATTCTGTTACTGTTGGGCCAGGTAATGCCTTTTTGAAAAGTGTTTGAAGAGGGGATCCAGCTTGTCCTATTCCTAGGGCTTTACTGATAACCTTTGAATCAAAGTATTCAATACCTTCCACATTCTTCATTGAGTTTTTAAAAGTATTGGCAAGGTAGTGTCCTAGTCCTTTGTTGTAGGCTTTATCACCCACGATGTTTCTTAATGCCGTAAGGTTGCTTTCAACGAAAGCACCTGTGTCAGTTGATTTCGCTAACGTATTCCATAAGTTCTTGGACATGTCCGTTGCTTTCTGTGGTGTCTCAAGGGCCACGTTCCATCCAAATCTTTTAACGTTTCCTAACTGCTTGCCTGCATCTGTTCCCCAGATAAGCATTCCTTTGGAAAGGAAATTTTCATATTCCGTCCACAGTTTAGTCACATTGGAGAAAGGTGTGTTGTTCAGACTTCCAATGTCCGTCTCGAATGCTTTGTAGATTGAATTAATATCATCATAAATTGATCCAACCTCTGGACTCTTAGACCATCGTTCATAGCCACTATCCATGAGACGTTTTAATTTGTACATGTCACCCACGGTTCTTTTTCCTGGTGTCAAGAGAGTTGTGCCAGGTGTCCATCCTTGCGGTGGCTTGAGAATATTTTTCTGTAAGAAGTTTGAAAATTCAGAACTTAATGCTCCTCTTTTTTGATTGTTAAAGACAATGTTTTTTGCTGTTTGAACCAGTGATGCATCATCAACAATCGCACCTGCTGATTTTGCAGCGTCTAAAATTTGTTGATCATATTGCTGCGCCACTTTCCTGAATCCTTGCGCCTGCTTGTTAGCAAGTTTAATATAGTCCACTCCCATTTCCGCTGTTTCTACATACGGTGCAAAGCGACCAATCATTTCCATCATTCTTATTTTTTGTGCTTCACCTGCTACTTGTAGTGTTGCTTGGATTGGTCTACCAACAAATGGTACACGCGACATCATCGCAATATAAACATCCATGTATGGTCTACCTGATACAGCAAATCGTGGAAGAGTTGTTCCTGGAATTGTTTCCAGTGGTGGTAACCACTCATCTGACCTGTTGGATTTAGGCCCTAGCCAGTTGAATGCTTTGGAATTTGCCAAACGTGTTAATGCTTTTCCAATGAATGGAATATTCATTTGAACTGTTTCTTTTACAGGGAGGAAAGTTTTTCCACCCCACGGAACGATTGCGCGCCCCTTTGTTCCAATGAACATACCTTCTTCTGGATCAAATTTTTGTAGTGCTTTTTCAGCTGCCACCAATTCTTCCCCTGTTTCCGTTCCAAAATCCTCATATAATTCTTTTGTCGCTGCGTCCTTTCCTTTATAGACGCTACTTGCTGCACCTGGAGGTGTTGTTTTCATGCCACCTAACCATCCACCAAATTTCTTGAAGCCCATATAAGCCGGTCGAATGCCAAAGAAAGCTGTACTAATGGCAGCGTCTACCATTGCCGCATCCACTGCGTTAGCGATACGTGTAGGTTTTCCTTCCGCTTTGAAAGGATTGAATCTGTGTGGAGTAAGGTCTGAAAAGCTTCCTAGTTCTGGCCTGTTAATTCCTTCATCACCAAACGTCAAACGCTCAGGTAATTTTTCCAGAAGAGGATCCACTCCCACCTGCAAGGCTTTATCCAGCCAAGGTGAGATGGAATCATCAACAACTTTATTTCTTTGTGCTTTTGGCATGGAAAGAAAAGCCTTCGCTTTCCCTGCACGGTTCATTGCATCCAGAATCATTTCATATCCAAAGTCAGCTGCACCCACGGCAACGGCGCCATGAACAACACTACTTACAACACGTCCTAACCATCCACCTTTTCCTTTAATAAATCCTTTTCCTGCACCTTTAGCAAATTTTTTAATCAGTCCACCATTCCATCCGTAAAGACTTCCTTTCAATCCAGCTCCGAAATGCATGCCTGCTTCAACCATTGGATAAGGATTAGGTTCGTTTGTAAACAAACCAAACTCATCATAGAGTCGGTACGTATCAGCACCGACGGGTAGGAAATCAGCATCAGTTAAACCTGAAGCTGCGAGGATGTCAGTCTTTGCTTGAAGAGCCATCTGTTGATACTTTGTATCACCTGTTTCTTCATATCTTTTCTGTGCCTTATCAAATATCGTGGCAAGTTGATCTTTTACGTTTTCTTTTCTTTTAACATAAGCAGCAGAATTAACTTCACGTGATTCTTGAATCTTTTTGTCTTCCTGGCTCATCAACCACGGGTTGCTTTTACCGAAAGGAGACGCAAATGGAATTGCCATGTTACCAAGTTTTTGGAAAGGTGCTATTAGTGTGTCCGTCGCTAGAAATTGATTCTGTCCTATAATTTTTTGAGCTTGGGTAATAGGTATGCCTGTTGACGAAGTGTCAACAAATTTTTTATCCGCTGGTCCTTGGTCCTCGGGCATAGTGTCAAAGACGCTTTGTTGATATTGTTTTATTCTATCTGCCATTATTGATCCAATAAGTTAGTCCAGTAATCAAAAGCATCCCCAATGTTTTTGTTTGTTTGCTGGGTGTCAGCGGTTATAACTGATGTGTTTCCCCCCATGAAAGAAGAGAATGATTCTATTCCTGGTCCTGGTATATCAAAACTGTAAGTAGAATAGGAAGGATCATTTCTACGTAAGTCATAATATATATTAGCCATGTTTTGTGCGCCTGGAATTGTATACAATTCACTGACTTTTTGGTATTGGTTTTGACGCGCTTCTTCATTAGGAATAAATCCTGCCGTATCAAGTTGACTAGACATTCCTTCATATAATTCTTTATAAAGTTTAACGTAGTTTCCAATAACAACCTGGGGCATGTTAGCCCTTCCAAATAAATCTGTCGTTTTTGTTTCTTCAAATGATCTTCGAAGAACGTCTGCTAACATACGTCCAGTAGGTTGACGTTTTCTTGCGAGCGCTAAACCAAGAGTTGTTTCAAAGATTTGAAGCTCACCTCTTCGAGGATCGAATAACATTTTTTCTAGTGAACCACGAGTTAGGTAACGCCCACCTTTCACATCATATTTTCCTTTTGTATCTACATACACTGCGTAGTCTTCCCCTCCAATTTTAATAAACTCTCCTGGAGTTGCATTTTCAAGAACACCATATGTCATTCCGAATCCTTTAGGATCACCTTGATCATATTCATTTCCTAAAGTGCTTCCTGGTGTAAGTGATTCATAATATTCACCAAGCTTGCTTGATCTGTTAACAACAAAGTCATTATCTGTTATTTGTGAAACTGAATTAGGTCCAAAGGCTGCCTTAAACCCATTGGCTATTTCCGTGGCAGCGTAAGCTGATGGTCCAAATTTTCTTGTTACCCACCCTCTTACACCAATGAGGTCTCTGTTCTCAATCATCATTGGAAGAATACTATCCGCCATGGAATTAATAGCAGAGTTAATATAGTTCGCTGAACGCAACATTGCATCCTTACCAGCATCCGTTATCATCATGGAAGATGTATCACCCTGTGCTGACATCCCCGTCATCCCAGCTGCTGTGCCGGATGATGGTTGGAAAGTATAAAATGGAATTCCTAGTGTATTGTTTTCGTCCATGAAGTAATTCATTTCATCGCTGTTGGCACGGTACTGTCCCACCAGTCTTCTGTTTTTTACTATAGGGGCACCTGTAAATCTATCATAAGCGATTCCACCATCTCCTGTTCTTTCATATTCATTTGCCCACACACCAACAAAGTCACCTGTACGTTTGCTGTCATCCTGTACATCCTGCATGTACATTTGCAATGCAGCTTGTCCTATTTCTCTTTCTGATTTTCCTTGCTCGACGCCCATCTGGAACAGCATTGGTGCTGTTTGCATCGCTGTCTGTCCAATGATGTCAACAAATCCCTTGACACCTGGATCATCAGACTTGCCTGCCATAAGCATGCCACCCACTTGCATAAGGAGTGCACCTTTTTGCATACGCATTCCTTTATCACCTGTTCCTAGGAACTGGCGAACAACATCCTTGTAAGCCTTCACGCGGTTAACGGAATCACTTTCGATGGTTGCTGAATTAGGATTGTTTGTGGCGTCTACTGTCGCTTGGTCACTTTGAACTTGGTTTCCATTGGCCGAGAGTGCGTCGTTTTTTAATTGTTTTTCTTCCTCAAGAATTTTTTCATTCGCTGTGTCTTTTTTATCGGGTAGAGGAATAACTTCTGGGTTTTTAATTACCTCCGGTGGCATGTCCACTAAATCATCTTTAGGAAATTCAGGTGGTGCCAAATCTTCTGCGGTAATGATTGTATCTTCTTGTACTCTTTCCGGCAATAAATCAGAAACTTCATCTATAGCGAGTCCAGTGCCAAACCATGAAGCTGAACCTTTTTTCCAGCCTTGTTGGCCAGTCATCATGTCTGCATAGTTTTTAAAATAAGGATTGTTTTTGTAAGCTCCACGCAGAGGTTGCGCGAACCGTTTAGATCCCTGTTTTAAACCCTGTTGTAAAAGAAGTTTTGCTATTCCTGTAACCACCGTGCCTCCTAGGTCATGTAGCCCGATGCGATTCCTGCTCCCATTATGCCTAAGCCAGCACCCAATGCCTGTGACAGAGGATTGCTGACGGGAGAGGTTCCCATCGTCATTGCCATTTGCCCAGACGGCGTTCCTGAAAATGCGTCACCAATGTATCCTAGGCGTTGCCACGGATCCATACGGTTTTGCAAGTACGCTTGATAGTTTGCATCAGATTGTTGCTGTTGCTGTTGCTGCTGTACTGAACCGACACCCATCTGTTGGGCAATTCCTTTTCCCCACATGTCATGTGCCTGTCCATATCCTGCCGCGAGTGATTCTCCTACGGCTCGTCCTTTTTCTCCCTCAAGTATTCCCGTAAACAGTTGATTTCGCTCTCCCCCGAAAGCTCCTTTGCCAACCGCACCTAAGTTGGCTTGGTTGATTGACTGATCAAACTGATCGGTAATTCCTTTTGTTACATAGTCCTGGTATTGATTAAGATATTTCTTCCATCCTTCCGGATCCATGGCGGATTCCATCGCTTGGTTTTGTGCGTCCGTAAATCCTACAACCTGTTGCGCCTCTATTGGACCCTGTCCGGCATGAGGTTCATTCATGTTCGCGACAACCTGGTCCAAGTACCATAAAAATTTCGCCTCCATCTCCGGAGACATTCCGCTTGTCTGTGTTCCTACGGTTGTTCCCGTTGGATAGTTACCCGTATCTACCATTAAACTCTCGCCTCCTCTGGTCGTTCCGAATTGGGATCAAGTGAATTCATTAATGAATAAAGTCCTTCATGCCCTCCTGGAAAATTGTTTGTTGCTTCCTCGGTGAATACGAATTCACCGTCGGATAATGCCACAGGTCGAATGGAATCCGATGTCCCAGTTCCTGGGCCCACGGCGCTTCCACCTGCGGTGTAGTCATCCTTGTATGGAACACTTCCGCCTTTGTTGAATTGGAAGTTATAGTCTTTTGGTGTTCTGGTTTCGTAGTATGGATTACGGTATCCGTCTTTCCATATCTCCTTTGCTTCCTCGTATGGAATTCCGTGCTGGAACGCCCATAGTCTTATTTGTTTTTCTTTTCCTGCGAGCCATTGCTCTTCCTCGGTCATTCTTCCGCCATACATTCCTGTAATTTGTGGAACGGATGTCGCCATTAAGTCGAGGTCTCCTGTTAAAGCAGATGCTAGTCCCGATAAACCAGGATTGGTTAAAGCTGCTTCTGAAGCTCCTGGATTCGTGAAGTAAGACATATCAACTCCTGCTTTCGCTAAGTCTGCAGTTTGTTTAGGAGGAAAATATGTAGATACTCTAGGTGGACCTACAGCAGCTCCTTCTGTATAACCTGTAGGGCCCATAAATTCTGCCGCGTGACTCATATCATACTCAGGAATCATTTCTTTTCCTTGTGTATATTTGGTCACTGGATCTCCAGCAATTGATACACTATCGCCAAAATCACCTAAGGCAAAATCGTACCAGCTTTTTTTATCAGCTCCTTTTAATCCGGGTATTTTATTATAAGCACTCGCTGCTTGTGCGGATTGTAGTGCCGTAAATGGCATTGATCCAAGCGCCGCATAACCCATCGATTTCCATGGATGTTTTGATCCTGTAAGCGTTGCGATTCCACCTTGCATTGCCGCGTTTGTTAAGGCGTTCTTGACCCATGGTGACTTAAGAAGAGCTCCATATTTACTTGCTCTTAATTTACCTAACATCGACCCTGTAGCACCAGTTCCTAAACTGGCAGAGAGCCACGGTGCCGCCGCACTAAGTAGCATGATTCCTGCAGGACCTGATAGTATGTCCTTTCCGCCTTTAATTATGTTTTTAAAACCTTTGTCTAGCCAGCCCATATTATCCTAATTGTGTTTCAAGTAGTTGTTGAGCTTCTTCTAGCGTATAGCCATTGCCCATAAGATGATATAAATCATAATTTCCAAGATGAGCTTTGTCGGTAGATTGTTCCTTTGCTAACCATTCGTTAGCTGCCTCTATTCCAAGTCGCTCAGCTATTGTTTGCCATGTTTGAGTATAATTTACCAAATCATCATAACCAGCTGGTGGTCTATTTGAAGGTGGAGTGTATGGTGAAGGTAAAAATTGTTCATCAGGATAAATTTGATTTATTGGAGATGTCATAGGAGAATCCGCATAAGCTAATGCATACCCTCTGTTTACATCTCTTAGACCTACTTGATCTTCATCCATACCAAAAGTTTCTCCAAAGAAATTATCATATGTACCACTTAAATTTTGCACATAAGGATTACCCCTTCCATACTTTTCCATTTGATCGGCTATAAGAGCCTGATAAATATCACCTGATTCTCGTAATTTTTTTACTTGTTCTTCTTGTGTCATGTATAAGTCAGGACTATAAGTATCCATGGTTCCTTCATCTAAATACATTTCATCTACATCTATTTCTCCTGCATTCATGGCATTATTCCATGCAATCATCTTTAATAAATCTTGTTGTGGTCCAACGTAATCAAAATTTTCAGTTATACTAGGATTATTAAATTGCTCAGCAACAAGTCGTGCGCCTCTATTATGAGGGCCATCTGGTCCACCACCATATATATTTGCAAAAATATCTGGATTTACATGATAATCGTTGTCTCTATATCTCCATGGATCTATAGATCCATCTGGATTTGTCATGTGCCCAACCATTTGTCCATAACCATAATCAAATCTATCTGCCATTTCTCTCGTTGGAAACGATACATCATAAGACTGTGATACATCGTCAATAACATCCCATGGATTAGATACTATATTAGGCGTAAATGTTGGTGCATAAGATGGTCCTAAACTGGATATTCCAGTTCCTTTCATAGTGTCGAAGGCTTGTTTATAGATATCCGTGTTTACCATTATATTTTCCCTGCGTTACCCTGTAGTATTTCGTGAATAGCTGCCTTGATTACTACGTCTTGTCTTATGTGCTCTGACTTCGTGGCAGTTGCAGGATTGGCAACATCATCATCAGCTTCCTTCGCTGATCCGTATTCCTTGCCTGTTAACGTGTTGGTAATAGTGATTTCCGCAGGGACCACAATCTTGGGAACTTTCTCCCCGTTGATCTCCACGTATTCTACTACTCCGTCATCTTTTATAGGCATAATCTCTCCTTATAGCAAGTTTTTTCTTTGTTATCAACCATTATGAAATCTCCAATAGAGCCAGATAGATATTCACTGGCTGTACATTAGTATTAATTTTCAAGATATCCCCCTCTTCAAGTACCCCAATGTCACTGGAAGCCAAATAAAAGAAAGATTCCGTGGCTTTATCAGCCACTGCTGAATTGGTGCTCAGCGCAGTGGAATTAACTTTTAGGGTAATTATGGCTGATCCACCTGAATTATTATAGGCCCACGCCGTCTTAACCAATGTAGTCGTGACGGATGGCACTGTATAAATTGTAGAGTCACCAGTGCTCGTAAGCGTTGTCATAACTTTTTTATAACTGTTAGCCATTTATCCTAAATACCATGCCATTGCTTCCTCTTCGGCGCGTAATTGCTCCGGTGTATAGGAAGTGTTTAATACTTGTATTAACAAATCAATGGTGTTGATTAACTGGTTAATCTGTGATGGGTCATATTCTAGTGGTGCTTGTGGTAAACGTGGTATTGCAATCTGTGCCATTATCTTCTCCCGTCTTGTCTAATTTCAGCACGGTATGTGCCAAAACGCCATGCGTCATCTATCGCTGAACTTTCTACACGAAGCGCACCCTGTCGTCCGCGTGCGCGTGTATCAACTTTAGTTGTTGAAGTCGTTACGGCAAAAGGTCCAATGGTGTTTTGCGTTGACGTAGGATAGTCTCTAAATTTTAATGTAACATTTACTGTTCCTGTTAAATTTTTGAAATCAGGAATAAATCTTTTTATTGACATAAGATATTCCCCAGCCTGTGGAATAACAAAATCCCCTGACTCCACGTAAGCTGTTATCGCCGCACCTTCCGCATTCGATCCAAACTCCTGGCTATACATGTATGCTCTTCCTGCTGTCAACCCTGTAATCGTGCTGATCGTTGCAGTTGTGTCACTTGAATCATATGTTGTTGCGTACGGATAGGAATAAATTCCCTTATCAATCCAACTGGATCTGTTTAAGGTTCCTACATACCATACTTGGTCTGCGTAATTATAAGTTACGCAACGATTAATAACAGAAGAACCGGATGATGGATAGAACCATGTGACTTCATTAAATTCACCGTTGTTGGCCGCGAAAGTATCACGCTGGCTACCTTCTGAAATATCCTTAAATACATAATCCTCTACTGCGCATCTTAATTTCTGCACGGAACCATCAAACATAAAGAAAGAATCTTTTCCCATCCAGAAAGATGTTCCATTGACATCAATGGTAGAATTTAATCCTGCGGCACCACAGTTAGCGCCTAGTTGAGAGAAACCAAATGTGAAAGGTGCTCCAACCAATTGCATCTGGTACATTGCTGTATCACTCCAGATAAGAACCGCACCACGTGAACGCTTAGCGGATATCAATGAACTACCATCCGTCAGTCTTTGTGAACCAGCCGTGTTAGTTGTACTAGGAGTCCAATCATTAACATTTTCTTGATCACACCACCTAATAAACATATTATCCTGTGTGCCTGTACTACCTATGGTAGTCTCTGTTCCAAAACATACTACATGTCGGTCAGTACCGGACACAATAGTAAATAAACTTTTAGTAGGAGCAGCTGATACGGTTGTTGATGTTGCGCGTGTCCCAGTTCCAACGGATGTATCCCAGTAATAAAGACCACCATTTAACTGCTGGGCAATCATGTCTTCCCCCCAGTTATCGAGTGACCATTTTCCTGAATCCAATTGAACGGCTTCCACGCCTGTTAATCCTGCACGCGAAGTTCCCCAGGTGCTAGCACCCCATGTTCCTGCACCCCATCCATATCCTGCTGTGGATACAGGAGGGTCAGTGTTAATTTGATACGCAGCGTTAGCTGTTTCACCTGCAGCTCCTGTGCTTGTTGCCGCGGCCTTTGCTGTTATTTGATACTTGTTTGTTTGGTCCGTGGGCGGCGATGCTGTATCACCTAAGGCAGTAATCTCGAATTCTCCTTCGAGGTTCGCTGCTACAATTCCATTGACCGTTCCTGAGACTCCTGAAATGGTGACAAAGTCACCTTCCCTTGCGCCGTGTGTTGCGTCATGGACAACCACGTTCGTTGATGTGTCTATTGTAGTAAAATTTGTAATGTTTCCCGTTCCTGAAGCACGGATTGGTGTTATATCGGCCCATTCACTGTCAACATAAACATAAAGTTTCTTGTTTGTTCCTATTGAGGTGTAGGGTGATCCGTCCAATGAGGACCATGCATGAATTCCGCGTGCGGCGCCAACAAGGGCATCACTCGTTACCTTTTCCCATCCTCCAATCTTTTCCGGAAGACCATAGCGAAAACGTATGTTGTCTGAATCAATCCATCTTCCTTCAGCACCCGTGGGGGTGTCCTGCTTGTCTACTCCAGGTGTGAAAGGCATATCTACAAGAGGCATTTAAACTCCTATACTGCTGAATCGTAAACTCTAATCCAACAAGCTCCTATTCCATTAACATTAACTAAAATAGCTCCGTTTTTAGTCCCACCTGAATCGGCTGAAGTAGAAACATTTGTTGAACTATCAGTAGCTGTTGTTCCGTCAAAATAAATAAATTGTTTATCTTCATCATCCTGATCCAATGCGAGACAGGCAATAGCGCCTGCTGATTCCTTTTGGTTAATCTCAAGACGGGCATCCGCTGGTGTTGCCGTGCCAATTCCAATCTTATCCGCTGAACCATCCACAATAAACATATTTGGTTGGGGGTTGGAACCACCACTTTCCAGTCTAAAATCCAATGACGCCGCGGAGTCATTCCATACAAACCCTGCACCGTCAAAATCAGAAGCACCTGTAACCTTGACCGTTCCAGCCACATGAAAGTCATCGGCTGGACTATCTGTTTTTATACCCACACGGTCTGTGCTGGCGTCAATAAATAAAAGGTTGGTTTCACTATCACCCGCAAAGCGTGCGTCATAATCCCCTTCGGAATTGTTGAATGTAAAAGCTGTCGATGCAGCCGTTGCATTTACAGGATCAAAACTAACAGCATTATTAGCGGTAAGTGTTCCGTTGGCGAGTATATTTCCCATGTCCGCGCCAACATCAAACATTGTTGAACCGTCGGTGTAAAGAACATGCTTCGCGTTATTAACCAGTAATACACCTGTCCCGCCGGATGGCTTGAAGGTTAAAGTCCAGTTATTTCCTGTTCTGCTTGTTGCGTCATCCACAAAATACCATGTTGGCTGCGCCGGACAAACGATGTTCGAATTTCCACTAAGTGTTCCTGTAAACTTGAAGGAAGCAGTGTTGATTTGATTTCCTGTTCCAGCCGATCCTGTCGTGAGTGTTTGTGTTGTGCTTGCGACAGCAACAGCTGTGTACCCCTTGATGGAGGTATCAATCTTGCTCATGTTGTCATTGGTCAGGTCACCCCACGTTCCGGAGTGGGAACCCGTTGTAAGCTTGTTAAGTTGTAATATCGTCGTATCGGCCATGTATCCTCCTAACCTGTATTCACTTCAATCCATGTTGAGGTGTTTGAATCATCAACCACGCTCCATGAACCTCCACCTGTATCCGGAACTCCGTTCCAGATCGTCAGTTTAAGTGCTCCAACAGCGGCTGCCACTTCAACTCCCGTTGGTATAACTTTCGCGGTACCAGTTACGGTAACCGTTCCCATTCCAAATTCCGCCTGGACTCCAGTCGGAACTATTGTCCACACAAGTGTAACAGTTCCAACGGCAAATGTCGAGGAAACTCCTGTTGGTGTCACCAACGCCGTTCCTGTAACCGTGGAATCTCCCACGGTAAAGGTTGCCTCAAGTCCGCTTGGTTCCACGAGCGCCGTTCCGGTGACAGTGACGGTTCCAAGGGACGATTCAATAAGAAGTCCCGTTGGCGTTACCAATGCCGTTCCAGTTACAGTTGTCGTTCCAAGGGAGAACTCAGTTGGTAATCCGCTTGGCGCGACCGTGATGGAAATGTCAATTGTGGCACTTCCAACCGCGAACGATGCAGCAAGGCCACCTGGTTCTACAGTTGCATGCCCAAGAATCTGTGCGGTCCCTAGGGCGAAATTAGCCTGCTCGCCCGTTAGGGCTACAACAGCGTGCTGCGAGATGTCCTCGGCGAAAGCGCGCTCACCGAATGATGACGCAGCGAAAGTCATTAAGCCTCCTTATATAAGGAAGTTATTTTATCAATCGCTCCTGCACCGAAAGCCATTATAGTTTATCCCATTCTATTTTAATATCTTCTTTAGATATTGGTGTTGTTCCTTCAAGCCAATCTATTTCACAAGTATCTAAATTGTCATCTCCTCTTACAACAACTTTAGCATTTGAATTTAATATAAGTATAGCTTTAATTACACTTTTTCTATCTTTTATATCGGTCATGCTGAAATCTCCATTAAGGTAATAGAACTCTTTGGTCTAATGCTACCTCTTATGTAATTATTAATCTGTATTTGGGTTGTGTTGTCTGAACTAGCAAATTTTACTTTGTAAGTTAATTGTGATGTAGATGAAGGACTATCTAAATATGTTATTCCATCACCTGTTTGTCCACTATCGTTTGTTGTGTTACTAGTAACAAGACCAACTGTGCCACCAAAATCTACTATTTGAGTACTATCTCTAAAAAGTGCTAAATCTAATGATGTATCTTCATGGCTAACATAAACTCCATTAATTTTAACAACCGCTAAAATTGTACTTGAAGTTGCACTTGGGGTTATATTAAGTGTTAATGAAGTGTCTGCTAAAGTTGAACTAGTTGTTGAATCAACTGTTCCGTTTACTACATTAACCACCTGCAAAACCTTACCAGGTGCATAACTTGTAGCACCTGTACCACCATTAGCTGCAGGCAGTGCACCAGTCACCTTGGCTGTCAGATCTATTGATCCTGCGAGTCCTGCGTTTTTAACCGTTGTCAGTGCCATGTTATCCTATTAATTTGTATCCTGTTAATGTGCAGTATAAGGAATTGAGATCCCCAGCCGCATTCGCATAAACATAAGTTTCAATATAATCTGTTGCAACTAAAGTTAAAACAGCACTAGCTTGCATATACATATTTGCAGTAGCTTTTGAGCCATATCTTTGTGATCTAAAGATATTCTGTTCAGAGCCATTTTTATAAAGTCGAAGTTGAACATATTCTCCATCATCCACATCATCATAAAAAATTTTATGAAAGAAAAAATATTTACCACCCTCTCCTGCTGGCACAGTAAACTTATTGGAGGCAAAAGCATTATCTGTATCAAAACTTTCTGTGTCCCAAGTTACTTTAGTAGCAGTTTCACTACTTATGCTTTGGTCCCCAGAAAGTGTTACTCTAAAAGCTGGAGTATTAGCTAACCCAGCGCCCGCCAAAGTGGTAGCGCCTGTTCCTCCAAATCCTACAGGCAATGTGGTAGTGGCCGTGCCACTTCCGTCAGATTGCAAAATAGTATTGCCACCCGTATCCTGTATCTTGTCTACTTGTATCGTGCTTGCCATTAATTAATTCCTTTTAAAATCATGTTATAATCCTATATGCTCCGAAATATGTTGCTTGATAATGTAAATTTGTAAATTTACAATCAGTTCCACCCTGTTTGTTTGTTACTCCATAAAGCTCAACATAATCAGACGAGCCATCCATATCTATTATTGCTGAAACAAAATTACTATTCATATACCCATAATTATCTCTTGGGTCGATAGTTGCACTTCTTAAAGCAGCTCCATTTTTATAAATCATAGCCCTAGCTTCTTTTGTTTGTGAAGCATCTGTTAATGATGTAACAGCACCATAAACATAATATTTTCCTGCGGTAGTTGGAGTAAATCTATAATTTGTGCTGTTGTCATAACAACCATCTGAATCATAAACTTCTGTATTAACCACAACTTTTGTATTTGCATTATCTGTAACATCTTGAACTGCTGACATATATGCATCAAAAGCAGGAGTGTTAGCTACAGCAACTCCGCCACTTTGCATAGTTCCAGCCACATTAAAGGTCGCACCTGATGGTACTGTTACCGTATCACCTGACGTGCCAAGCGTTAGCGTGGTAGCTGTCTTTGGATCTACCTGATCAACAAATATTTTACTCACTTTTTACTCCTTAACTCTTTGGGTTTGCATCTTTGATCCCTTGAATACGTGTTTTCCACGCGTCGATATCCTTAAATATCTCATCAAGCTGATCGCCAATATCACCATAAGCTGTTTTGCGCGTGCTTCTCACGACGTTGTTCACTTCAGTAACATCCCCTGCGGCTTCGTGTACGGCAAGGTCGGCATCACTAGGCTGTGCAAGCCCCGCGATATTCCATTCCTTGATGTACGGTCCTTTGCCGTCGGAGTCATCCTGAAGGAGAACGTCACTTGTAAAGTCAACGGTCTTGCCCGCCGCCTCCACGTACGCTTTTACCTTAGTTGATAACTGTGCCATTTAGACCTCCTTTTAAAATTGTTAGCCATTTATATTCCTATCAGTTTATATCCAGCAAAGTATGAAAAAGTACCATTAAAATCTCTATCAGAGCCATAATTATGATAACCTGTAATAGTAACCTTGTCTACTTGTATCGTGCTTGCCATTAATTAATTCCTTTTAAAATCATGTTATATTAATTTAAACCCCCAAAAACCAACATCAAAAAGAGCTGTAGAGCCACCACTATTTTGATAAAGATTTACCTCAAAGTAATCATCACCATCTGCATAAACTATGGCACTATTACTAACAGTTGGATAACTAGAAGCTACTATATTTGTTTCAGCATCATAGCCACCTAAAGGTAAAGCCGCACCATTTTTACGAATACCTATAATAAACCTTGCAGTTGCACCTATATTATTTGCACGAGCAGTTGCGGCAAGATAATAATATCCTGCAACAGTTGGAGTATATTTATCACTAGCAAAATAATTATCTACATCATACGTTTCAGACCATCCTGTAACAATCGTATTAGTTGCATCTGCAACAGTAACAGAAGCATCATAAACCATAAATTTTCCAGAGTTAGTTCCACCAGCACTCGCCCAAGTAGAGTCACCTCTTAAAAAAGTACTAGAGCTTGCTGTTCCACTTCCAAGAGAAGCTGTAGCGATTGCACTACCTGTACTTAATGTCACACCCGAAGGTATGCTTACCGTATCGCCTGACGCTCCCAACGTGATGTCGGTTCCTGTACTAGGCTCTATTGCGTTGACGTTTACTTTACTCATTTATACTATTACCAATGTTGATCCCGAAGGAATTGTTACCGTTCCCGTAAAGCTGACAGGCCCTGCAATCAAGCCATTCTTGCTGGCGTTCATCGTGAGCGTGCTGTAAGTTACTGGGTTTTCACTATAATATGTTGCGGACAGTTTATCAACTGTTACCGTCCCATCCGAGGGGGTCCCAACATCAACGTTTTCGCCCATCGCAACAATAAAATCAATGTCACCCGATGCAACGGAAACTCCGCCGAAATCCAATGTCGCTCCTGAAACAGTGTACGCCGTTCCTGGTGCTTGAATAACACCTGAAATGCTCAGAATCAAGTTCTGCGCCGCTGACGGATGGTAGTCCACAGAATCATACTGAAGGGTATAGGTTGTTGCAGGTGTTGATCCACTCACTGCGAGGATCTTCCTACTCCCTATGTCTAAATCGCGTCCTACGTATGGCATTAATCAGCCTCCTCTATTGTATTACCATCTGCTACCCATTGAAGAATATTTTGATAGTCTGTGTTATCTTCATTAGTTGGTACTGATAATTTTTTTGTAGTTCCATTATTATCTTCTGGGTAAATTACAGAAATAGAAACATTAATCCCATCTCTTGCAACATATTTTAAAGTACAATTTTCAAACATTATAACTCCGATGTATATGATATTTTAGATGAAGAACTACCTGTATATATAAATCCTGCATCACCTTCATTAGCACTCATAGAAGTAAGTAATAGTTGAGTGCCATTAAGTGTAGCTCTATCAATAGATATGGCACTTCCTGTAATAGCCTCTACTGAATTAGCTTGTCCATGTTGATAATAACTACTTCCAGTAGCTATTTCTAAAGCAGGTGCTATCCTCATTGTTGTTGGAAAATTATGCATCAATACAACTGTACCTGAAGTATATGATGCTGTCATACCTACAATTTTTTCATTACCCTCTATGTAATTTAAAAAATATCTTTGACACCTAGCTAAATTATCTCCATAACTTTCATGTTGAAAAGGTGGTAGAGTAGAAGAAGTATATTCGCCTACTTCTAGTTGTATTGCTGTAATCCAAAAATCATTTGATGTGCTATCAGCATGATTAACTTGTCCTACTGCTCTATTTGCATTTACATAACTAGCCCAAGTTTCTTGTAATGTGCCACTAGTAAAATTACTACCTGCACCTAAATAAAATTGAACATTTAAAGCACCACCATTATTATTAGCTAAAGCACCAGAAGTATCTGCTGGAAAATTAACCACTTTCTTTTCCCAAGTATCAGTTGATGATATTGTGTATGATTGTGAAACTTGTCTGTTATTAGTGTTATCATATAATTCTAAAATGTTTGTTCCAGTTTTAGTTGCTTTAACCCAAAATGATATTGTAACCTTTTCTGCATTAGCAGTACCTTTTTTAAGTAACTGTAAATTTTGACCTTCAATACTTTGTTTATGTAATATATAATCAGATGCACCTAATGAGCCATCTGCTGTTGTACAATCATATTTAGTTGAAGTTAAAAAACCATAACCACTTGGTACATCTGTATCTTGGGAAATAGTCCAAGTACCAGAACTTGATATTGCTAAATTCCATCTATCACAAACATAATAACCAGTAGCAGTTTTACCAGTAGCAGAAGTACCTCTTTGAGCCACAGCCATATTACCATTTATAATTAATGGCTTTGCATTAGGTCTAAACAAAGTAGGAACACCAGAAGTCTTGGCTGCTGTGACAGCCGCATCCTGTATGCCTGCCGTTCTTACTGCATCATCTAGTATGGATAAGTTTGTTACCTTGCTTGTTGCCATTATGCGTTCTCCAATGTTTGTACTCTAGCTTCTAAAGTTTCTATTTTTGTTATTGCTTCTTGTAAGGCACTTGTCAGTAAAGGAACAAGTTTTGCTTGGTCTATTGATTGATAAACAGGAACTTCTTTTTCTGCAATCCATGTACTATCAGATGGATAATTACCATTTGCTTTGCCATCAATGTAATCTTGTTCTAACACTCCATTATAAATCATTGTGCCATTTGCATTTAAAACAACATCCTGTTTTGTTTCAGTTGCGTCTTTATTTCCTGTTATAGCTTCTGGTACAATGGTTGAAACTTCATGTGCTAAAAATCCATCAACAGTTGTATCTGCGTCAGTTTTAAAATTAAATCTTGCAGGTTTTAATTGTTTTAATCTTGTAGTAGCATCAAAGTCGTAACTTATATTTTCTTTAAGACGATAGTCTGATGAAGTATTAAAAGCTGTTGCACTTGCATTTGTTGAGACACTACCAACATTTCCATTTCCATTAAAAAAATTTATTTGTGCTGTATTACCAGTTGCATCTACTTTAATTGCTAATGGATAATTTGTTAATTCTTTAATATTAAATGCGGCATTGGAATCAATAACCGAAGTTGTAGCAAAAAGAAATCTTTTTGAACTATCAATACGCATTGCTTCACCTTGATTACAAGCAAATTGTAAACTATCAATTGAATGAGCATATTCTATTCTTGCTATATTATTTGAGCCACTATCAGCAAAATATATTCCCCCAGTATTACCTGTGCCAGTTGCAATAGTTATTCCAGCATTACCAGAATTTTCTAAAACTAATTCATCAGCCGCACTAGAAGCACTTGCACTACTATCAGCAGATTTAATATGTAGTCCAACTCCTAAATCAGCATTAGCTCCATCTGCTCCACCACCTATAATTGTTCCATCATATATGAAGTTTGTTTCTCCTGTAATGGCATCCGCACCTGTTACAGTTACAACTTGATTGTTTGTAGAAGTTGCCAAAGCAACCCCTCCTGGATCTTGCCATGCATTATCGCCACGAAGGAACGTACTTGAACTAGCCGTGCCTGTTGCTGAAAGTTGTGAAAGTCCTACTGATCCTGCACCTGGGTTTACGGTTTGAACCGCCTTGCCCAAGAAAACACAATACATTGTGTCAGAAGTTGTAGTTGCCGCTGAAAGTGTAAGAACTGTGCCTGCTGCTGTATAGGCATACGAACCGCCAGGCTGTTGAACGACATTATTGATAACTAGCCGTATATCATTCTCATTCGTGACAGCATTGTCAAGCGTATAACCTGTAGTCGCACTTGTTGTGAAGTGTTGAACCGCAAAGGTTGTATATTTTAAAGCTGGAGAATTGCCAATATAAGACATCTCACCCTCCTTACGTACTTATCGCATCAACGGCTGAAACCCACACATCCGCTGAGGAAGCCGTGTCTGATACGACATACATCCGATCACCGGATTGAACCACTACCTTAGCACCTCCGTCCAATAGTTGTAGAGCACCACCACTAGGGATGGGTGCCGTTTTCACGAGATAAATATTATTGCTTCCGTCATTAATGTAGACATCCACGTTGATTGTTGATCCCACAATGTTGGCAACTGAAATTCCTATGATTGTATCATAGGTATCAAAGTCGGAACCATTGGGTATGTCAACTGGTGTAGCACCTACTGCATTTTCCGTATATCTTCTAAAATTTTGTGCCATTTTTTCCTTATTTCCTTATATCAGAGGGCAATCGACATAGCAATGCAAAAGCCTGCGGTTACACCACCTGAAGCCCATTCGGGCGCCGTCGCTCCTGCGTTCATTGTTAAAACATCCAACGCTGAACCTTTCGCCAACCTAGCAGGTGTATTAGCGGAGGACGCATATAAAATATCCCCTGCGGTTGTCAAAGTCATATCCATTGTCTTGCTTGCTGGAAACGTACAGAATACATCCTTCGTCCCTGCGGCAAAATCAACTGCGGCGTCACTGTTGGAACTTGAAATAATGCTCGTACGAGTGATAGTTGAACTATCTCCCGCCAGCGTTCCTAGCCCTACTTCCCATTCATTTGCAGTTAAATGTGCAATTGCATAGTAAGTAGTATTGGAATTTCCAATACCCACTGAAAAAGTTTCAAATCCTGAAACTGCTCCGGCGAAAGTTAATGCTCCCGTACCAGTTGTGGTAGTCGTCTCCTTGACGCGGTCATTTAAGACTAAAGCCATTAATGCTCCTACGCGTTAGCTAATCTTAGAATAGCTGCAGCAGCTGTAAAGTCTGGGAACTGGATAGTGAATGTTCCTGCACTTGCAGTTTTATCACCACCAAAGTTCAACACACAAACTGCTTTATCTGAATCAGTGCTATTATAAATAAGAGCGCCATATGCTGTAAACGAAGCTGAAGTCCATGTGAGATCAGAAAAATCACAACATGCTGTTGCTGTTGATTTAAGAGCTGGTTCTACGTTTGTTAAGTTTTCTCCACCTGCTGAATAAGCTGATCCTGCCGTATTAGTTGTTTCACCAGATGTTGTATAAGCAGTGCTAGCGTTACTAATAGTGGCAGAATTGGTATATAAAGCAAGTTTAAATTGGTCTCCACCCGACGCACTAAAATTATGTGTGGCGACGAGAAGTTCCTGCATAAAACTATAGCAAACTGAAGATGATCCTATTGCCATTTTATTGTCCTCCTTCTATTGGCCCTGATGGGCCTGGTTCTGGATGTCCAGGTAAGAATGATGGTCGTGGCACCCTAATAACGCCACTTTGATGTTCATCACGTCTTCCTCGACCTTGTTGTTGCGTAGCAACCTCCTGTAAGGCGGTTTCATACGATTGAGTATAAATTTGCAGCATTTCTGCTGATCCTTTCAAAAATTTGAAAGCTTCAACAAGGCATCCATACAATAATAATGCGGGTGCGTTGTTGCTTATCCAAGTGGTAGCATTGGAAGAAGAAAGACGAGTTGGTAATTTAGTCAATCCTACTTCACAATAAAAAGCCGCACTTGGTGTTGGGACTACGTATATAGTATTATCATCCCATTGTGAATAATATTTTGGTGTTCCTGTGTCCGTACGATCTGGCCAGTATTCATTCATGAAGGTCACATCCCTCTGTTCTAGATATGTTCTATCCCCTGTTCCGGCTGCGGGATAAATCATAACACTTCTTATAATTGAAAACTCCGTGGGTGTAATGCTTGTTCCACCGGGTAATGTTAAAAATCCATTGCTTGCTGTAAAATTGGCATATTGATAAGAACGAAAAACGGGAAGATCCAAATCCCGTAAAATTTTGTTTTCAACATGCTCTATAAAATCATTAACAATAGTGTCTGATAAAACATCACTAGTTGTTTCTGTATAATCTCGTATTTGTGTTAATAATTCAGTATATGTTGTCATGCACTTATAGTTACAGGTCCTGCTGAAACAGGATAACTCCCTCCACTAATTCCACCAGTTGTGGCTGTGGAAGAGCCAGTTGAAAAATAATACCAATCTTCAGAATCATTACTGGATCCGGATACGTATTTTCCAGTTGTAATTGTATAGCCAGCCGCGGCACAAAGGATTGCTCCTGTAATTCCATCCACTGCTGGACAGTCAGAATAACCTGCAACTGGATTTGTTACAGTTCCAGTTCCCGGAGAAACTGTAGGTGACCCTCTAAATCTTATAATATCCCCTGTAGATCTTCCGTGAGATGGTGAATGAACATTAACTACCTGTGATGCTGAAGCATATGTTTCAAAAGGATTAATTGGTAATGAAATTAACGCTGCCGGTGCAATTCGGGCCGGTCTAGGACGTTCCAATACTTGAGGATCAGGTGAATGCTCATGTGGCATTAACTGAGGTGCCTTTGGTTCATATTCACTTGTATGTACCCATGCACCAGTCCATTCCTTTACCATTTCATTGTAAGGAAACTCCAGTCCACTTCGATCAGAAATCGCTATTGCATATTTTCCTTTAGCGTAGACCATTCATTATATCCAAGTGTATTTTTGTTTCTTTGCTGCTCCTACACCCTGTGTAGACCCAGTAACTTTGCCTTTTGAAATTTTAAATGATGTTCCTCCTGATTCCTTTCCTTCACTTGTAGGCGCATTTCCTTTATCAGTTGCTGCACCTGCATGAACGGGTTTGGGGGCATCATGTTGTCCTCTACCATAATGCCCTATTTTTTTAGTAGATGCATCACGAGTATTAGCTGTTTGTTTATTCCAATGTGGATTACTCATTATTCCTCCTTTTTACATTCGCAGTCAGTGCATTGACAATTGTCTCCACAATCACATTCACGACCACATTTTTTACAAATTATCATATATCCTCCTATGGTATATATGCCTGTGCGGGTTTAACACGGTAAGAGACTCTTTCTCTATTCGCGTCAGCCGTTCGTTTAAACTCTTCTTCATAAATCATCTTTAAACCGGATGTCATACGAGGAGCTCTTTTTAAGCTTATATAATAAGCTAATCCTGCTATTAAACAAGGAAGAAAATAATACGGAACATCCGCATAATTACTATAAGCTCCCGCGTCTTGAATTCTATTTATATAAAAATATTTAAGAATATAAGCTTTATCCGGACTAGGATATAAAAATAAAGTCATATCATTTTCCGGACGTCCATAGTCATTTCCATCAGCGGTTGTAACTTGTCCATTAATTAAAGTAAATTGAGTAGGACGAGCGTCTCCACCAGTGGAACTTTGTTCTTTCCTACTTAAATTAATATATTCTGTTCTAGAAATTTTGGTAATAGTTACATCAGTCGTATCACTATTTCCTTCGAGATTGGCAGTTGCCCCCGCCGTTGTAGTAATAACAGCATCAATAATATCAAATACTTTCTGGTCTATAGTATAAAAATTCTTCCCGGCGGTTAATGTTTGCGTCGCATAATCAATGGTCCATAAGTTAAGACCACGATTGGCCCATTCCGAAAACATTAAGTTCAAGGAACGCCGTGCTGTTCTTAAATCATAACCTGCACGAACCTCAAGACCACATCTTTCAAATGCTTCCTCAATGATTTCCTCTATCGTTAAATTGAAGGTTCTAGTGCCTGAATAAGCCATTTAACCTCCTAACTAGAAATCGCTACATAATGTTTAAGCCATTCCATTTGAACGTATACAGTGTCACCAGCAGTTCGAGCTGGGTTGGAAATGGTTATATTTCCATCATATCCACTAGCTGCCTTATTAGCTACTGTAGGTGTTAAACCACCAGTAGAGCTAAAATCATAATCCCCGTATCCATTTAATATCAGGAAAGGTATTTGAGTATCAGCATCCCATTGAAATTCTACCGCATCCGCTTTAGCGGTCATGAAAACATTATACCAAACTTTATTTAAAGTTAAGTGACTACATGCTTGATTATTGGCACTCTTGCCTAAATTAGCAACAGTAATCGTTAAAGTTTGCGCAGTAGCTGCATCGCCAGCTGCAATTGTATAATGGTTAATGAATTTTCTTCCGCCGTCAAAAGTTGTTACTAAAGCCATAATTAATTCCCCTTGTAAGAGAGTGGGGTCATTACACCCCACTCACGGTTATATTATTTTACCAAGTATCTCCTGAAGCAAGGTTCTTGCCTTGCATAAAGTCAATCTTGATCCATGCTTGCCCAGCTGTAGATAATGCTCCAGTTGGGGTATAAGTCAATACTGCCTGTACATCAGAGTTATAAGAAACGCTGTCTGCACCAGTCTCAGATTGAGTTACACTTTTCCAAACTGCATTTTGTGTAGCATCCACAGTTACAGCTCCACCAGTATTACCAGTAGTTGTAACTGCACGCATAACGCCAGTAGCAATGTCTGCTAAATAATCCTGATCATCAGATTTTCCAATTTCCATTGGATCTGCTGTTCCAGCATTAAACGCTTCGGCCACCCACACCTTAATACCAGTAATGGTAGATTGGTAAGGAATAGTTCCTATCGCTCTGCAATAAACATCCGCTGCCACAGCCGCTGTTCCAATGGTAATATTACCAGTGGTAGCCGCACTTGTAGCGATTTTAGTTACAGTTTTAAAATTAGCGGCTGTACTATTAGTAGAATATACAGTTGTGCTATTTGGTCCTGTGACCGTTTCGCTTAAAGCTTTACCGTTAACATCTGTTCCTGTGATGGTAAATGTGATTCCTGAATCATCGCCATCACTTGTAATGCCAATTTTTCTTGCCCACGCTCCGTCAGCAGTTCCTGCTGTTCCAGAAACTGAAGGTGCATAAACTGAATTACCATTAATGGTAGCAGTTAAAGCTCCATTCAAATTCATATTAGCTGCTGCTGAAGTTGTTTGAGAAGCACAAATACCGTCTGTATCTGCCGCTGTTGGTTCTTGAAAATAACGAGCTAATGAGTTTGATACCCAGTTAGTGTCTGTTAAGTCTTTACCGCGATAGCCACCTGACGTGGCTCCGCTAATTACTGGACCCGTTTTTACCGGACCCGAAAAAGTCGTGTTACTCATGTTTTCTCCTTGGTTGTATAGACCTTTTGTTATGCTGTCTCTATACCGTCTGCCTAGCCAGTCTGCATAACTATTTTACTAGGATTGGAAGGGCGAACTTACTTCGCCCTTCCTTAATTGTTTTATGCTCCTGGTGAAGCAAATATTCCACGCCAGTCAGACCAACCGAAGCTGTATCTTTCTCTTGCTTTATATCTAACATTACCAGTATCGAAGTCGCCTTCCATTGCTGTTCGAATAGGTGCTCTAGTGAAGTGTTTAAGTCCATTAGGAGCATCTGTTTTAATGAACCAAGCATCAGTATCAGTTAGGAAGTTATTTACAGTATACCCTTCAGGTACCATTCCCATTGATTTGATTGCATTGATATCATTATCAGCAGTGCCTACTCTACCTGCAGATTTCATTAACCTTTCAGCAACAAATTGTAGATTGACAGGAATAAGCATTTTCATTCCTCTAAGAGCGATTTTTAATCCTCTTTCGTCTTTCATATCAGCAATGTCGATAAGTGCTTGCTCGAGCGAAGTTTCGTTCAAGTCAGCAGCAGTTGACAATTCGTTTTTTTGGTTTCCACTAAGAGTTGGGTGATCAGTAGCGCAAAGCTCCTTTGCATCCCCACCTAAGTAAGAAGAATTGAATGCTCTATTAAGAATATTCGCTCCTTTTACTTGTTTAGTGTTAGCCATTGAACGTGCCAATGCTTTTGTATATCGAGTGCTTAATTTATCGTAAAGGTTGTCCTCTACAGCTTCTTCAGTCAGCGAAAAAGCCAAAGCAATGGTCTCGTTGGTATACCTAGCAGTGTAAGTTTCTTGAGCATCGTCGTAGCTTACGCCTTGACCCTCAGGTTTTACAGCTGCATTGGCAAAACCACCAAGCATCACTTCTTCTTCGAATGCACGGTCAGAACTTTCAGTATTGAAAATTTCTGCCGCTTGATTTTCGTAACGGTCGTATTCCAACCCGAACAGTGCATTTAACCCTGGTTCGAGCTCTTTGACCAATTGCATTCTTGAAATTACCATTGTTCAATATCTCCTATAGGTTAAATTCCAGCAGCGTTATTGTAGTACAGATGCTCATTGAATCTTACAATCCAATTTGAATTAGCACTAGAAATATCGCTATTATCTGGATCTTCACATATTCTGACAATTCTTAATTGAGCAGTTCCGCCAGCGACGGATCCTAACTCAGATTTAGATTGACCATTGATAGTGGAACCGGCAGCATATACTTGGTCAGCGTTATCGCCAACAGCAGTTTGCGCCAATGTTCCATTAGCTTGAATTATGAAGAGTTTATTCGGATCATCATAGACGAACGCTTCAATATCACCCACGGTAGGCGTAATGCTACCAGGGTAGTAATTTTTCCACGTTGGTTTTTGAGTAGTAGGATCATTATAAAAGCAACCGTTGAAAACTCCAACATTTGATGTAGTAGTATTACCACTTACAGTTATACAACCAGAAGTTTCTAATTGTACAATGTCACCTTTATAAATAACATCAGTTTCACCTGAAGCTATTTTATATTTGGAAGTTCCACCATTTTGGATTTCACTTCCCAATTCCCCTACAGGTCTTAAACCAAATGGCGCGTCTTTATTAGCCATGATTTTTCCTCATAGTAAATTGTTATTACACACCCCTCATGAGTGTGTAAAAATTGTGTAACTTATGTGCGAGGAAACTTAATTAGGTTTCTTGCCACCAAATGTTACGCGAGATGCCCGGCTTTCATTTTGTACGGGCATGCTAGGATGTTGATCCTTCAAAGGGTCGTTGGCGATTGCATCATCTTTATCTTGCGTTAATTGTGCAAAATGAGCTGAGCGTTCTTTAACGGTTTCCTGAGGAATTCGCGCTAGCATTAAACCTCCAACAGCTATAACACCATTATATTTACCTGAATCAATTTGGGGCCATTCAGTATCAGGATATTGATCCCCTCGGACAAATTCCCAACCTTCGCGTAGTCTAGCGGATACATTTTTTTGATCCATCTGTCCTACAGATTCAGCCCTTATCCAGCGATGGACAAAGCCAGCTGGCGCAGGTGGTGCGTCTAGTTGTGACGGCGGAGCCCATGGTTTCCTTCGAGAAACTTTCTCTCGGGTTTCAGACTCGCGTGATGGTAGTTTATTATTCGTTTGTGTTTTCATAATCATATGCCTACTCCTTCACGTACTTCGCATATTCGCTTAGTGGCACACCTAATTTTTTTGATATAGCTACTTGTGAGGGTGTGAGTCTCACAGTGCCACGGCGCCCTTTAATGGGTCCACCTCTGTTAGCAGAGGCAACCATTTGAGTAGGCGAAACTTGTTCAAACTTATGAGGAAATGTATCCTTCATCCGTTTGTCTATTTCATTATAGTACATATCGGACGTGGGGTCAAATCCTTCTTCCATCAGTTTACGATGAATTGAGAAAGATGTCAAGGTCATTGGTTCATCTTCACCAAACCACTTGTTCTTATCCGCCCAGTCTTCCGCCTTTGGATCAGGAGGAGGTGGGGGTGGTGGTGCTTGCTGGTACTGTGGTTGTCTAGGCATTTGGGGCTGATTTGGGTTAACTCCTCGTGCCACCATTTCCTTTTTCAACCTTTCACGTTGTGCTTGTGTTGACTTGACACGCTCTGACTCAATGGCCAAACGCGCCAGTTTTTGCTGTGCATCAACTTGTGCATCACTATCACCTAGTTCAACAGCTGCTTTTAAAGCTTTTTTAGCTTCCTCAGTTTGTGCTTCAACACGTCCAGCGAATTCATTAATGTAACCAGTATCAAGGCTTTTTGCCTTGTAGCGCATTTTCTGTGCATCAGTTTGCACTCCTTGCGCATACTCAATGGCAGCCTGTTCACGTCTTTCTGATTCTCGTAATTTCTTTGTTAATTTATCAATACGGGATTGAACCTTTTTCCCGTAATCCTCCATGTCTTCAGTAGAAGCTGTTTGAGAGTCTGTTATAACTTCCGTCTCAACTGCCTCCGGTTCTGAATCAGGATTAACTCTTTTTTCCGTTTGTTTGGGAAGCTCCACATCAATGTGTGTCCCTTCCGATGGAAGGTCAACCATCTTTGCGTCTGCTTCTGATTGTGGCTCTACTTTCGTTTGAGTTTCTGCAGGCATATATCCTCCTGTTATTTATACTGCAAGATATCCTCTGGGTCTTTTACCACAGCGATTATCTCGTCATCATTTAATATTCTCACTTCACCACCTTCTATTCCAAATCTTGAACCGGCGTAACGACCGAATATAATCCAGTCATTTTTCTTACACCAGGGTCCACCTGGAAATCTCTTTTCATCTTTGTAGGCATCGGGCCCAACTTTTAGGACTAAACCAGTAACGGTTGTATATCCCCTCTCCTCTATTGTCTCATCAGACAGTATTATTCCACCCTTTGTTTTTCCTTGGCCTTTGTATGGGAGAATAAGAAGCCTCCATCCAGTTGGGTCAGGTAAACGTTCTAATACCTTATCGGTAGGAAGGTGCTCTATTTTGTCTGTTGCTTCTGCTTGAATTTTTTTAAGAAAGCGGTTTTCTTTGTCTTCCGCTACTTTGTTATTTTCGTTTGCCTCTTCTGATAAATCTTTTTCTTCGAGGGCAAATCTACGTGCTGGTATCTCCGTCATAATCTTTCTGCAGGTCTTGTATTTCCTGTTCCATAATTGCGTAGGCTTTAAATTCCCCTACGGTTTTGTTATATTCATCCCAGCTGGGCAATCCGGCTGCAATGACTTCTTTCAGTTCTTCACGTCGTCCACGAATCTTTTTCAAGATCCGATAAATGGCTTTGGTTTCTTCCACTATTTTTTCTTTTTTACCTTACCACCGTGCATTTTTTTACTAATTTTGCCACCTTTTTTAGCCATAGTTTGAGCTCCTGAATAAGCAGGATTTCCCATCGCTGTTTCCATGCCTTTACTCATGGCACGTCTGCCAGCCATAGAACCGCTAGCTCCTGGATGTCTTGCTCCTAATGACTCATCGAGTCTGGCGTTATAGCCTTGTTTCATTGGTCCACCGGCCATCATTTTTTTAATTTTTCCACCCGTAGCTTTTTTTGTTACTCCACCTTTTTTATAGGTAGTAGTTCCAAATTTCTTGCCTGGTGTTTTACGTGCTTCCGGTCTTGAGTGTATTTTTCCAACCATTTTTTCTCCTTATGGGTGTTTACTTTAAAGACCAGTATTTGTCAATACTAATCCTTGTTTTCCACTTTAGTTATAATTTTTGCATGTTTCGTTCCTCCCACATAGAGTCCAAACCATGCTGCTCCTGCACCTACAATCACCGAAACAAAGGCCGATTGGGCGTTTGTCGGATCAGGAAGTTGCATAAACCACTCTGTAGTGCGCCAAAAAGCAACACCATATAATGTAATTAATAAACGTGGAAATATTCTCCACGCACTAAGACGCTCTGGTGAAATCATTTTTTCTTAAATAATCCTTTAACACCAGGAGCCATTCTCACGCCCATGCTGACGCTGCAGCTTAAATATAAGAGGTGCTTATAATAATCCGGCAATTTATGGAGTGCCTCAAAGCCTCGTTCCACGTGTTCTGTCATTCCAGGAATGAAGACCAAAATTGCTGGAATCATTAAGGCAAGCAAAACGAATTCGTCTTTCCAGCTTCCCTTCATTTGATCAACAGCAGACGCTTCCCACGATACTTCGCCGGCGATCTGTTGCTGTTTCAATTTAGTATTAGCTTTTATTTCTGTGAGCTTGTTCTCGGCCTTCGCTTTCTTGGTTTCTATGAAACCGGAAACCGCTTGTCCAGCAACGCCTAGTAATGGTTTAATTAATAATTGTAACATATTTATCCTAAACTCCTTATACCATTATTATACATATTTCCTCACACTTATCATACTCTGTGTATATTCGCCATCATATTCTCAAACATTTCTTGATTTCGTGGTTGTCCGGGGTTTTTGAGAGATGCGTAATATTCAGGCATTGATGAATTAAAATTTCCCCTGTTTTTCATTAAAGTATTCCACCTTCTTGCCATAATCCCACCTAGATCAGCTATAGAACCGCCATAATTGCCACCACCTGGCCAGCTCCAGCCTCCCCAGTTGGGACCAACTGGTCCGTCAACGCCAGTCTGAACCTCAGTCTCCCAAGGGAAACCCCCTTCTCCATAATTCATCATGTCATGAAATTGACTTTCAGTTAACCAGATGGGTTGTCCTGTGTTAGGATCCTCACCAGCATAAAAAGGATTCCATAATCCCCCACCAGTATACCAATCGTCTCCGTGGTCCGGTAGTGGATTACCCCATATGTCTTCTGTAAAAAAAGCACTATCAGGGTCTACCCAGTCATAGCTTAGACCACCATATGCGCTTATAAAATCTTCTACATCAGAAGTCTGCCCTGGAACATAATTTATAGGCGGATCAGTTCCTACAGGGGGATCCCAATAACCATCGTCCTCATAATAATCATCTTCAGATTCTTGAATTACTGTGGGGGAATCTCCAAATTCTCCTTGTGGGTCATTTCCCCATCCAAAATTATTGTTACTAGGAGGAGCCCATCCAAAATTATTGTTACTAGGATGACCCGGAGAATTACTTGGAGATGAACCGCCAACATAACTGTCTCCTGAGGAACCCCATGGTCCTGATGTTCCGAATCCACCTGGCATTATATATCAAACAACAAATTATTGTCCCTCTGAATATTTTTTAATCTTTCTATTTCATTTAATGCTTCTGCTTGATCTTCTAAATTTTTATCAAAATCGAATGCAACTCCTTCAAAATCATCTTCGGTTAAATTAATGTCAGAAATCAAATCCTCTCCACCTGTTTTATTTATTAAATACCCTGTTTTAAGTAAACGATCTAAAAGTTCTTGGTCAGTCCATTCACCTTCTTCCATATTTTCTTTTGCTGCTTTAAATAAATCCCATGGTCCCTCAAACGCATATGGAAAATTAGTGAAGCCAGTTGGATCTGGAAGTGTAAATACTTTATTAAATACTTCTTCATTGAATATCTCGTCTGTTGGTTTCTCAAAAGTTTCAGGTGGTAAATCCGTAATGGTAATATCCGCGTTGTAACCAGGATAAGCGATTCCAGGAGGAAACGGCCCCCGAGGAATGCGGTCGTCAATCGTCTCCTCTTCAATCGTCTCTGTCAGGTCTTCCAAGAAAGGTATTTCAGGAATTTTATCATATTCTCCGACACCTTCCGGAACCCAGCTAAGATCGCGCTCCAAAGGCAATCTCTTACTTTTAGGTAAAAATTGTTTTGCCCAGGTAGCACCTGGAATAAAATTCTCCGCTCCTTCCATCAAGGACCCTAGTCCGGAGGCAATGGGGAATTGATCCCTATACCAGTCCTTTCCAAAACCGGCTTTTGGGAAAGGATTGTATTCGTCTGCATAGACCGCGGCTCTATTATTGCCACTAAATAAAGACCCTACATCGCCAAGGAAACCTTGGGCCCTAGAGGGGTCTTGAAACATTGTTCTCCCCGTTCTTCGTGCACCCGCAGGAAGGTCTCTCGTATCAATGAGACGTGCGCCACGGTCACCACCTTTTGCCTGATTCGCCAACATTTGAAACATGTTACGCTGTTCATTCATATCAGTCGTAACAGCCGGTCTATGTTGTAAAACATTTTTAGCCGCTCTCCAATTACTTGGCTCTCCTTGAGTGTCTAGCTCTGTATACCAATCAGCAGGACGGGACATCAGCCAATCCGGGTTCTCCAGAGTGGCTCGACGTTCCCTTACTGCGTTAGCATTTTGAATAGCTCGATTGCGCAAATGCGCTGATCTTCTATCGTCCCTATCCGTGAATGTGACCATTATGCACCTGGTAAAATTATGATTTTAAGGACAACAAGAATTATGACCACTAAAATTCCGGCTTTTATCCAGTCCTTCAATTTCCATTCATTCCATTCTTTGAGATGTCCCCATAAATCTTTTAATAAATTCATGTCTACCTCCTTGTTAACATTGTTTATCTTTCATCCCACCACTTACTCGACCTCCATGGTGTTTCCTCTTGGTCTTTCCGCCTTTCTTAAGCTTCTTGACCTTTCCCCCTTTTTTAATCATCTGCAGTTTCTGCCCTGTATTCTTGGCAAAATCCTGCGCCTGTTTGACGCCTGAAGACGTATAGGGAAACTTTTTACTTCCTACTGTTGGCATTTATTTTTCCTCCTTTAGCCATCTGGACCGAAGTCCCATTCCTTTGGGGCTTACAACGCCCCCTTTATTCTTAACTATCTTGCTTCCATGCTCTTTCGTCCACTTCTCGGCGATCTGAGGCTCTTTCGCCCATAAGTACTTTCTTTGTTTTTCTGACTTGAACGGCATGATATCTCCTAATGTATGGTTGGTTTTTCTTCAGGCCTGAATTGACCTAAGAATTCCTCAACGGCGTGGAAACTGTCGGCTACCGCCTGGAACATTCTTGCCGTGTCGTGCGGTCCCAAGGAGTCAGCATACATGTTGCGCGTGACCGCCATGAGTGACGAGCACACGAGCATGTAGTCTTCCTGAGTCTTGATCTCGCTTCGAACGAGATCCTCAATTTTCTTCATGCTGTCACTTATTTTTATTAGTGCCCTGTCCATTTCCCTTGTTTTTTGCGATTCTTTCATTTGATTGTTCCTTCATTGCCTCTCTGGAAGTGATGATGTTCTCCTTCATCATAGCCATTGCTTCGGCGTTTTGCTGCTTATCAGTTTCTGTCGCCATTTTCATGATGTCAATGCTTGTCTGTGTTTCAAGCTTGTCACGTTCAAGATCCATCTTCTCTGAATCCATGATCATGTCTTTCTGCATCTTAGCCTGAACTTCAGCCGCCCGCAAGTCAATTTCCTGCTGCTTCAGTTTCACGAGTGGATCCTTAGGCTCCTTGCTCATTCGCGCCTCTTCATCCTGTGACAGTTGCGCGGTCAGTTTAGCTTCGAGCTGCGCCTGTTTCGCCGCCATCTCGTTCGTCAGCTGTTCCATCTGTTGTTGCATCTGCTGCACTTGCTGCTGCGCCTGTGGATTCTGCTGCGCCTGTTGCATCGCCTGCTGCAGCTGTTGAAACTGTTGTTTATATTGTTCCTGAATCTGCTGTCCCGCCATCAAGGCAATGTGCTCTGATATGTGCGACTGCAGTATTGAGTAAAGCTGCGGATTGATCTGCACCATGCGCGTGAACATGAATTCAGAGTGTCCTTGTATGTGCGCTGAATGGTCCTGGAACGGAAACGCCTTAGGGGCTTTTCCCTTCATCGCCATTGCATTCTCAGTCGCCGGCCCCGTTGGTTCCGGCTGCTCCGGATCAGGTTTAAGTATGGCGTCAACGTTGTCAACCCCCATCGCCTGATACATTCTTCGATACGCCTCGCGTATATTGTGAAGCTGCGGCGCCATTGTCGCCAGTTGTAATTGCTGCTGCGCCAGCGTGATTCGCTGCGCCATTGAAAAGATGTTCGGATCGGAAATCGGCAGGATGTCCACACGGTCATCAAAGTCCGACTGCTTGATCTTTCTATCCCCACCTACAACCTGATAAGGATATTCCGGTGGAAGATACAGCTGGAAGACCTTTGCGAGAAGAGCGAACTCGCCCCTCTGCGCGTAATGGCAGCGCTTGTGAATCGCGCTCATGACTTTAGTTCCACGCTCCAATAAAGCGAGTGTGGTTCCAACCGGATTCTGTTCGTTCCCTTCACCAAGCTTCATGTCGGCGATCGCCGCGAATGATTTTCCCGCGTCAACCGCGAATCCCAGTAAAGCGAATAGAACCTGTGAAGGCTCCTTGTAAGGAAGTGGAAGGAGTGATTCCTTGATGGAAGTTCCCGTCACGTCCACGTCCCTGAATTCCCCCGGCTGCAATGGCTCGTCATGGTCGCGTATTCGCATTCCACGCGCCTTGAAGCCTGCTGGAAGGTTCGCGAGTGTGCCAGCATCAATTAACTGCCGCAAAACACTTGTTGCTGTTCGCGATAACCCACCCAGCATGTGTATGAGACCGAAGCCGTAAAAGCCCAGTCCTGGGAGGAACTTGTAGTGTACAAAATAAGAAGTCTTGTGAACGTCCTTGTCATCTTCCTTCCAGTTTCTTCTTATGGACAGGACGATTTGTGAAAACTTGTCAATGGTGATGATGTACGGCATCTTGATGCCGTTTTCATTCTCGAATCCCGGCACGTCAGCGTTGACATGCATCTCCAGGATTTCATGTTCGTCATCATCGGAGGCGTATTCCTTCTGCACGCCCTCCAATGTATTCACCTTTTCGGTGACCTCCGACGGATCGACGGTTCCTGTCGGAACCTCGACGTCGCGATAAAATTGGCTCACCTGCATTTTACGCAGCTCGTTGTTGTTCATCTTTATTATGTGTGTAACACGTTCTGCAGATTCCAGGTCCGTTGCCATATAATTAATAATAAGATCCTCGCCCGTTACGAACTTGGATACGGCGCGTGCCAAGATTGGGTCATAATAGACCTTCTTGAACGCTGAGCCGGCCAACGGCAGATAGAAAAGAAGCTGATCCATCTCTGGATCAAATTCCTTCATCACCGTCGTGATTTGATAATTCATAAATTCCTGCACTCGTTTCGCCTGCTCCATTATTTCAGGAGTCTGCAATCCGATGACTTGGGTACGTACGGGGCCGCTTGGGGGGAGAAGTTCCTTATATGCTTGGGCTTGAAACTGCGTTACAGATTCAGCCAATAAAGGATGTACGACCCCTGACGCACCTTCGAAGGGCTGGGTTCGGTTTTCATATTTGAAACCGAGCATGTCAAGTCCTTTGACGTAGGTGTCTTCCCAGTCCTTCCTTGACTCCCTGTCCGCTTCGAATGCTGCAAGCAAATCACTTGAGAATTTGCCTAACTTTGACTCATCGACGTAATCCGCGAGGTTTCCGTCGAAAGGAATTTGTGACTTATCAACGGGGGCGTTCGGATCGAAATTGACCTCGGCTCCACCGTCAGGTGTCTCCGTCAATTCAACGTCCGATTCGAAATCAACCACCTGTTCCGGCAGCTGTATCTCCTGACCCACTCCGTCCATGTCGAGTGCGCCCTGCAATGCCTCCATCGCCTTGTCTATGTTATTTTTTGGATTCTTTCTTTTTGCCATTATGTAACCTCTAGTGGTGGAACCACGTCATTCAAAATGCCGTACGGCTCCGGTCCGCTTTTAGGCGGAACCGTCTTTGCCAGTCCGCCGTCCTTGTACGCCGGAAGTCCTTTTGAGATCTTCTCCGCCGCTTTGGGGTTTCCCTTGATCATCAGCGTCGGCACGTTGTAGAAGACCTTCTCAGTGCTGTTCTTGTGCGTTGACTGGATTGCCGTTTCAAAGTAGTCGGCGCCTGTTTTCGCACGCACCTTCTTGATTGCGTTGTTAAGAATTGGCCCATAAGCCTCTAGATTCCCCCTGTAGCTTTTGTCCCCCGGCAGCAATCCCCTGTTCTTGATTGCCGGAGTTGAAAAAGCCACACCGTCGTATTTACCATCTTTTGCCATACGAAGCAAATACTTAATTGCGAATTCCATGTAATCCTGTGAATTCTTGAAAGGACCTTCAGGAACGCCGCTGTGGTCGCCAACCGCGCCCTTCGCCTTTTCAATTCCCCTTATCTCCTCTTTCGCCGCGTAGAGCTTCTGCAACTTATCCGACTTTGGATTCGTCGCCAGGAGCCTTTCTATCTGTCTTTGTATGTTCGCCATCTGCTCCAAATTAGCCGTCGCGACCTCCACGTCCTTTCTTGGCGCGTAGCGCGATTTCTTAAGCGCTTCCTTGTAAGCAGCTGAACTCGTGTCACCTTGCGCCTCAAGCTTTCTCATCTTTCTTAAAGCCGCCGAAATCGGCTGGTGCATGTCGGACTGAATCTCCTCCACGAAGATGAACTTGTTTCCGTACTCATCGATTCGATCGGAGACGCGTAACTGCATGAACGCGTTATCGCCTTTCGCCGCTCCAAAATCATGAGCGTATTTGTATGTCGGCTCCGCCGTACGCGGACCCTTCGGTTTCCACCTGAAAAGCATCTCCCTTGAATTTGACCCTCCAGGAAGAACCTGTGACGTTTCCCACCTGGGCGTGTCAACGAACGCGGATCTCTCCATTCCGACTCCGCGCCTTCTAGTCGCCCCCAGCATGTCCGTCATCAGCTGTTTTATCTCATAAGGGACGCTTACGTTAGTCGCGGGAATTCCCTCCGACGTCACGTTCTTGATTCCGTACATCTTATCGAAAAGATCATCCGTGCTAGCGAGGAACTTCGGCATCTCCTTGTGATCGCCTATATTCTTTGATCCTTGCTGAAGGAACCGTATGATTCCTCCCGCCTCAGGCGAGTACGCCTGCGGATCCATCCGCTGGACTATCTCCTTCAATCGCGGTGAAATGTCGTGTTCCTTTCCTAGGATGTCCACCTTGAACGTGGGTGCGGTCGAATCAAACTTCCGCACGAGATCGACCTTCGAGACCTGCTTTCCGCTGTTGGCCTTCAGCCACGGTCCGATGGACGTGTCCATCATTTCCGATTCCCGAATGCCACGTTTTCCAAGAAACTCCGTCCACTGCTGTCCGCTCATGATTGGGGGACCCTTGATGATCTCCTCGCGTGAGCGGTAGAACATCGCCGGGACGTCCTCCGGTTTTCCCGTCACGGGTTTTCCGGGCTTGACCGGTTTTGGCTTGATCTTTCCTAC
>Ga0209756_1000144_pt1 | contig 65339 bp, 86 predicted proteins | sample ETNvirenome_6_85_FD_184071 | JGI IMG/M metagenome (GOLD analysis project Ga0209756, IMG submission 184071) | Marine viral communities from the Pacific Ocean - ETNP_6_85 (SPAdes) (version 3) | ecosystem: Environmental > Aquatic > Marine > Oceanic | place: Pacific Ocean | collected 2013-06-19 | reverse complement strand
TCAACTGTGAAAAGATAGGATCCTATGTGCCAGACCTTATCTTTGTCTATATATTTCCCTGATTGACCATCTAAGATATCGTAATTAGTAATAGCAGGATAATAACTAAAGCAATTCCAAAGCTCCAGCTGGTCCAGCCTAGTCCTAGGAACTTCTTCTGGCTTAAATCCTCTTTGAAGAAACGCACTAATCGGCAACCGATAGAAGATAGCACCATTTTCCATAAGTGCGTGAAAGAGTATAGGCCGCCCTGTAATTGATGCCAAGCCAAAGACAACACAGTCTTCCACTTCTCCATGGTGTTCTTTAAGATCATAGAGATATTCTCTCCTGATCTGTGCATAGATCACAGGGATGTTTACGTTTAAGTAAGCCATTTAGCATAAAGTCCTATAGTGCTGCGATTATTAAAATGACAAGTACAACACCTGCACCAATCACTTTTTTTCTGTGATTAGTCCATAGGTCTTTTATTGCGTCTTTTATCATATCCATAGTTTCCTCCTATTTTATGTCTCCCCAGTTTTTACCTGACTCGTAGTCTACCTTATTAGGTACTTCAAGTCCAACTGCAGATTCCATAATTTCCACTATTTGTTTTGCTTCTTTATCATCTTTTACAGAAATATCCAACTCATCATGTACTTGAATATGAGGAATAATTCCTGCTTTATATAATTCTAACATAGCTTTTTTAGTCATGTCCGCTGCTGATCCTTGAATTAATTTATTTAATGCCTTGTATGTATAAGCTCTCCTGATCCCTGGTCCGTGTTCCCTGAGTGCTTCTTCGTGAGGCAAAGCTTTATGAATCCCGAATTGATTGGGTTCCCATAAATGGAACCGGCACAATCGACCGAGTAATGTACGGATACGTCCAGAGTCCTGGGCTCTACGCATCACGGCATCCATGAGTTGTTTAACGAAAGGAACTTTACCATGATATTGTTTAAATAATTCTTCAGCTTTTTCTTTATTAACACCAAGCTCTGCTTGTAGTTTATTTTTTCCCATTCCATAAAACAAACCAAGATTAATCGTCTTCGCTTGGTATCTTGGAATGTCAGCCATGTCGGCTACGATACTATGAAAATCTGCGTCTCCAGCTTTATAAGCTTCCAGAACTTCAGTCACTCCATATAAATTTTGAAGGGCTGCATAATGAACAACGAGTCTTGGCTCTTGTTGATTGTAATCAAAACAACCCCAGGTACATCCTTCTTCAGGAATAAATAATCTTCTGATCCGTGGTCCAAGATCTTTGTTTCGTGCAGGAATTTGTTGAAGGTTTGGATGGGCATAGCTGAATCGTCCAGTGACCGTGCCTCCATTGTCTCCTCTCAACTGATTAATCTCCGCGAAGATCCGACCATTGTGCGTGTGTTTTAATATCGTATCAATGAAGGTAGTGTGAGCTTTATTAATTTCTCTCGCTTTAGCAATCTTTTTCACAACAGGATTAGGGTGATGAGTTAGGAAATTCTTAGTAAAGGAGGGAGCTTGAGTTTTTTCCGTTCGATCATAAACTAATTTAAGTTTATCAAAGACTTGAGCAATAGATCGCGCTGCCCAAATCTGTACATCTATTCCTGTTTCGTTCTTCACCTCTGTGAGTAACTTCTTCTCATGTTCCATTAACGTTTTCTTTTCGATCTCTGCTTGTTCTTGATTTACGCGTACACCGAGAAACCTCATTTCAACGAGACAAGGAAATAATTCCGTTTCCATTTTCCAAATTTCTGTAATGTCTTGATGATTAATTTCTTTTTTTAATTCTTGCCACAACTTATACGTGAGCTCTGCATCTTTCTCTGCGTAAGCTCCTACATACATCGCTGGAAGTTTATACATTTCTGCTTTAGCATCGACGCCCCATTCTTTAGCCGCAGCATAGAGAGCGGCTTCATCTTTGGCTTCATTCAAATATCGTCTAGAACAATTATTTAAATCATAACGCAATTGATTTTCATCAACAATGGCTGAAGCAATCATCGTATCAATAATTCTTCCTTGAATCGTAAAGCCTGAGGATCTTAACCAACAGACATCGTACATGGCATTATGAAATATCTTATCAGCAGAAGTATTTAAAACATCTTGGAGCCATTTAGAGACCATGGCTTTATCCATATTCCCTCCGCCTTCATGAGCAATGGGATAATATCCTGACCAGGTCTTAGTAGCCAGGGAAATTCCTACAATCTGTCCTACTTTAACGACAGCTCCAGATCCCATACTCTTATTTAAATTAGGATCTTGTGTTTCTAAGTCTATTGCTATTTCGCTTTCTCCCTTTAAGTCCGGAAACTCTTCAGGTGGTAGCCATTCAGTCTGAGGTTTGAACAATGGGATCTGCATTATTTTTTTAAGATCCCCCAATAGTTCTTTTTTTCCATGGGATTTTCTTGCGAGTAGTCTCTTTCAATAATCATTTCAATATAATGTATAGCTTTGTTCAAATCTTCCCTTCCTCCTTTATGTGCATGTCTGCAGATATATTTTATAGCATTTCCTTCGGCGAAAAGCAATTTATTGTCATTAATAAATTTGCTTGGCTGAATTTTCATGCTCTTGTAATGGGATCCGCCAATTTGTTTTTTATATGCACTCATAATTTAAAACTTTTATAAATATCTTTGGGTCTAATAATATGGAGATGATTCTTGGCACGTGTGGCACCCACATAGAATAATCTATTTTCATCATCTGGATTTCTGTCATAGCCTTTCTGTGTGTTTAAACTTAAATCAGTAAGAAGGACAACATTATCGGCTTCTCCCCCCTTGACACCATGAATGGTTGATAATAAAATACGTGGCGATTTATTTAACGCTTCTCCATTTTCTCTCATCTTTCTAATATAGTTTACACTTTTAGCTGGCGCTTGATCCATGGCTTCATACCAGACAGCTTTGGTCATTAAACCATGACTCTTATGACAGTCGTCAATGGTATAAAATTTATCTTTATCCATGTACTGTAAACTTTCTCTCATATAATGTTTAGGAGACATATAGCTGGCTATTTCTTTTATTTGTTCTGCGTCTAACTCTTTGTTTTTTCTGAAGTTTTCCCAATTAGTAATGGCATTATATAAATCAGATTCATATCCTTTTTTAAATTTATTTTTGTAATAGAATCCTTTCTTATAAAGTTCATCCTCTAAATCTTTCAACATATACTTTGTTCGAGCTAATACTAACCATTCTCCTTTACTTAAATCTACATCGTGAAATTCGTGGTAATAAGATAACATTCCTAAATGTGTTTTAGGTTCCCATTCTTTTCGTAACCGATTTGAAATTCTTCCTACAATTCCCATGGCTACATCATGAACCACTCTAGGTACGCGGTAGGATTGAGTTAGGTTTAAAAATTTTCCTTTTTGTGTAATGAAACTATCAACATCAGCTCCCGCCCATCTAAAGATAGCCTGGTCATCATCACCGGCGATAAAAGAATCATTTGAGTTGCTCATTAAGACAGCTGCCATGTTCCATTGCATGCGGGATAAATCCTGGGCTTCATCAATAAAAACTGTATCCAGTTTAGGACAAGTATCTGATTTAATAAATTGAGTAATCATGTCATTAAAGTCAATGAGTCCATATTGTTTTTTGTAAGATTCTAATTCATTAGCAAATATTCTTAAATTTTTTACCGATATGTCTTGAGTATGTTCTTGTAAATTATATTGTTGTTCGGGTGTAATGTTTCTGAGTTTAGCTAATTGAATGATGCGTAAGTAATCACTTTTGGTTGTAAAGATTCCTGTGAACTCATCATCATACTCATTATAATCTACTCTAATATTTATTTTCTTTCCGAGATCGGCATAATGTTTAGTTTGCATTACGTTTTCTTTTTTAATTCCTAATCTTCTAAACGCTAAAGAATGGAGAGTTCTAAAATTAGGAAGATCATCTTCGGTTAAATTAAATTTTTCCATCGCTCTATCACGAGCTTCGTATGCAGCCTTCTGCGTAAAAGCAAAATAACCGATCTTATTAGGATCGGTTTGTTTTAAACAGTTGTCTACTTCATTTAATAAAGTATGAGTCTTACCTGTGCCTGGCGGTCCCAATACAATTGTCTTCATTTTATAAAACCTCGTGCCTTGGCAAATTTGTAATCTTGTTCTTTGTTAGAAAATCTCTTATTCTTTTTTCCGGTGTGATTACCACTTCCGGTTGTCCATTCTAAATTATCAGGTAAGTAATTACATTTATCATCCCCTTTATGAGATACTTGATAATATTTTTTGGGATCGGCATTCCATATGTAAGCTTTAGCTACAATAACATGCATCATTTTAGGACATGTTTGAGGATGATTTTTATCTTTAAGACTTACCATCATGTAATTAGTTGCATCAGAAAAGTAAGTGGAAGATATTTTTATTTTGTCCCCATTTTGAACAGTTATGTAAGGCCAAATAGGTTTAGCGTACATAGAATTTTTTTCAACCTGCTTATGAAAAAAATGCCACCCTCCCGTAGGATAAAGAACATGTTTATCAGGTACAATTTCAGGCATAATAGTTTCTAATTTTATGGGTTTAAGAAGATGATTATCTAATTTTCTACTCACCATGGGTTGTTCAAATAAACTTAATTGTTCTCCACGCATTAAAAAGGGTCCTTCGGTTTAAATTGTTTCTTTTTATAAGTATCTTCTTGTTTTTCAAATTCTTCGACGACCATAATGTTAGGTCTTTTCTTTCCAATATTTTCTCTTTTAATTTTACATTTACATTTATCCACCAGAAGTTGCATCGTAATGTCATAAGGTTCTTTCCATTTTCTACGCAGCAAGAACTTATTATAAAATTCTCTAAAAATAAAATGATGTTTACCTTCATTGTTCCAAACATTTCCTCTTTCCATGTCTTCCTTGGTTGCACCTGTTCCAGTTCGGTCCGTGCAAAATTCTTCTAAATGATCTAGTAATTGTTCTAATGTGGAAGATCCTTTAGGAGGATCAATGATTTCTATGCCTGCATATAAGAGATCTACATATTGTCCAAACTCTTTGGGTGAAATTCGTGGTGGTCTTTTATTAATTTGTTCCATGACTGCTCTTTGAAATAAACGTTGATCTTGTAAGAAGGCTGTTTCTTCTAACTTCACTCTTTCTCCATCTACATTTACATAATAATAGGGTTTTTCTAGATTAATTTTTTGAAGATCACTTAATGATGGGAAGAGAGCTGTGCCGCCTATACCATATTTTCTTTGACGACATAAATCTTTATCACAATAACTACACATCGGTTCGTCTTTACATTTGTATCCCCATTCTTTTTTATCGTGTTGTAATTTAATTCTTTTAACTGAGTTATCATCGAGAGGTGGGTTCATATGTCTTTCGTTAAATAGTGTGACCTTACCTTCCCAATTTTGTGGCCATTTCTTTTTAGCGTACACCACATAATGAAATAAAGCATTGTCTCGTCCCCCTTCTCCAATACCATCAATGGACATGGTTTCTAAACAAGGTGGTCCATCTGCTAATTCTGATTGAGGTCTTTCTATTTTTAAATTTTCTAGTTGTTCCGGTGTGAGTTTATTTCTTTCATAGAGTCCAAAAAAACCTTCTATGGTAGCAGCGTCTCCGCTTTCTAAAAAGGCATATCTTGTTGTTTTATTAGAATTAAAATATGGTAAGTTAAGAAAATTTCCTGTATCATCTTTGGATTTTAATTCTACCTGTTTTGGAAAAACTTCAGAACTACCAAATCCTAAGACTGATCCAATCGAAATTAATCTATTTCTCATTAACGATGCATCCACTGGAACTGTAGTAAATAAAAAGATGTGAGCTCCTCCACTTTTAGATCTAAAAGTTATTAGAGGAAGTTTTAAATTTTGAATTTGTTTTAATAATTTTTTATGATCGAAACCTGCGTAGGAATCTACATCGATACACCCCCATCGACATTTATTATCCTCATTAATTGGAATAATACCTAGGCTTGGTTCAATTCCTTTTAAATGGTTTTCCCACAGAGTAGTAATAACTGGCTCTCGTTTAACAAACGATTGTCCTTTGACTTTGGTTCCATCTGCGTTTTTCTTTTCAACGTAGGTGCAACCGTGCGCTCGTTGTAAGCCATTAAATATTTTTTTAAATTTTTCTATCATAATGGAAATATAAAATTTGAATTAAAGGCTATAACGGTTTTTCTTTTATCCCCATTAGGCTTGGATCGGTGTAATAAATGAGCAGGAAAAGAAAGAAGTTGACCCTCTTTAACATCATACTCTATAATTTTATCTTGATTTTTAATTTCAGTTTTATATTCACTATCCGGTAATTCTAAAAAATAGGAATTAGTCCAGTTTGCACCATTATGATTATGCCATTGGTGATATGAATCTTTACCATATTGTTGAAACCAACCATTAGATATTTTCCAATCCGTTCCATTAACATTGCCAGTCATTGACTTAAAATAATTTATAAGTTTATTCCTGGATGATTGAATAACTTTCTTATAAAATAAATCTAGATATTTTCTTTTAAAGGATTTAGGTAAACCACTGTCGGATTTACTAATCCACTCAAAGGACTGATTAGGCATTTCATCAATTAATTTTAATAGTTGATCTTTGTATTGATTGTGTTCTGGGACATCCACTATAAATATTTCTGCTTCAATTCTCTTGATTTTCATTTCTTTGTTTCCTTAAATTTTTCTATCATCTAATTAAAAAGGGCGGGTTAAGTCTCCCGCTCCCGCCCCCTATTCCTTAGAAAGGAATTAATTAATAAGGTACGTCTGTTTTAGATTCTTCAGTTCCGTGTTTAGCTTTTACTTCTCCTTTGCTTATACTTACAGCAAAGTTCTTAGCTATATCGTAAACTGTTTTATCTTTAACAGCACCAAGTTGAGAAACATCCCAACCAAACCAAGTACCTTTATCATTGGACTGTTGGACTGTTTTTAACTTATAAATGTGGCTATATGTAGGCGGTGTGAAGACCCCATTTCCATTAGCTCTTGGCATTTTAGTACCCAACATCATTGAGTTCCATTTCTTGCTAATCTTTAATTGAGTAGCTTTCATAGAAATCAAAGCCGTTGTTGGACTATCTCCTAATACCACAACAAAATGATTTGCTGTGTTCTCAAGATAATTACCATTGGCTAAGCGGTCTTTGTTTTGTTTATCCCTTGTACTTTTTGGGATATCATCACCAGCTTCATAGATATGTACTGGTGCGCCTTTAGATTCACCTCGGTCTTGCCATTCAATGTACTGTCTTTTGTAAAAGACTGGCAATACTTGGATGCCTTTTGCGCCATCATACAGTGCGTTTGTCACTGTATTCAAAATCATGCCAGGTTCTGCACCTTCAACATATTTTGCATCCCGTTTATTAACTTCGGGAGATAGCTGTCCCAAAACTTTCAGGAATGGTAACGCTAAATCTTCCTGCGTTATATTCTGAGCGCCTTGGTTTGCATCAGCTTCAAATAAATTTGTAGCTAACGCTCCTGCTTGTTCACGTTTCGTGATTTGTGTTTCACTTTTCATGTTTATTGTTTCCTTGTTAGTTTGGTTCGGTTTCCTACGAACACGTTAAAAGTATCCATGGGCATATCGAGACCTTTCTCAATACGTTCACGGACGAGTGCTTTAAGAGTCATGGGTTCTACCTTCAACTTTTGTGTCGGCTCAAACCCTTGACTCTTCGCAAGGTTAGCATAATGTGCCGCCTTGTTATCTTCGTTTCGTCCAAAGGAAACGGTAATATCATTTTTAATAATATCACCTAGGCCATTCTCACGAAGCCAACTATACGCTGCTTCTCTATTCTTAATCGAGATGCTAGCTGCATAATACGGTTTTACCTCAACTGCAGATCCATCTGCAAGTTTGAGAGATGATAACCCCATTTCACTTAAAAGTGTAGGGATAATTTCACCTGAAATTCTTTCAACTTCACGTTGTTTATTTTTTAAAGCTTGTTCATCTGCTTTAACTTGATCTTCAAGATCTCTTAATCTTTTTACTTGATCTGCTAACGAAGTTATATTCGATGTACGATCTAAAACTTCTTCTTGGTCTTTTTCAAAATTAATATCACTCATCTATTTTTCCTTTCTCATGTAAGTTAATATCAATGGAATAATATTTTCTTTCTTGTTTATCCCATTTAAGTAGTTTGTATTTACCATTAGTTATATCAGATACTATTGAACACGCAACTCCTATAATAGCTGGATCACCTGTTAATAATAAATAATCTTTGATGGTATAATTTTTTAAAAGATCCCTTAATTTAAAAATTAAGGGACCCGGAGAAAAAATAATCTGAGAAAGTTCAGGAAGTAAAAATTTAAACTCCCCAAATTCTCTTGCGCCCATAATGTTAATTTTAGGACGTCCTTCACTGGTTCCTGGAATTTCTTGAATTACATAAACTATTGATTTTTCTTCTTTCATGCTTGACATATATAATAGATCCTATATACTAAGTCAATAGAAAGATGAAATATAAATTTAAAACTGATCCGTATGAGCATCAGCTCAAGGCATTAGAAATGTCTTGGAACAGGGAAACCTATGCTTATTTCATGGAGATGGGAACAGGTAAAACTAAAGTCCTTATCGATAATATGGCCATGCTTTATGATCATGGAAAAATTGATGGGGCTTTAATTATAGCTCCGAAAGGAGTTGTTAATACTTGGTTTCAACAGGAACTTCCTGCACACTTACCTACTCATATAGAGAATGTGTCGGTATTGTGGCAAGCCCACATTAATCAAAAACAGCAAGATAAATTAGATACTTTATTTGCTACGGGTCATCAGCTGCATATATTAGTAATGAATGTTGAAGCTTTAAGCACAGTTAAAGGAGTAAAGTTTGCTTATAAGTTTATATCATCTCATAAAACTTTAATGGTGGTGGATGAAAGTACGACGATTAAAAATCCTAAAGCTAAACGAACAAAGAATATTGTTAAGCTCTCTAAATATACTAAGTATCGTAGGATCTTAACGGGTTCTCCTGTCACGAGAAATCCTTTAGATTTATATAGTCAGTGTGAATTTTTAAGCCCTTGGCATTTAGACAGTGAATCGTTTTATTCTTTTAGAAATAGATATGCTGAAATGAAAACCATGAACTTTGGTGGCCGTTCAGTTCAAGTAGTAGCCTTCTATAAAAATCTTGGAGAATTATCAGAGAAACTTAAACCTTTCTCTTATAGAGTCTTAAAAGAAGATTGTTTAGATTTACCTCCTAAAATTTATATGAAAAGAATGATTACTTTAACACCGGAACAAGAAAAGATTTACAAACAAATGAAAGAACAGGCTTTAGCAGAGATGAATGGAGAAAAAATGACAACAGCTACAGCTCTTACGCAATTAATGCGTTTGCAACAAATTACTTGTGGTCACTTTAAAGGGGATGATGCTGAAATTCAGGAAATTAAACACAATCGTTTAAATGAATTAATGGATGTATTAGAAGAAGTTGAAGGAAAAGCGATTATATGGGCCCATTGGCAAAGAGACGTTCAGATTATTAAAGATGCCATTATTAAAGAATATGGTCCGGGGTCCGTGGTTGATTATTATGGGCTCACGCCTCAGGATCAACGACAAAAGAATAAAGACGATTTTCAGAAAAATGATAAAGTACGATTTTTCGTAGGAACTCCACAAACCGGCGGATATGGAATAACCCTGACTGCGGCCAATACGGTAATTTACTATTCTAATGGATATGACTTAGAAAAAAGATTACAGTCCGAAGATAGAGCCCACCGAATTGGGCAAAAGAAGTCTGTTACCTACGTTGACATTATTGCCGATAAAACCGTAGATCAAAAAATAGTGCGAGCCCTTAAAAACAAGATTAATATTGCTTCACAGATTATGGGTGAAGAACTTAAATCATGGATTTAGTAGGATATACGCGTGGGGCGCGCAGAATTTTCAAATTTGATTATTTTAAATAAATCAAAACCAGCATCACAAATAACACAAGTCCTTGATGCTGATTGAAAATCGAATTGAATTTATTATATAGTTGAATCATTAGCCCTCCATAGGTTGATAACAAGTTTTGTTACTCTCGTCTTTATAAGCTTTCAGATATTGTTTGCGATTCTTGCCTTCTGCAAATGAACAGTGCACCCAGCCTGAGTTGGGATCCGATTCGTTCCAGTATTCAAGAATGAGTTGATCATAATGAAGTTCTGAATCAATATAATCAGCAAGAGCTTTATTAGATACTCCAAAGATTTCGAAGTCCGCCGCCTGGCCTTTTGCATGTTGACTCGTGATTTTTGAGCCTATGGCAGTGCACAATTCTGGGGAGCGATATCCGCTAGAAATGGTTACTACCTTGCCAAAATGGTCTCGAACGGGCTGTAGGACGCTCTCACAGAGCCTTTTGAGGTTCTCCTGGTGCTCAGGACTAGGGGTATTATCAATGCCCTTCCTCGTCGCTGTCTGTGACTTAGTTAACTCCTGTAAACTAAAATTTGAAGATAATTGCATAGATTATGCTAGGAAATGCTGAAATAATTGTAAGGCAATGGCCCCCACCATCGCTAAAAGAACCCAATAGATTTTGTCTATCTTGCCACCCAAGTCATGAATATGTGTCTGCATATGTTTCAAATGATTGTTCTTGATGTTAGCCACATCTCTTTTAATACCTGTGATGTGTCCTTGTAGACTGATAATATTTTCTCTTATAGTTTTAGGGGTCATGTAATTAAATTCCTTTGGTTCCTCCTCATATAATATAACTGTTCCTCGGGCGATAATAATGCCATTCTATTAGGTGTCAATACTTGATTTGGTCCACCCATAGCTTGGTTGCCAGCGCCTAAAGTTAAGCTAGGACGCTTATAAATAGTAGGGTTTAAAGTAGCTGCTCCTGATGGTGTATTAAGTGGAGTTCCTGTGGCTGCTGGTGGAGACAGATTAAATAACTCTGTTAGATCTGGCCACTCTGGCATTGATAATGACATCTCTTCCATCAGGTCTTTCATACTATCCAAGGCAGGTTCTGCTTCCTCATAAGGATTTGCCACTCCTAAATTATCTGCGTTTTGTTGGAAGACTGCTTGTACATTTGGAGAAATAGTAAATGGAATAAATTCATTTTCTCTTAAAGCATTGGCATCTTTTTTAGAGATTCTTCCCAACACGTTATCTAATTTATCGTCGCCCACTCCTAGAATTTTTCCTGCTTCTAAATCCAGAGACATATCTTTCATTGATTCCCATTTAGCTTTGTTAGCAATGATATATCTATCAACAATATCTTGAGGACTGATCGGATCTCCTCTTAATAGTTTAGCATTAAATTCTCTACGTGCATTCCTAATATCTCTTTGGTATCCACTCATCATAAAGTCTAAGCTCCGAGCAGGATCAATGGGTACCGGTCTATACCCTGTGAAACCTAAAGCTTCATCCGTTAATTCATAAGTTTGTCCTGTTCCAGTGTAAGGTCCTACCGTTCTACTTGGTTGTCCAGTAGCTGCAAAACCTAAACGAATCATTTGTTGTAAAGAGAATGGAGCTTGTGCTCTTACGAGGTGACCCATCACCGCTGAGACTCTTTCTCCATAGGGAGTTTTATCCGTATATAAAATTTTACCGTCTTTAGTTTTACCCCCACCTCTTAACACATCCAACATCGCTTCTGTCCAAATGGATTCGGCAATGAAAGGTTGTCCTAATTCTGCTGTGGAAGTAGCTAGTCCTTTCATAAAGCTTTCCATTAATGCTTCTTCATTAGTTTCGCCAGCGGCTACAGCATTCAATACTGTTTGAACTGGACGAGTTAATGTGTCGTAAGCAAAGCCATGACTCATGTCGATGTATTTTAAATTTCCTTCCTCATCTCTCATCGGTAAGATTGTAGAGTTCTTAGACCATTCAGGTAAGAATCGTTTCATCGCGGCTAATTCATCCGACGTAATGTCGTAGATTGTTTTAAACATTCCCACCATGGCCGGAGGTAGAACCGCCATTGTGCCTGCAAAACCAGCAAGTCTTTTCATTCCTATTGCTCTTGTAATAGGATCATTAATTTCTTTGATAGCTTGTTGAACAATGTTGGTTCCTGTTCTTAAAATTTCTGCAGGAAAGGAAACGAAATTCCCTACCGGCATTCTTCTTAAAGCTTTAATAAATTCAGGAACGTATTCATAATTAGGTACTGTGTTCCGTGTAATGTTAGCCGCCATCTCATCGAGTTGGTTTGCTGATGGCATCTCTTTAATGAGTCCTCTATCAAATGCTCTTTTATAAGCATTGTTATATCGATACCTTTCCATGATCCAGTTACTACCTTTCCAGAAATCATCTTCCGCTACATACATATCCTGACTCCACTTAGCAAACTTCTTAAACCATTTAGGTTGAAGCATCATCTTCGCTGTTTTATCGGTAGTCATTCTTCCTTCAGCCATGTCTCTAAATAATGCTGACATGTCTCCCATTCTTACGTTTGAATTAGTAACTCTTAATCTTAATAATTTTCTATAAAATTCTTGAGCGGCAGGAGTATTCTGTGCAAAGTTTTGAGGTTGTAATGAACCCATCGCATCTCGCCATGCAGCTGCGAGAACTTTAGGATTTTCAAACCAAATTCCATTGGCTGTTTGAAAGGTTGCAGCACTAAAGAAGTTACGTGCATGAGTGATCGGTGACAATACCGTCTTAGCAAACTGTGATGTAGCTTTAGGAAATAAAAATAAACTATCATAGAGGAAGCTAATGGTTTTATTATTAATTAATCTTTGTTGGGTAATGGTTAGTGCATCCATTAAATCTTTATCACCCCAAGCTCCATCAGGAAAAGCAGCCATCAAAGGATTCTCTGATGCTGTTTCACCCCATGGACTTCCAGGTGCTTCATATTTTTTAACAGGAACATTACCTCCAAGCGCTCTTTCCGCTGCTTGTTTAGTTCCGTAGAAGTATCCTCTTCCTCCATCTGTTATTCGTTGAGCTGAATCATCCACAAGTTTCTGTAAGAATTCTGATTTACGTGCCACCATGGAAAGTCTTTCTGTTCCATGTAGCATCTTTTGTCTGACATCTTTTACTTCTCCAAACAATTCTCTGAATGCTTTACTTCCTTTTCCAATCACCGTTCGTTCAGGTAATCCTTCTGCTCCTATTCGTGCATATTTTCCTTTAGTAACAGCTTGCTCTAATCTTTTTTCAAAGATCCCTTTCTTCACTAAGTCATCTGCTACAGATTGCTTTACAAAGTTCGCATCGATATCAAAGTATGGAGTTCGAAGAGCTCGTGTGCCTTCTGTTTCTTTAAGAATTTTTAAAAGACTGGTGTCTTGTTTAGTATCTTTTAAAATATTAGCCACCTGAGTAGACGCTTGTTCATAAGTTAAAGGGTCCGGTACTACTGCACCTGGTGTTTCTTTAGCTCTGTTAATGGCTCTTCTATTTTGTCTTAAAAATATATTAACCACACGTTCAAAGGCTTCTTCCGTAGGTTTATAATTTAAAAAAGGAATGGCGGATTTATTTTCAAAGATCGCATAGGTTCTTCCAATCCATTGTTTAAATTGACTTCCTAAGATATCTTTGAATGTAGGTTGAGCTTCTAAAGGAAGTTTAGATTGAATTAAGGTCGCCATATCACCCCATTTATCTCTCATCATCCCTATGTTGGCGAAGATATTTTCAATGTGCTCAGGCTTGGCTCCTTTTTTTATCATGGCTGCTTTAATGGACTCTAACATTTTAGCATCCATATCACCCATAGTGACTCGACCTGCTTTATCAATGCCCGGTTTGCCTGAAAACATAACCTCTTCAAGATCTGCTAAGATTTTATTTTTTTCCATCTTCGTGCTCTTATCAAACATTCTTTTCATCGCGGGAAACATACGATCAATATCCATGTCCACTCTTCGTGAAAGTTCTACGGCTCTATTTAAATCGGCAGCTCTCTTACCTGTTTGTTCTCCTTTAGTTAAAAAGAATTGTTCAGGGAGATCTCCTCTCGGTCTAAAGCCGGATGAAAATTTATTAAGAAGTCTATCGGTTAAACTTCTACTGTACTTTAATTTATCTCCTCTGGTTGCTACTCGTTTAATAAGATTACCTGCACCCCCAATCACTCCTGTGAGTAAGGCTCCTTCAGTTCCAAATTTAATTCTGTTTAATACTTCTCGTGTGGCTTGGTCTCTTCCTCCCGTTGAGGATTCTCTATCGACTGCTGTCGGTCCTCCTAATAAATCTCCAATCGTTCCAAACTCTTCAACGTCTCCAACGAAAACTCCTTCAGCTACTCCACCGGTTACTGCACCAGCTCCAAACTTAAAGACCTTGCCTTTTTTATTTAGTTCAATGGCCTTCTGGGCTTGGTCTGCTAGGGCTTTATTATTAAGAGTAAAATATTTACCAACCTTGGCATTCTTAATGGCATAGTTAGCCATCTTGGTTCCATATCTAAAAGCCAATCCTCCAGGGATACCAATGTTAACAAGGGCTGCTGTTATTTTTCCAGCGGTAGTTGATTCTGCTTTCTCATCGATGTCACCTAATTTTTGATAGACATTTTTATCAAACCATTCTTCTACTTCTGTGGCTGTGTCCGTGTCATTAGTGATGTCGTAAATACTAGCAAATAAAGAAGCCGCACCTTCAGGTATTCTAATAAGACCGGTTGCTATACCAGCACCAATAGATCCTATGATACTTGGATCACTATTTTCTTCAGCGGAATTGAGTTTGGTAGGGTCAAAATAAGTAGCCATGCTTCTCTACCCTTTGAAGCTTTCCAGTACTTCCTTTGTAATGTCTTCTAAGCGACCTGTCTTTTTATTAATTTGTAAAAAGCTTGAGCCCATTACAAATACAGTATCTTTAAATTGATCTGGATTAGCTTCTATCGCTGCTTTGTCTTCTTCTTTTTTTATAATCTGAGTAGGTTTGTTTGATGCTCTTTCATAGGCGTAGGCATAATCGACGTCTTTTGCTTTACCTTTTTTTATTTGAGCCGCATCTAGAATTCCCCAAAATAGATTGGATGGAGTATCTCCTCCTGCTTTTGCATCCTGACTTTTTCTAGTTTGTATTCCTCTTTCTTCTTCTCGACCTCGGTACACTTTGTCTAAAATTTTACCTTGCAGGATAGCTTTGTCTCTAGCTTTTTGATCCGCGGTTGCTGTCTTACCTAAATTTAATAGGTGAGGACTAGCCGCTTTCATTCCTTTAGCGATACTGGGTTGAGAAAAAACATCAAGAGCTCCTGCAGCTAAGCCCAGTTGAGCTTCACCTTTAGTTCTTTTCTTTTGTTCTTCGGTAGGCCCTAATAGAGTTTCCCAATCCATAGCTTCCATGGTGTCGGAGTCAGGCATCGTTGCTAAATCTCTTTTACCTTCGATTCTTTTTCTAGCCATTTCTAACTCATCCCGATCAAAGACTTGAGTATCTCCGCCTTCTTTTTGCCAATCAGCGGCTATGGCTTCGTCCCTCGTCTTGTCGAGATTATAAAGTTCATCAGCCGATTTTCTTAATTTTAGAGGGATATTTTTTTGTTCCAATTGAGCTCTATTTTCTAAAGCTAAATCAAAAGTATCTGCACGCTTAGGGTATACCCATTTATCTTTATCGCCTTCTTTATAATCAAATCGTCCCCCAGAAGTTATACCCGTATACTCTGGCTCGATTGGCATATAGCGCGTACTCGTGTAATCTATATCATCCCACCAATTTCCTCCTCCGACTAATCCAACTCTCCCACCATAATTAAATCTTTGTCTTTGTTCTTCAGTGACTAAGTTAGAAGCTATACCTTTCCCGTAGGCAGAGATTCCACCTTTGGTAAACATTGGTCTATTAAGTACGTGTGGTTTTTTCATTAGCCTCCGAACATTCCTAAGTTCTTCATGCCAGCATAACCTAAGCCTCCAGCGATCCCCATTCCTAATGCTTGAGACATTGGACTTGCCGATGGTTGATTAGTCATTCTAGTTCCTCCAGGGTAACCACCCATTAAACCAGTAAGTTGTTCACCCATGAATCCATAACGTTGGTAAGGTTCATACAATGATAATTTTTGTTGTTGAGCTAAAGTATCTGCTAGCGCTTGTCTATATTGTTGTTCTTGTTGACCGATGCCCATTACGTTTTGAACATTCTGACCTGCTAATTGAGGTTGAAGTTGAGCCAGTCCTAAATTCATTTGTTGATCAGCAGCTCTTGCTCCTACGGCTTGTTGATAAGCCATGCCTTGTTGTTGAGCTACCATGTTAGCAACGGCTTGATTATATTCTGTGTCGGCTACGGCTTGTTGAATTCCTTGTCTTGCTCCACCAAAAGCTCCAGCGCCTACGGCCTGAGCATTACGAGCCATATCTTGTTGTGCTTTAACATCAGCCATTTCATCTCTCATCGCTTGAATAACATTCGTCGTGTAAGGACTCATGTATTCTGAAACAGAACCTGCACCTGTTCCAGCGCCTGGTCCTCTTAAAGCTGCGGCTTGATCTAAAAAGGGTTGATAACCGGCAACTCCTGTTCCTGCTCCGACTCCTGTTACAGCTCCTGTCGTTGCATCAAAAGCTAAAGTTCCTAAACCAGCTTGAGTTGCTGCAGCTTGTTGAGCTGCTTGTCCTAGAGCTCCTTGAGCTGCTACGGTTGGTTGAAATTTTGTAGTATCAATCGGTTTAGCACCGAGTCTTGCAACACCTTCACCAAACGTTTTACCTAACGTTTCTATAAAGGGTGCTGGTCTTGTTATCTGTGTAGTTGTTTCAGCCATTATGCCATCGCCTCCATGCTGTGCATTAAATCATACATTTTTTTCGCGCCGAGTTCTCGGTCGCCTCCGCCCATACCTTTAACAGCATCGGACGTCATAACAAATTCTCCTTGAGCAAGTAGTGCTCTTACATCATCGTGTTTTTCTTTTTTACCATGAGGTTGATAACCCCCACTGTCTCTCATATCTAATTGAGGACCATCTTTATCAGGAATGATTGGGTGTTCTGTTCCCATTCCAAATTGAGAAGAACCCATTGCATAACCGGTTCTCATCAGTCCACCACCCGCGGCTTGATTTTGTTCTCTAACATCTTCTTCTTCAATAACTTCTGCAGTTTCGGTAACGTCTCTACCGCCTTGAGTTTTTCCTTTAAGAGCTACAGCCATCTCTACCAACTCATCTTTAGTTCTTCCTCTTAATTGTTCCATAGGAATACCCATAGAAGTTAAAAGTTTAATGAGTTGAAGAAGTTCTGTGTCTTCGGATTCTTTAGGGGGTCTAGCCACCTGTTGAATACCTGTATTAATATTTTGTCGTTGATTCATTTGAGCCATACGTGGATCTTGGCCCATCATAGGTCTTCCCCTCATCTGGCTTCTTATAGAGCCCATCGGATTCATTGCTCCTATACCTTGGTTCATTGTCATTGGATTCATACCTTGATTCATAGCACCCATTCCGCCGAGATACAATCCTATTCTTCCGCCTTTGCTAGCTAAAACTCCTCTATATTTATCTCCTCCAAACATGGGAGTGGTCGGTTGACCTTCCCAATCAGCCCATTCTTTAAACCCATAATAATCTCCATCGCCTGCTGGGTTTTGCGTAACCGCAGAGGATACTGCCCCTACATTTCCATGAGGCCAGATGTAAGGTTGTCCTTCTCCACCACCACCGGTATCGATGGGAGGTTTATCTCTGGGAAAAATATCATAGTATTGATCTTGAGTTATATTAAAATTTCCTTGTCCTTGCTTAAAATAATCTTGAACTTCTGTAATTCTATTAATGTCTTCTTCGCTATACTCTAAATGAGGATTGCCGGTTTGACGAGCCCATAAATCTGGAGATTTTTTCCCAAGGATACCCCATAGGTTTCCTCGATTGGCTAAACCCATTCGATTCAGTAATTCTCTTTCGGCTCTGCCTCTTATCAGATTAGATCTAACGTTGCCGAAAATTCCACCTCGATTAGGTAAGTGGCCACCACGATCTACGGTTCTATAATTTTTTGGATTGGCTGTAAAATCTGCTTGTCTTTCACTTTGAATTCTGCTTCTACCTTCTCCTCCAGTATTTCCACCACCATAATTAGCCCCCGAGCTACCAACAGGCATTCCAGTATCTTCAGTTTCAGACATACCTTTGCCTCCACCTACACGAAATCCTATTCTTCCACCTTGAGAACTGAACAATCTTTGATTAGCCATTCGTGATGCATCTTCTGCACTGTAACCTTGATCAATCAACCATTGGGTCCATTCAGGTTCATAGTATTCTGCCAGTGCTCGGTAATCTGTATCTCCTTTTGCACTGTCTACATCGATATCAATTTTCTCTTCTAATTTTGGTGCAGCGGCTAACGCTGTTCCACCTACCAGCGTAGCTATTCCTGCAGGGCTCTTAGCAAATTTTCCAATTGCTGGAAGAACTCCTTTGGCTGGAATGCTATTCTTCAGACTACCACTTATGGGATCTTCCACCCCAGGTGTATATAACCATGGAGGTAATTTACCTGCGAGTTGACCCCATCCTCCTTTGAATCCTACATTAGGAGTACCAAACATTTTAGGTCCATAGATACCTATACCAGCTAATAAAGCCGCTTTCCCTAAAGGACTTTTAACGACCTTCTTAAGTGGTTTAGTGATACTTCGAGCGATTTTTCCTATAGATTTAAATAATCCCATATAAATTCCTTGTAAATGTATGCAAGCAGGTTGAAGGGAAATCCTGAAAAATCCCTGTATCTTATAGTATTACTTTACTTTTTTGCCTTCGTCAATGAATCTTCCACGAAAACCATGGGTTCCATAGTGCGTAATATACGCGTCTACATTAGCATATATCTTACCTCCTATGTCTGTCCAGAGTTTACAGAAGGCATAATCTTCGCCTAAAAAGTCTCCAGTAATAGGGTCAAAATAGGTATCGAAGAAGTTATAAATGTTTTCACTGGTGGCCATGAGACCATTAATAAGTTGAGTTTGTTTAATTCTTTTATTGGGATAAGCCTTAATAAGCTTTTCAAATACAGTTCTTTTAATCAACATACAGCCGGCAGGGCCCTTTACAATTTCAACTAATCCACCTTTACTTTCAATATTATTATTATCTGGAAAATCTATACAATAAAGATGAGGACATTCTTCAATAGGTTTCCCTGATTTTTGAGCTACCTTTCTTGCCTTGTCCCAATTAAACACCTTCATTGGGTAAGGAGTTAAAACAATATCCTTATCAAAGTCCATCATCGTAGGAATAGAAGTAGGATCAAATTCAATATCTGAATCTACAAATAACATATGAGACATACGGGAATTTAAAAAAGCCTGCACACATAGGTTCCTTCCCTGAGTTACCAAAGAGGATTGAACCATATGAACTTTAGTAGAAATACCTTTATGAAAACAAATGGTTTGAAGTTCCAATAAAGATTTAACGTAAGATAACATAAGTGTTCCCATACAAGGAGTCACTATAAATAAAGAATTTTCTTCAATCTTAATCTCCGGTTGGTCCAATAGTTTAGTTCCATCAATAGTGTTTTGAGGATGAAGTTTAGTGCCTTTAAACGCTTCTTGAGTTAGAATACCTTCACCCGGCTTCATGAGAAATTCCTTTTGCTTGAAGAGCATTATTTAAAAAAGCTATCCATTCTTTAATACGTTGATCCCAACTATAAAAATGAATGAAATGCTGTCTTTGATTTTCTATTTGTTGTTGCATAGCTTCAGTAGGTAAAATTCTTTTAATATATTCTAGATAGGCCGCGTACTCTCGGGCTAACGTTTGAGGGTTGGTATCATAAGGAACATAAAATCCATAGTCTCCACACGTCTCGGGCAACGCTCCAAAATTAGTGACCAAAGGAATATTTCCTGCAGCCATGGCTTCGATAGCAGAAATACAAGATGTCTCTTCCCAGATAGATGGGTAGGCAAAGACATGGGTATCCTGCATGGCAGTAATTAACCTTTTATTAGGGGAATAACCTAGATAATTCACATTATCCATTTTTCTCGCATGCTCATAAAGAGGTTCATAGTGTTTATCATTCATCTTTTTAAATTCATCTCCATAAAGTTGAGTAGAACTATAAACATCGAGTTGAATATCTCTATGTTTGACATAATGCATAGCGGTTAAAAGGACATTCAATCCTCTCCAGGGAGTAGAACAATGAATTAATCTTAAAGGCTGATCTTTTTTATAGATGGCTTTTTGTAACCATTGACGAGTGGGTAAGGCATTTTTAATAACACGACAACGAGAAGTAGGAACGTTAAAATAAAGCCTATACTTTTCAAAAGTCCAATGAGAATTAAAAATATACCAATCATATTTAATATGATTCTCCGGTTTTTCAAACCAGGGTTTAACATTGGGTTGGTCATAAGAATTTTTTATCCATAAAATATTGAGTCGACCTTTTTGAATAGGAGTTTTTTCAGGAACTGAAGTGGTAATATTAATTTTTTCCCAATAATGTTCTGGGAGTCTTTTCTTAAGTTCATCGAACTGTAATTCCGTACCACCTTTGGGATCCATTATTTTGATGTACCACTTCCCATCACTAATTTAGGCACAGTTACTTTCACATGTCTTCGTATATGATCTTTCACGGTATCTGTATTAGGATTTTTTATATCATCATCTGCTTCTTTATCGGACATATATTCTTTTCCTGTTACTTTATTAACTAACGTTACTTCAGTTTCGGCTAAATAATGAGGAACTTTCTTTCCATTAATTTCTTTGTAACCTACAAATTTTCCATCTTCTTTAAAAGGCATTATGTTCTATCCTGTTGTAAGACGCTAATGGATACATTAGCACTGGTTACTGTTGTGGTAAATTTAATAGCATCACTTTCTTCAAGTACAATGACTGTACTGGAATCCCCTTCTAAAAATTCTATTTTTCCGGCCGCCGCTGTACTAGCTGCTTTAGCATAGACTACATTAGCGGTAGCACTTGAATCATATAAAGTTAAAGTCCAATCCGCCGTCGCTGATGCATGGGCATTATAAGCAGCGATAGATTTTACTAATGCCACCGTTTCTGCGGGGCATGTGTAAAGGGTTTGAATGTTTGTTGTAGCAACAACATTAATATTATTTTTATATACGTTAGCCATTTCTTCTTTTCCTCTATTTTACCTTAACTTGTAAACAAAGTAAAGGCTTCATACTCATCAATAAGCTGTTGCTGATAAGTAGTATTTAATTTTTGAACTACTGACCCTACATTGTCCGCTAAATTTTGAACATTTTCTCTATTAAAATCGGGTCCTAATATATCGGCTATAACTTCTGCTATCTTTGCCATTATCTTCTTCCTCCTGCGTGAATATCCAATCTAAACGTTCCCATTCTCCAACTCTCATCGGTACCTACATTACCTACCTTAAGAGCAATTTGTCTTGCTCGTTTTCTAGTAAAGACTTGAGTAGTGGATGTGGTTACTACATAAGAAGTAGAGACCGCAGCGCTACTTGGAAAGGCCTTAGAGTTTAAATACACTTTGGCATCTCCGGTTTGAGCTCCAAAGTCTGGAATAATTCTAGAAACTCTCATCATAAATTCTCCTTGACCCTGTAATCCTTCTTGGCGGCTAATATCATAATCTCCAGATTCTACATAAGCCGCGATGGCATTTTTAGTTCCATCATAAAATACTTCATTGGTTCCTGTTTCTTGTTTCCAGTAGTAACTTGCCCCATTAGAAACTCCAAGAACGGTTGGATAAGTAGGGGTTACCCCGGATTTAAATTCAGTAGCATAAGGTTTACTAAAGACTCCTTCAATAGTCCATGTTGAACGAGCTAAAGAAGAAGTTGTCCAAATTTGGTTTTCAGGATTAGATTCCATATAGTTAAAAGTTACCGATCGATCTACATAATCGGATCCTGAACTTGGATAAAACCAAGTGATTTCTCCGAAGAGAGCATTCACGGCCACATGAATTTGTTGATTAGCATTAGTATTAATATCTTCAAAGACATAATCTTCAACCAGACATGGCATTAATTCTACTCGGCCTCCATTGTATCTATAAAATCCAGTAGGACCCATCCAATAGGCGATACCATCTACCTCGGCTGCTGCGTGTTGACTAGACATACCACAGTTAGTTCCGACTTGAGTAAAACCAAAAGTTAAAGGAGGTCCAATAAATTTCATGGTGTACATGGCAGTATCCGTCCATAAATAAACCGCTGTCTTTCCGACAATCCCTCCCATTAGTTTAGAGCCATCGGTCAGTCGCTGACTGCCGGCTGTATTATTTTTAGTAGGAGTCCATGTAGTAGTTGAGTTTTGATCCGACCATCTCACAAACATATCATCTTGAGTGGTAGAACTCTGTAAAGTGGTTTCAGTTCCTATACATACTAAGTGACGATCAGGTGTAGATAACACCAAATCTCTAGAAGCCGTTGGAACTTCTGTTCCTGTTACGGCTACGGCTCGAACTTGTAGATTAGGAATAGAAGGCTCCCATTGAAAGATTCTTTTATTATGGATAAGAGCAATTAAATTTTCACCATAATTAATTAATCGCCATTGACCCGGTTCAATTACAATATTAGAAGACGTACTGGCACTGCCCCAACCCACCCAGTTGGTTGCATCATAAACCGTTGCTCCATTACTATGGGCCGCGGTCGATGTTCCATTAGTGCCTCGAGTGATTCCAGTGAGATCACTACCGGATACTCCGGTATAAGTAATAAGTTCACTATCCACCAATATAGTTCCAGAGCTACTAAAACCTGCTGTACTCGCTAGAGTAATACTGGTTCCTGTTCCTCCGGTTCCTGCGCTGTCGTTTAATAAAGGCCCAGTTAATGTACTGTTGGTTGTTGGATTATTTTGACCACCCCAGGTATTAGTTCCCCAACCATAGCCATACGTTTGTTTAACAGGGCCAATCACATAATAAAATTTAACCGTAGTACTTCCTCCGCTGGCTGCGGAACCTGAAGAACTACTCGTAATAGTAAAGGTAGTTGCAGAAGGAACGCTTTGAACTTCAAAGAGTTTATCTTCAAAATCACTATTACTTAATCCTGTACCTCCAGGCAGACTCACTGCATCTAATAAGATGATATCCCCGACCTCTGCTCCGTGGGCCGTGGAGGTTGTTATAGTAACTGTGGTTGTACCATCAAAAGTAAAGGTTGCTGAAGCTTGTTCCCTAGAGGTATCAAGAGGAGTGATGTCATAGACCGCTCCTTCAAAATATATATAGAGACATTTATTGGTACCAATGGCAGCGTATTTATTACCCGCTAAATCAACCCATGTGTGTTGATCACGGCCCGCGCCTATAAGATTAGAATTAACAAGTTGTTCCCATCCTCCTACCTTTTCGGGAAAGCCATAACGAAAACGAGTGTAATCTGCATTAACCCATTTACCTTCGGCCCCTGTATCGGAGGACTGTTTATCTAATCCTGGTACTAATCTGATCTTATGTAGCATAGAAAAATCCGTTTATGGTTAAATTATACTAGATCGAGAGGGATTTCAACTGCTTATGAAGAGGCGTAGAAGACCTTTGTGGTGGAAAGAATCCCCCACGCCGAGCTTCTTTATATATTATTTTTTCTTATTTGGCAACTTAAAACCTTTAAACCAAGCAGGAAGACCTAAAAAAGGTCGTTTATCATACAGATTGTCTTTAGCCGTTTTCTTCGTTTTATCATTATAATGTAAAAAAACTTGACCACAATCTTTACCAGGAAAAGGATCTCTCCAATGTTCTAATTCACAGCCCATGTAAATGAGCATATCTCCTTGATCTAAGTTTACTTTTATTCCTGCCATCCCCGTTTTACCAGAGGGTTCTAAATAAATAGGCCAGGGATCTCCTCCTAGATTTAAAGTCGTAGAGACTTCACAAGAGTAACGATCCTTATGTCTGTGTAAGATGTCTCCTGTTTTATAAATTCTGGCATAGGAATAAGCGGGTTGTAACTTAAATCCAGTTTCTTTCTCCATTTTTGTATGAAGTCCTTGAAGTAAAGTATCCATCGCGAGATCAGAATAATGGGAATAAGTATTAGGAATCTGTTCATCACTCCAGGTTCCCCATTCTTCTGCAAAAGGATTAATCCATTTAATATCAAAAAAGAATCTGGCCACTCTTCTTTTATTTAAAAAGTAGGTATACACAAACTGTGCGAGTTCTTTAGAGACGGCTTGTTTTAAAACTTTATATTTATTTTTTTTGAACGACATGTTTCTCCTTTATTAATTGTTTTCTTTTCTCTTCGATTAATGTTTCCACGAAATCATCGGGAAGTTTTTTAGGATGTTGTCCTAAAATAGTTTTAACATAAGCATTCTGTGTAGCCTGAGGCATGTGTATTATTTTATTTTTTCTTGTCATTTTTTTGTCTCTCTAACCATGTTGGTTGATGAGGTTGTCCTAAGACCCCATTAGGAATTGCTTGTATATTAAAATGAATAAAACGAAAAGGTTCGTATCCATTATCTACACTATACATATGAGGTAAATAAGAATTAAAAAAGATTAAACGCCCTGGTTTAACATTGTAATTAACTTGATAAGACGCTGACGTTATTTGAGCAGGATCTTTTTGAGGTAATAAATTCATCATTTGGCCTGGTCGAGGATCTTCAAAGACAGGTCTTGAAGTTTGGGGGCCGGCTTTTAAAAAATAAAACCCAGAGATATGCCCATTCCAGTGTGTATGAAGGGTATGATGTCCTCCTCCATCTTTAGAAAATTCTTGAACCCAGAGTTCTGTAATGTAAATAGTATGATTAGATAAGTCAAATCCTTGTCCATCCAGTAGATTCCATGCCGTTGCTCCAATATAATCTTGTAGTACTTTAAATTGAGGATCATTAATCAACGTAGTTGAATGATGCACCCAGGGGTGTTCTCCCTTGTTACCATATTTTTTATTTCTTTTTTTAATGTCATCTAGATTATTTAAACGAGCTTGTTTGATGTAAGCGTCAGAAGCTATATTCAATGGTTTAATCCATTCAGGTTTATCGGTCCAATAAACAGGAGAAGAAAAATAGTGTTCTGTAGTAAGAGGTTCAGGTTTACCTCCTTCTGATTCTTTACAAAGTTGTTTTAATGATTTTTTAGTTTTCTTTTTCATTTAAAAGGCGTTCCCAAATTCCATATCACTAAACTATATCTTGATCCTTTTTTCACAGGACATACTCTATGCCATACGAAAGAAGGAAAAACTACCAGAGATCCTTTAGGTCTAATTTCTTTACATATCATAGTATTTCTTTTTTTATCTGGATCCTTATTTCTTAAATCAAATTCCAGTTCTCCTCCTTTATAATCTTTTTCATCAGATAAAGAAAGGGTAACGGACAATTTTCTTATTTTCCCATGACTTGGGGTATTAGGTTGATTGTAGGGTATTTCCCAACTATCACAATGCCAATCATAGTATTGACCTTTATCATATTTAGTAAATTGACATGACTCTGACCAATCCCAGGTAAAGTTCCAGCCTGCGTTAACATTAGCTTGACGAATAAAAGGATGTAGTTCTTTATATACCCAGTTTTCTGATATCCAAACTATATTAGAATCTCTTTTCTTTTTTAGATCTTTAATTGCTTTCGGACTCATTTTTTTAGGATCACCATATCCACCGGTCACAGCCATTTGTTCTTTAATCTGTAATCCATATTTAACAATCTTATCACAGATATGATCGGGGACTGCTTTTGGATAATACCAATAATAATTTGCTAAGTTCATCTTTCTCTTTCTTTATACCATATTGACCATTTAAGTCAATTTGATCTATATCAATTATGAAATGGTTAATGTATTAGATCCCGACACTGTAAATTTAGCGACATAACATCCGCCAGGAGTTGTTGTCACTGTATTACTTCCTGGACTGACTGCCATAGGGAATGAACTTGGAGTTCTAAATATAACAATTCCAGAACCACCTGCTTTTCCTGCTCGTGGATCACCACCGCCTCCACCAGCCCCACCGCCGGTATTAACCGTTCCATCAACGCCACAAATGCCACCTAGAGGAGAATTTGGAGTAGTACCTGAATTTCCACCACCACCATTTCCACCGACGCCACCCGGATTACCACTGGCCCCAGTTCCACCACCGCCTCCGCCTGCGTAAAACACAGGAGAGCCTGTTATTGAATTTTCTAAACCTACACCACCTGCGCCCCCTTGACCTGGAGTTGCAGTGGTACCAACGGCACCCGCACCTCCACCACCACCTGAAGCAAAAACAGGACCTGGACCGTCTAAACCTTGACCTCCATTATTTCCTTGAGGACCTCCAGCAGGTGCTCCAATAGGGGGTGTGTTTCCACATCCACCTGGTTGAGAACCATTTGAACTTCCTCCTCCGCCTGAACCACCATTTCCTCCAACACGCGCGGCCGGACCAACACCTGCGCCACCGCCGCCTCCAGCTGCAGTAACCGTTGAAATAGTTGGACCTGCAATAGATGAATCGGTTCCAGTTACTCCTCTAGGAGCAGGAGCAGGAGCAGGTGAAGTAGGGCCACCGGCCCCACCAGCTCCTACCGTTACTGTAAAAGTATAAGGTGTAGACCAATTGCTTAATGGAATAAGAGCAGGAGAAGCAGTTGGATTACAATACGTATTAATGTAACCACCAGCTCCACCTCCACCTCCTTGGTGACCACAAGTACCATTTTGAGAGGAGCCTGAACCTCCGCCTCCACCTACTAATAACCAAGACATGTTGGCTGTAGTTTCCGGCTTTGGCCATGATCCTTGAACTCTTTTTGAATATTGTGCTTGTTGAGGCCATATGCCTGATGCGTAATTTAATTCTTTTGTAACTAAAATTCCTGGGCCACCATTACCGGCTGCATAGCAAGCGCCCGACGTTTGAGGGGCACCTCCGCCACCACCACCTGTATTATCAGTTCCCGGTAGGGCTTGATTTCCTGTAGGACCAGAATTTTGACCGCCTCGTCCGCCACCACCAGGGCCTCCGGCTCCGCCTGGATCTCCACCTCCGGCACCACCACCTCCACCCGCATAAAGGACTGGACTGCCTGAAATACATGTTGCTAAACCATTACCACCAGCACCACCTGTTGTGGGAGGACCAGAAGATCCTGCACTACCCGCACCACCAGCACCACCACCGCCTCCTCCTGATTCAGGTTGAGTACCGCCGGCTCCTCCATCATTTCCTTGTGGGGCTCCATAAGCTGAACAAGCTGGAGGATCATTACCGGGTCCTCCTGCATCATTAAAATCTCCACCGCCGCCTGATCCACCAGGACCACCGACTCCAGGATTTCTTCCCCCTAAGCCACCACCCGTTGCGGTTGCACAAAAAGCTACACTATCATTTCCTTTAACACCATTGCAAGAAGTTGGACTGCATCGTCCAGCGCCACCACCACCTATCGTGATTGGATAACCCGTAGCAGCACATACATCAATATGAGAAGTCCAGTTATCGGACTCAAGCATTCCTCCGCCACCTCCACCACCAGCAGAATCTTTTCCTCCACCACCGCCACCAGCAACTAAAACCATTTTTAGTCTAGTAGTTCCCGGTTGTGTTGTGAATGTTCCTGTGGCTAGAGTTGAAGTAACTTTATTTTTTCCGAAAGAAGTCTTATTGACTTTTCCGATAACACCACCTTGTGAACGACCTGATTTGGCCATTTGAGTCTCCTTATGCGGACACCCAAGTCAAGCCTGATGCGTCCCAGTTCCAATTAGTTTCGTCGGATGATTTTACCCCAGTCCATCTTTGATTAGCTTCATCCCAACTAATGTGATAATTTTGATCATGTTCTGCAGAAGCATTTCTTGGATGTGCTACTGGAGCTTCCCAATCATCATTTCCATCCAATGACCATGAAGCATAGGGTTGAGGACTTAAAAATTTGTTTTTAGCGCTGTCGTATACATCTCCTATACCAGCGTATTTTTTTCTAAAATTATGATTATAAGAAGTTTGTTTCCAATTTCCACCACCAAAAAATGTAGAACACCAGTTTTCTCCACTTGCGTGTTCATCACTTTCAACGTGAGCATTGTCTACTACAACAACTCTTTTTACAATTAAATGTGTATCAGCAGTATGTCCTGTTGGATCTACTTTTGATTCTAATTCTGCAAAATGTGCCATTTTTTTTAATCTCCTATTCTGTTTATATTAAAAATTTATACATTTGTAAACTATAAAGTCAAGGTCCCTGATACCGTAAAAGTAGCCACAGTGCAAGATCCTGTTGTACTTACTGTATTAGTACCTGGGGCTACTGCAAAAGCCGATGGTTTACATGCTGTTGGTAATCTTAATATAACAATCCCAGAACCTCCAGCACCACCACAACTGCCAGCTCCAGGTCCATCTCCGTAGCCTCCACCACCGCCACCACCTGTATTAACGGTTCCTGCGGTTCCACCTGAAGTAGGAGCAGAAGGACCTCCTCCGCCGCCACCTCCGGCTCCGCCTGCACCAGCAGTAGAACCATTTTCATTTCCTCCAGCTCCGCCACCACCACCTCTTTGAACAGGGGATCCTGTAATACAACTTGTTAATCCTGCTCCACCATCGAGTCCACTCGTAGAGGGATAACCTAGACCTACTGCTCCAGCGCCTCCACCACCTGCAGATGCATAAGGAGATCCTGCTGGATGTCCATCTCCTCCAGGATAACCTTGTGTTCCGGCCGATCCTGTTACTCCCGGCGAGCCATGAGCTTGTCCTGCAATACGTCTGTCTGCACAAGGACTATAAGATGCGCCACCACCAGAACCTCCGGCTTGAGCGCGATTTAGTGGTGACCACTCTGGGGAGGGCATTTCCGCACCCCCTGCACCACCACCTAGAGCAGTTAAAATTCCAATTGTAGAAGCAGATCCATCATTTCCTAGTCTTGAAGGGGCAGGACCAGGTTTTGCATCCCCTCCATCACCACCACTTCCTACTGTGACGTTATAAGATGATCCTTCCCATAAAGTTGTTGCTGATACAGGAGGAGTAGAATAAGAAGTAATATAACCACCGGCACCACCTCCACCACCATAGGAGCTTCCGCCACCACCTCCACCACCGACGAGTAAATAATCTAAAGTTACAGCTGTACCCCCTGGATTAGCTGTTAAAAAACCACCCGTACTATTAAATAAATGTTGAGTTTTGCAACCTGGGACAGAAGAAACTGTTCCTCCAGAAGCTGCTTGAGCACCAGGATATTGAATAATAACAACACCTGAACCTCCAGCTCCACCTTTTTTAGAACAATTACATGGATTGGGATTACCTCCGCCTCCACCACCACCGCCACCAGTGTTAGCTGTTCCTGGGAATCCTACTGTTTTAGATAAAGGTACTGGTTGAGGAGAAGGATCGGATCCTGAAACTCCTGCACCACCACCCCCGGGGCCTCCAGCCCCTCCGTAAGTTGGAAAACTTGGTGAGCAACGCGCTACGGGATCTGGATATCCTCCTCGACCTCCGCCACCGCCTGCTCTTAATGTTGCATCTCCTGGCCATGCGCTAGAACCTGCACCGCCATCTCCACCTGGACCTGTAACTCCTGGACCTTGATCGGGAAGATCAGGAGCTGCCGCACCGGCACCTCCGCCACCACCAAAACCAGCATTATCGGCTGGGGTTCCTCGTCCCCCTGGATTTCCTTGAGACATCAATTTGGCCGGGTTATTTCCACACCCAGCAAAAACTGGACCTGGAGCAGGTCCCATATGACCTCCGCTTCCAGAAGCTCCATCTTTTCCTGTGCATCCTGGAGAGCCATTTGTAATTCCTTGCGCTCCTCCACTACTACATATTGTATGAATACCTACACCACTAAAACTTGATGTACCGCCATCGGTACTCAGAATATCTCCAGAAGGAGCAAATATTCCTCCTACTCCTCCACTTCCGATTACTGCTGAATAAGTAGTACAAGCCGTTAATTTTAAATCTGTATTATATTGATAGCCACCCGCACCTGCACCCGAAGCAAATCCTCCGCCGCCTCCACCGATAACTAATACGTTAACTGGGAATCCTCGAGTTGTAGGAAATGACCATTTATTTTGTAAGGCTGCATCATATTGATCTTCCATACTCCACATGCCTGAAACTTTACATACTGTGCCAGCCGCTTTTTCTTTAACGACCACCATGCCTGAACCACCATTAGCACCCCATTGATTACCAGGGCCATAACCACCTCCGCCGCCTCCACCACCGCGACCGCCTCCGCCTACACCAATAGGTGCAGTTGGGGGTTCTGAAGGAGGATTAGGAGAAGAATAAGGTGCGCCACCCACACCACCTGTTCCACCACCACCTGAACCACCAGCTCCGCCTGGAATTGAAAAAGGAGGTCCACCGCCAGGGTTTTGAACTCCTCCGCCGCCACCACCTCCAACGTTTCCGTCGAAAGTTCCATCGGCACCACCATAACTTGTAATATCTATTGTTGAAGTAATTGGACCACCAGCTCCGCCAACACCCGTTAAACTTGGTGAAGAACATCCACCTACCGCTGTCCAACCTCCACCACCAGCTGCTCGTGTGGGACCACTGGATCCACAATTTCCTCCGCCATCAAAACCTTGCGCAGGACTTGTAGGAGGAGTATTTCCTGATCCTCCAGTTCCGGGAGCACCATTACCAGCGTTTCCGCCCCCTGATCCTCCTGGACCACCAGCTCCAGATTGACATCCACCAAGGCCACCACCTTCGGCTTCGATTGTACTTGATAAAGCTATACTTGAATCACCACCTTTTGTCGAAGGGCCAGAAGGATAAGGACCACCTGTTCCCCCTGCACCAACTACAATTGCGTAGTCAGTTGAAGCAGAGACCGATTGACAGGTTAAGGCTCTAACTCCACCAGCTCCGCCACCACCACCAACACCGCCAGCTCCACCTCCGCCACCACCAGCAACTACAACAACATCAACATTTGCTGTACATGCGTCTGTCGTAAGTGTTCCCGATGTCGAGAAGACTGAAACTTTGGGTGTGATTATTTTACCGACTGGGTTGTTAGGTCCGATAATTCCGCCATTAGCCATGGTTTAGATTACCTCCTATGCGTCGTCTAGTACTTCATACGATATGAATAGATCGAGATCTGATGCAGCGCTAGCTCCACCTTTTAAAACGTCCAGTTCTCTTAAATAAATTGGTGTATCTGATACCACCAAAGATGAATCAGCTGGAACGGAAATTGTTTTAGCTAGATAAACATCTGCTGCTCCACCAGCAACTGTACCACCAGCTGAAGTTTGAACATTTGTATCCACATATAGAGTTAAATCTGCAGCCGCCGAACCATCGACGTTTGCACATACAATTCTGTTAATTTTAATTAATTTATCTGTAGCCACCGTGAATAAAGCTGTAGTTACAGTGTTAGTTAAATTCCAGCCAACGGATTCACCGTTAATCGTTGTTACTGATACTATATTTGGATTTGCCATATTTTAATTCCTTTGTTTGTTTTTACCCGAAAATCATTGCCATTGCAATAGCTTTTCCTGTTGAAATTCCAGCACTTCCCCAGTCCGCTGACCCTGAACCATCTGTAACTAAAGCTTGGCCATTAGTCCCATCTGCTGCAGGAAATGTATATGCGGGTTGAGCAGCTGCTGTTCCTGCTGACCCTCTCGTACTAACGAATCCCGCCGTACGAATATCTGTTCCATCTTTATAACACCATGTATTACCATATTTAGGAATAGTTATTCCTGTTTGGCCCGTAACTTTAAAAGTTATGGTATCAGAACCTGTTCGTGTAGTTCCATCAATAATTAAGAAAGGTTTAAGAATATCCGCTGCTCCACCAGGAGAAGATCCCGACCCTGCTTGATCAGCAATATCTAGTACTCTATTAGAACCACCAGTGGTTCCTGTAAGTTTAATAATCGTAGCTCTACCATCATAAGTTCCACTAGAATTATCAGGGATCGTTAAAGTTCTATCAGTCGTCATTGCGACTTCGATATACTTAAACATATCTCTAATGAAATTTAAATTGGTATTAGTATTATCTCCCCATGTACCGGCATTTTCACCAGTAGTCATTAGGTTAAATCCAAATGCGTTATAATTTGATGCCATAATTCTCCTACGCTGCGGTTTTATCTACTTCGGTATAAGTTATGCTTGTACCCTTAGATACCTCACTATAAGTTACACTTGATCCCTTGTCAACCGGTGAATACGCGAATGCAGTAGCATTTGCAGAGGCCGTTAACCCGAGACCTGAAGGATAAACCACGGCTGTTGCAACGATACTTACACTACCTATGCTTGATGTCAACCCTAATCCTGCTACTGGATAGCCGGATTCTTGACGAATAGTTCCTAAAGAACTGCTTAAACCAAAGCCGGTTAAATCAATAGTGATATCAGTAAAGGCAGTTTCATCTCCTAAAGAAGCCGTTAAACCGAATCCTGTGAGATTAATAGTGGCTGGTCCAATAACATAAGTAGTTCCAACCGTGGTAGTTAAAGATTGACCAGTTACCGATTCAACAACACTTTCTTCAATACTTAATGTTCCTAAAGAAACAGTTGCTGAAACTCCTGTCGGTGTAACGGCATAGGTTCCCGCTAAAGATCCTACAGAAGCAGTCATGCTCACTCCCGTGACTAATTCATGAATAGCATCAGCTGAAATTCCTACTGCACCTACAGAAGCTGTTGCACTGACTCCTGATGGAAGAGTGGAATAAGCATCACCCCAAGCTAAATTACCCCATGTCTTTCTTCCCCAACCAACTTCAATATCATCTTCAACTACTACACTTCCCGATGTAGAAGTTAATCCTAAACCACCAATTTCAATAGTTGTTGTGAGAGTATAAGTACCCCAGTCATAAGATCCCCAGGTTAAACGTCCCCACCCTTCATTATTAAATTCTTCTGTATCTCCTACTGATGCAGTAAGAGCTATGCCTGTGACTTCAAATGTTGGAGTAGCGTTTTGACCCCATTGGTTTTGACCCCATGTGGTTCCGGTCTGGTTCCAAGTATTTATAGCCATCGGAGCTTACCTCCTTACGCTATTCTTAGAATCGCCTGCGTACTTGTAGCTGCTGGGAATTGAATGGTAAATGTTCCAGCTGTTGCGGTTTTATCTCCACCGAAATCTAAAACACATACCGCTTTATCTGAGGAAGAAGTATTATAAATTAAAGCTCCTCTAGCTGTAATAGTTGCAGTCTGCCAAGATACATTAGCAAAATCAACACATGCTGTGTCAGTTTCTAAAGTTACCAACTGACCCGCTACTGCTAATTTTTTTCCACCCGCTGTATAATTAGTTCCAGAAGTTTCTCCAGCTGTTAAATAATCTGTTGTAGATTTGCCAAGAGTCGCTGTACTGATGTACATTGCAATTTTAAAAACATCTGTACTGACCCCAAAGTCGTGTTCGCCTTCTAAGATCTGTGTTTTAAATGAGTTACACACTGCACTTGTTGTTATAGCCATAAATCTCCTATTTAGTTAAACCCGAATCAGTCGTTGAAGGAGTATTAAGAGGGATACGAATTGTACCACTTGTGTAATCTCCTCTTCTTCGTCTTCCAATTTGTTCAAGACCGAATTTATCTATCTCCTGTTTATATCGGTTTTCATAATATGTCAACATATCCATTGGTCCTTTTAGATATCCAAAAGCCTCTACGAGAGAAGCATAAAGAAGGCCATTTCCGAACCTTTGACTAATATAAGTCGTCGTATTTCCTGAACTTAAGCCTGTAGGCATTTTTAAAAATTCCACTTCAATGGTATAAGCCGCATCGGGAGAAGGTCCTATTTTATAATATCCTGAACCCGAGCCATCTCCTCCATCATAATTAGCCCAATACAGAGGTTTTCCAGTATTACTAGTTTCATCCTGGGTATATTCATCTAACATGGTTTGATCTACTTTTTGTAGATACCACATGTTGTTAGAACTATCGGTCATTTTAATAGCTCTAATAATTAAACATCCTGAAGGAGCATTATAAGTTCCTTGGCCAGTGTTGGTTGTAGCTTTAAAATAAAATCTATTAGCATCAATATTAACATCTCTGAAGATTCTTTCTTCAGCATTAGCGATTAATTGATCAGTAATCGTGGAACTTAAAACCGAAGTATCAGTTTCACTAAAATTTAAAATTGCGGTAGTTAATGTTGCGTATGTAAATTGTGCCATTATGCTTGTAATGTGACTGGTCCTATTGAGATCGAGCCACCTCCTCCACGAGTATTACCTGTTGTAGCAGTTCCAGAGCTAACTGTAAACTGATAATAGTTGTAAGTTTCATTGTATTTAGTTCCATACTGAGAAATAACATGTCCCGCAGCTCTACAAATTTCTGATCCTTTTATTCCATCCAAGTCTTGGCAATCAGCATATTGAGCAACCGGATTGGTAGTCGTTCCTGTTCCTGGAGCTACCATAGTAGATCCATAAAAACGATAGGTATTTCCCAAAGTGCGTGTGTGGCCAGGTTCATAAACTCTCACAACAGAAGTTCCAGCCGTTGTAGTAAAAAAAGGGTTACCCCCTAATAAGGTACAGGTAGCAAATTCAGTTCGTGCTGTTCGAGGATGTTGTAAAGCTTGAGGATCTCCCCCCGTTACCTTTAATTCTAATTGAGGAGACTTAGGTTCATATTCAGAAATATGCACCCATGCCCCATTCCATTCTCTTACCATTTCAGGATAAGGAAATGCTTGACCGCTTCTATCCGAAATCGCCAACGAATATTTACCTTGAGAAAATCGTGCTGTCATTAACTCACCGATGGATAATAAGTTTGAGGAGTCACAAAAGCACTTGCTGCAGAACCATCTTCTGCGAGAGCTCTTGCTAATTCATCTTCATAATATAATTTTAATTCTTGTGTCTTAGCTGGATTAATTTTTTGACTTAAATAAAAAGCTAGACCTGATACTAAACATGGAAAAAATCTAAAAGGAACATCAGTTGTAAAACCATAGGCTCCATCTTTAGCTTGAGGATTAGGATGAGCTATTCCTGCATCTTGAATTCTTTTAATATAATAAATGTTTAAATATTTTCCTGCCTGAGAACTTCCTGGCGTTACATATAATGTAACTCTCGTTTTATCTATAAATCTTTGTACCCAAAATTGACTAGGAACTCCTTCGCTATTTTTATTAGCTAAAGCTCCATAAGTTGCTCTGTCAATTTTAGTTAGACTAATATCATTTTGACTGGTACCTGTCCCACTTCTATAAGCCGCTAATAGAACATCAGTAGCATTATAAATAAAAGTAGAAGAAGCGTCTGAACGTGCGGGATTTGTAGTACTGGAATCTCTTACCGTGTTATCCCAATAAATATCATAATTAGCTTGTCCATCATTAATGTAGATGGAAGCATTAGCTACTTCCCAAAAATGAATTCCTCTATTACCCCATTCTGATAATAAAATATTAAGAGAAAAAAGAGCAGTCTTTAAGCTCAACCCAGATGTCAATTGTACATTGCATCTTTCATAAGCATCTTCAATGCATTGAGAAACCGATGGGTTAAATGCGAGTGTATCTGAAGTCGCCATTTATCCCCCTATGCGTAGTAGAATGTTACGTCCGCAATAGTTGTTAAACTAACCGTTGGTTTAGTACGACAATATATACCTGTTCCGGGTAAGGTAACATTATATACCATTGGACTGGAAGAACCGTTTGGTGTTCCCCATACTCCTACAGAACTACTATTGTCTTCCAAATCAATTGTACCAGCTCCTGCTGTACAATTTGCAGAAAAACCTAAAATTCTTGCAGGTCCTCCAAAAATTTCAGTATTAGCTACTGTACTTGTTATTCGTTTAGCTTTTATATCTACTGGATATGTACTCATAATTTATCTCCTATTCTGCGAGCTCCCGAAGGAGCTCACAAAGTTTATTTATTAGCTCAGGTTTCTATTTTGAAGGTATTGAACCACCAAAACACCAGTGCCCGCACCTGTGGCAGCAGAATCAACATAAAGAGTAACGTCGGATGTACCCACGTCTTTCCAATTTGCTTCTGTTCCCGTATAGGCTGCAGTTACTCGGTGATTTCCAACAACCGTAGCTGGTAGACCATCACAATACAGATCCGTATCTGTAGAGATACCAACATCAATTGTGTTAGTTCCTCCATTCCAAGCAGTTTGTATCAAAACATACATATTTATGATTTGACTGTTTGCTGGAATAATTATCCCCGTATCAGATGCAGTTGTATTTTCAGTAATAGCTGCTGATTGAGCAGCGACTAAAAAACCAACATTAGCTGATGATCCTTCTCTAACTGTTCCGGATTTTACTGGTCCGGAAAATGTAGTTGTACCCATAATTATAATCCTCCTAGTTTGTGAATCTAGTCTCTAGGCCGTCGAGTATACTCGTCTAGATTCTATTAAATAATTGTATACTAATTTAGATATAGCTCACTTTTGTATAGAGCGCAAGAGATTATGTAGCTTGGATTGAATTCCAGAATGTAGCGTTTTATTTAAGTGGCTACTGACACTTCAGGCCTTGAGCTAGCGATCTTAATTTTAAGATCTTCTAATCGAGCTTCTTCTAATTTGATCTGCGTAATAATTTCTTTAATCGCATGATCAATCTTAGTCATTTGGAGAGTATATCTACCCTCATTAAGATGCTCCTGCTCCCAACTTAACTCCAAGGACTTCTTTTGTTTGTATAGGTCCTCGATCATGATTAACCTCCTCATAGGTAATCCATTTACCAGTCTTACTAGTAAATCCATCAGATTCAAACTTTACCTCATTTTTTCCTAGTTTGTCAAGGATTGAATTCTCAATACTTTGAGGATCGTCATTAGCATCAACTTTAAAGTCGGCATAATAACCATTGTAGCGTATTTGAATTCTGAAGTTTTTCATTGGTAATTTCTATCTTTATAGTCGAAATGAGGCGATTTTAAGGCCGCCTCATTTCTAATTTATTGATTACGCTCCTGGTGAGCCGTAAATACCTCTCCAGTCGGATACGCCAAATGCGTATCTTTCTCTAGCTTTGTATCTTACGTTACCAGTATCAAAGTCACCTTCCATTGAAGTTTTCAATGGTGCTCTATCGAAATGTTTCATTCCGTTAGGAACATCAGTGATAATGAAGAAAGCATCGTTGTCGTTTAGATAATGGTTAACAACATAACCTTCAGGGATTGAACCCATGTGGTTGATTGCGTTAATGTCATTATCTGCAGTACCTACTCTGCCTTTAGACTTCATCAGTCTTTCAGCAGTGAAAATAAGGTCAGAAGGTATTACTAATCTTCTTGCCTTAGCTGCAACTTTTAAACCTCTTTCATCTTTAGTTGCTGCAATGTTAATCAACATTGATTCTAAAGAAGTTTCGTTTAAATCTGCAGAAGTACTTAGTTCGTTTGCTTGGTCACCTGACAAAGTTGGGTGGTCAGTTGTCAAAAGACATTTTCCATCACCATAGAAAGGTCCGTTAGATGTATCAAAACCATTGTTTAATACATTTGCACCTTTCGTATTTTTTGTTGATGCCATTGAACGAGCTAGGGCTTTTGTATAACGAGAAGCAAGTCTGTCGTAGAGGTTATCTTCGATAGCTTCTTCTGTTATTGCGAAAGCCAATGCAATTGTCTCCATTGTATATCTTGCAGTGTAAGTTTCCTGAGCTGTGTCGAAGCTTACGCCTTGACCTTCAGGTTTAACTGCTGCGTCACCGAATCCTGATAACATTACTTCCTCTTCGAAAGCTCTGTCTGAAGACTCAGTTACAAAGATATCTTTGGTTTCGTCTGCGTATTGTTTATACTCCAACCCGAACAAGGCATTTAAACCTGGCTCGAGCTCTTTTACTAGCTGCTGTCGTGATATTGCCATAGTTTATCTCCTTATAGTGCGTTGTCGTAATAAACGTGCTCATTGAATTTTACAACCCAATTAGCATTATTTTCACCCGTTCCTAGATCACTGTTTGATGGATCTTCAGAAACTCTAATTAAAGCCATTTGTCCTGTACCATTGTACGAAGTTGCTCCAATTTCTTCTTTAGATCTACCATTAATAGTAGAGCCAGCTGTGTAAAGCATGTCAACAGATCTGCCAACACAACTTTGCACTAATCTACCTGAAGTTTGCACTTCAAATAAATCATCCGGGTTATCATACACAAACGCTGTCGCGCCAGCCGAAGGACTCGTTACTGCGACGTCCCCTGGCCAGTAGTTTTTGAACGTTGGTTTAGACGTTGTTGGATCTTCATAGAAACAACCGTTGAAAATACCTAAGTTACGTGTTGAAGTTGTAGCTGCTGCTTGACCGATAAATCCAGCGGCGATTGCTCTGCCACCTTCATCAGTTCCAGCACCCATTTCAACAATGTCACCTGCATAAATTGCAGATGTGTAACCGCTTGCGATTACATACTTAGATGTACCTTCATTAGTTGGTCTACTACCTAATCCGCCGACTTGTCTAAAGCCAAACGCTGCGTCTTGGTTTGCCATATTATTACTCCTAATGTGAATACGTTAATATTCACGGTTAATTAAAATCGATGATAGGGAATTGGTTGTTATCCCGAGAAAGATTACTCTTTCTTTGTACCACCGAATGTTACGCGAGACTGCCTATCCTGTTGGATCGGCATACTCTTATGTTGTTCCCTTTTTAAATCGTGCTCTAAAGCTTCGTTTGATTCACGTGTCTGATTTCTAAAATAGTCAGTTCGTGATTCAGCGATTTCTTCAGGTATCCTTGCCAACACAAGGCCTCCTACTCCGATCATTCCCTTATACTGCCCCGTGTCGATTACAGGATATTCAGATCCAGGATATTCATCGGCTCGGACTAATTCCCAGCCAGATCTAAGTTTACCTTGAACGTTCTTGGTATCCTCAAATCCCAATGATGAAATTCTGATCCATCTATGCCTGAACCCTTTAGGGGGTTTGGGTGCATCTAAAGCAGATGGAGGAGTCCATACTTTTGGTCTTTCAGTTTTAGACCTAGTTTGACTCGCACGAGAAGTTTTTTTATCGTTTTCCATATTATGCTCCTTCCGTGTTTAATAATTGTTTCGCATATTCTTCGAGTGGCACGCCTAATTTTTTGGCTATTTGAACCTGTGATGACGTGAGTCTCACATTTTTGCGACCAGGTTTAACGCCTCGTTTCACCGAAGCAACCGACTGAACGGGTTTGGTCGTATTTGATACCTTTCTATCAAATTTATGAGGAAAGTCAACTTTTATTCTTTTGTCGATCTCTGCATAGTATTCATCTGATTTAGGATCAAAACCTTCTTTTTCCACGAGGTCTTTATGAATTTCGAACGCTGTGAAGGTCATGGCTCTATCTTTTCCGAACCATGCATTCTTAGACGCCCAATCTTCGGCCTTTTCGTCAACTTGAGGAAGACTTGGAGTAGCTCCAGGTGCTTTCTCATATGCGGGAGTTTTAGGCTCCTGTTCATAGTGTTCTCTTTTTAACTTTTGAGATTCAATACTTTTAGCATCCCCTGTTAAAGCACTTAATTCTGCTTGGGCTTCAACTTGTTTTGCTGTATCTCCAGACTCAATAGCAGTTGCTAATTTTCCTTTAACAGCTTCTAATTGGCTTTTGACTCTTTCTTCTGAATCTTTAAGATAAGTGGAATCTAGTTTTGCATATCTAGTTTCCCATTGTTTTCTTTTATGCTCAATACTTTTAGCATATTCAACTGCGGCATCTTTCTGTCGTTCCGCCTCTCTCCATTTCTTAGTTAATTTAGCAATACGTTTCTTAACACCTTCACTATAGTCTTCTAGTTTTTCATCTTGTTTTTGATCGTCCTTGCCATCTCGAACATCCACTGACTCATCCAATTTCTCAGATGTATCAACGGACTGAGTATCGTCCTGCTTAACTTCTTCATTTGTTTCCTTCTCTGGTTCCGCAGCAGTTTCTGTTACAACTGCTTTTTCTTTTTCTTCTGGTAATTCAACATCGGCACCCGGACCCGTCGTATCAATGTCTACCAATTTTTCTTCTTTTTTTGTTTCTTCTGGCATAGTTCCTTCCTATGTTATTAGTTACATTTCATGCAAGATCTCTTCAGGATCCTGTATTGTTGCTAGAATCTCGTCTTCATTTAAGATTCTTACTTCTCCTCCTTCAATTTTAAATCGTGATCCTGCATATCGTGCAAAGATCACCCATTCGCCTTTCTTGCACCACGGGCCATCAGGATAGCGTTTTTTATCACTATAACAATCAGGTCCCATTTCTAATACTAGCCCACAGACAGTGGCTAAGTGTTGTCTTTCGGCTGCTGTCTCAGCAATATGAATTCCACCTTTTGTTTTTCTTTTAGGTTGAAAAGGTAGAATTAAAATTCTCCATCCGGTTGGTTTAGGTAATTTTGATCCTTCAGGAGGTTTATTTCTTTTAGCTTCTTCTAAAGCTTCTTCTTCAGCTGCTTTTTTTAAAGATTCTTCTAAGGCTAGTTTAACCTTTGGTAGGTCTTGGGTCTTTGTCGATTCTGACGACGTTTCCGTCTTTTTCTTCATATAGCTCCTTTTTATTAAGCAGGTTGGATATTTCCTGTAACACTGATTCCAGTGCGCTTATTTGTCCGGTAATATATTTATATTTATCAAAATTGTCAACCCCACCAGACGTAACGTTGATTGATAAAGAAGCGAGATTTTGTCTTATCGCCCGCTGCAATTTATGGATAAAAACAAATTCGTTTTCCATTATTTTCTTTTTTTCTTAGTTTTTCTTTTTTTATTTTTCTTAGTTTTTTTCTTTTTCTTAGCTTTTTTCTTAGCCATTATGACCTCCTTTTTTTCTTTTTCTTTTTCTTCTTACCTACGGGCTTACTTCCGTAAGTTTCTGTCCAATCTCTAGCAATCTTTGGTTCGTTCTTCCAAAGATATCTTCTCTGTTTTTCGGATTTAAAAGGCATTATTTATCTTTGTTAAAAAACTTCTTCATTTTAAGCTTTTGTTTATAAGCTTTAGTATCTTCAAAGCCAAGCTTTGGTTCTACTTTTTTAATAGTACTTCCTAACAATTCTTTAACTTTTCCTGCAGTTTTAGGATTAATAAGTTGTTTTAACCAACCACTCATTTTTTTCCACCATTACGGAATATTTGAGTTCCCTTTATACCAAAAACACTCGCCACGACGAGAATCCATAAATTTGTGAACCATTTTGGCAGATTAGAGAAATACTCAAAAAATACGTTAACCTTCTCTAAAGCCGCCGGATCCTCTGTCCACACCGACCAAGCGAGCACAATTATCGGGAGTGTAAGTATCCCAAGGACGATTTCGTCCTTGTAGTCGTTTTGCCGAGCTTCTAAAAGCTTGCCCTGGTAAGATTCCTCACCGGAGGCCATCCGCTGTGCATGCATAAGCTGTGCATCTGACATTGCCATTTTCGTCTTTTGACGATTGGCATATATCTTGCTTCCAGCTTGTAATGCTATTTTAGCTAATCCGAACCATGCCATATAATCTCTCCTTTAAAAAGTAGGACTTACGCGTGACGCGCGCAAAAATTTAGTACCACTTAACTTTTGACTTTTTGTCAGCAAGCATTCTTCTTTGTCCACCAACTTGATCTTCTACGGGAATCTTTTCAGAAACTTTATATTCGTTTCCGCCCTTAGCATATCCATCTTTGTTGGTAAACTGTTTGAAGTCTACTCCCTTGTAAAAAGGTCTATCTTTTTTATCAGCCATTATGCTGCCTTCCTTTTCTTAGCCATTTTCTTAAATGTCTTCGCTAATGCTTTAGCTCTACCTGTACATCCAGGTTTAGTAATCGGGGTACATTTTCCTTTAGTGCCTCTAGCTTTAATGGATTTATTAACATCTTGAATCCAGTTTTTGTCACCACCTTTTTTAAGACCAACACGTCCACCTTTGTTATATCCTTTGTTCAATTCTCCATGCACTCTAGATATTTCAGCTCTTCTATTTCTGTTAGAAGGTTCAGCTTCCACACGACCTAATTCTTCTAATAAAGCCGTACGTCCGCCACCAAATCTTAATCCAACACGTCCACCTTTATTATGACGCGTTCGACTTTTATCTTTAGAACCGCCTCTTTCACAGCCACGGCCTTTTCTTGAAATGTCTCCCATTTTAAATCCTATTTATTTACTTTGTTTGAACGACCAAATTTCTTTTTACGTTTTCCCCATTTTCCATAAGATTCATCTCTACGAGCTTTCATAGATTGTTTCTTAGAAGATTCTTTTCCAGTTCTCATTCCTAGAGATTCGTCTTCTCTATCTTTGTAGCCCTGTTTTTTCTTCTTCTTAACAGATCCGCCTTTTTTAAAGCCTTCTCTGCCATATGGAAATCGTACGCTATAAGGTCTGCTTCCGAAATCATCACGCATGTTTTTTATCTCCTATGTTAATTGTGTACACTAACTTCTAGGTCCTTTCAAGGTTTTTACGTCTTTTCTTTTCATCACATCAGACCGCATTTTAGCCTTGTTGGACATATCTTGCTTAATTAGCGAAGTTTCAGCCCTTAAAGTAGCTAAATCTTCGTTTTGTTCGAGTTTTTGCTCTGTCAGATCTCGATTCTGCACCAACTTAGTTTTATCTAAGTTAATTCGTTCCGTAGTCTCTGTTTGTTTACGATAATTCTCCATAGCTTTCAAGTCAAGTTCTTGAGCTTTAAGCTTAATCAATGGATCACTATCCAACATGGATGTAATCTCTTTTTCTTGCTTCATAAACTCTTCAGTGTATTCAGCAATAAGAACGGCTTTTCTAGCTTCCATTTGTAAGTTTAATTCTTGCATTCTTTTTTGAGCTTCAGGACCTTGTAAACCTTGTTGTTGAGCTTGTTGCATCTCCATGATCTGTTTAGCAAATTCTAATTCAATATGTTCCTGAGCCATCAAGCTAATATGTTCAAATATGTTCTTTTCTAATGCCGCCATGATAGGTGGATTATTTCTAGCAAAATTAGTTGCCATAAAATTCATATGAGCCGTGATATGAGCTCTATGATCTTGATTCCGATACGCTTGGAAAGGCTTCATCGCCATTGCGTCAATATGTTCCATCGCCGGATCTTTAGGTTGAGGAGGCGGAGGTGGAGGTAAAAGTTGATCTATATTTTTTAATCCTAACGCTTCATACATTTTACGATAAGAAGCATACAAATTATGCATTTGAGGATTAGACATAGCCAACTGTAGTTCTGTTTGAGCTAAAGTAATTCTTTGAGTCATAGAAAAAATATTAGGATCTGCAACCGGTACAATATCCACTCTGTCATCAAAATCCATTTGCTTAATCATTCTTTGTCCACCTACAACATCGTAAGGATATTCAGCAGGAAGATATTGAGAAAAAATAGTCGCTAATAATTTAAATTCTTGTTTAAGACCATTATATAATCTTTTATGAATAGCACTCATAACTCTTGAGCCTCTTTCAAGTAAAGCAACAGTCGTTCCAACTGCGGCATTTTGATTTCCTTCTCCTACTTGCATATCTGCAATAGAAGCAAATCTTTGACCCGCTTGAACTACAATTCCCATTAATTGTAATAAAGTTTGTGAAGGTTCTTTGTAAGGTAAAGGATAGAAGGCATCTTTTAAATTTCCTCCAGGTGCATCTACATCTCTAAACTCTCCTGGTTGTAATGGCTGTGCATCATCTCTAACTCGAATACCACGCATTTTAAATCCAGCCGGTAAGTTGGATAACGTTCCAGCATCAAGTAATTGGCGGAGAGCGACGGTTGCCGTTCTACTCAATCCGCCAATCATATGAATAAGTCCAAAGCCGTAGAAACCTAGTCCAGGCAGAAATTTAAAATGGACAAAGTATTGGACTTTTTTCTTGAGTGGATCGTTAGGTTGGTAATTTCTTCGGATTGATAAAATTTGTCTAGCCCCAGCTTCTAAAGTTACAATGTAAGGAAGTTTAATTCCAGAAGGTTCTCCATCTTCTCCCATATCTTCAAAGCCTTCTAAATCTAAATTAATATGTGCTTCTAAAATGGTGTAAGTGGTATCCGCAGCTTGAGAGCTGTAAGATTTTCTTGTACCTTCAAGTTTTCGTTCTTCTTCATGAACTTTATCTTGAGTATAGTTGGGTCGACCTAATTCAATATCTGAATAAAATCCTGAGACTTGAGCTTTACGAATGTCATTCTCAGACATGTACATTCTTTGGAATATTGCTTCCGCATCTTCTAATGAGGTAGCAGAATACGGAACAATTAAATCATCGGCTTGAACGAACTTTGAAACAGCTCGGCCGATCATTTCATCATAATAAACTTTCTTAAACGAGGAACCTGCCAGAGGTAAATAAAATAACATTTGATCAAATTCTGCTTCGTACTCTGGCATTTCATTCATGATTTGATAATTCATGTATTCTTTTACCCGAGCAGCTTGATCTTCTTTATCTCTTGTAGCGACTCCTAAAATTTGAGTTCTAACCGGACCATCTGCCGGTAATAATTCTTTATACGCGGTTGCTTGAAACTGTGTAACCGCTTCAGCGAGTACAGGGTGCGTAGCACCGGATGCTCCTTGGAAAGGTTGAGCACGATTCACATACTTGAATCCTAAAAGATCCAATCCTGTTACATAAGACTGTTCCCAGTCTTTTCTGGAAGTTTTATAATCTTCGTAATTTTGATAAAGTTCAGAAGCTAAACGATTAACGATTTGTTCAGGTAAAAGATCCGCTAAATTAGAGAAATGATCTTCTCCTCCACCTGCGGCTGCTTTGCCCGGTTCAAATTCTATTTCTGCGCTTCCATCTTCGTTTTGGACAATTTCTACGCCATCCTTATTAATTTCCTCAATCTTTTCCGACTGATCTATTTCAATTTCTTCAGGGGATTCAACGTAAACTTTTTCCTTCACATTCGGAAGGGACTTGTCAATTTTATCTACTGCCATAATGTTCCTACGATTATCCTACTTTAACTTGTTTTGGATTAGAATACAAGGTCATGATGCCTTCAGGATCGGGACCTGATAATGGAGGTACAGCGCCTGGACGTCTAGCAATGTTGCCTGTTTCAATAATTCCACCTTCAGCTTTCTTAGGCCATTCATCTTTAGGCACCCAATCCGGCACATCTCCTTCAATCATTTCATTAGGAGGGTCTCCTAACCAATCACCTTCAGGTCCAAGTTGTCCTTCAGGATCTGGTACTAAAGCCTCATCTTGATCTAGATCTTTATAAATTCTCTTTTTGAAAGCGTCATCAACAACCGTGCCCTCTTTAGTTACTCCACCTGTCATCTTTTCTAACCCTGCAACTACTTCATCTCCTTCAGTAGAAATATCTAAATATTCAACATCCTCTCGATAAGGCTGAGACTGATCAGGTTGACTATAACTAAATTCAGGATCTTCTACTTTAACCCGTTGATATTCCCAAGCTTGAGGATGGTCTGGATCCACACCAAATTTCTGATAACCCGCAGATCCAGGTCTAAAGTTAATTTGTCGAACCGCATCATCACCAAAATTATCACTGCCAGTCCAATGCATACTAATTTCTCCCGTTAATGGATTTTCTTCCATGACCACTTTTTCCATTTCTGTTTTAATTTGGGTTCCCTCACCTCGAGGTCCTTTAGAATAATATTTTTGAACAGGAATCATCATTTCATAAATATCTCCTCCGACATAATGCTTGTCTGCCATCTCAATTAATTTACCATGGGCTTTAATCTTCGCTACCGCTCTTGGAAACCACGCCGGCATTCCTTCCACACCAGCAAACTTCGTGGGAATAGATTTTGTTGCCGTTGTCGTTGCGGTCTTTGCGGCTTGTTTAACGCCTTTACCCGTTACCGCTGCAACACCTGCTGCAATAGATCCTACTAACCATTTTAAGAAAGTTCGTCTCGTCATTCCTCCTTTAGGTTTAAAATCGTCTCCTCCTTCAGCGACGCCTACACGTCCACCTTTACTAAACCAGCTAAAGAAATCTTCTTGACGGTCACCCACTCTTTCTTTAGTGGCTACCTCTTCTCTTCCTTGATAAAACTCTTTCATTTGATCCAGCATCATCTTTTGATAATCTAAATCTCTCATTTCTCCTTCAAACATTAATTCTTCGGATCCTAAGAGTTTGGCTCCTAAAGCGGTGGTTCCTAACCAACCTTGTTTGTAAATCGTCTCCATTGTCTCTGCATCTTCTTCACTCACGACTCCTTCAGCTCTTAAAGCATCCACATGGTCTCCGACTTTTTGATTAAATTTATATTTATCCCAAGCCATGGATCCTGCCACTAAAGCCATTGGAATAGGGCCGAGAGGTAACATTCTTGCTCCTATGCCTAACGCTCTAGGTAATCCTGTTTTGGCTAATGGTTTAGCTGCACCAAATCCAAATTTCTCTGTTCCAAATGGAAAGACTAATCTGGTTCCTCTGGATGCTGGAGCCATCGTTGCTCTTTTTAAAGCTGCTCCTGTTTCTCTCCACTTACGTGGATCTAAATGTTTTAATCCGAGTCTATCCCCGGCTTCTTTATAATATTTCATCTTTTGCGCTGCACTGTAAGGCGTATCCAAAGCCATGGCCCATACGGCGTCTAAAGGATTGGTGAACATCTCACCAAGGTCTTGTCCTTCTTTGTATTGATATAATTTCTCTGCGGCGTAAGCGGGAGGTAACATGAATTTCATACTCGTGAAAAACTTAGCTAAATTTCTAGCTCCCATCGCTTCAGCTCCTAAACCTGCACCCATTCCGAGAGGAATCGGAGCCAATCCTGATTTAATCGGATTGTCTGCGATCCAATTTAAAATTCCTTCTTGTGTTTCCGGTTCTCCTTCTGCGTCATCAAATTGTCCGGTGGTTGCGTTGTATCTCATTTGATCCGTGGTCCCTGCTTGAGCAACCTCGGTCACTTGATCATCAACCACGGTTCCCTGATCAGAAATCTTCTCTATTTCAGCAGCCTGAAGTGGATCACTACGTCCAAGCGTATAGAGTCCTGCACCAATCGCTAAAGGAATTCCTAGAACTCTTGGAGCTTTACGTCCCAGTTTCCAAATATTTTCTAATATACTTGGATCCTTAACAGCTGCTTTCATTTCATCTGGAAATAATAAATCCTTAGGAACTTTGAATCCATATCCATGATCCTTCCATGCTTTATCAACATTCGTTTTCATGATATCTGACATTTCACCATAACGCGCAATGGATTCAGAAGGTGGGGTATCCAAAGTCATTTCCAAAGCTCTAACAACAGGTTCACCGGGTTTAACATCTTTATTGGCTTCCCGTAAAAAAGATCTAACTTTTTTATTATAGGTATCTCTAATTTGTTCACGAGTTTCAGTTACGCCTGTTTTAGGATTTGTATAAACCTTAGAATTATGACCAATATTTCTTAATTTAAATTCCGCCTCTTCCATTCCTGTATCAACTTGAGCCTTCAGAGGTCTATTAATATCTTTACGAATTCCTTGCCAAAAAACACTATAGCCTCCCGTTCCTGCCTTAGCAGCAGAAGCAAGATTTTTCACCATATCCACTTGATGTTGAGGACGTAATTTTCGAGTGATACCCTGTTTAATGGTTGACAGCCAGCCCCCTGGCTTATCTATTTGACGTTGAAAATCTTTAGTATGGAGTTGTCTTTTAAAAGGGGTTCCAAAATCCTGAAAAACATTGGACTTGGTTTGATCAACAACTCGTGTAGCTCCTTTTAAAACTCCTTTATCCATTGTTGACATCGTAATATATTCCTTATCTCCGGTAAGCGCTCCAGCTAAATCAGCTAGTCTGCGTGCACCAATACTTAACCACGTTTGTCCACGAGGTAAGGGTACCTTTGTTTTTATGGCGTTACCTACTTTTCGAGCAGCTTTCTCAACCGAGTCTGTAGTAAAATTCCCTTCCTTAAACCATCTACGAATCCATGGAAGTTTTTTAAGTTTATTAAGCTGCTTTATAACCGCATCTTTTGCTGCTGAGCCTGAGCCACGCCCAGTGTATTGTCCCTCTCTCCAATCATAGAGGATCTGTCTTGCTTTTTTACTCTCTCCCGCAGCAGCCATTGCCTTGTAAAGTTTTTGCCCTTTAAGACCCCCATATTCTTTACTAAATGTTTTATTAAGAACGTCACGCTCCGCCTGTGTAAATTTTAATCTTGTTTCTCCAGTCCTTAATACCGGTCCGGTTCCTTCAATATTGAATTTTTTATTTTTAAATTCTTTTAAAACCCTACCTATTCGACTTATTCCCCATTTGGCATCACCAAAATATTCACTCTGTAATGCCTTTCGATTAATAGTGGAACCTTTCGGCAGTTCTTTTAAATGTTTTCTTAACAATTCATCGGGACTGTCAGCTCCCCCAATCGTTCGCGGATGTTTCTTTTCAAGCTCTGTTAAAGCAGTTTTAGCTTCTTCTAATGTTTTCTTATGTCCGGTTTGATATTGTTTAGTATAATTCTCCATTTTACCGGTTTCAGTATTTTTTCGTTTAGCCGATCGTCCAATTCTTCCGTAATATACTTTGTTTCCTCCAGCCTGAGTCTCTTCATAAAGTTTATTTCCTAAACTTTTAGTGGTTTCACTATAAACAGGTAGAGTCCCTGCTTTCTTTGCTTTCTCTCTGGCTGCCTTGAGTATGGTTGATTTAGGAGTATCAGACCAATACCTTACATTAGTATCACCTCTTTTCACTGTTCCATAAAAATACGGATATTCTTTCGATTTAAATCGAGCGAGTTTATAATCAGCCATCAAACTCTCCTAAACATGGAGCCGACGCCACCGCCTTGAGCATATTTATCATCCCAATTAAAATCGGTCATGAACTCATCAATATCCACTCCCGCTTCATCAGCCATATCCCCTCGAACCCAACGCATCGCTTCGGTTGGATGTCTGACATCTTTTTCAGGATCTTTCATGACATTTCTTGCTCGTTTAAGAATATCAATTTCTTGAAGGTTATAACCTTCCTGAGCTAAACCTTCATCGGTTAAGTCTTGATCAAAATTCTTCATCAGTCTAATTCCAAAAGGATCTTTCTTTTTAGCTCTTTTTATAATTTCTTTTTCTCCAGTTAAACTATCGGTCGCATCTCGTCCTGCATCCCATGCTTCTCCTTCCCAATCATCTACCACTTGTGTAGATTTTTTAGATGTTGGATACGCATCATTCATTAATTTAGTTAGCGTCATTTTTCTGTGCTCACGCTCAGCTAATTCTTGAGCAATTTCTTTTGAGTCCATATCTCCAAATCGACCTTCACGTCTGTCAATATACCCTTTGACTTCATCTTCATGATCTAATTTTGCTTGAAACTCTCCTTTGGTTAAATAATCACCAGGTTTGTCGGATCCGACTTTCATAATCGGTTCTCCAAGGACTTCTTCTAAAACTTTAATTCTCGTTTCGCTCGTGGGTCCATAACCTGAAGGTCCCATACCAAATTTTTCTAAATCTGGAATTAAATCGAAAGCATCATCGCCATAATGTTGACGGAACACTCTGACCGGATCAGGGTACATGAAATCCATGCCACCACCCGATTTAATGTCATCACTGTTCTTTAAAGATTCTAAAACGTTGTCGGCCAACTTAATTTTTCCTTTTTCATGTTGAGCAATTAAAAAGGGTCTAACGAGAGCTCTATAAAAGCCATCGGATCTGTCGCCAAAGACTCCACCTGCAAAACCTTTGCCTTCACTCTCTCTTCGTAGAATATCTTTTCGAACCATCTCACGATAAGCCATTCCTTCAGGAGACATTTCCCAAGCTTTATCCGCTAGCTCTTGTGCTTGTTGAACTAAAGATTTTCCTTCCTTTTCAATCAAGTCTAACTGTGTCTGTACATCGGCTAAAGGGTTATCTTCTACAACTTTAAATAAAGACCCGACTCCCTCTTTTGTATCTTTAGCCCAGTCCGGAACGCCATGTCTGTCTTTCCAGGTTTGTAATTTCTCCCAATCGGAGACTTTAGACATGTCTAAATTCAATCGTTTCGCCAACGTTCGATCTACCGCTGATACTTTCATCGCCTGGTTCAACATAGCGCTTTGAATCTTTTGTTGATCGGCCACACTTTTAGAAGTGTATTCGTCTGGGGTGATAGGATCCCCAGGTTTTTTAGAAAACTGATAAATCTGTGCTTCTGGCTGTGGAGCAGGAGTTACAATTTTATTTAGGGTTTTTAAATTCTGATAAAGCGTTCCCGCTTGTTGGTCATTGAGTTGTCCAAGATATTTAGCTTCTTCACTGAATAATTTCTTAATTCGCTCTAAACCATGTTGGTCAATTTCATTATTCACGGCATATTCGTTCATAACCGAATCGGCCATGTTTTTTTTGTTCATTCTCTTAACATTGGTTCTCATCCCTAACCATTGAGTGGGATCAATTCCTAATTTTTGAAATTCAGCAACAATAAGTTTAAAAAGTTCTTTTTTCATTATTTTTTATCCTTCGCTTTGGAACGTGCATAAATGTCCGCCACTTCCTGAGCATAATCTTCAGCTACATCTTGTCTAACACTTGCTTTTTCCGTAAAGCCAGGGATATGCGCTTTTTCAGGAGTCTTTTTTAATTTTTCATTAATCTCTTTAAGACGAAGTGCATCTTTATTCGCTGTCAATTTTTTCCAGCCTTTTTTAGCTAGTTTAGGAAATCCTTTAATTATTATTGGTCCGCTCATTAGTAATATGTCCTATCTGTGTGATCTACCTTGTCCTCTTTGTAATCTTCGGGGTGAGCGAGGAATCCACCCTGTCTAAAGCGCATCACGGCTTGCGTGGTACTGTCCACTAAGTCATCATTGTCCCCATATGGGAACGCTGCGCACTCTTCGATGACTTCTTCCGCGAATTTCTGCTCCGGCGCCCATATCATACCAGATTCGAACAAAGGTGCAACCGAATTGACACGTGCATGCTTGTCGTTTCCTTTTGATGGCGTGAAGTTCACGACCGGAATATCCATTTGACGAAGTTCGTAGGTTAAAGGCAATCCTGAAGCTTTACTTTCCACGATCACGGTTTCGGGATTCCAATATTTGTATTGTTGAAGCGCTCTTCTTCGTAAATCCGGAAATTCCCACCGACCTTTGACAGAATCGAGTAAAATTAAATTAGCAGCCGAGTCTTCATTTTCATAAAACACGCCCCAAGTGGTAATTGCACTGAAATCTGCCGTTTCTTTCTTCAAAAACGCAGTATCGTAAGATTGAATGACATGATGAAGTTGAGGAATCCAATCTTTTTTCCATTTTCTCCACCATTCTCGCTTTAAAATCGCTCCTTCTTCAGAAGTTGGCCCTTGCATCCATTGGGCATTCCATTTTGCAACGGGTAAAGTTGCTTTAACCTTCTCTAATTCGTCTCTTTTCCAATATTCTGGCCAAACCGGTTCACCATCTTCCAAGATCGCTGGAAATTCTACGACTTCCCACTGATCCGCTTTCACTTCTTTTTGATTTTTTAATAATAATCCAGTCAAATCTTTAGTGGACCAACGCGTCATGACTAAAATAATAGAAGCTCCGGGCTGAAGACGTTGTCTTGGTCCTGAGGTGTACCATTCGTACGCCGATTCCATGGATGTCGCCGACAATGCGTCTTGTTCCGAGTGCGGATCATCAATAATCAGTAAATCTGCTCCACGGCCCGTGATTGCTCCTCCAACACCAGCGGCGAAATATTCACCTCCTTGAGCCGTCTCCCACCGACCAGCGGCCTTGGAGTCCTCTTGTAGACGAGTTTTGAAAATTTTAGCATATTCCTGGGAGTCAATTAAGTTCTTTGCTTTACGACCGAACCTGATCGCGAGCTCACCCGTGTGGGTCGCTTGAATGATCTTCAATTTTGGATTACGGCCCACCATCCATGCCGGTAGCAGATAAGACGCAAATTCAGATTTTGTATGCCGTGGTGGCATATTAATAATTAATCTTTTAATTTCGCCCGTGGCTAATTTATTAAATTTTTTTGCAACGTGCCTGTGATGGGACCCTTCAATGAAATCAGGCCAGACGCACTTAACAAAAGAAAGAAAGTCCTCTTTAGCTCGGTTCTGTATCTTTTTTTCTGCGTGCATCACCTGATAACGCTTGTAGGTCTTTCTAACATCGGCAGGCAATTTACTAATATCTATATTATCTAGGTTCATACTAGGAGTCCCGACAAGTTTTTAACACGGCTGTCACTCTAAATCAAGCAATTCAACCAAAAGTAGTGGGACCCCTTTTTAACTTTAGGGGGTTGGGGGGGTGGATCGCGTTTCGTGGTTGGTTGGGAGTTGGGACCTCTTGAAGGGGATGCGCCCGACGAGCCGCGGAGCGGCTCGTCGGTTTTAGTTATGGACGAACTAAACTTGGATTGTCATATTGTTCCTTGGTCATTGGTATGCGTTGATTGCTTAAATGATTAACCCATCGCCAATTCGATGTCGTTCCAGTTTGCCAATCATAATCATAATCTTTAGCCCACGCATTTTCTTCTGTTAGTCTAATAGGCTCAACTATTCTGCCGAAGTGATTGAGCGCCATCTCGCCAAACTTCTCATACCAATCGCGTTCACAATTCATTGAACACGCATTGCCACCAAGATAATGAAAGCTTGATCTTCTTCTAGTCTGATAATACTTGGCGCCTTTCGGTCCTCGTATTCTATCTTTAGTTTTATATTGATGACACTTTGGTCCTTGGCAATATTTCATAGCCATTAATGCACACTCTCTTTCTTCATCTCTTGAAAGTCTTGCCACTCTCTTGTTTCCTTAATCATCTTATTTACTTTAGGCATAATTAAGAGCAACATTATCCAAGACATTTCTTCATCTGTGAAGTGTCCACTATTCATAACATTCTCAACTCGTTTTATGCTTTCTTCATTATTACCTTTAACTTGCCAAATATAATCAACTGCACTCAAAAACCTAGAATGAAGCCAAGGTGGAAGTCTATCGTCAACTGCTCTTTTTATTTGTTTCATAGTATCTCCCAGTTAGTTGCGTATCTATAACCTTGTTTTTCAATATCCCAATAATGTAAAAATGGTTTATTGTCTTTTTGTCTTTTTCCAATACCTCTACAAGTATCAGTAATAATGCCAAATCTTCTGACTTCTTCACCATCTTGTTTTGTGTATTTGATTTTGAACTTTTTATTTACGTCCATCTTTCGTCCTTTCGTTAGTTGTTATTAATGTTGGGATAATAACACATTATCCCAACATCTGTCAATGCTATATTTGTTCCCTCTCTTTCATCTCTTTTTTCCACATAGCAATTTTTTGTTCTCGGCTTATGTTTTTATTCTTCATACTCTTTAACATTTCAGCCGCATTTTTAGGATTGTAAAGAGTTAAGCCAGTTGAGTTAGTTCTGATTATTTCTGCGTCATTTAATTTCAATCCGCTTTCAGTTGCAAACTCAATCGCTTCGTCAAGATATTTATAACCTTTGATTACATCTTTAACAAATTTGCATTGTTTCAAAATGCTCTCAATCCATTTTTGGTGGCAAGTTATTAAATGTCCTTTTTTAGATTGCCAAAACATTAGAGTATCATATTCCTCTTTTGAACAACCGATTGATCTATCTCGGCAATACTCTCGCCCAATTAAATCTAAAACATAATCATTGTTCCACTCTCTTGAATAAGAGGTTTGATTTTCTCTACCACCATTCGTTCCAAGATATTTGTCATTTGCGTCACAAACTTTGGTTTGGTGTGGATTGCTTGGTTTGTCTTTCATCTCAATATTAATATCTGGATTGCAACCCTCTCGCCCTTTTAGTTCATCTCTAAAATAGGCATAACCAAAATCCTCATTACGAGAATTTTCATCTCCATTAATATTGCCATTTAGACGAAAATCAAAATGACTTTCAATGTATTTGTCTTTCATTGTTACTTTGTCATTTTCATCTCTATCCTCTACTTGACCTTGATAGCCAAAATGGAAGCAACTATCTTTTGCGATAGTATCTACATTTTCAAATTTGTTTTGTAGATGATATGCCATTTTAACATCTTCTGGAGTATAGTGTCGTCTAACTATTTGATGTGCAAGTTGCCAAGTAATATCTTGTAAAGGTTTCATTTCTTCCCTTGATTTTAGATATGCCTCTTTTTCTTGCGTGTCCTCAGCTTCAAGATGTACTCGCATACGATTTGCGATTTTGTTTCTGTACTCTTGATTTAGTCTTATTCTAGCCATTGTTTTTTCCTTTCGTTAATTATTAGAATTAAAAGAACATTATACCCTTGACATTTAAAAGTCAAGGGATTATATGGGATAGGAATAGGAAAGAAAGATGGAATTTAAATTATTTATAATTGGTTTAAGCATAATTTATATAATTATGGGTTTTACAATTTTTGGGTGGTTTTAAAGAATTTGCTGATGATATTCTGGCTTCGGCTGGATGATGGTAAGCAAAGGTCAATCGGCGTCACGACTTGAAAATAGGTAATGCTCTTCTCATTAGTGGCGCCCTTGAGCCTAGCTTAGTAATTTACTGGTAAATTACTAAGCTTGAGCCCTGATCCATTAACTATGCATTTTATGCGAGGGCCTTTAAAGTACTTTAATTAATGGATCTGGGGTCAAGCAGAGAGAAAACTGGGCAGACTAAACCAGCAATGGTAGGGAGTCGTAATCCTGTATTCTCTGCAAGGCCACTTTAGAATAGTTCTAAATTATGAAAAAAAATATAAGTAAGTATAGACGAGCAAGCACACACAGGGTTGACTGAAGCTCTGGGATCTTGTAGGATGGAATTAGAAAGAGGTAAACATGAAAACAATAAACTATAAAAACAAAAAGCTTAAATTGCCATATGATTTAAAAGCTGGTGAGTTGAGCACAGAGTTAGTAACGAGACAGAATCCCTTCAGTGGTGAATCGATCCAGCTGCCGGAATTCGCAGCGGTTGTATATGATCATGTCATTCAGCTGAATCTGAAGGCTGAGCGTAAGGATGCCGCGACTGGACAGGCCCTGGGCTTCAGTGAACACCAGAACGACTGGCAAAAAGTAAGAGATGGTCTGGGCTGGTTTAGACAGTACTTTGCTAAAGAATACATGGTGCTACTTGATTAGATCTAGACACAACAATTTATTAAACTACTTCGTCCACGATAAGCGCGACCTCAGTCGCGCTTACGTTAAGCATTGCGAGAAATTTTTAGACTCTATATGCTGGCCAAGTTATTACGGGGGCTCAAACACCGGCGGAAAAATATTTAAAGTTAAAAAGCCACAAGCAAGCATGGACCAACAAGCGAGCAAGAAAGGACTTGACAGGGCCTGAGCTCTGGGATATTATGGGAGCATGTCTTCACGATTTAAACCTGTCGAACTCTTCAGAACCTTCAAAAGTGAGAAGGAATTCCATGAGTACGTACAGGGTCACAGTTTGCCAGAAGAGCGTAGGCTCCTTTGGCTGGGTTTTGCTTTCGGCTGCAATTTTGCCGTGAACAAGATCAATAAAGATTTAGCTTCTAAGAAGAAGTAGATCTTCAGCTCAGGCGCGGCGGGGCTAGCACAGCCAGGCGCCTGGGCAACAAAAAAAGAACACAATTTAAAAGTATAAACAAGCAAGCAATGAAAGGAATAAATTATGAAAAAAACAATTGAAAAAATAAACAAGCAACACGCTGTTCTGGTCCAAGCAATTCAAACAATTGATGACCATTTTTATGCACGCAAACAACCTAAAGCAATTCTAGAGCTCCGAGAAGGACTGGACAAGATCCTGAATCATAGTGACAAGCTGCATGAAGAATCAAACATGGAATTAACAAAAATAAAATTAAAATAATGCTGAAGAAAGAATCTAAATATTCATTTTTATACCAGGCTCACGATGGCAGCATCATGCGGCCTGAGTCTTTTTTAAATATTAACGGCGGCAGGACGCTGTCCAGCTCGCAGCTGCGCGCTCTTCGAATTACTAAGATTAAAAATACAAGCTTCAAGCCACAAGCTCACCACAATTAGAAAGTAGAATTAAAAAATGTTAAAGAAAGAAGCAAGCAAGATAACCGGAGGCCTATCAGCTCCAGGCAAGATGCCTGAGGGCTCATATAACCTGCCGGCGTCTGCCTGTCAGACTGGCGCGAAGCTGGCCCTGATTGAAGGGACCCCGTGCCACGGATGCTATGCGCTGAAGGGCCGGTATAGATTCCCCAACGTGAAGGACGCACTAGCACGCCGACTGGATAGTCTCAAGCACCCTGACTGGGTGCCGGCTATGGTTAAGCTCATACAGGGGATCAAGCATTTTAGATGGCACGACTCAGGGGACCTGCAGTCGGCCTGGCACCTTCAACAGATCTTCAGAGTATGTGAAGCGACGCCGGATACAATGCACTGGCTACCCACTCAGGAGCGCAAGTACTTGCCTCTTCCGGGATCCACAATTCCGCCCAATTTAGTTATTAGATTAAGCAATGCAAAGAATGATACCGTGCCCGGTCAGGCCTGGACTCATTGGTCCACGGTCGTGACTGAGCCTAGAGCAGGTCATGTATGCCCGGCCCCTGATCAGGGCGGCAAGTGCATGGACTGCAGAGCATGCTGGAGCAAAGATGTCAAAGAAATTCAATACAGGAAACACTAAGCCTGAAGACCTGCACGCTACCAACAGTTCCCGGTTCACAAACCCCGAACCAACAAGCAACAAGCAAAATAAACTAGCAAGCAGACAGACGAGCAAGCACCGTGGGCCACGATGCACGAGCAATGGACGAGCAAGCAAAACCTTCCCTCAATAGATCATCAAGCATGGACCCTGGAACAAGTTTCAGGCACCGTTGACCAAGGTGCCTGGCTAAGATAAATGTATTTTGTGGATGTGTCTTATGGAAGGCTATTTGGTGTGGTGAGAAACGAACAGAATTACTTTTCGTAACTTTTAATTCAACAGTGAAAAAGTGACCAGAAGTATTGTACCCCAACAGATCAGGTACACCGATACCAGCAAGGTTTTCAATCCTGTTCCACAATATTCCGGGAGTATTGCGTTTGAGATCCTGGTATAATTTTCTCTCAGGTGCCATTTCATATTCGGAGTAATTATAGCTTGGCTATAACCTCCCCGGGTGGTGCAATTTCTTTCGTAATTCTAATAACTAAACGATGAGTTTCACGAGATCCTATGATCTTATTCTGTGCTAAAAATATTTCTTTGATGTCGTACATTTCACCATTCGGTAATTCGACAGAGACTCTAGACTCCTTGCCTACAAGACTCTTATCATTAAACATTCTGACAATTTTCTCTAACTCTTGAGCTTTAAGCATTAGAGAACACCATCGCTTCTAAGTTTCTGAACTATATTGGAAAGATCTTCAACTTGTTGTGCTAGCTTCTTATTATCTTCTTCTACCTCTGTCAAGCGAAGTTGTAATTTTCCATTAAATTCTTTATGTGAGTCATTAATATTTTCTAATTCATTAATGCGTTCCAACTTGTTCATCATCAACGCATCGGCTTCTTTCTGTCGAGCATCATCACTCAAAGCATAAGCCAAAGAATCTTCAGCTTCTTTACGCAAAGCTTTCTCTTTGTGGATCATCTCTCTTAACATCTCTATAGAAGATGTTCCTGAATCTTCCATCTGGGCTATCTTCTGTGCGAATGCTTCTTTATCATCTTTATTCATAATTGACTTGTACTCTAACTTACTGTAATAGTCAAGTATGGGAGTACCAAAGAGATTAACCGATATGCAAAAGCGCTTTGCTGAATTGTATGTATACAATGAAGGCAGAATGACACCATACGAATGTGCTAAGGAGTCAGGCTATGCTGAAGAGTCGGCCCGAGTCAGAGCCAGTGAATTAAGGAATCCCAAAGTATATCCCTTAGTAGTCCAATACATTGGAGAGCTGCGAGAAGAGGTACAAAACAAATACGCAATAGACTTTGAAAGACACATCAAAGAATTGGCAAGACTCAGAGAGGCAGCCCTAAAGAAGGGGAGCTTTTCATCAGCTGTGAATGCTGAAGTAGCTAGAGGTAAGGCCGCAGGATTATATATTGAACAGAAGATAATCAAGACCGGCAAACTAGAAGATATGACTGAACAAGAACTAGAGAAAAGAATGAAGGATATTATAGAGGAGTATAGTCCTATACTGGACGCCAAACCTATCGAAGAGATAAAAGCGGAGCTGAAATCATTACCCAATAAAAAAGGGAAAAAACAAACACCACCAGAAATAGTTGCATCCACTCAGATTGAGGCCACATCTAATACACATTCAAAAGAAAAGAAAACCCCAGAGCCAAAAACACCAACGTCCACCCAAGAATAACAATTTTATTCGGATCAAACATCTAACTTCTCCATTTTAATAATACACCCAATAGGAAATATATTCCTATCTGAAAAGACTGCATCTTTCTCATCATAGCTGGCGAAAGTGTATAAGAATTTCTTTGTCTTTTTGTAAACATATCCATAGCTTACCATTTTCGAAGCTTCGAAATTATCAAACTCTTCAGCCGTCGCATGACCACCATCAGACGTGATATCAATCCAGTTAATTTTGTAGAAGTAGTACTTCTTCTTCGCAATAGAGACATGTTTATATTTAGATTTTTTTCTTCGCATATAGGGATTTATACCACAAATTTACATTTAAAAAGTAAAATGTCGCCCGTAGACCCCATTGCCCTACGTCATTGCTAGCTTTTTTGAAGGTACTGACATCTTTGACAGTTTACAAAATCGTAAACCGTCAGCTAGAAGTGTTGTGTACCAATGATAGTAGCTCAAAATGACAGAAATACAGTTTACAAACGTAATTTTATTTTTCCAACTAGATTTGTAGCCAGAAACACTATATGTAAAATGGCTGCCTAATGAGTGCCATAAAAGCGCCTTAATTTGGCCATCTTCTCGTCAGCATCCGCAACAATAGCCAATAATTTATCTATCTCGCCTAGGATATCAGTATGATTTACAATGATGGGCTGATTATTGCCGGACATAAGCATATCTATTTTCAGTAGAGCCTCTTCCATTTGGGCTGAGTACTTACTTATTAGTGCTTTGTATATTCGTTCTTGCATTTGCCTCCTTCTCAAACTCTTTCAGTAGTTCGTTAGTATCTATTTGTCTTTCTTCTTTGTAGTCTCTTTTCTTTTCGTAGTACATATCTAATCTTTTTAAAAACTTATGCTTCCATGACCTTAATTGAAGCCCGTCAATCTTGAATTCTTGGTAATATAGGTCAGGAGTACATACCATTATTACACATTGTTCAATGTTAGAGCCATAAACATAGTCATGAGCCATAGCATATGCTGATGTTTGTAGGAAATAGTCATCAATCCATTCTTGCTTCTTAGGTTTATTGGCTTGTTTGAAATCTACCACAGTTTCTTTGCCATTGTGTAAACAAGTTAAATCTGTTGTGCCTGCGTAAAGGCCGGGATAATGCAGCGTAACTTCTGATCCATAGTATACGCTAACAGGAGTTAAACCTACTTCAATAATCTTTTGAGCCATCGGTTTGGCTTGGACACCAATTTCCGTAAGATCGTCGTAACCCGTACCTTGGATGTATTTCTCCAAGAACTTATGCATGGCAGTGCCCCGTTTACTAGATAGGTTGAATATTCTGTCCGCTTCTTCATTTCCAATTTTATTTCTCCATTGGCGTATATACTCATCATCTTTAGTCTGTGCAAGTATTGTTGTGACGCTGGGCATTTTGAATCCCTGAACTTCATAGATCCGTGATCCACGGTCCGTGGTTGCTGTGCCCTGGACATAGTCGTATTTAAAATGTCTCGTTAAACTCATCGTCCTAAATCCAATTCTACATCGGCACTCCAACCGTGTTGGTCAAACTCTTCTTTCCAGGCATATTTCTTCTTATACCATTTTTTAAATTTTTCATCGGTAAAGTATTCAGCGACAAGAGACGCCGGAACCTGGTCCGAGGCAATACATTCTCCCAGACTTTCATATTCTTTCCTTTTAATTTTAGCTTTCCAATCGGTCAATGAACCCTCACTTTTTCCTTCTTATAAGGTTCAATATTAGCATTTCGTACTTTATCCATCATGGCTTCATATTCATCCTCATTTAAATGAGTCTTATAGAGTCTTTGAGCAATAGCCATCATCGTACCCGCAACGAGTTCGACCGGCATATCATGATCCTCCAACAGATGCATAGCGTCAGCAAAGAAAAACCCATAAGTCTTCTCCGCCTTATCGTCATCGTCTAATTGTGAGGACATCGTTCCTCCTTCAGTTGGTGGGGACGTTTATAGTCTTTCCATTTACAATGAATCGTATGTAATCCCGTCTCGGTTAGGATTCTTATTTCCCAGCCCCAGGGGCGTGCTTCTTCCCAATGTTTAATGTAAGTGGGATACTCACTAAATGAATCTAGTTCGTTTTCTTTTCTAGACATATCTTATTTTCTCCTTTTTCTAATGTTTTAAATCCATACAAAGTTAGTGCCGCTCCAATGAGTTTCATTTTATAGAGTGGATAGTCATCGAAAACAAAGCGTGTATGAGGGGCGCTTCGATTCGCAAACCAAATAGCCTGCGTTAAGACATCCCGACTCGTGTGAGGTCCATCGAAATGAACAAATGAATATGTCGATTCACTGGCTCTGGATTCCATGAATTCACAGTCGGTGATGTTGGCTAGATGAAATTTTCCTTTATAAGGTTCAAAATCTTTTAACAGTTGGTCCCGCATGGCATTGGTATAGTCCGCCGTATAAGCCGGGCCATTATCATAGTGTTGGTATTTTAAATTATTATAGGGATCGATACCAATATGCATGAAGGAGTTCTTACAATTCTCCATGATGATCTTCGAACCGAGTCCTTCTCTCACTCCAATCTCAACAGTTTTCCAACCATCGCAATCAAAGTCTTTCGTCCATTTATCTAATAGTTCGTAGTCTTTACTATCGCCTCTTATCATGAATTACTTTCTTAACTTTCTTATAAGCATGCGTTTTAATGTCGTAATCGGTCGCAAGAACAACCCCAAAATCCATAGCGCCATAGGCTTTGGCGTAGGCGTTCTGAGACGCCGCAGCACCACCCGCAGCACTAAGGAGCGCAAACTCACTGCACCCGCTTACGAAAGTACTGATTATAAATAAAGTTATCAACTTGAGCCTGAGTCCATTTAAGTTCTCCTTGAGACTCACACATCCAGCACTGATGAACATTTTCATGCCCCTCCTTATCTTTGATTTTAACATATCCATTTCCATTACAATTTGTACAGATTCCTTTATACATTATTATACATCCTTGGTCGACCCCCTAGTTTTCCGATCTTAACATAATAGGGATTTTTCTTACGTTTAGCGGCATAGTAGGAATTTCCAGTTAAATGTTTCTTTTTATATTTTCCTCTCTTCTTCCCCAATCGATAATGAGAGTGATAAATAGTGGGGCGTTTCCCTTGTACATAAACTCTATTCCCTCGTCTTACCCACTGCATCACATTTTCTCTTTCATCCAAAGGACGTTGCATCCTGTGAGCCACATAGTCTGGGTTATAACCGGCCAATTCGCAAACTTCTTTGAAGTGATTGCCTTTCGCTCTAAACCAGGCGATAGCTTTTCTAGCTTCTAACCAATCTGAAGTATAGATAGCATCGTCCGCTGCCTTAGTTAAGACAGAAATCCAAAGCTGTTGCTCGGGTGTTCGGTCCTGATTAGATTCAGTCTGTTCGTATTTTTGTTGGAACTTTGCCATTTAATTTTCTTGCTTTCTCATGAGCCAAGGCTTCAACTGTTTTACTGATAGATAATTTCGCATCGGGTAATAAAACTTTTGATAGCTTGACTAAAGTATTGTATGTATCGTGTGTTAGGGATACATTTCGATATTTACTAATGTCTGTCATGTTCTTTCCTTTTCATTTTTAAATTAGAATATAGGACAATCCTTAAAAGATGTCAATATGAAAATAATAATTTTAAGTATAATAATTTGCTCCGCATTGCATGAGAACTGTCAACCTCCCTATACCAAGAATATTGAGTTTAATACCTGGGCCGAGTGTATGTATGCCGGTACCAATGACACCTTGACCCTGTATAATGTGATGGGAGAAGACTACATTAATAAACATAAGGTGTTTATTAAATTTACTTGTGCTGAAAAACTAAAAGAAACTGAGAAAATAAATTCCTAATTGACATTGTGGCGAAATTGTGGTATGGGAAGTTTCCCTCTCTTTAATACCTATTCTCCAATTTCTTGTTGAGAATAGGTCAATAACAAATGTGACCCACAAGAAGTTTACCAGCTGAAGTATAGTTCCCTTGATTGGGAGCATCTTTATAAGTGGTATTAACTTGACGCCAGTTCTCCGCGATGGCTTCGCAGTTTCCGTTGTGTTTTAGTTTTATTTCTTCTATTCCGCTTACGCTTAATAAGAGTATTACGACGACACTTTTCATATTGATCTACAGCGGCTTGGATCGCTCGCTTTATTTCCTTTTCATTAGTGAACAACTTTGCCATTTTTAAACACTTTGGTTTGGACGTTGCCTTTTTTATTAAGGTAAACCATTCCTCCTGTAAATTTAGGCGTCTTAAGTAATAAAGATTTTAACATCTTTTTATAACTCATCGCTTGGACTTCTTCAGGCTCTTTGTTTACTTCAGTAATTGTATATTTATATCTCATACTTTCTTTTTTATATATAGGTTAATGTAGGATATATGTCAAGGGCTAATATTAAATTAATATGTCGTTTAATTCAAAGGTTAGGCCCTCTAATTCGTCAGGTTTTCCATTGGGATACTCAGGAAAGACCATATATTTTTCGCCTGTTTCCTCATTAGTACAACCTGCAACCAACCAGTCCCACTTAAAATTATTATCTTCTACAAATTCTCTCATGACTTTAAAGCTTTGATCAGGATGTTGACTCAATAATTCGGTCTGGCATTCATCCATGGTTTTATACCAGCCTTGCATTTCAAAATTCTGTTGAGTCATGACCGGATCTTGTCCAATTAGATAAGCTAATATTAAAATTTTGTACATTAACGTCCCTGACCTTTATAGCGCTTGGGTTTTGAGTGTTTGTTGGGCCTTTTAGCATGACGCCCAGGTCTTTTGCGTGGACGTTTTTTAATATGGACAGCTCCATATAAACTTTTAGTTTTCTTTCGGGCCATCGGACTGAATCTTTTGTAAGAAAGGAATCTTTTGGCCTTTCATTACCGTTGGTATAAATTCAATGACTCCATTAACTTTCTGTTCAGTATCCGCACCACAATTAATACATCTATATATATTTTTAAATATAGATACAAAAATGGTTAAGTCCTGGCATGTTGGACATTTACCATTTGTTACTTCAGTTTTAAATTCAATCCCACTTCCAAAGGGACCTTTTCCATATCCTGGCATCTTGTTTCCTGCTATACTTCTTTTTATCTTTAAATCTCTTAGGTGTAAAGTGTTTTAAAAGCTGAGCTATAGGGTTTCTATTTAAGTACGATTTTTTTGATTGAGATTGAGCCATCAATGTTAGTCTCTAATTCTGCCTGAGTCTTGATACATTTATAAGAGACGGTATCCGAGTAGGTTCTCTCTGCTTCGCGCTTCCCGCGGAGGCACATTGCCATTGAGTCCTGGATACGATGTTCCTTGATCTCAAAATTTATAAACATTAATAATGCGACTACTGTTTCCATTTAGTGTGCTCCTTTTCCGTTTCTATAATGCATTTCTCTATTAGCATCTTTTAGTTTTTCTATATCTTCTAACACTTTATCCATTTGTTTTCTTAAAAATTCTATGTTTACTTTATTCAACGCCATATTTTCAATATGCGTGTTTAACTTATCGGTAGTCTTGTAAAGATCCTCGATCATCATAAATTGCTCAGAATCTGCGGGTAAACTGCCCAGCTGGCCCCGGGGCCATTTTATACGGAATTCTGTGTTCTCAGTTAAGTCTTTAGACATTAATTCTACCTCTGTTGAAAGTTTGTTTTGGGTTTCAATGATACCAAAATAAGCCCAGGTCCCAATCGCGACCATGCAGATCAAAGAGGCTACGGTTTTCATCGGCATCTGAACTGCGGCTTCTTCTGATATTCTTAAGGGTTTAGGCATTAGTAATTATAACTCCCTGATGGAGTATCTCCTCGTTCTAACACTTCAAATAATTTCTTATGTTGGTCCATGATCTCTTCATCAGAGTCCATCATCTTTTCAATTTGGTTTTGTAGCTTGTCCACATGTCTCTCTAATTTATCCACTTTATCTTCATGTACCGCTTGGATTGTAGAGAGTTCAAATGTTCGAGAAAGACTCCAGCCTCCCAGGGCTATGAGCAATCCGACCAATAATGTCATTAACTTGTCAGCCATTAAAATATAATCTCCATAACTAGGTATAGCGTAATAAAGATGAACATTCCAGTCATTTGAATGTCGTAGGGATGATTATGCACTCCTTACCCCACAATTTAAATATATGTGAGTAGGGATATTAATAAAATTATAAAAGCAGAAACGAGATATGTTATCCATTTAGCTTCTCTCTGCTCCTTTATCCGTGCAAGATTTCGTGCCCTCAATATTTTTAAAGCCTTGTATCTCACTATTCTTCACACCCATTGTTAAAAAACTGTGTTCATACGTTAGTTGCTCTGCGTTTTCTTGTTCGTCTTTTATTTGACAACATGTACCTGATTCTTCTTTTTCTTTGGTATGCATATTGCAAGTTCGTTTTTCTTCTATTGACACGAGAGACACTCCTCATTGTTTACTGTAGCTCCTTGAGGGTTACAATTACATTTGGCGCATGCACATACCCCATTGGCATCGGAATGTTCACCTACATTACAGTGGCAATCACAAAAACAATCTTTACATTTATTCATTTTTAGTTTCCTCAATCTTGTAGAAGTAGTTATCACTATCTTCTGTTTTCCATTTACTATCGTCTTCAACATTCCATTCGGAAGTTTGTACCTTCCAATCGAAAGGAATTTCATCTTTCACAGTGAAAGATGGGATACTCCATATTAATCTATTATTAGGCTGAGCCGCATAGTTACCATCATCCAAGGCAAGTATGTGTGCGCACTTATGTTCGTGCGGTATTTCAGAATGATCTGTGTCGACTATATTACTCTCTGGGTGGGCCCAGTCAACTGTGAAAAGATAGGATCCTATGTGCCAGACCTTATCTTTGTCTATATATTTCCCTGATTGACCATCTAAGATATCGTAATTAGTAATAGCAGGATAATAACTAAAGCAATTCCAAAGCTCCA